>Ga0055474_10000383_pt1 | contig 10101 bp, 8 predicted proteins | sample Muzzi_PWA_D1_FD_57680 | JGI IMG/M metagenome (GOLD analysis project Ga0055474, IMG submission 57680) | Wetland microbial communities from San Francisco Bay, California, USA, that impact long-term carbon sequestration - Muzzi_PWA_D1 | ecosystem: Environmental > Aquatic > Marine > Wetlands ... | reverse complement strand
AGCATAGCCCCGCATTTCTTTCAGAAAGCCGGTCTTCGTGTCATCAGCCGTGTCTCTGACACAGGCACGCACGCGATATCCCCGGTCCAGCAGGCGCCTGACCACCCATCCGCCGATGAAACCCGCGGCGCCGGTGACTGCCACCGTGCCGCCTCTTGGTACCGTTGCCACGTCAATCTCCCCTGAGCAGTTGCGCGATTAATCAGGAGTAATCTTGCCTGATCCTGGTCGGCTTGGCTTCCCCGATTGCGTTCTAGTCCTGAAGCCGGATGGCGTTATCTGTCTACCAGCGATAGCCGATACCGAAGTTATAGGTTTCATCCAGCTCATCGACACCATCGACCGCACCGCGATCGTATTCCCACTTGGCTTCGAGTTTGGTCTCAAAGCCGAAAATCAGCGGCATCCGCAGTCCCGCTACGGTATTGAGGATCAGGTCATCGGTGTCTTCAAAACTGAGCGTGCCGTCGTGTTCAAAGTACAGCATGGTACCGAAGCCGATGACATCACTGGTCACCGAGAAGTCCCAGTTCATTGCGTAGTAGTCCTGGTCCTCCGCAACATCGAACTGTTCGTCCACCCACACCGGACCAAGTTCACCCGCGATACTCAATACGGGCCTGTCCAGAAACTGGCGACCGAGATATGGACCAATGGTCGTTCGCAGATCCAGGTCGGCGAATTTGTCGTATTCGAACTTGGTTCTGGCACCGAGATAGTTGTCAGTGTTCTTCAGGAAACGGTCATATTTGAACTGCAGATCCCAGTTGTCCGCGGTCTTCTCGCCACTGTTTTCATCCAGCTCCATCGAACCGTCGATCGTGAAGCGGTTATTCAGGCTGCGCCAGATGGTTTTCGCAGCCATGTCATACTCATCGGTATCAGTGTTGCCACGCTGGGTTTCAAGCGCAGCGCTCGCTTCACCGGACCATTTGTAGCCCTCGCCAATCTGCCAGGGTTCCGGATTGACCATGTCGATATCACCAGGCGCGAACATCACCGGCGCTTCGCCTTCCGCCACGGCGATCAACTGCTCGTCGGTCGAATCGATCACCCGATCACGCAGAATTTCTCCATTCGTCATCATGATGGTGACCTTTTCCGCGGTAACCATGCGTTCAATATTGCCCGCTCCGATGGTGATTTTACCTGCGAATGGCGTATCGAAAATCACCTTGCCCCCTTCCGCACTGACCAGCGTGCCGACAATTCTCGAACCGTTTTTCATGAACAGTTCATCGGCACTGGTCACGCCAGCCATGCCCATCGTCACAATCAGGGCCAGTAAATGCTTAAGTCTCACTCTCAACTCTCCATGTATTCGGTCGCACACAACCGCTCGTTCGAATCGAGGCCGACGCGGATCGATACATCCGCCAGACCCCATTTTTTAAAAGCCCGCAACAATACCCGACGTCGACCCGCAAAACAGCCCCGTCACCCACCTCATTCGAACAGCAAGCCCGAATATTCCGGCGCAGCCGGCAAGCCGGCGCTGCAGAATCAGTAAAAACCATAAAATCAATAAAATCAGGACACACGCGTACAATCGGACATACACGAACGCCTCCCATCGGGGGATGCCTCCGATGAGGACACACGCCACATCAAATCCCCGTCAAAATGGGGACACACGTCACCGGAAACAGCTCAGGAGCCAGCAAACATGGACCTTTGGACACTCACGGTAGCTTCTCCAACCCGATCCGCAGACTTTGCTGCCAGAACAGAACAGCAGGGGTGGGCGGGGATGCTGGTCGTAGACTCACAGAATCTGTCAGGCGACGCCTACGTCGCACTCGCGATGGCAGCCAGCAACACCAGTTCCCTGGGTCTGGGTACCGGCGTCACCAATCCTGTCACCCGACACCCGGCGGTCACCGCCGCCGCCATCGGCAGCATTCAGAAAATCTCCCGCGGCCGTGCTTGTCTTGGAATCGGACGCGGGGATTCGGCCCTGGCTCACCTCGGCAGTGGTCCTGCCAGACTGAAACCTTTTGAGCGATACCTGAAGACGCTGCAGGCTTATCTGACCGGCACCGGGGTGCCTTTCTCCGAAAGCGCCGCAGACCCGGCCATTGCGCCTCCGGTTGCCGGGCTGGAGCTGGCCGACACCCCAGCTCAGAGCCGGATCAGCTGGCTGGAAGGAACGGATAAGGTACCTGTAGAAGTTGCAGCCACCGGGCCCAGAGTCATCGCTCTGGCCGCACTGAATGCGGATCGGATCATGTTTACCCTGGGTGCGGACACCACGAGATTACAATGGGGAATTGAACTTGCGCAGGAGGCTGCGGTTGCCGCTGGCAAGGATCCGGCTGAATTGCGTTTCGGCGCCTATGTGAACATGGTCTGCCACAACGACGTCGACATCGCACAGAACCTCGTGAAAGGCGGCCTCACAACATACGCCAGATTTTCTGTGATGCATGGCAGTATTTCCGGCCCGGTAAGTGAAGAGCAGGCGGCCGTACTGAATAACCTCCACGACAGCTACAATATGAAGGAGCACACGCGTGCCGACTCACAGCAAGCAGAGGTGCTCAGCAAGGAGTTTATAGCTCGATTTGCTATCGCCGGTCCTCCCGACGTCTGCCTGCAGCGGGTAGACGAACTGCGCCATCTTGGTCTGGACAAGCTGGTGATTACCGGCGCAACAGCAGGTGCGGATCGGAATGAAGCCGCAAGGTCACAGGAACTACTGCAACAGTATATCCTGCAGGCGCAGCGCCGGTAGATACGCACAGGTCAGTAACGAACCCCCACACCCAGAGACACGTAGAATGAACATCGACGGAATATGTGACGACAAGTTTGCTTCAGTCAGAAGCGTCTTCGAAGACAACTTCTCCGAACGTGAAGATGTCGGCGCGAGCTTCGCCGTCAGCATTGACGGAGAAATGGTCATCGATCTGTGGGGTGGTTTTGCCGATGAAGCAAAATCACGCCCGTGGCAGAGCGATACCATCGTCAACGTCTATTCAACCACCAAGACCATGGCCGCTCTGTGTATGTTGCTGCTGGTGGACCGGGGCGAGCTGGATCTCGACGCTGACGTCGCCAGCTACTGGCCCGAATTCGCAGTCAACGGCAAAGATCAGGTTAAGGTCCGCCATTTCCTGAGTCATTCCGCCGGCCTCTCCGGGCTCGACGAAAGCGTCGGCGAATACGATCTCTACGACTGGGCAAAAATCACCTCACTGCTGGCAGCTCAGGCACCGTGGTGGGAGCCTGGCAGCCAGAGCGGTTATCACGCGATCACCCAGGGCTACCTGATTGGCGAGGTGGTGCGCCGGATCACCGGTAGAAGCCTGGGCACCTTTTTTGCCGAAGAGATTGCACAGCCATTGCAGGCAGATTTCCACATTGGCGTCGATGAAGCCATTTTCGGACGCATCGGTGAAATGATCCCGCCTCAGGCGCCACCGCAGCAGCAGTTCGGCGCGCAACCGGATTCAATTGCCTCACGCACGTTCCGCAGCCCGCCAATCGATGCGCTCTGGTCGCTAAATCCCGACTGGCGCAAGGCAGAAATTCCAGCCGCTAACGGGCATGGTAACGCCCGTTCGGTTGTCCGCGCGCAGACCCCGGTTGCCTGTGGTGGCAGCGCATTCGGTGTGGATCTGCTGGGATCAGCGACCGTCTCACGAATCTTCGAAGAACAGACCAATGGCACTGATCTGGTACTGGGTACACCGCTGCGTTTCGGAATGGGATATGGCCTGCAGTCCGAAGCGGCACCCATGGGACCCAACCAAAACGTCTGCTACTGGGGCGGCTGGGGTGGTTCGCTGGCGCTGATCGATTGTGATGCAAGAGTCTGCATCAGTTATGTGATGAATAAAATGGTGGCCACCACAACCGGCGATCCACGCAGTAGTGCACTGGTGGCCGCGACTTATCAGACGCTCACGGGCGGATAAGATCCGCTAGAACTTCTGCAGTAGCTCCGGCGAACTGGATACCCGCAGACCAACCTCGAGGTAGCGCGCCGCCGCTTCTGGATCTCCCATCTGCCGCAACAGTTCAACCAGCTGCCGATAAGCATCGCTGTCCGCCGGCTGCAGCTGCAGCGAACGAATGAAGGCGTCTTTCGCGCCAGGATAATCTCCCCGGGTGTTCAGCACCTGGCCACGATATTTCCAGGCGACCGCCATGTAAGGCCGCAACTCAATCGCCGCATCGAGCTGTGTCAGGACTGCGTCCTCATCACCCAACGCGAGATGAGCCAGAGCCAGATTAAAGTGGGTTTCCGGATCCGGCTGCAGCCGCAGCGCGCGCTTCAGCGGCCGGATGGCCTCCTGGGTACGTCCCTGCGCCAGCAACGAAAGCCCCAAAAGCGAATAAGCGACTGACAGGCTGTTGTCTCTACCGGCCAGGTCCCGCGCGGTTGCTTCAGCGGCTGTGTAGTCTCCAAGACTGAGCTGGGACCTGGCGAGATCCAGGTAGGGTGTTGCATCGGAAAACTGCAGGCGTTGCAGCACATCCGACAGGTTCGCAATCGCATCAGCCACACTGCGGTTCGAGCGCATCGCGGCGATAGCTTCATACACCGTGGCTTCATCCTGCGGTGGCTGCTCACCGAAATTCAGCAGCTGCATACTGGCAATCGGATGGTTGATCTTTTCTTTCGGCGCCACCAGAGCTTCGGCATCAAAGGGCCCGGCGGCAATACGATGATCCGTCATGGTTACGAGAACGACGTCGCCGGTTCTGCGCGTCGGCATGTGACAGCTGACACAGTCAGAACCCCCTGAAACCTCTGCATTGCCTGGATGCAGTGGATTCACCTGTTCATGGCAGCCAGTGCACTTTGCACTGACTTCGGCTCTGAATTCTGCCCGCTCCGGTTTCACATGGGGGTTATGACAACTGATGCAGGTGAGCTCACCTGCGCTTTCCTGGTAGCAGCGACTTTGAAACAGTCGATAGCCGTGATGGTTGATTTCAAAACGATCCGCCGCCGGCACACCCTGCTCTTCGGCATCTACGTGCAGCAGATAGTCAGTCAGCACTTCACCCGGGCGGAATGAATAGTCTCCTCGACCGAATCGACGGGGACCTACTACGGCAACGTGAGGGAGCATGTGACATTGAAAACATACCGAATCACGCCTCTCGGAGTCCAGTTTCGAAGGGTTAACAATGGCAGCACGAATGACCTTATCTGGTTTGCCCCTCAGAACGGATCTCACATGTTCGCCACCTGGGCCATGACAACGCTGACAGCCGGTGCCGTGCGGCAGATCATGTGGAAATTTCTCCACGGACCAGTATGAGTCGCTGTCGACGGGAACTTCCGGAAAAGCGTTGTGACAGAACAGGCATTCCCGCTGAACCTGACGCTCGATTCCCTCATGCCAGCTGTCTTCGTAACCCGGAGACATGCCCCAGCCGGATTCGGCATACCAGGCCAGGGGGAGCAGAAACAGCTCACCCCATTGTGTCTGATAAAGGTAGTTTCTCGCTCGATTACCCGAGCCCAGTACCCAGTTCACAGGGATACTCAGTTCATTGATGGCGTCGCCATGCGCATCGAGCTGATAGCGGCGAAAAGTGAGTTCATCGCCATCCCGATCGATCTGATAGTAGCGCTCGGACGGGGCGTGATGGAAAACCTCACCGTAGTTTTCCAGCCGACTGGCGTCAGCCGCCGAGCTGAAGGAACTCGCCATGCCGACGTGCTGGTAACTCTGATATAGCCCTGCATGGCAGGTGCCGCAGACCGCATCTGCAAGATAGCCTGCAGCAGCCCCTTCAGTCGCGCGGGCACCAAGATGTGACAGCGGATCCTCAGGTGGGGCAGCAGCTGCAGGCGAATCCTCCGCCGCTGCTGTGCCTGCTCCGGCGGATACAAACGTCGCTATCGAGACCACCAGAACCCAGCGCAGTAGCACCCGGGATGATCCAGCCGACGTGGTGATGAGATCAGCCGGCGTCGGCATGCACCAACCAGCAGGCGGCTGCCAGGCGAATTCCATCGGCGTGCGCATAGGGCATCAGCGCCTCTCTGGCTGCCTGCAGAGCTATCGGCTTCACCTCGTCATCAAGTTCAGCCAGAACACGCGACAGCGGACCGATTTCACCCTGAAATGTCAGCGCCTCGTCGAGTGTGCCGCCAAGGCTCAGCTCGCCATTCAATGGTTCGACTGCGAAGTTGCGATAACCTGCCGTCCGAAGGATTTCGACCAAGTAGTCCTTTTCGGCGAACGCGAACGGGCCAGGCGCTCGCGGATCCGGAGGCGTCTCAGGTGCAGGTAGAAACGGTTGCACGGCCCGGCCGGCAACCGCAATCCACGGATTTTCCGCAGCCGCGCGCCAGCACAGGAAAACCAGCCGACCATCCGGCCGCAACGACGTTCTGAGATTGGCAAAAGCTGCCGCGGGATTTGCAAAAAACATCACCCCGAAACGCGAAAAAACCAGGTCGTGTTCGGGTTCGAAGGCAGCCGATGCTGCATCAGTCCGGGTAAAATGAACCTCCGGCAGCCCGCTTGCTCGCTGTTCAGCCCTGGCAAGCATCGGTTCGGAGATATCGATGCCCCAGACGGCGGCGCCGCGCGCAGCCAGTTCAATACTGGTGCCCCCGCAGCCGCAACCAACATCAATCACACGCTCCGCGGTTTTCGGCGCCGCGCGGTCGATGGTCGCGGTAGTCAGATCAGCCAGCATCGCATCCATTTTTTCCTGGGCGCGGACCCAGGTCTGACCAGCCTGACCATTCCAGAACTCAATCTGGGCTGCGTTATCGGACATGCTCATCCTGCCTTCAACTTTCCGTAAATGAACGCAGTTTCTGGCGACATGGGAACCAGGTCAACTGAGGACACACGCCAGGGATTGACGATCATCAACTGCAGGTCAACTGAGGACACACGTCTGGGACCCGCTTTCAGGAAAGGGTACTCTCAACCGGATGAGCAGCAGCGTTCACGCATTCTCGCAAGCCCGCTTGCCGGCACTCGCCGATTTCATGTCAGCCAGCGCCAACGCCCGCTGGCCGGCAATGACCCCAATGCTGCCGGGCGACCTTGCATGGCAGCTGCCTGGATCAAATGCCAGACAGAATCTCAAACTGTGGTACCGGCAGGGCAGACTGATTGGCTATGCCTGGTTCCAACCACCCTGCAATTTGCTTTTTGACATCAGCGACGAAGTAAGTGCGCGTGGAGAGATTGCCATCGAAATGCTGGAATGGGCCTGCACGAGACAGCTGCAGTTTGAGCCGGGTTATCCTTTTTATCTGGATCTGCAGTCCATGGACGAGTGGGCAGCGGCAATCCGTGCCGGGCCTCCGGAGACTGCGAATACAGAGCGTTTCCTGGTGACCTCTGTACTGGATTCAAACAGGGAGATGGTCGACGTTGTCGACGCAGCAGGTTTCTTGAAATCAGAGTATTTCGAACCACACCTGGCCGTATCTCTCCAGTCTCTGTCCCCGCTCCCAGCTGCTTCGGCCTACACCATCAGGCCTGTCACCGATACCGAACTCGAAGCGCGCGTTGAGGTTCATAGAGCAGCCTGGGCACCTTCATCAGGTTTTTCAATGGAGAGATATCTGCAGGTGCGCAGTCTTACCCAAATATACGATCCCGGGCTCGACCTGGTCGCCGTCGACCCCGGAGGAAACTTCCTCAGCAGCTGTATCTGCTGGGCCGACCCGGAAACCGGAATTGGCTTCTTCGAACCATTCGGTACCCGTCCTGAGGCTCGCGGTACCGGGGTCAGCCAGGCACTCATCCTCGCCGGTTTGCATAAGTTGCGCGAACTTGGCATGACCCACGGCCGTATATACACAGCGGGTTTCAATCATGCAGCCAGACGGCTATACGAATCCTGCGGTTTCGAGCTAAAGGAATACAGCCGGACCTACGTCAAACAGATCGCCTGAGCAAACAGTTCCGCATCCACATTGCCGCCACTGATCACCACGCCAACGCTCTGACCAGCCAGATCCAGGCGCTTCGACAACGCCGCCGCGAGCGCGGCCGCTCCACCTGGCTCCACCACCAGTTTCAGCTCTTCGTAGGCAAATCGCATCGCAACCAGCGCTTCTTCGTCGGTCACGCTGACCCCGCCACGCAGAAGTTTGCGGTTGATGGGAAAGGTGACGGCGCCGGGCTGCTCCGCCAGCAGCGCATCACAGATCGAACGTGTGTCCTGAGGATTTCGCAGCCTTCGGCCAGCAGCCAGCGAACGAGCGGTATCGTCAAATCCGAACGGCTCAACGGCATAGATGGCGGTATCAGGACTGAGCGCGGCAAACACCGTCGCAATTCCAGCAATCAGACCCCCGCCACCACAGCAGACCAGCAACGTATCCAGCCTGATAGCCGCAGCCTCGAGTTGATGCACAAATTCGAGTCCCGCAGTGCCCTGCCCGGCAATGACATCGACGTGATCGTAGGAAGGTATCAGAGCAGCACCGGTGCGGTCGGCAATCGCCCGGGCAATGGCTTCACGGTCCTCACGGAAACGATCAAATTCAACCACTTCAGCACCGTATCCCAGCGTGCCGGCGAGCTTCTGTCGGGGTGCATCAGCAGGCATTACGATGGTTGCGTGTGTCCCGAGCACCTGCGCCGCAGAGGCGACGCCCTGAGCATGATTGCCCGACGAGAAGGCCACAACGCCGACTTCTCTCTCTGCACTTTCCAACTGCACCATGCGATTGTAGGCGCCGCGAAATTTAAAGGAGCCAGTTCTCTGCAGGCATTCGGGCTTCAGTAGCACCCGGGCGCCCACGGCGGCATTCAGCGCCGGATGCTCCAGCATCGGCGTCACTATCGCCTGACCGCGCAGGCGTGCGGCCGCCGCTTCAATGTCGTTCAGATTCAGATCTGGAACTGATTTCATCATTTATCAGCGGCCTGCCCTGTTTATCCAAACCCAACGGCTCAGCGTCAGGTCTGTGCCAGTTGACTCGCCACATGAGATCAGAAAGGCACATGTTCAGCTTCCGCTTCCACATTCGGCGGGCCATCGAGTACTCTGCCACTTTGAAGTCAAACCGGTGCGGAGCACAAGCTGATGAGCGAGGAAATGGATCTGTTTGAGGTGATGTACAACTGTCGGGCGATGCGACGCCTGGATACCCGGGAAGTCCCTGAGGAACTGCTTGTCAAACTGATAGACGCGGCCAATCAGGCGCCGTCCGGCTCAAACATGCAGAGCGCACGCTGGCTTGTCGTTCGCGATTCTGAAGTCAAGCAGAAGCTGGCTGATCTGAACCGGATCGGAGTGGAAGCCTATATCGGTCCTCAGATCGACGATCCGGGCAGTCTGCCGCATCAGCCGAAAGATAAACGTCGCCGAATGATGGAGTCGGTACTGTGGCAGATGGAACACATGCATGAAATCCCTGCACTGGTCATCGCCTGCATGGAATTCGGCCAGAAGGTCGATTCAGCCATGGCTGCAGCCGGCGGCGGTTCCATCTGGCCAGGCATCCAGAACCTGCTGCTCGCCGCCCGCGCACTGGGCCTGGGTGCAGCGCCAACGACACTGGCACTCGGCAACCGTAAAGCGGTTGCCGATGCGCTTAATCTACCGGACACCATGGCCGCCTATTGCCTGATCCCTGTGGGTTACCCGCTCGGGAAATTCGGCCCCGTAACACGCAAACCCGTCACTGAAATCATGCGATTCGACCGCTGGACAGACTGATCCAGCGCATCGTATGCCGTTGTAACCATCCAATAACGCGCTCGAGACCGCGGGGTTAGAAAATGAAACCTCTGCCACCCTGCCCGAATTCGCCTAACTGTGTCTGCAGCGATGATTCCGGCAGCCACCAAATTGCCGCATACCGAATTCGGGGAGAATCGGAGGTTGTCTGGATGGCATTAGCAGCCTGCCTGAAAGACCACCCGGAATTTAGGCCGGTGTCCCAGAACGGAAATGATATCCAGGCCTGTGCAAAGACACGGATTTTCGGCTTCATCGACGATCTTCACTTTCAGCTGCGTGCGAAACACAACGAAATCGCCGTCCGCTCAGCCTCGAGGCTGGGCTTCTGGGACCTCGGCACAAATCGACGGCGCCTCGCATCGCTGCGCAGAGGGTTGCAGAGGGTTGCAGAGGGTTGCAGAGGGTTGCAGAGGG
>Ga0055474_10000382_pt1 | contig 10105 bp, 7 predicted proteins | sample Muzzi_PWA_D1_FD_57680 | JGI IMG/M metagenome (GOLD analysis project Ga0055474, IMG submission 57680) | Wetland microbial communities from San Francisco Bay, California, USA, that impact long-term carbon sequestration - Muzzi_PWA_D1 | ecosystem: Environmental > Aquatic > Marine > Wetlands ... | reverse complement strand
CTGGCTCGGGCAGGTGAAAACCACGTTTCAGATGATATCGGATTCGCCAGCAGCACCGCAATCGATATCATCTGAAACGTGGTTTTCACCTGCCCGAGCCAGGCGACAGCGACCGCACCACGCCGGTTCATCTCCGCCATCCATTCCCGCAGCGCGCTGATGACAATCTCCCGACCGACGATGATCAGCGCCGGAATCGTCAGCCAGATGTTGGTGTGATGGGCTACCAGGACTACCAGCGCCGAGACGACGATCAGCTTGTCCGCCACCGGATCGAGAAAGGCACCGAAGGGTGTGGTCTGATCCAGCCGGCGAGCCAGGTAGCCATCGAGCCAGTCGGTAAATGCTGCCAGCCCAAAAAGAATCGCCGCAATCACATAGGTGCCCGGTCTCGGTATGACATACACAATCACGAACACCGGGACCAGGAAAATTCTGGTCAACGTCAGGATATTAGGGAGATTCATGGCGCCAACTCTACACTTTTTCTCTCTGCTCGGGCGGGCAACCGCTCAGGCGTGCAGCACTCCGTAGATGTCATCCGCGAGCTTGGCACTGATGCCGGGGACTTTGGCAATCTCCTCGCGGCTGGCCCCTTTGAGACCCTTAACCCCGCCGAAATGGGTCAGCAGTTCGCGTCGCCGCTTAGGCCCGACTCCGGGAATATCATCAAGTTCGGAACGTCGCCGCGACTTCGCACGACGCTGGCGATGGCCGGTGATGGCAAACCGGTGGGCCTCATCCCGGATATGCTGAAGCAGATGCACCGCATCACCCTGTGCCGGCAGCGAGACCTCTCCGGAGGGCAGGAAGTAACGTTCCAGATCGGGTCGGCGTGCCGGTCCTTTGGCGATACCGAGCAGCGTCACGTTGTCCACCTGCAGTTCATCAAGCACACTCACTGCACGTTCCAGCTGGCCTTTGCCGCCATCGATGACGAGAATATCGGGTAGCTTGCCTTCTCCCTGCATCAGCCGCGTATACCGGCGACGCAGCGCCTGTTCCATTGCCGCATAGTCATCACCGGGAGCAACGTCTTCTATATTGAAGCGGCGGTAATCGGACTTCAGCGGACCATCGGTATCAAAGACCACACAGGACGCGACCGTGGCTTCACCCATGGTGTGGCTGATATCGAAACACTCCAGTCTGCCAGGCAGATCATCGAGCCCGAGCGCTTCCTGCAGCGCCACGAAGCGGGCGAAGACGTTACGTTTGTTGGCCAGGTATGCGTTCACGCTGACGACGGCGTTTTCCTGCGCCAGGCGCTGCCAGCGTGCGCGCGCCCCGCGTACGCGGTTGACCAGTTCCACGCGCCTGTCTGCACGTGCTGCAATTGCATCAGCGAGCAGCTCGGGGTCTTCCAGACTCATGCTGGTGATGATCCAGCGCGGTATATCCCGGTCGGCTCCGCCGAGATAATACTGCGACAGAAACGCGCTGAGGAGTTCGGCTGCCGACAGGCCAAGGTCGTTTTTCGGAAACCAGGTACGCTGGCCGAGCATACGCCCGGCGCGAATGAACAGGGCCTGGACACAGGCAACACCTGACTCCTCAGCTACCGCAAAAACATCCACGTCACCGTCAGCAGCATGTACGTACTGCTGCTCCTGGATTTTCCGCAGCTGGGTTATCTGATCCCGGTAGCGGGCGGCTTTTTCAAACTCCAGTTCGATGGCAGCCGCATCCATGTTGCGCTTGAAATGATCCAGCACCGCACTGCTTTTCCCTTCCAGAAACATGATGGCGAGCGCGACGTCTTCCCGATAAGACTCCGCATCGATCAGACCGACGCAGGGTCCGCTGCAGCGCTGGATCTGATACTGCAGACAGGGCCGCGAACGGTTCTTGAAAAACGCATCGTCACAGTGCCGCAGGCGGAACAGTTTCTGCAGAATATTGAGACTGTCGCGAACCGCAGCCGCCGATGGAAACGGACCGAAATACTGCCCCGTTCTGCGTTTACTGCCGCGATGAAACGTCAGCCGCGGATAGTCCGTATGGTCGGTCAGATAGATGTAGGGATAAGACTTGTCGTCCCGCAGAACGATATTGTAGGGAGGCCGCTCCTGCTTGATCAGACTCTGTTCGAGCAGCAGCGCTTCCGTCTCGCTGTTGGTGACAGTGATCTGGACGTCGGCAATTCTGCGCACCAGTGCCATGGTTTTTGTTTCCAGACCGGAGGCCCGGAAATAGTTGGAAACACGATTTTTCAGGTTGCGGGCTTTCCCCACATAGAGCACTTCACCCTTGGCATCGAGCATGCGATAGACGCCCGGTTTCCTGGTCAGGGTGGCGAGAAAATCTTGAGCATCGAAGGCCTGATCGTTCATCGGCGCTAACTATAGAGAGCGCCTGACAACCCGGCAAATCAGTCTCCGAGCAGCTCCCGCGTCCTGACCAGAACCCGATCCAGCATGTCGGGTGTCAGCCGTCTGGTACTGGTGTTCAGGCGGCTGGGGTGATAGCAGTCCTGCAGCCATAAAAAGCGCGCAAGCTGCAGACACTGGTCATGGGAAAAGCTTGGCAGAGACTCAGGCGAACACCCGGAGAGTGTCTCCCGCAGCACCCGCCTGACCGCATCATGAGCCAGAGTACCCAGGCACAGCACTATCCTGTTGCGTCGAGGTTTCTCTCCAATGAGCTCGACGAGCTCCGCTGCCAGATAGCCGCGACAGGCGGAGAGCTCCGCGCCGGACGGACGATTGCCCGGCGGCAGGCACTTCACCGCATTGGTGATCCGGATATCCCGCAGGCGAGCCCGGTCTGCCTGCCCATGATCAACGAGCCCTGCCCGGTACAGACCGGCAAACAGAAAATCGCCGCTGGCATCTCCGGTGAATGGTCTGCCGCTGCGGTTCGCACCATGCATTCCCGGGGCGAGACCCACGATCAGCAGGCGCGCAGAACGCCTGCCCCACGCAGCTACCGGTGCCGCGTGGTAATCCGGATGCTGTTCCCGAACCTGTGCGCGCAGCGCAACCAGTCGCGGGCAACGGCGGCAGTCTGCGGGGGGCCTGCTACAGTTTTTCAACGACTTCCTGCGAGCGACACCATTGGCTGCCGACTGTTGCCGATCACACCGTATCGCACTGCCATCAGAGCCAGTTCGACATCGCTCTTCACATTGAGCTTCTCAAAAATCCGGTAACGGTAGCTGTTCACGGTTTTAGGTGACAGATGCAGGTTACTCGATATCTCATTGACCCGATGGCAGTTCACCACCATCAGCATGATCTGCATTTCCCGACTGGAGAGCGTTTCAAACGGACCGTCTGTTTCGCCGTCAAATGCGGTTACTGCGAGCTGCTGCGCTACCTCCGCGCTCAGATAACGTTTACCGAGGAAAACTTTCTTGATTGCCGCCAGCAGTTCGTCAGCTGCCACGCCTTTGGTCAGATATCCCTGTGCACCCGCCTTCAGCGCCTGAACGGGAAACGGGTTGTCCTCATGCGCAGTCAGCATGATGACGGCAGGCGCGCCTTCACGACGGGTAAGACGTCTGGTAGCTTCAAGCCCGCCAATTCCCGGCATGCTGATATCCATCAGTACAACGTTCGGTTGCAGTTCCTTACAGGCGCTGAGAGCAGATTCCCCCGAATCTGCTTCGCCAGCAATCTGCAGGTTTGACGCATCCTGCAGCATTTTTCTGATGCCAAGCCGGAAAAGGCGATGGTCGTCAGCGATGAGTACTCTGATCATGTCTGTCCTCTTACAAGCGCTCTTTCGTGTCGAACAACAGTAGAGAGGAGCCTGGACAGGCACAATGGTTGCGGGCGTTTTACTGAGGAAGTTTCACGAAATTTCCAGAATGCGATTGCACGGTGATATCACCCGGTGAATGCCTGCAGGCCAGTTTGCGCACGACCAAGGATCAGCGCGTGGATGTCGTGAGTGCCTTCATAGGTATTGACCGTTTCCAGATTCATGACATGTCGGATCACGTGATACTCATCCGAGATGCCATTGCCGCCATGCATATCCCGTGCAGTCCGCGCAATGTCGAGCGCTTTGCCGCAGTTGTTACGCTTCATCAGCGAAATATTCTCAATCGCCAGCCGGTCTTCATCCAGCAGTCGACCCATGCGGAGGCAGCCCTGCAGGCCAAGCGCAATCTCGGTCTGCATGTCGGCGAGTTTTTTCTGAATCAGCTGATTTGCAGCCAGCGGCCGGCCGAACTGAAGACGTTCCAGCGTATAGGTTCTGGCCGCATGCCAGCAGAATTCAGCCGCACCCATCGCCCCCCAGGCAATGCCATATCGGGCGCGGTTCAGACAACCGAAAGGCCCGGACAGACCCTTCACATTGGGCAGCAGGTTTTCCGCCGGGACGAATACGTCTTCCAGTACGATCTGCCCGGTGATCGAAGCCCGCAGACTCATCTTGCCTTCTATGACCGGAGTGCTGAAGCCTTCGAACCCCCTTTCGACCACAAACCCGCGTATATCGCCGTCCAGCTTTGCCCAGACCACCGCCAGATCGGCGATCGGCGAATTGGTTATCCACATCTTCGCGCCGTTGAGCACAAAGCCGCCATCGACCGGCTTGGCGTTGGTGACCATGCTGCCGGGATCAGAACCATGATCCGGCTCCGTTAACCCGAAACAGCCGACCCACTCCCCAGTTGCCAGCTTCGGCAGGTACTTTTCCCGCTGGTCTTCATTGCCATAAGCATAGATAGGATGCATGACCAGCGATGACTGCACACTCATTGCCGAGCGGTAGCCCGAATCCACCCGCTCCACCTCCCGGGCCATGATGCCGTAGGAAACGTAGTTCACCTCAGAACAGCCGTATTTTGCCGGCAGGGTTGCACCCAGCATGCCCAGCTCACCGAATTCGTTCATGATCTCGCGATCGAAGGTTTCTTCACGGTTGGCAAGCAGCACCCGGGACATCAGTTTGTCCTGAGCGTATTCACGGGCAGTATCCCTGATCATCCGCTCTTCTTCGCTGAACTGATCTTCGAGCAGGAACGGATCGTCCCAGACGAACTGCTGGCGGACATCACTCATGGCGGTATTCAAGCCTTACGGGTTCATGGAAAGGCGCCAAGGCTAATCGAGCGGCCGTGACTGTGCAATCACGGGAGGCCTGCCCGATCGGGGCGCAGGGTCCCCCGCAGCATGGCTTGTGCACGCTATACTGTCGCGCTTGACGATTCTGCAAATCCCGGACAAACAGATGGCACTCGATTCAGACACCCTAGATCAACTGCTTCGTACCCTGGAACGATTCGTGCGTGAGCGCCTGATACCCCTTGAGGCACAAATTGCCGAAGAGGATGTCATGCCGCAGGGGATCATCGACGAGATGAAGGCGCTCGGCCTGTTCGGAATGACAATACCGACCGAATACGGAGGCCTGGGGCTGAGCATGGTCGAAGAGTGCCTGGCCGTGAAGGTGCTGGGACTGGCAGCGCCGGCATTCAGATCCGTATTCGGCACCAACAACGGCATCGGTTCTCAGGGTCTGGTCATGGATGGCACCGAAGAGCAGAAAACCCACTATCTGCCGAAGATGGCCACCGGCGAAATCATCGGCGCTTTTGCGCTTACCGAACCTGACGTCGGCTCCGATTCCGGATCCGTCAGAACCGGCGCGGTCGCCGACGGTGATGATTTCATCCTGAACGGGACCAAACGCTACATCACCAATGCACCGCAGGCGGACCTGTTCACGGTATTTGCACGGACCGACCCGGCCGAAGCCGGTGGCCGGGGCGTCAGCGCGTTTCTGGTAGATGCGAGCCTGGAAGGAATCACGCTGGGTCCGAAAAACCGAAAAATGGGCCAGCAGGGAGCCCATGTCTGCGACGTGATTTTTGAAGACTGCCGCGTTCCTGCCAACGCCATCATTGGCGGCCGGGAAAAACTGAACCGCGGCTTTGCCACCGCAATGAAAACCCTGGATCGCGGTCGTCTGCATATCAGCGCCCTGGCAGTCGGCTGCGCCAACCGCCTGCTGGAGGAAAGTCTGGCTTTTGCCACCGAGCGTCAACAGTTCGGCCAGCCGATTGCGCAGTTCCAGCTCATTCAGGCCATGCTCGCGGACAGCAAAGCAGAGAGCTATGCCGCCGAGTGTATGGTGATGGACGCGGCCCGGCGCCGGGACGAAGGTGAAAACGTCAATACCCAGGCTTCCTGCTGCAAACTGTTCGCTTCAGAGATGGTTGGTCGTGTGGCTGATCGGGCAGTGCAGATTCACGGTGGCGCGGGCTACATGGAGGAGTATGCGGTCGCACGGTTTTATCGTGACGTCCGGCTGTTCCGGATCTATGAAGGTACCAGCCAGATTCAGCAGACGATCATCGCTCGCAATATGCTCAAGCAAGCTTGAGCGGCAGGTCTCAAAGCGGATTGAGTGGAAGGAATATCGTGAAGGTCGTGCCTTTGCCGGTAGCCGTCCTCACGTCGATACCGCCCTGCAGCTCAGAGACAAGCCGATGCACGATATGCAGACCGAGTCCGGCGTGATCGCCGCCTTTGGATGATTCCTTCGGATCAGCCAGCCGCTCCAGCACATCGCGGCTCAGGCCCGGACCGGTATCCCGGACAAACAGCTCGATGCCTTCACGGCCCTCCCGGAATACGCCTGTCTGACCGCCCAGAATAACCTGCTGATCAGCCGAGGCTTCAATGGCATTGCGCATCAGGTTGTTCAGAATCTGCGCCAATCGCTGTTCATCACTGGCCAGAACCACCCTGCCCTGACTCAGTTCCAGAGACAGGCTGACGTTGTGATCATCGGCATAGCCCCGATGCAGTTCGAAAATGCGACGCACCAGATCGTTGACGTCAAACTCGATGAAAACCATCTCGCTGCTGGATTCGAGCTCGGCGACCGGGGAAAGCTCCCGCACCCTTTGCAGAATTTCACCGGCGCGTTTCAGTTCAGAGCCGATCATCTGCAGTTGTTCCGTTGCGCTGGATTCATGCTGCAGCCGCAGCTCCAGAATGTGCAGATAGTTGTACACCACGCTGAGCGGATTGTTGATTTCGTGCACCAGCTCCCGCAGGCGTTTTTCTTCCCGCTGCCGGTAGCGTTTCACCTGCTCGAATTCCGTATCGGGTGCGGCGCCGCGTTCAGCGAGACGCTGGCTCAGCTGCTGCGCGTAGAGATTCAATGCCAACTCATTATCGACGTCTTCGTCATCCACAAACAGCAGTGCACCGACACTGCGCTGACCGGCCCGCAGCGGCAGACACAGCGCTTCTTCAGTAGCCAGCCGGCGCAGCAGCTGACGATCAGATACCGCTGTGTCCGGATCATCACGAACCAGGATGTGTTCCCCGTCGCGAACCGCCTGCGCAATGCTGCTGGTCGCCGAATCCAGGTGGATCTCCACGCTGTCACCGGCCGATGAACTCAGGTTACCGGCGTTGTCGCAAAGCAGAAGCATCGGCACCTGACGGAACAGGCTCCGCGTCGCATAGCTGTGCCCCGCGTTGATCTGCTCAAGACGACGATCGAGGCTGATCAGTTCCGCAAGCAGCGTGACCTGCTGCTGCATCCACAGTCGATGTGACCAGTCCGCATCGGGATCGCTGTCCAGCTCCAGTTCGGTGGTCAGTTCCGAGGTCCGCTGCCCTGCCCACTCTGCATACTCGGCAAAATTGTCTGCGGAAATATCGAGCAGCTTGTCCGCAAGCGCGGCTGCCTGGAACTCGTCGAGCACTTCAAGAGCATCAACCACGGCAAACAGCTTGATCAGCGGACTGGCATCTTCCAACAGCTCAGGCCGGACACCACGAAAGTCACTCAACTCTCTGATCGCGTCATCCGCTGGAACATTGACTCCGGATAGCGCCAGCAGTACCCGCCAGCGCACGGCAACCGGGTCTGTCACCCCGAGCTGTTCGGCGAGAATTTCAGCGAGGCAGGCCGAACGTAGCACCGCCTGCCACTGATCCATACCGAGCCGCGCACTGCCGGCGACCGGCAGGACCGCCCAGGCCTGCGCCTGAGCCAGGGTTCTCAGCTGGTCTTTCGATAATCGTTCAAGTGCTGCTTTCAGCGCGTCCGGTCGCGCTGGGGCGGCGAGCAGATTGAGCCAGCGCCCGAGCAGATCCGCATCCGCACCCAGCAGCCGAACCAGTGCAGCGACCGATACAGGCTGCCGGCTCGAAACTTCCAGATATCTGTAGATTACCGCTTCGGGGGTCACCCCAGGATGTCTCCAGGTTCCGCTGCCGGAGCTGGTCGTGTCCCTCCACACCCTTGCTCAGACTTTCTATGTTGACAGCTACAGTCGGTCATCGACAGCGGCAAACTGGCTGTACCCCGCTCTGACAGATACCCGGGCCAACAGTCTGGCAGCACGGATCAGAATGGCAGGAATATCAGACAAGCAAAAGTCTACCGGGGGCAACACAGCGCGCCCATAGCCAACTTGTAAATCAATGGAAGCAGTTTCAGCGATTTCCGTTGTATTATTTATATATCTATCAAACAGTTACAGATTCTTTGTCGAATTGTTCTGCATTCTTGGCAGAGTTGCCTTTAACGCCCACTTTACACAATATGGAACCCTTTCCCGACACATCCGGTGACCATGAAGTTTGTCTCTTTCAATGCCAACAGCATCCGTGCCCGTCTGCACCAGTTGCAGGCTATCAGCGAGATCCATCAGCCGGATGTTCTGGCGATTCAGGAAACCAAGGTCGCAGACGAAGAATTCCCGATTGAGGATGTGAAATCACTGGGCTTTCCCTACATCGACATCTACGGACAGAAGGGACATTACGGCGTTGCGCTGCTGTCTAAACTTCCACCGAGCGAAGTCCAGCTCGGTTTTCCGTGGAACCCGCCGGATCAACAACGGCGCTTCATTTCAGCGGTCTACGATGCCGCGGGACACCCGGTCCGGGTCATTAATGGATATTTTCCTCAGGGGGAAAGCCGGGATCACCCCATCAAGTTTCCAGGGAAAGAAAAGTACTATGCCGATATTCACCGTTATCTGAATGAGACCTGCGATCCGACCGAACACCTGATCCTCGCCGGCGACATGAACGTGGCCCCGGATGACGAAGACATCGGGATTGGTGCAGACAACATGAAACGCTGGCTGAAATCCGGTAAAGCCAGCTTTCTTCCAGAGGAACGCGAATGGCTCAAAACACTGACAGACTGGGGCCTGGTCGACAGCTACGCCCACAATCTGCAGGATTCCGAACGCCTGCTGAGCTGGTTTGATTACCGCAGCCGGGGATTCGAACGCGAGCCAAAGCGCGGTCTGCGCATTGATCTGATCCTGGTCAGCGAGTCGCTTGTGCCGGTGATCGCGGATTGCGGCGTCGATCAGGAAATTCGTGCCCAGGAAAAGCCTTCAGACCACTGCCCGATCTGGTGCAATTTCCAGCTGTAATTTACGGATCTGCGCAACCAGATCCTGCGCAGCCGCTACTGCTCCAGTGGCCGGGTCGTCAGGATCCGCATAAAGAACCGCGCGGGAAGCATTGATCACCAGCCCACAGCCATCCGCAGTCGCCGCCTGCGTCAACACCGCACGCAGATCTCCGCCCTGAGCGCCTATACCGGGGACAAGCAGCGCCATATCGCCGACCTCCGCGCGAATCGCAGCTAGCTCTTCAGGATAGGTGGCGCCTGCGACAAGCATGACGTTGCCATCGGTATTCCATTGCCTGGCAGCCCGCGCGACTCTGAGGTAGACGGGATCTTCCGGAGGATGCATCTGAATCCAGCCGCTGTCCGGATTACTGGTGCGACACAAAACAATTGTGCCGCGATCCGGATACGCCAGATAAGGTTTAACGCTCTCCTCCCCGAGATAAGGATTCACCGTGACGGCGTCCGCATCGAAACGCTGAAAGGCTTCGATTGCGTAACGTTCAGCCGTGCTGCCGATGTCATTGCGCTTGGCATCGAGAATCACCGGAATGCCGGGATGCCGGTGATGGATGTAGCTGATCAGTTCGGCAAGCTGAGACTCCGCACCAGCGGCAGCAAAGTAAGCAATCTGCGGTTTGAATGCGCACACCGTCTCAGCCGTTGCATCGACAATGTCACAACAGAAACCGAGCACTGCATCACCTTTGTTGGCGCCTGCAATGCGGTATGCTTCAGGGATGCGTTCCGGTGC
>Ga0055474_10000381_pt1 | contig 10123 bp, 9 predicted proteins | sample Muzzi_PWA_D1_FD_57680 | JGI IMG/M metagenome (GOLD analysis project Ga0055474, IMG submission 57680) | Wetland microbial communities from San Francisco Bay, California, USA, that impact long-term carbon sequestration - Muzzi_PWA_D1 | ecosystem: Environmental > Aquatic > Marine > Wetlands ... | reverse complement strand
TGGACATTGCAGTGTCCTGGTACTTCCAGTTCACCCGTCGGCAGTCAAAGCACAAACAGGAGCTGATCAATCACTCCATCGCCCACCCGATCGACCGTCATACGGTGGAGATGTGGGACTTCGTCCGCCACAGCGATATAGGACTGCCGTCGCTGATCGACTTTCTGAATACCTGGTATCGCAATCTCGAGGAACTGGAACATTCGCGGATGATCCGCTACGAAGATCTGCGCGGTAAAACTGCCGCTACACTGCGCCAGGTGGTGGATCTTCTCGATGAAACGTTCACCGACGAGGACATCGCCGAAGCCGTTGAGTGGGGGTCATTCGAAAACCTGCGCAAGCTGGAAACCAGCGGCTTTTTCAAACGCGGGGGAATGACGCTGCGGAATCCGGACGATCCCAATTCATTCAAGGTCCGCCGCGGCAAGGTGGGTGGTTATCGGGATTATTTTACCGACGAGCAGGTGGCGGAACTCGAAGCACTGATGGCCCAGCGTCTGTTGCCGGTGTTCGGTTATGGCGCCCAGGCGGCGTCGGCGGAGACCTCTGCCTCCGCGCTGCCCTGATTTTCGATGGCTTCAGACAAACCGCTGATCTGGTTTGTGGTTGGCGATCGGCTTGGTGACAACGGTCAGGTCGAGGCGCTGGTCGAAGCCCTGGATCTGCCCTGTGAACGTCGCTATGTACACGTCAAAGCACCCTGGATCAAAGGTAAACCCAGGGTGGTGCCGTCACTGCATCATCTCGATCTGGATGCCTCCGACATACTCGCCCCGCCGTGGCCGGATCTGCTGATTACTGTCGGCCGCCGACTGTCAATGGTGGCGCAATGGGTGCAGCAGAAATCCGGCGGTCATACCCGGCTGGTACTGATCGGCAAACCGTCGGGTTCAGCCAGACCCTATGACCTGATCATTGTTGGTCCGGAAACGCAGATTCCGCCTGGACCGAAAATCATGAAAATATCGCTGCCGTTGCTGAAGGTGGACGCGGACAGGGTCAGGGCCGCGGCTCACGCCTGGCGGGAGCGTTTTGCAGACCTGCCGCGACCGCTGGTGGCCTTTCTGGTTGGTGGCCCCACCAATCCGTTTGTCTTCAATGCAGACGTGGAAACACGCATGCTGCAGATAGCCGGTGATGTCTGCGCCCGGGGAGGTACACCCTATTTCACGACGTCTCCGCGCACCCCCCCGGCCTTCACTGCCGCAATGCGCGAGCGTCTGCCGGCGGCCGCACGGCTGTTCGAGTGGCGCCGGGATGCATCCGACAATCCGTATCATGCGCTGCTCGGTCTGGCCGATGAGTTTGTTGTCACCGGTGAAAGTATTTCAATGCTGGTAGAAGTGGCGAAATTGAGACGACCGCTGGCAATCTTCCCGCTGCCGATGAGCCTGCTGGGCAAAGTCGATCAGCTGCGGCGCAATGCAGCGCGCTGGCTGTACCAGGCGGACGGAGCGGGTAGACACGACTCGCTGCGCGCGGGATTGCGCCGGATCGGTGGCTGGCTGCACGTGCTGCCGCATACGCGGGATTTTCTGGCTGTTCACCGCTCGCTGGTCGAACAGGGCCTGGCGGTACCGGCGGGTGGACAGATAGTGCCGCCAAGAGGGGAGATTCCCAGTGACCTCGAACGCGTGGTAGCGCGTATTCACACGCTGGTGGATCAGCTCGGTAAGGAGCGTTGAACTGAGCTTAAGAGGCGCCGAATACCCGCAGCACCTTTTTTGCCGAACGCGTGCCGAAGCGGTCCACCCGCTGTTTCAGCAGCGACAGCCGGTCTGAGCGCAGAAAGTTCACCTGCATCATGCGGCGTTCGCCGATGAAAGGGTGGTGGCCATGCCAGGAGTGGTCGGTGCGTCGGAACGCCAGCAGCGTGCCGCCATTCGGCGGCACTTCAGCGGCATAGTCGTCGATATTGTCCGGCGATCGCAGCAAACGCAGTTGTCCGGTGCTGATAGACCAGTTTTCGTTGAAGTAGAAGAGTACGGTTATCACCTTACTGCGGTGGTCGGTGTGGATGTTGCCGTCGCTCTGCTCGCAGAACTTCCGTACGGTAACCGTCGTCGGGCTCTCTTTCAGATCCAGATTGAATTTGCGACCGATCGCGGCAGCGAACTCCGGTCCCTGCACTTCCGCGAGAAACTGTTCGAAAGCGGCGCCGTAGGTCAGCTCGTCCGTGGAGAGATTGCCGGCATGCTGAATGTCCGGATAGTCTTCATTCAGCGCCCGCAGCGCCTGCGGACCAATACAGTCCGGTACCACCAGATAATCGAACGGGTCCGTCTGCAGCCGGGCTGCTTCCAGGCGCTTATAGTCTATGTTGCTCATGGCGCGCATTATACGCCGAGCCGCGCGTGTGGAACCCCGGGGATGTCTGCTTACGTAAAAATCCGGACAAAAACCGGTATCATTGCGCGCCATTCGAACCTCCGATCTGGAAGCTGAGCATCGTGCTGGAAGCCATAGTCCGTCATATCATCGTCGGCGCGGGATTTTTCCTGCCGAAAGAGCGCAGAAAAGCGCTGGACCGGCGCCTGCGCGGCCGCGAAGAGTACCGCAACCTGCATCAGGCGGACTGGCTGCTGTTGAGCTGGGGAAAGAGCGGCCGCACCTGGCTGCGAGTGATGCTGTCGCGCTTCTACGAAGTGCACTTCAACCTGCCCCGGCACGAGATGCTCGGTTTCGACAATCTGCACAGGATCAACCCGGGAATACCAAGGGTGTTTTTCACCCATGGCAATTATCTGCGTGACTACACCGGCCACGGCTATGACACCAAGGTGGATTTTCGTGGCAAAAAGATTGTGCTGCTGGTGCGGGATCCGAGAGACGTCGCGGTATCCCAGCATTTTCAGTGGAACTTCCGCATGCGGCCGAACAAGAAAATGCTCAATGACTATCCACCGCATGGTCAGGATATGTCGATCTTCCAGTTCATGCTCTACCGCGAGCAGGGCCTGCCGCAGGTGATCCGTTATTTCAACGGCTGGCTCACCGGCATCAGTCAGCCGGAAGGGGTGCTGGTCGTCCGCTATGAAGACATGCGCAGAAATCCGCAAACCGCTCTGTCCGACATTCTGGAATTCACCGGCACCCCCGGCAGTGAGGAAGAGATCAAAGACGCAGTGGACTTCGCCGCGTTCGACAATCTGAAGAAAATGGAACAGGACCAGTCATTTTCGTTCTGGCGGGCCGGCTTTCGGCTGTTGCCGGGCGACAAGTCCAATCCGGATTCCTACAAGGTCCGCCGAGCCAAGGTCGGCGGTTACCGGGACTACTTCAGCGATGCTGAACTCGAGCAGATCGACGCCATGGTGGACACGGATCTGCTGCCCGGTCTCGGCTACCGCTCCGATGAACAGGGTGAAGCCACACTCGTCGGTAGACGCGGCATGCAGCAGACCGGCTGAGCTCTAACACGGCGAAACTGTTTTTAAGCCCGATCAGGCAGCCAGTCTGGGTACCCGGTCTATCAGTTGCAGCGCATCGTGCCGGACATGATTACTGGCCATTTCTTCTTTCAGCTGTGTTTCGCTGACTTCGCCGTTTTCCAGACACTCTTTCAGCAGTGCAAAAAAGAAAGCTTCCTGAGCCGGATCCGGATGCGCCTTGTAGGTCCCGGCAAAGCGGTAATCGCCGAACAGTGCCCGTCGGGCGCGGCGGATCCAGTGCCTGGGCGGGAACAGCCGGAAGGTGTCGGCCGGCCGGTAATCGACGGGCAATCCGGTTTTCCACGGCTGGGTTTTGCGCTTGGTGTTGTGCAGCAGACGGGTGTTCTCGTCCAGATGATCGAAATCATTCCAGCAGGCCTCCAGCGAACCGATGGTAGACGAGTCCTCCAGCTTCAGGCTGACCCAGTCCATGTAGTCGCGCTGGAAGGAAAACATTTCGGCGAAATCCGCTTCGGTGCGCCAGTGGGAAAGCCGGGCGCAATCGAGCAGCATGACGCTTGACGCGTAAGCACCGCGGCGGCCTTTGTTGCCGGTTTTTGCCCGGCACAGGATCGCGTGATCCTGCATGTCCCGATTCAGCAGATCCCAGATGTCACCGGCGGCAAAAACATCCGGATCGATCACCAGCGCCCGACCCTGGTAGCCCATCAGCGCCGGCGGCAGGAAACGCAGTGGTGTAAACGACTGCAGGTCATCGTTGAGCCACGGTCGTTTGTCGCCGTCGCGCAGATAGATCTGGCCTTCGCGTTCCAGCAGGAAAGGCTGATTGCGGACTTCCATCAGCTCGACATCGAACGCATCGGCGTGGGCGCTGTTACGTTTCAGCGAATAGCGGGAAACCAGCGCTCCGACCATCTGCCGATGGTTGGTCTGGATAAAAACTGTCGGTTTTTTAGTGCTCACTGCGTTCAGCCGCTCTGATAGCCGAAGATGGGGGCAAGTTTAGCGCTTATCAGCGCTTCTATCTCAGCCACTTCGGTGTCGTTGAAGTAGTCGCGCCAGCCGCCGACCTTGGCTCGGCGGACCTTGTAGGAATCCGGATTCGATTTATCACCGGGTGTTAATCTGCCGCCGCGAAACCAGCCGCCAGCGTTCGCTTCGATGGCCCGCATGTTGTCTATGGAGCCATAGTCGACCGCGTCAATGAGATCTTCCGCGCTGGGGAATTCGCCGAGAAATTCCAGTGCCCGGCGCAACTGGCCAGCAGTGTCTGCACGCAGGTCTTCGTAGCGAAGAAACTGAAACGGCTTCAGTTTGTCGATGTCTTTTGCCCAGACGTTGAGAAAGTCGATGACTTTCGGAATGCCCGATTCCGGGCGCATGACGAATTCGAACGCCGTGACCTCGGTGCCCCGCGGCGGGAAACGGTTCAGGCTCACCTTGTGCAGTTTCATCCGATGCTGCCATTGGAAATACTGTGATACGGAGACATCGGCCGGGTTGCGGACGAGCAGCAGCGTTTTCGTGCCGTAGAAGTCGGCTTTGCTGTCGACGTTACCGCTGTAGTCCTTAATGAAGTTGTCATGTGTGATGAATATTGTGGGCACTTTCGGATTGCGCCGATGAAAGTTGTCGAAATTCAGCAGGCCCGGATCTTCCAGGGCGTATTTCCGGGTGTAGTAGCGCGACAGCATGACCCGGAACCAGGTGCGGCCGCTGTTGCCATAAGAGGCGATGCAGTAGTCGGCGCGCTGAAGTTTCTCGAACTGCTCTTTACCGCGGTGCCGGCGCTCAATGGCGAGCTGTTCTTCAACCGGCAGGAAAAATGCCGATCTGGTGACAACAAAGCGTTTGAATTTTTTGATGGGCGTCTGCAGCAGACCGGTGAACATCGTCTTGGCCAACGGGAAAATCGCGGCATGGTAGCGGATATCTGCCGGGTCCGACAGCCGCTGGCAGCACGCGGGCGTGTTGTGCCTGATTGTCGAATAATGGAGAAAAAATGAAGAAACTATCGGAATCCTGCGCTATATTGCAGCCGCTCCAGATCCGGCCATGCACCGTGCCGGGGAGTCGGAGCCGATTACCAGAGGAGAGTATGACGATGAAACACAATTGGATGCGTTCGAAAGCTACCGCATTGACTGTGGTGGCGATTTTGTCTGTCGGATCCGCGCTGCCGGCTGCGGCAGAGGACATCATCCCGCCGGTATCTGCAGAACGGCCACTGATTCTGGGTCTCGGCGTGATGTATCAGGACAAAACCTACAAAGGGTATAGCGACAGCGATAAGGTCTCTGCTGTGCCTCTGGTGATGTGGGAGAACGACACGTTTTTCGTGCGTGGCACCAGTGCCGGCTGGAAAGCCTGGCGGAATGACAGCTGGGAGTTCGACATACTCGCGGAAGTCACTAACGAAGGCTACGACTCGAGCGATGCCGACATTCTCACGGGGATGGATGATCGTGACCGCTCAGCCGCCGGCGGGGTATCACTGGCCTGGCATAGTGGCCCATGGGGATTGCGAGGTGTCTGGGTACATGATCTGCTGAGCAAGTCCGACGGCTATGAGGCTCGCGCTGAACTTTCCTACACCGAGGTCAGCGACAACCAGCACTGGATCATTAAGCCATCTGCCGCGCTCGTTTATCAGAGTGATGATATGGTCGATTACTACTACGGTGTCCCGACGGATGAAGCCGTCCCCGGAGCCCGACCGGCCTATGACGCAGATTCCGATTTCATTTACCGCATCCAGACCGTTGCGTCATGGAACCCTGGCGGTTCCAGGTGGCAGCTGTTTCTCGGCGGGCGTTTCGACATCCAGGGTGACGAGTTCGACGACAGTCCCATCACCAGTGACGACAAATACTGGATGGCTTTTTTCGGCACCGGCTACCGGTTCTGATACTGTTCAGTGCGACGAACCAGTCGCAATCTTAATCAGCAGAGCTGAAACAATACAGCTGACAGCAAACAGGCCCTGCCCGGCGCGGGGCCTCGGTGACTTCAGAGCGGCTTCCGCCAGCACCAGCAGGTAACGTCAGACGGGCATCTCGGCCTGAGTGGCTTCGAGCGCTTTCGGCAGCGCATCCACGTACATCTGCACATCTTCCAGCCGGCCCATGCTGACCCGCGACCAGTTGTTGTAGTCGCGGTAGATGCCGCGGATCAGCACATTCTGCTGCGCCATCTTCTGGCGGAAAATTTCCGCATTCAGATCACCCAGATTCACGAACATGAAGTTGGTGGAAGAAGGCAGTGTGGTGAGGCCGTTGCTTTTCACCGCATCCTCCACCATCTCCCTGGCTTCGATGATCTTCGCTTTCGACATCTCCAGAAACGCCCAGTCGTTGTAGCTGGCGACCGCCGCAGCAACGCCTGCCTGGTTAAGGGCATAATCGCCGAGCCCGTAGGAATTCAGAAACTCGATGTTTTCCGGTGACGCGATCATGTAGCCAACCCGCATGCCGGCCAGGCCGTAGATTTTTGAAAAGGTGCGTGCGACGAACACGTCATAGCCATCGCGGATCAACCCCACCATGCTGTTGCCTTCCGGGTCGTCCGTCAGTTCGTTGTAGGCTTCATCCACCAGCACGCGGGTTTTTTTCGACGCCTGTTTGCAGAAGGTCTGCAGTTCTTCGGTATCCAGTACTACCGCGGTGGGATTGTTCGGGTTGGTGATCTGCACCATGGCGACATCGGGCGTGATGGCCGCATACATCGCATTCAGATCGATACCGAGATCGTCGCTCTTCGGCAGCCGCTTAATGCCGCCGGCATGTCGCGTTCCGGCTTTTGCCGTGGTATCCCAGAACAGATCAGGGCCGAGAATTTCACCCTGTTCGGAAACCGCTTCCGCCAGGTAAGTCAGCACACCACTCGATCCGGAGGACAGCGCAATGTAGTCGGGTGTCACGCCATTGCGCTCGGCGATCATGGCCTTCAGCATGCTGACAGATTCGCCAACGTAGTAGGAACCGAGTTTGGATGCCTCATACATCTGTACCAGCGCGGCTTTGCTCGGCCCATAGGGATTTTCATTGGCGTTGAGTTTGGCGACACCTGGAGCCGGCCCGTAGGTCGGTACTGTGTCGGGTACGGCTGCCGCCGAGGCGGCAGCCATCATTGGCACGTGCAGTGCGCCCGCGGCAGTGACGGAGCTGGTAACAGCGACCGAACTGGTTAGAAAAGTTCTGCGGTTGAGCTGGGTCATGGTGTTCTCCTGATACGTTTCCTTGCTGAAACAATCGGTCGATGGGTGAGTGCGGGGCCCGGGCGGCTCACAGTGTCGCAGCCTTGTAGAACATGGTGCAGGACACGAACAGCAGATAGCAGCCGAACAGCTTTTTCAGCTTCAGCTCGTTCAGACTGTGAGCCCAGCGGGCGCCTATCGGGGTTGTGATGATGGAAAGCGCGCTGATCGCCAGCAGCGCCGGAATATTGATGTAGCCGATTGAGCCGAATGGCAGTCCCTGCACGCTCAGGCCCATGATCAGAAAACCGATTGCCCCGGGCAGACCGATGATGAAGCCGACGCCGGCAGCCGTTGCAATGGCCTGGTGCACGGGTCGATTGCAGATCACCATAGTCATGACGGTGATCGTGCCGCCACCTATGCCCAGCAGCGCGGAGAAGCCTCCGAGTACGGACGCCAGGCCGACCTTGGCCGCACCTCGCGGCATCGTCAGGTTGTTGTTGAAACGGTTGAACAGTCCAGGAAACAGAAAATACAGGGAGTACAGCAGGACGCCGGCCGCGAACACGACAAAGAGGTTTCTGCCGTCGGTAATGGATGCGATATACAGCCCGACGCCTACACCCAGGATCAGCCACAGCGACCAGTCGCGCAGCACGTCAAAATCCACGGCGCCACGAGCGTGGTGCGCCTGCACGGAGCGCGCTGACGACACCACAATGGAGGCGAGAGAGGTGCCGATGGCGACATAAATCAGTTCAGAACTGGCACTGCTGAACAGCGGAAACACGGCGAGCAGTGCGGGTACCACGACAAATCCGCCGCCGATACCAAACAGGCCGGCGGTGATTCCGGCAACCGCGCCGGCAGCACACATGGTGATGATCAGTCCCAGAATTTCTGGTTGTATAAGGGACATGGTTGTTCGGCGCTCCCCGGTACTGGCTGGTGCGCGCCGCGCTGACCGGGCACTTCTGACGCCCGGTCAGCAGGGCCGCGCAACTTCTAATACAAGGAACGTGCCATTGCCGTGAACCAGCGCGTCACAGGCCTGCCACGTTTCCGGATTCAGCAGAAAGCTCGCTGAATTCAAACGATTAGGGGTGCGTATATCTTCACGCTGGTGCTGCTCCGGGATTCCGGCCGCCAGAATTCAGTGGGCACAGGCAGCTGTATCGGGCAAAGCCGTGGTGCGTGATGATGTCGATTGCACCAGCGCGGTGCCTGTGTCTGGAAGCTGCAGTGCTGGCTGCAGCGGCTGTCAGTTGCGGATGGTTGCCTGGCGCAGATCCAGTCCTGTGGCCGCGAGAACACCGTCACATAGCGCCTGACCGACAATGCTGCTGCTGAAAGTGGCAGCGTGGCGGCGGGCGTTTGTCGCGAGCATATTTGCGGTGGCAGGATTCTCAAGCGACTGCAGCGCGCTCACCCACTGATCTATATTCTCGATGTCGCGGATCAGAATGCCGCCGTCGCCGACGGCTTCCGGAATGCCTCCGCGATTGCTGGTGATACTGGGAACACCGGCGCTCGCCGCTTCGACGAAAACCCGACCGAAAGGCTCCGGCCATATCGAAGGTCCAAGCAGAGTGCGGGTTCGGGCGTAGACGGCGCGCATCTCATTGGACCACTCAATGCTGTCGACATTGCTTAAATGCCACAGCGCGCGCCGCGCCGTGTAGCTGGTTTTACCCGCAACCACAAAACGCAGGTCGGGCAGACTTCTGGCGATCTCAAGAAAAATCGAGAAACCCTTGCGTTCCTGCGGCTTGATGAACAGGACATGATCGCGACTGTCTGCTCCTGGCTGCTGCCAGTCGTCGAGATCGAAGGTCGGATAAACCACCGGTGCATCGAGTTCGAGCAGGTGGCCGATGACCTGTTGCATGTAGCTGCTGTTGGCCATCACCAGATCAGCCCGCTCGAGGCCTGCGGTGTAGGCGGCGAGGTTATTGCGTGTCGCGTCCGCAAACAGGCCGCTGATACATTCCCGGCAATCACCGGAACACTGCGTCAGCGGATCCCGCTGATAAAACTGATCCGGGCAGAACATCTTGTAGGCATGCGCCCAGACAATGCTGGGTATCCCTCGGTTGGCGGCCGCATCCACGCTGCTGTACAGCAGCCGGTTCTGAGTAATCAGAAGATCGGTGGGATTGGCCTCGAGAAAGTGATCGACTATCCGGTGCCACTGACGATTCCAGCTGAGCGTGTCGCGGTCGTGCTGACGGTAGAGGTAGGGCCTGCGCAGACTGCGGCGGTGGACTTGAATCGTATCGTCGCGATAGTCGGCGTTGTCACCCGGTTGCAGAACGGACAGTTCGTGACCGAGATCCGCCAGATAATGTGCAAGACCTCTTGCGGCCAGTGCAGCACCGCCGCTGGCTCGGTCGTAATTGTCCAGCGAAAAGCAAATCCGCATTTGTAGGCTCTACCCGTGAGGCTATACCCGGGCTGCGAAACCCGCGAGAATGGTGCCGAGGAGAGGACTTGAACCTCCACGGGGTTGCCCCCACTAGCACCTGAAGCT
>Ga0055474_10000380_pt1 | contig 10134 bp, 8 predicted proteins | sample Muzzi_PWA_D1_FD_57680 | JGI IMG/M metagenome (GOLD analysis project Ga0055474, IMG submission 57680) | Wetland microbial communities from San Francisco Bay, California, USA, that impact long-term carbon sequestration - Muzzi_PWA_D1 | ecosystem: Environmental > Aquatic > Marine > Wetlands ... | reverse complement strand
TCCGCAGCCTGAAACGCTCGCGCAGCCGCTCCCGTGACGTGATCCGGAGCATGAAAGCCTTGCGCATGGTCACCGAAGCGCTGCCTGACGCTGCGCTGGTGCTGAACAGAACCGGCGAAATCGAAAATCTCAACGCTGCCGCCCGCAGACTGCTCAATCTGGATGTGCGTGATCGTGGTCAGTCGCTGGCATCGCTGGTACGTCAACCGGACTTCATTGCACTCAGCAGAGGCCAGATCGACGGTGACAGAATCGAGTTTGCCAGCACCCTGAAAGAATCCATCCGCCTGGAAGCGCGACGTGTGCCCATGTCCGGCGACCGCGTGCTGATACTGGTACGGGATGTCACCCAGCTCAACCGCCTGTTGAGCATGAGGCAGGATTTCATTGCCAACGTTTCGCACGAACTGCGCACGCCCCTGACGGTCATTGTTGGCTATATCGAAACGCTTTTGAACGAGAACCTCGATCGTGAGACGACGCTGAATCTGGTGGAGAAACTGCGATCGCCGACGACGCGTATGCGGGCCCTGGTCGATGATCTGCTGCTGCTGACCCGTCTCGAATCCAGTCCAAATCCAGGTGACGATGAACTGGCACCCATCGACATGCGGGCGGTCATGAATGTCATTGCCGGTGACGGCCGGGCACTGAGTGCCGGTCGCCACGAAATCATCTGTGAAGCGGAATCAGCCGCGCGCGTCATCGGCGTTGAGCACGAACTCTTTTCCGCCTGTCTTAATCTGATGACGAATGCGATTCGCTACAGTCCCGATGGCGGAACCATTACTCTGCGCTGGGAAGATCTCGACACCGGCGGACGCTTTTCCGTCACCGACGAGGGCATCGGCATCCCGCCTGAACACCTGTCGCGTATCACCGAGCGTTTCTACCGGGTTGATCTGGCCAAGTCCCGTGTCCGCGGCGGAACCGGCCTGGGCCTGGCCATCGTCAAACACATCCTGAAAAGACATAACTCGCAGCTGCACATCAGCAGCGAGCTTGCTCGCGGCAGCACATTCTATTGTGACTTTCCGGAGTCTCAGCTCGATCGCATCCACCACACAACAGAGGAAATCTCATGATCCGAACGTTACGTTTTCTGCTCGTATTGGTCCTGCTGCCAGCGGGATTCGCGAACGCTGAACTACCTGCCTATGAGCGGGTCAGCGGCGTATCCGGCAATCTCTCCAGCACGGGCTCAGACACGCTGGCTAATCTGATGACCCTGTGGACCGAGAGTTTCAAGAAGTTCTACCCGAATGTGAATATTCAGGTCCAGGCTGCAGGTTCATCGACCGCACCGCCCGCACTGACGGAGGGCACTTCCAATTTCGGGCCGATGAGCCGGCAGATGAAAGACAAGGAAATCGAATCTTTTGAAACCCGTTATGGCTACAAACCTACCGCCATACGCGTTGCCATCGACGCACTCGCTGTCTACGTCAATAAAGACAATCCACTGCAGTCGCTATCCATTCCTCAGGTGGATGCCATATTTTCCATCACCCGGCGCTGTGGCTATTCCCAGGACATCAGCAGTTGGGGCCAGCTTGGGATGACCGGCCAGTGGCGCGATCGTCCGATTCAGCTGTACGGACGCAACTCAGTATCCGGCACCTACGGCTACTTCAAGCAGGTTGCTCTGTGCAAAGGTGATTACAAGAACACCGTCAATGAACAACCCGGCTCAGCCTCAGTAGTTCAGTCAGTAGCATCGTCGCTGAACGGCATCGGATATTCGGGTATGGGTTATGTGACCTCCGACGTAAGGGCACTTGCGCTGTCCGTAGCGGCTGATGGCGAAGCAATCGCAGCCACCGCTGCCAACGTGGCCACCGGTGACTATCCCCTGTCACGCTACCTGTATATCTATGTCAACAAGAAACCCGGTGAACCGCTGCCGCCGCTGGAACGGGAGTTCATCAAACTGGTGCTTTCTGAACAGGGTCAGGAAATTGTAAACAAAGACGGCTATATTCCGGTTTCCGAACGGATAGCCAGCCGCGAACTCAAGCGAATCCAGTAGTCCACCCCTAGAGCGGACAGGCTGGTCAACAAGAAAAAAAGGCAATGCTGCATTCCGATTCATGGGGGAACTGATGGGGTCACAGGCTGAGCTGTCCACTCTGCCGCGACGCAGGCGCTGGGTGAACGCAATCACCCAGCGCATTGTCGCGGTGGGTGGTGCTGCGGTCATCGCCGCGATCGCGCTGATCTTCATCTACCTGCTGTGGGTGGTCGCCCCCATATTTGGAAGCGCCCATGTCGAACAGGGTCGGACCTATCAGCTGCCACCTGCTGAGACTGCATTCCTCGAGGTCAATGAGAGCACCGAACTGCTTTTCCGGATTTCGACTGCGGGCCAGATCGAATTCATGCGCCTGGCAACAGGCGAAGTGGTCAATACCGAACAGATTGCAGACTCGGTAAAAATGGTCCGGCGCGTTGAACCGCACGGCACTGTTTATGCGCTGCTCGACAACAGCAATCAGCTGCAGATTTTCGAAGCTACCTATCCGATATCCTTCAGCAACGATGAGCGGAGTATCGATACCCGCTTCCATCCCCTGTTCGGCGAAGACCCAATTGATCTCGGTGATCCCGATGATTTTGATGTGGTATTCGAAGACTTCACCGTCACAGTTGGCATCATTGACGGACAGTCGCTGGCCATCCGCCAGTATCCAGACGCGGAAGCCGGCTTTGAGCTGGAGTTTCCCCGCATCACCGAAGTAGAGCTGGATCGCTCCTACGACCGGGTATTTTTCGGGCCGCGTCTGGCCTGGGTCTATCTGGTGAGTTTCGATGGCACGATCGAGATCTTCGATCTATCGAACATTCGATCACCCAAGCAGCTATACCGCGGTCGCCTGGTTGCCGAAGGCGAACGACTCACTGACATTGAACCGCTGCTGGGCCGCTATTCGATTCTTGTCGCGGACGCGCACCAACACGTGTCGCAGTGGTTTCTGATCCGCACGGAGCTGGGTCGTACGCTGGCGAAAGTACGCAGTTTTGATCTGGATGCGCCGATCGTTTCCATAGTGCCGGAACAACGGCGCAAAGGTTTTGTGGTGATCGATGGCAACGCCCGCCTCAACCTGCTCTTCACCACCTCGGAGCGCCAACTTGCGCAGTTCGACATGGGATCGGCGGGGTTTCAGGCTTTGACGCTGGCGCCGCGGGCAGACCTTCTGGTCACGGCCGCTGCTGATGGCACAGTCAACACCTACGAAATAGACAACAAACATCCGGAGATTTCCTGGTCTTCGCTGTGGTCGAAAGTCTGGTATGAAGGTTACGAAGAACCAGTTTACAGCTGGCAATCGTCATCAGCAGACAATGATTTCGAAGCAAAATTCTCGCTGACACCCCTGCTGTTCGGCACTATCAAAGCCGCCTTCTATGCGATGCTGGTGGCGATACCAGTGGCGATCATGGGTGCGCTTTACACAGCCTATTTCATGGCACCAGTAATGCGCAGCATCGTCAAACCGGGCATTGAAATCATGGCGGCGCTGCCTACGGTGATTCTGGGTTTTCTGGCAGGACTGTGGCTGGCGCCGCTGATCGAAGCTCATCTGTCGGCGATACTGTCGATTCTGATCGTCATGCCGGTGAGCATCGTCCTGGTTTCCATCATCTGGCAGCGCCTGCCGGATAGAATCGCCAATATGTTCGACGGCTGGTACGGACTGCTCATCATCCCCATTCTCATCGCGACCGTAGCCTGCGCCTTCGCAATAGGGCCGGTGCTCGAAGACACCTTTTTCGGTGGAGACTCCAAGCGCTGGTTTTCCGAGGTTTTAGGACTCGACTACGACCAGCGCAACGCTCTGGTTGTCGGTCTGGCCATGGGTCTTGCAGTCATTCCCACTATCTTTTCAATTTCCGAAGACGCGATCTACGGGGTGCCCACCCATCTGATCAACGGTTCGCTGGCGCTCGGTGCCACCCGCTGGCAGACGATGATGCGGGTGGTCATCCTGACCGCCAGCCCCGGGATATTCTCCGCGGTCATGATCGGCATGGGACGCGCAGTCGGAGAAACCATGATTGTGCTGATGGCCACGGGTAACACGCCTGTTATGGACTGGAACATCTTTCAGGGGATGCGGACCTTTGCCGCCAATATCGCCGTGGAACTACCGGAGTCGGAAGTGGACAGCTCTCACTACCGGATTCTCTTTCTGGCGGCGCTGGTGCTGTTCATGCTGACCTTTGTACTTAACACAGTCGCTGAGCTGGTGCGTCAGCGCCTGCGCGAACGCTATGGAAGTCTGTAACGATGATTAATCAGCAGAAACACACCATACGCAGCTGGCTGTCTTCAGGTGAACTGTGGATCTGGATGAACGCAGCCGCAGTGGGTCTCAGCATCACCGCAGTCAGCGCACTGCTGCTGCTAATTGCCATCAGAGGCCTCGATCACTTCTGGCCTTCTCATCTCAGCAGAATCACACTGAACGACGATGCCCACAGCGTTGTCGTGGGCGAGTTTGTTGAATCAGAAGAAGTTCCGGCATCACAGTATCTGGAAGCGTCCGCTGATCGAAGTATTCATCCGGATGAAAAGTTCGTTGAACGCTGGCTGATCAAAACCGGCAACAGACGAGTGGATCCACCGGATTTCGAGTGGGTATTCACCCACTACATCGACAGCATCGATTATCCTGAACGGCTGAGCGTGTTTGAGCGTACTGAATGGGGTAACGCCTATGGCTGGCTGGCCAGCGTCTACGAAGCAGACCAGCAGATTGACGCTGCGAGTGACGAGGATCTGTGGCAGGAGTTTCTCAATCGCCTGACCCGCGCAGATGAACTGCGCGCTGAGGTCAGAGAGATTGAAATGGGTGAATACAACCGGATCAACTACGCTCTCGAGGAAATAAGACTGGAACGGCGCGGAATCGAACTGGACACCGACATGTCTGCCGAGGTTCGGCGTACCGCACTGGCAGAGCTGGACGAAGCGGCTGCGAAGCTGCAACAGGACTACGCAGTTGCTGAAAGTCAGCTTGCCACCCTGGCCGAACAGCTGGCTCGCGATCATGTGGTGGTCAGATTCAGCTCGGGCAAGGAAGTAACGCTGAAAATGCAGGAGATCGTCCGAGCCTGGCAGCCTAACGTCATGACCTGGGGTGAAAAGCTCGCACACTACTTCTCCAGCATCTGGTTGTTCCTGAGTGACGACCCCCGGGAGGCCAACACCGAGGGTGGAATCTTCCCGGCGATTTTCGGCACGGTGATGATGGTGCTGCTGATGTCGATACTGGTCACTCCGCTGGGGGTTATCGCGGCAATTTACCTGCGCGAATACGCCAGGCAGGGACCGCTGGTACGGCTCGTGCGAATCGCCGTGAATAACCTCGCCGGCGTTCCTTCTATCGTCTACGGCGTCTTCGGCCTCGGCTTCTTCGTTTATTTTATCGGTGGCAATATCGATCAGCTGTTTTTTCAGGAAGCGCTGCCGGCACCAACCTTCGGCACGCCGGGACTGCTCTGGGCGTCCCTGACGCTGGCCCTGCTGACGGTACCCGTGGTCGTGGTGTCCACTGAAGAGGGACTCACCCGTATTCCCCGCTCGCTGCGGGAAGGCAGTCTGGCGCTGGGCGCTACCAAAGCCGAAACTCTGTTCAAAGTGATTCTGCCCGTCGCAAGCCCCTCTATTCTGACGGGCGTTATCCTTGCGATCGCCCGTGCTGCCGGTGAGGTAGCGCCGCTGATGCTGGTCGGCGTCGTCAAGCTGGCACCTGCGTTACCGATGGACGGCAACTTTCCGTATCTGCATCTGGAACGGAAATTCATGCACCTTGGTTTTCATATCTATGACGTCGGCTTCCAGAGTCCGAATGTCGAAGCCGCACGACCGCTCGTCTATTCGACAGCCCTGCTGCTGGTACTGATCATCATCATATTGAATCTGACTGCGATCATGCTGCGCAGCCGTCTGGAAAACAGGTACCGCGGCGTTGAGAGCTAGCCCGACAGTAAATGGACAGGTAATGAGCAACGACAACATCAACATCGCCTCTGCTCTTGCGGAAAACAGCAGTGAGCAATCGGACAGCTCCAATGATAATCCGGAGATCAGTCTGCAGGTAAAAGCGCTGTCGCTTTTCTACGGCGAAACTCAAGCATTGAGGGACATCAGCCTGAATATCCCGAAGCAGCAGGTCACTGCATTTATCGGTCCGTCAGGCTGCGGCAAATCGACACTGCTGCGCTGTTTCAATCGCATGAACGATCTGGTCGACGGCGTCACCACCAGCGGCCAGATACTGCTGGACGGTATCGATATCAATGCCAAGGAGGTTGATGTTGCCCAGCTCAGACGCCGTGTAGGTATGGTGTTTCAACGTCCCAACCCCTTCCCGAAGTCAATCTATGAAAACGTTGCCTATGGCATCCGCATTCAAGGCAAAGTACCCAAAAGCGAACTGGACGAACGGGTTGAATGGGCGCTTCGCAGCGCCGCACTGTGGGATGAGGTGAAAGACCGGTTGCGGGAATCTGCGCTCGGGCTCTCCGGTGGACAGCAGCAACGTCTGGTCATTGCCAGGGCTGTTGCGATCAAACCTTCGGTTCTGCTGCTGGACGAACCGGCATCAGCACTCGATCCGATCTCGACACTGAAAATCGAGGAACTGATACACCAGCTGAAAACCGACTACACCATTGTTATTGTGACGCACAACATGCAACAGGCAGCACGGGTATCAGATCACACCGCATTTCTGTATCTTGGTGAGTTGATTGAATTCGGAAAAACCGATGATCTATTCACCAACCCGAAAGAACAGCAGACGGAAGACTACATTACCGGCCGGTACGGTTAGGTAGCTGCAGATGAACAGACACATCTCAGAAGAGTACGATACGGAGCTGAATCACGCCCGGCAGATGCTGATGCAGATGGGCGGTCTGGTCGAGCAGCAGCTGCAGAAAGCCTGTCAGGCGTTCGTTACGCATGATGCAGAAGTCGCCACAACAGTGAGCGATGCGGATCGCAAGATCAATCATCTCGAAGTGGAGTTGGATGAACTGTGCATCAATATCATCGCCCGACGCCAACCGGCTGCTACTGATCTGCGAACTCTGATCAGCATCATGAACGCCAGCACCGACCTTGAACGGATCGGCGACGAAGCGGATCGCATTGCCAAGATGACGCGGGAGATCGCGCATCTGGAGTATCCGGCTGACCAGTATTCCGACTTCAGAAACCTGTCGAACAGTGTGTTCGAAATTCTGTCAAAGGCACTGGATGCTTTCGCCAGGCTGGATTCTGACAGCGCTCTCGCGGTCATCGAGATGGACGAATCCATCGATGACGCCTACAGGGCCATAGTCCGATCCCGCGGCACCACTATCAGAGAACAGCCGGATGAGGTGGAACGCTCTCTGAACGTGCTCTGGTCTGCACGCGCGCTCGAACGCATCGGCGACCACTCAAAAAATATAGGCGAGTACGTCGTCTACCTTGTCAAAGGCCAGGATATACGCCATTCAGCGTCCGCCGCGACCGGCGTTAAGGATTGACGCTGAACCGATGATCGAAGCCATTCTCTGGGATTTCGGCGGCGTGCTGACCACCAGCCCGTTCGAAGCATTCAACCGCTACGAACGTGAACACAATCTGCCGGTTGATTTCATTCGCACCATCAACGCCACCAATCCGGAAGCGAACGCCTGGGCACGTTTCGAATCCAGCCAGATCGGCATTGCCCAGTTCGATGTCGAATTTGCGCAGGAGTCAGAACTCGCAGGACACCGGATACCGGGCCGGGCAGTCATCGAACTACTGTCCGGTGATGTCAGACCACGCATGGTCAATGTTCTCGATCACTGTAAACAGCATTTCCGCGTCGCCTGCATCACCAACAACGTGAAATCAGGTCAGGGTCCGGGTATGGCCCGCGACAGCGAACGGGCAGACGCAGTACGAAGTGTCATGGAACGCTTCGACCTGATTGTTGAATCGAGTGTGGAAGGCATCCGCAAACCAAACCCGATGATCTATCAGCTGACCTGCGAAAGACTGTCTGTGGCACCTGAGCGCGCAGTTTTTCTGGACGATCTCGGAATCAATCTGAAACCGGCAAAAGCGCTGGGCATGCAGACAATAAAAGTAGTCACCGAAGACCAGGCAATCCGTGATCTCGCGGAAATCACGTCGCTGGATTTTGTCTGAGCAGGTACTCAACCTGCTGGCGTAACGGAATCGACGTTGCGGCCCCAGCACGGGTAACCGCCAGCGCACCCGCCGCACTACCCTGCTGCAGTGCCACCTTCAGTTCCGCGCCGGCAAGCAGTCCCGCCAGCAGAAATCCGATAAAGGCATCTCCCGCCGCGGTTTCATCAACGATGTAAACAGGGAAAGCCGGAACTTCCTGAATGGATCTGCCCGGCTCTGCGTACAGCAGTCCTTCTGCACCCAGCGTCAGCACCAGCGTCATCTGCGGATAACGTAGCTGCAGTTGTTCCAGTATCTGCTGCGGAGCTTCCGACGGATGATCAACCAGGGCCGCGGCTTCAACCTGATTGACGATCAGCAGATCGATCACCGACAGATCATACCCTGCCTCCCGACCATCAACCGGCGCCAGATTGAACGCGACTCTCGCCGCCGTTGATCTGGCCATCTCCAGTACCCGGGGCAGATCGTTGACCTCGTTCTGCAGCAGCAGCCAGTCACCGTCGCCCAGAACCGCCAGCGCCCGCTCAATGTCGGCGCTCTGCAACTCCCGATTGGCACCACCGGCAATGACGATGGCGTTCTCTCCGGCCTCGTTGACCTGTATCACAGCATGACCGGAAACCCCACCAGCCAGAGTCCGGACACCAGTAATATCGACACCGGCTGCAGCCAGCGTCGATATCAGCGTTGCGCCGTCATCACCAACACAGCCGACGTGTATGACTTCGGCTCCCGCGTAAGCCGCAGCGATGGACTGATTCAGCCCCTTGCCACCCGGAAAAACATCATGCGACAGACTGGCCACCGTCTCTCCGGCGCCGGACAGGTGCGGGACCCGGTAGACATGATCGATGCACAGCGAACCGAGATTGACGAGCTTTCCCATAGGATGGGTTCAGCCGCCTTCAATACGCTGCATGAAGAACACCTCGCTGTCTGCGGCCAGCGGTTCCAGGAACGCATCCTGATAGATCTGACCGTCTATGGCGACTGCACAGCGGGCAAAGGTTTCGGCAGCGCCCGGCCAGCGTTCGTCCAATGCTGCGAGCAATCCACGGAAGTCAGCGGCAACCACATCCGTTTCGTGAATCCCACCGGTAATCGAGTGCAGGTGATCGGGAATGACAACTTTTACCATGTCCTCACCCCCGATTCCTTATTTTGCAGGCATGCAGAGATCAGGCCCGATCCAGAGCCTCCAGCACCCGCGGAGGCGACAGCGGCAGATCATGAATACGGAAGCCGATGGCGGATCGAACGGCGTTCGCAGCAGTCGCCAGCGGAGCCACAATCGGGGTCTCACCTACGCCCCGCACACCATAGGGATGGCTCGGATTGGGAACCTCGATGATCTGGGTATCGATCATCGGCAGGTCAGAGGCCACGGGTATCCGGTAGTCCAGGAAACCGGCATTTTCCAGCACCCCATCCTTGCTGAAGATGAACTCCTCATTGAGCGCCCAGCCAAGGCCCTGAGAGGCACCCCCCTGAAACTGACCTTCTACATAGGACGGATGAATCGCTTTGCCGGCGTCCTGAATGGCCGTGAATTTCAGCACGTCGATTTTGCCGGTTTCACGATCAACCGCCAGATCGGCAATGTTGACCGAGAATGAAGCACCCGCGCCCTGGGCATTCAGTGATGCGCGTCCGAGCAGGGGACCGCCTGTGCGTCCGGCATTGCCGGCAATGTCCGCCAGACTCAATGGCGTGACGTCCGCATTGACACCTGGAGTGGGTACCGCCTGGCCGTCCTGCCACTCAACCTGATCCGCATCCACTCCCCAGGTCGCCGCAGCCCGGGCTTTGCATTGGCTGATAATGTCTTCACACGCCTGAACGACCGCCATGCCGGTCGCGAAAGTTGTCCGACTGCCGCCCGTGACGTTGGAAAAACCGGTAGATTCGGTATCCCCTACGAGGACCTTGAC
>Ga0055474_10000377_pt1 | contig 10196 bp, 6 predicted proteins | sample Muzzi_PWA_D1_FD_57680 | JGI IMG/M metagenome (GOLD analysis project Ga0055474, IMG submission 57680) | Wetland microbial communities from San Francisco Bay, California, USA, that impact long-term carbon sequestration - Muzzi_PWA_D1 | ecosystem: Environmental > Aquatic > Marine > Wetlands ... | reverse complement strand
CCGAGGCAGGGGGATGGGCGACCCGGAATGCCGACAGTGGCCGTATTCCCCCGCCTCGATGCGGCCCAGCGCATCCTCGATGCGGATCAGCTGGCTGCGTTCCGCATCGGAGAGGGACAGGGTCAATTCCCGGTTGTAGTCCAGGTTGGCGCGATCCACGACATCTTCGGCGCCGTCCTCCTGGTTGTTTTTTCCGACTCTCAAGTCACTCTGGAAAATATCTTGGAGCCGCTGTCGCTCGTCCAGCAGGCGGGTACGCAGGGCTTCGATGTCTTTCTTCGTCAGGGCCTTACCGTTTTCACATCGCGCAGGATCGGACACTCGAAAACTCCTTTCGTCGCGAGCGGCGGCCCCCTCCGGGGGGACCACGATTCAGTATCCGCTCTAAATTCGGCCCCGATGGTAATTTATTCCAGCCTCGATGGAAAGCGCCCGGTAGAGTTGCTCATACAGAACGGCCCGCGCCAGATCGTGGCTGAGGGTCATGGGACCGAAGGAAAGCACCTCCCGACCGGCCTCCAGCACCGCCGGATCGAGACCGACATCGGATCCCAGGTAGAAGACCACCGGATGAGGCCAGCGCCGCTTCAGTCGCACCAGGTGCCGGGACCACGCCTCCGAGGTATACCGCGGTCCGTCGCTGTCCAGGGCGATGCCCCAGCACGGATCTGGAGAAGCCTCCAGCAGCAGCTTCCCCTCGTGGCGCCGCCGATCGGCGGCCTCGCCGGAGGTTCGGGCCTTGAGCCGCCGGTCCTCCACCTTGGCGAATTTGCCGATGCGGGCGCGGAAATCGTCGCAAATCGTCTCCCAGGGACCGCGATGGCGTCGCCCGGCGGAAAGGATGAGAAATTCTCGTCCCATGATTCAGTCTCGTCCTCTGCTTTGGCGTGGTGGCAAGATGCATCCTCCGGAGAGCATTCTAATGGAGCCAATCCCCCCGGTAGCCATGGTATTGTCGGCCCATGGCGACGACCTCGGAAGAGTTGCAACGCGCGGCACGTCGGCGGCGTCTGGTCAAGGGCTTGCTCCTCGGCGGCGCCGCCGTGGGCCTGCCCGCCCTGGCCAACGCCTGGGTGCGCCGCCGCGCCGGTCGATTGGAATCTGCGAATTGGGGGCGGCCCCAGAGCTACGCCTGGCGCCACGGGGAGATCGCTTTCCAGCAGTTGGGCGAAGGGGAGCCGCTGGTGCTGCTGCACAGCTTCGGCGCGGGCCATGATTCCGCGGAATGGCGCTCCGCCGCCGAGATCCTGGCGCTGCACTATCGAGTGGTTGTCCCGGATCTCCTGGGGTGGGGGATGTCCGACAAACCTTCCCTGACCTACGACGGCGAACTGTATATCGAACTCCTGCAGAACTTCCTGGAGGATGTCGTCGAGGGGCGCCCGGTGCTGGTGACCTCCGGCCTCAGTGCGGCCTACGGGGTGCAGTTGGGGGTGGACCAACCCGAATTGCTACGCGGCCTGGCGATGGTCTGCCCCCTGGGGCTCGATCTCCACGGCGAAGAACCGGATCTCAAAGACGCCCTGCTGCACCGCATGATGCGCCTGCCCATCCTGGGCACTTCCGCCCTCAACGTCTTCACCAGTCGGGCCGGGATCGGCAGCCATCTGCGCAACGAAGTCTACGCCGCTCCGGAACGGGTGGACGCGGCGCTCATCGAGCACCACTACCAGGCCAGCCACGAACCGGGGGCCCACGCCTCCCTGGCGGCGTACCTGGCGGGCTACCTGAACCACAACGTGCGCACCGTCCTGCCCCGGCTCAGCTTGCCGGTGTGGATCGCCTGGGGCCGCCAGTCTGCCAGCCCGCCGGTGGACCGCTGCGATCAGTGGCTGCGCTATCTGATGGACGCGGATCTCGAGGTGCTGGAAGGGGCCGGTAGCCAACCTCACGCCGAAACCCCCAAGCCGTTCTGCCGCCGGTTGGAGAAGTTCCTCGAAGCCCTGGACGAATCCGCCACCTAAGCGACCGGCATCCCTGGCCGGATGCCTCCACTCCTTCCCACGGTGAACCATGACTGACCAGCGATTCCCTGACGTCCCCGGTGGCTACCCTTTCCCCCAGTTGGAGTTGGGGGTGATCGAGAAATGGCAACGCGAAGGCACCTTCCAGCGCACCCTCGAAAAACCCGCCCGGCGCGGCGAGTTCGTGCAGTACGAGGGGCCTCCCACCGCCAACAACGTGCCCCACATGGGGCATGTTCTGACCCGGGTGGTGAAGGATCTCTTCCCCCGCTACCGCACCATGCGGGGCTACCACGTGGCGCGCAAGGCGGGTTGGGACACCCACGGTCTGCCGGTGGAGATCGAGGTCGAAAAGCGGCTGGGTTTTTCGGGCAAGAAACAGATCGAAGAGTACGGCATCGCGGAGTTCAACGAGGCCTGCCTGGAGAGCGTCCAGACCTACGAGAAACAGTGGCGCAAGATGACCGAGCGGGTGGGCTACTGGACGGATCTGGACCACGCCTACTTCACCTACACCAACGAGTACGTGGAATCCGTGTGGTGGTCGCTCAAGCAGCTGGCGGACAAGGGGCTGCTGGATCGAGGCTACAAGATCCAGCCCTACTGCGCCCGCTGCGGCACCTCCCTGTCGAGCCACGAGGTGGCCCAGAACTACAAAGACGCGGAGGACCCTTCCGTCTGGGTGCTCTTCCCGGCGCGCCCCGGGCAAACGGTCCAGACCGTGGACGGCGACTCCTGGGAAACGCCCGCCGGGCTCCATCTGGTGGCCTGGACCACCACGCCGTGGACGCTCACCGCCCACGTCGCCCTGGCGGTCCATCCGGAACTGCTCTACCGCGTCGTCGAGCATCCCGAACTCCCCGGGAAGTTCCTGCTCTTCGGCGATACCCTGGAAACCCCCGTGCCGTACTTGAAAGAAACGGCAGGCGGCAAGCCGGAACGGCTCGATCTGCGGGCTCTGCCGCCGGTGGCTCGCTTCACCGGCGCCGCCCTCAAAGGGTTGCGCTATGAGCGTCCCTTCGCCACCGTTCTGGCGGATGCTCCGGCGGTGGAAGCCACCGAAGAAGCGCTGGATCCACCCCCTTCCGACGAGCATGGCTTCGTGGTCCTGACCGCCGACTACGTCACCGCCACCGAGGGCACCGGTCTGGTGCACACCGCGCCCCCCTACGGCGAGGACGACTACCAGTTGGGCAAACGCCACGGTCTGCCGGTGCTGCTGACCGTGGGTGGGGACGGCAAGATCCGCTCCGTCGAGGGCATTGAGCCCTTCGCCGACCTCTGGTTCAAGGACGCGGACCCGCCCATCACCCGGGATTTGAAACAGCGCGGGCGCCTCCTCCACGGCGAGCGCTACCACCACAACTATCCCTTCTGCTGGCGCTGCGACACGGCGCTGCTGTACTACGCCACGGAGAGCTGGTTCGTGCTCACCACCCGGGTGAAAGACCGTCTGGTGGCCCTCAACAAGACGATTCACTGGCATCCGGAACACGTCGGCGACGGCCGCTTTGGCAACTGGCTGGAAAACGTTGTCGATTGGGCCTTGTCCCGCAACCGCTACTGGGGCACGCCGCTGCCGGTGTGGGAGTGCGACGCCTGTGGCGACCGCACGGTGATCGGTTCCTATCGGGAACTCTTCGAGACCGCCGGTCGGGAGGCCCCCGCGGACCTCTACGATCGGGAGCAATTCGACCCCCACCGGCCCTTCATCGACGACTTCGCCTGGTCCTGCAACCGCGGTGGCTGTGGTGGGACGAAGCAGCGGGTCGAGGAGGTCATCGACGCCTGGTACGACTCCGGCTCGATGCCCTTCGCCCAGCATCACTACCCCTTCGCCGAGGGCGACCTCTTCGACCGCCAGTTCCCCGCCGACCTGATCGCCGAGGCGGTGGACCAGACCCGCGGCTGGTTCTACACCCTCCACGCCCTGGGGACCCTGCTCTTCGACTCCGTGGCCTACAAGCACTGCATCGTCTTCGGCCACGTCAACGACGAGACCGGGCGCAAGATGTCCAAACGGCTGGGCAACGTGGTGGAACCCATGGGGGTGCTGGAGGAGACCGGCGCCGACGCCATCCGCTGGTACTTCTATGGCGCCAACGTCGAACTGCCGTCGCGCTTTTCCGCCCGGCTGGTGCGGGAAGCGGCCCAGAACCTGCTCTTGCCGGTGTGGAACGCCCTCTCCTTCTTCACCATCTACGCCAACATCGATGGCTGGCGACCGACTCGAAAAGACGACGGCGACCCGGAGATCCCCTTCGGCGACCGCCCCGCCCTGGACCGCTGGATCCTGCTGCGGTTGCGCCGTGTGGTGGAGGAGACCACCGACCATCTGGACAGCTACCGGTTGATGGACGCCGCCCGGGGCATCGAGACCTTCGTGGATGAGTTGACCAACTGGTACATCCGCCGCAGCCGGGGCCGTTTCTGGGCGCCGGAGGATGCCGACGCGGCAACATTGGCGAGCAAGACCGCCGCCTACCAGACGCTGTACACCGTCCTCACCACCCTGACTCGGCTGCTGGCCCCCTTCACCCCCTTCGTGGCGGAGGTGCTCCACGAGCACCTGGAGCGCAGCCAGCGCCTGGGGGCGGAAAGCATCCATCTGGAAGACTGGCCGGAAGCGGAGGCCAGCCACCGGGAGGACGCCCTGGAGGAGGCCATGGGCGCCGTCCTGCGCATCGTCCGTCTGGGCCACGCCGCCCGCAACAGCCACGGTCTCAAGACCCGCCAGCCCCTGGCCGCCGTCACCCTGGTGACCGCCAACGAGGCGTTGCCCCGCTTGCTGGCCTCGTATACCGATCTGCTGCAACAGGAGCTGAACGTCCACGCCATCCGCTGGGCCGAGGACCGCGCCGTCTACGTGCACCACGAGGTCAAACCCTTCTTCCCCAAATGCGGCCCTCGCTTCGGCAAGCAGATGAAGGAAGTGCAGCAGGCCCTGGCCCAGAGCGATGGCGACGCCCTGGCCGAAACGCTGGAAGCCGACGGCAAGATCACCCTCGAACTCTCCACCGGCGCCGCCGATCTATCCCCGGAAGAGGTGGAGGTCCGTCTGATCGAGAAGGAAGGCACCGCCACCCAGGGCGACCGCGAGTTGTTGGTGGTCCTGGACACGGAACTGACCCCTGAACTGATCGCCGAGGGGTGGGCTCGGGAGGTTGTCTCCCGCATCCAGAACGCCCGCAAAGACGCCGACCTCGACTACGCCGACCGCATTCGGGTGCGGTATGCTGCGGAGGACGCTCTTGCTGCGGCCATCGAGACCCACCGCGACAGCATCGCCGGGGAGACTCTGGCCGTGGCGCTGGAGCCCATCGAGAGCGCCGAGTCCGGGGACCGCTGGGCGGCCTCGGAGATCGAGGGGATGAGCTTCGGGTTTGGGTTCGAGACGGTGTGAGGCATGTACATCACCGACATCCACATTCAGAATTTCAAGTTGCTGCGGGACTTTCGCCTGTCCTTCGGCACGGCGGAGGAGCCCCGGATGTGGACGGTGTTGGTGGCGGAAAATGGTCTCTGTAAGACGTCCATTCTCCGGGCCATCGCCATGGCGGCGACGGGGCCGACCCGTGCCAACCAACTGGCGGATGTGCCCTCGTTACCGGATCGACGGCGGCCCAAAGAAGAGCTGCGCATTGAGGCCCATCTCCACTTTGGCAAACTTGGACACAAGAGACGGAAGTATCCTGGCCTTGGCAGGGAATCACGCAATCCCCCCCAGCTACATTCCACGATCCACCTCGACCCCGGACATAGCACCCTCCTGGGCGAGAGTGCTTATCGAGACGACGGCCCCTCGACCCCTGACGGCCTCTCGCCGTTGGAAGACGCCGTGTCTCAGAACCTTCCGGACTGGTTCGTGGCTGGATATGGCACCTCCCGCCTTCTCCCACACCCTTTCGAGAGCAAGCGACCCAGTTTGCCGAGCAAGCAGCGTCTGGATTCTCTCTTTGATCGGGGGGAGATCATCGGGACCGGTTTCTCGAGCCTCTTTGACAGGAGGAAGCTCGGAGCCTTCAATAAAGCCTTACGGAAGGCATTGATCGAACGCCATGAAGTGTTGCCGATGGCGGTGGATCTCAAGTTGCGGGGGCGCAATTTTGCGGGATCTCCCGAAGACCTGATGGAGGGCGATCTCTTTACCCTTCGAGAAGGCAGCGATGAGGTCAAGATTCCCGCGACCTGGCTTTCCCAGGGCTACCAGAGCACCATCGCATGGATCGCGGATCTTATCGGTCACTGCATCTTCGAACAGGACCGACCCATACGATTGGAGACCATGGAGGGCCTGGTTCTGATCGATGAGATAGACCTTCACCTGCACCCCAAGTGGCAAGCCCAACTGATTCCTGAGTTAAAGGAAATCTTCCCTCGCCTGCAATTTGTCGTCACCACGCACTCGCCCATGGTTCTGGCCGGAGTGCAGTCGGAGGAGATCGTTCGTCTTGTGCAGGACAATCACGGAAACATTATCGCTCGACCGGAACCCACCCCTGAAAACCCCAAGCTGTTGACCAGCAGTCAAATCTACAATCGCTATTTCGATGTAGATCGCACCCAGCCAGCCCGGCTGGGCGCGGCGCTACGGCGGTACGGTAGCCTGGTGACCGCCGATCCTGAAGTACTGGACGCGGAAGACAGGGAAGAGAAGCGGGGACTCCGTCGGCAACTGGTCGCGGCGGGTCTGGATCCAGATCGGGAAATCTTGTAAGGAAGACGGGCGTGATTCTCCTCAAGCGGGTCCAGGAGCCCGGCGAACTGGTGGCCATTCGAGAGGGAGAAAAAGCGCGGGTCCGGAAGATCGCCTCGCCGACCTCCGAGCAGATTGGCAAGAAGTATCGGCGATTCGCTGGAGCTTTACGCCGGGCGCAGTACTATAAGTGCTGCTACTGCGAGACCTGGGTCCAGGAGAGCTACAACGACGTGGAGCATTTCCGACCGAAGGCTCGGGCCGACCGGCGCCCTGGCTCGCAAGAGACTCACGGCTATTGGTGGCTCGCCTGGAGCTGGCACAATCTGCTCTTTTCCTGCCCCGGCTGCAATCGCTCCGGCAAGAATACTCGTTTCCCCCTGGGCGTCAAAAGCGTACCGCTGGTCGCGGAGGAAGAGCCACCGGGGCGAGAGGTACCGCTATGCCTTCATCCTCAGGAAGGCCATGGACTCGACCATATTCAATTTGTCCACCTCAACCAGGAATCCTATCGCTGGAGCCCAGTTCCCCGGGACGGTAGCCTGGTCGGGAAAACGACCATTGAGGTCCTGGAACTGGACCGTGACGATTTGCTGGATCTCTATGCAACCCATATCGAGACACTGACGGACGAACTGAAGGAGTTGCGGGCGGCCCTCCAGGACAGGGATGAAATCAAGATCACCGAAGAGTGGCGACGCGCCTTGCGGCAGCTCAAGCCCAACAGGCAATTCCTCGCCCTGACCTGGGACTTCCTGGACCAGACCTTCCCTTCCGACCTCCGCGAGCAGTGGGGGTTGCGACTGCCCTATCCACCGATCGAGAGGGTTTAGCGTCGAGAGAATGACCCCGTGGGTGCGGTACACTCCCCCGACCGGGTCCGCGGCGGCCCGGTACCCTGAATCCATGGACCCAACAGGAGGCGTTCCCGAAATATGGCCGGAATTTTTAAAGCGTACGATGTCCGCGGTACCTACCCGGATCAGATCAACGAGGAGATGGCGCGGAAGATCGGCAACGCCTTCCAGTTCGTGCTGGACGCGGAGGATCGCGCCAAGGGGAACTCCGTGGTGGTGAGCCGGGACATGCGTTCCCACTCCGAGCCGCTGGCCCAGGCGTTGATCCAGGGGCTGACCAGCGCCGGGCTCGATGTGATCGATATCGGCATGCAGACCACGCCCACCAACTACTTCGCCGTCGGCCACCTGCAAGCCGCGGGTGGCGTTCAGGTGACCGCCTCCCACAACCCGGCGCGCTACAACGGCCTGAAGTTCAGCCGCCACGAGGCCCACCCGGTCTCCGGCGACGATGGCATTGCCCTGATGGAAGAGAAAGTGACGACCGGGGATTTGCCGACGGCTTTCGCGCCTGGCAAGGTGAGCCACCAGGATGTCTTCGAGGCCTACAAGGATCACGTCCTCTCCTTCCTCCGCCGACCAGCGGGGGCGAAGAAGCTGAAGGTCGTGGTGGACGCCGCCAATGGCATGGGCGTCGTCTACCAGCCGATCCTGGAGGCGCTGGGGATCGAACTCATCCCCCTGTACTTCACCCTGGATGGCACCTTCCCCAACCACGAGGCCAACCCCCTCAAACTGGAGAACCTCAACGATCTCATCGCCAAGGTGCGGGAGACCGGCGCCGATCTGGGGGTCTCTTTCGACGGGGACGCCGACCGTTCCGCCTTCGTGGACGAAACCGGGGAACCGGTGGGGAGCGACCTCACCACGGCGCTGATCGGTGGCGAACTGCTGGAACGGGAGCCGGGCAAGGCCGTGCTCTACGATCTGCGCTCCTCCCGCGCGGTGGCGGAGTACATCCGCGAGAAGGGCGGCGTCCCGGTCCGGGAACGGGTGGGCCACTCCTTCATGAAGGCGACGCTGCGTCAGAAGCAGGGCATCTTCGGCGGCGAACTGGCGGGGCACTACTACTTCCGGGACAACTACAACGCCGACTGCGCCATCCTGGCGGTGATCGAGATGCTGAACCTCCTGTGGAAGGAGGGCAAGCCCCTCTCCCGGATCGTCGCCCCCCTGCTGCGCTACCACAAGACGCCGGAGATCAACTTCCAGGTGGCGGACAAACAGGGCAAGATCGACGCCCTGCGCGCCCGCTTCCACGACGCGGAAATCGATACCTTGGACGGCATCACGATCGCCTATCCCACCTGGTGGGCCAACGTTCGCCCCTCCAACACCGAACCGTACCTGCGGCTGGTGCTGGAAGCGTCCACGGCGGAGGAAATGGAAGAGCGCAAGGCGGAATTGGTGGGGCTGCTGGGGGAACCGGTCTAGCATCAGGCCACCGTGGCGCCGGGTGCGGGCACAGGGCTCACCACCGTTACCCCGGGTTCACACCCGGGGCTACCCAAGGGCACCCTAAAGGGTGCGGAACCAAGACGGTTTCCGGCCTCCCGCCTTTCTCTAAAGGGGGAGTCTTACCAGGAGGACGGGGGGATTTTCGCGGGTGGTAGCCCCAGCGTTGAAGACCGGATAAGGTTCCGGACGGGAAAACCGTTATGCCACAGATCTTCGTCTTCACCGTCCTCCTCGCCGCCCTGGTGCTCTTCATCTGGGATCGGTGGCGCTATGACGTGGTGGCGCTGCTGGCGCTGCTGGCCCTGGCGATCCCGGAGATCGTGCCGCGGGATGAGGTGTTTTCCGGCTTCGGCCACCCGGCGGTGATCACCGTGGCGGCGGTGCTGATCGTCGGTCGAGGCTTGACCAGTTCCGGCTTGGTGGAGGTCCTCTCCCGCCTCCTCTTCCGGGTGGGCAACCGTCCCACTCTCCAGATTCTCGCCCTGTGCGTCCTCTGTGCCGTCTGTTCCGCCTTCATGAACAACGTCGGCGCCCTGGCGCTGCTGATGCCGGTGACGTTGCAGATGGCGCGGCGCACCAACACCTCCCCCTCGCTCCTGCTGATGCCCCTCGCCTTCGCGTCGCTGCTGGGGGGGATGACCACCTTGATCGGTACGCCCCCCAACATCATCATCGGCGCCTTCCGGACCGAGGTCCAGGGCGAGCCCTTCGGCCTCTTCGATTTCACCCCGGTGGGCTTCGGCATCATGCTGCTGGGGCTGGCCTTCATCGCCCTGGTGGGCTGGCGCTTTCTGCCCCTGCGCCAGAGCCAGGCCTCGACCGAGGAGATGTTCGAGGTTGGGGACTACACCACGGAGGTCGTGGTGCCCCAGGGCTCCCTCCTCGATGGTCGACCGTTGTCCCACCTCCAGCAGCTCTCCGGCGTCGATGCGGTGGCCGCGACAGTCCTCCGCGGGGAGCAGAAGACCTTCGCCCCGAACCGGAATTTCCTCCTCCAGGGAGGCGACTCGATCATTGTCGAGGTCGATCCCAAAGAACTGCGGGAGCTGGTCCAGGCCACGGGCCTGGAGGTGGAGAGTCACCGCAACCTGGGGACCGAGGAACTCCAGGATGAGGAGGCCGACCTCTTCGAGGTGGTGGTGGCCCCCGGGGGGCGGCTGGTGGGGCAGACCCCCAGTTCCCTGGAACTGCGCGCCCACCATGGACTGAACCTGCTGGCGG
>Ga0055474_10000376_pt1 | contig 10201 bp, 9 predicted proteins | sample Muzzi_PWA_D1_FD_57680 | JGI IMG/M metagenome (GOLD analysis project Ga0055474, IMG submission 57680) | Wetland microbial communities from San Francisco Bay, California, USA, that impact long-term carbon sequestration - Muzzi_PWA_D1 | ecosystem: Environmental > Aquatic > Marine > Wetlands ... | reverse complement strand
CAGCGATTTTCTGATCACCTACACCTGCAATCTGGTCCCCAGTGTGGAAGAACAGCAGGCTCTGCGAGCCTACGTTGCCGGCGGTAAACGCTGGTTCGCGCTGCACGGTACCAATTCCATCCTCAGGTTCCTCGATAACGGGCTGGTCGATACTCCAGAAACAGCGCCGATCCTGATGCAGACGCTGGGGACGCAGTTCATCGCGCACCCGCCGATTGCACCTTTTCGCGTTCGTTGCGCGGACACAGAACATGAACTGGTCCGCGGTATTGCCGAATTCGAAACGGATGACGAACTTTATCTTTCCCGGATCCATGGTGAACTGGAAATGCTGCTGTACGCCGAGTTTTCCGGCAACGCCAGGGGTTTTGTCGAAGCCGACTGGTTCGATGCCGCTCCCCGGCCCGTCTACTACATCAACCGGGTCGACGCAGGTGAGGTGCTGTATCTCAATCTTGGTCATTGTCGCGGTCACTACGATATGCAGCCAATGATTGACTACTATCCACAGATCGAGCGTGGCAGCTGGGAAAGACCCGAGTACTACGAACTGCTGCGACGCGGCATCCGATACTGTGCCACCGCCACCTGATCTGCCGGATCTCCGCTTCCGTCATCTGTTGTGGACAACCTTATGCAAAATAAGATCATCATCTCCGCCAGCCTCGATCTGCCTGCGGAAAACCTGCAGGCCGCATTGCAGGCCAGCCGGCCTCTGATCGACGGCGCCCGGAGCGAATCCGGTTGCCTGGCTTACGACTGGTCTGCCGAATCAACACACCCGGGGCGAATTCGGGTGTTCGAGCTGTGGGAAAACGAAGCTTCACTGGCCGCGCATTTTCAAAGCGAGTGGTATCTGCGGATGCGCGAACTCATCGGCTCATTCGGTCTGCTCGGAGCGGAGTCGGCCAAATACCGGGTTGATCTGAGCGAACCGGTTTACGATGAGACGTTCACCGCGCGCGCGGATTTCTTCACCGAGGTGGATTAACCGACTCGTTTCAGGTCGCCAGCCACTGTGACAGCAGGTGGTGGAAGTGGCGTATCTTGGTTTCCTGGTAACTGGCAAGCACCACTTCATCAAACTGGGCGGCTTCCAGTCCCGCCTGAACCTGCGGCAGGTTGAATGTATCCTGGGTAAACACCTTGGCGAGCAGTCCCAGTTCAGGGGCATCGGTCCAGGGCTGATCTTCTTCCAGAAAATGCACCGCCGCCGGGGGCGGACGCTCACCGGCAAACGGGCTGAGGTAATAACATTCCATCAGACATTTATCGTGACGATTATCGTACGGACGGAAACGATAGTTGATCCGATTGTAGCCGCCCCAGGGGTGAAAGTTGGGAAACAGCGTGTAGTAGATACTGTCAGCCACTTCAGCATCTGAAATGACCGTGTCATTACCGAGCATACGCAAGAGGCCCGCCCGCGCACCTGCTGCCATCATGGCTCGCGCGGTCATGCCCTGTGGTACCTGCGGACCGGGATCCTGATCGAGCTCACGCATTGTCACCGAATCAAACAGGTCCTGTTCCGTCGGCTGCCAGCGCAGATGCGGACTCGGTGTTGCATTCGGGGTGATGGCACGGGAAAAGTTACCCCAGGCATCGTATTGCGAGTTCTCGTCACCTATACCAGCCAGAATCTGCGGGTGAGTGGTGATGACGTGAAGCGCCTCCATGAAAGCTTCCTGACAGGCTTTCCAGTTGCAGCCGATCACCTTCGCGACATGCGCTTCGACATATCGTTGTTCCGGCGACCAGACGGAAAAGTGTGCCGGAAGATCGCCAAGAAATTCAGCGAGCGGAGCTGCGTTCTGATCCATGTTGACAAACACCCAGCCACCCCAGGTATCAGACAGGACCGGGGTCAGATTAAAGTCTGCGGGATCGATCTGCGGGAAGTCCCAGCTGGAGGTCACGCCACGCAGCGTGCCGTCGAGGTTCCAGCTGAAGCCGTGGAACGGGCAGATAAAGCTTGCAGCATGGCCATCAAAATCGCACAGGCGGCGACCGCGATGCCGACAGACATTATGGTGCGCTCTGATGCCGGAAGCGGTGCGCACGACGAGTATGGAAAAGCTGCCGATCTCATAAATGATGTAGTCGCCGACCGAGGGAATTTCCTCTTCCCGGCATGCCATCTGCCAGACTGCCGGCCACAGCCGGGACATTTCAAGATCATGATATTCCCGGGTGGTATAGCGGGAGACCGGAACCGAGGTAAGCGGCACATCTGTCAGTGGATTTTCCAGCGTAAGCACTGCCGGTGGCGCCACCACGTCGCCGGCGATCAGCTGCTGATAGCTGATTCCCGCTGATCGGTTCGTGTTGCCCGGCTCAGACAAAATTCAATCCTCGGAGGGCCAACTGCGCGGTCCACGGCGTGGGTTCGAATCGCGCGACGGCAGCTGTGGTCCGGCAAGCCAGACCAGCATGTGCGGATCGGCATGGGTGAGATCGCCTTCCAGATGACGGCCACTGGCGTCAAACAGTCCGCTCAAACCGTTCTTCTCGACCCGTACCCTGTCATCGTCCACAAGCGTGTAGAGCGCGCCGGACAGAGCGTGTCGAAGCTGCGCCATCGTCTCCTCCGCGAATAACAACAGAGCAGATTGTATGCAACCGTTCCCGCCCGGCATAGTCGCGCAGGACATCAGTCTAGATGAGGTCCGGAAAGGGCGAGACAGTTACATCATCGCACTTCGCCCGCTGCTCATGAAACAGCATGGAAAAACGCCTCTCCGCAAACTGCCAGCCACTCTCGGCACGGCAGTAACGATCCTGGTAGACACCGATGTTAATCATCAGACTGCCATCTTCTGCAGCGATGTGTTCGCTCAGATACCAGCGTCCGCTCCCGCTGTCACCATCGACGGTCACAGTGCCGTTGTTCATCCGCTGCAGCACAAAACTGAAGCGCGCCATGATACTCAGCCACAGAGCAACGATGTTCTCCCGCCCCTGTGTTTCCAGACCGCCGGGGAGCTGCCAGAGAGCACCGCTCGCCCAGGTTGATGCAAAAGCCGTTTCGTCACGCCGGGATACCGCATCCGAATATCGTGCCACCAGTTCATGCAGTGCATATCGATCATCCATGAATCATCTCCTGACGTTTTTTCAACCTGCGGAACCCTGTTACGCCTTGAAAAGATCGGCCAGATCCCCTGATTCACAGGCTAGCAGGCGATCCAGAAAACCGTGAAAGCGCTGGCCACCGGCTTCGTTTCTGCCGAACAGAACATCAGCATCGGGACGGCTGATCAATCCGGTCTGCTGCCTGAGACCCGTGGCATAGTCTTCTTCGCGGACCACCATCTCCAGCAGTTCAAACTGGCTGTGCGCTTTCTCACGAACCTCATCACTCTCGGGCAGCTGCTCCATGACGTAGTTCTGAATCGTTCGCGATTCGAACGGGGACGACCCGGGAAAAAGCTGAGACACCATTACTCCGCGCCCGCCACCACCGTCAAACGAAGCAATGGAAACATGTGGAAATATTGTCCATACACCCTGCAGCAGCCTTTCTACCGGCCAGGCAGCTTCCTCAAGGGACATCAGTTTCTGCAGTCCGGGATCCGGAGAGGTAACCCTCTGATGAGGCCCCCAGGCGTTGTATATCGCCCGGTTGGGCATGTTCGCCCCGAAGGTATTTCGATGCAGGATAGGCAGGTGATACAGATCCAGATAGCCGTCGTAGGCTATTTTCCAGTTGGGGCCCGCAAGCGAGCGTTCCTCAAACAGAAACCAGTCTTCAAACCCGAAAGCTGCCAGCAGCTGATCGTAGCCGCAGAGAAAGGTATCAATATCGAGGGTCGAATCGGGATCCAGTGATACCCAGATCATGCCTGCCCGCTCAGCAACCGGCAGCTGCGTCAGACCATGACAGGACTTATCAATTACGCCGAAATCCTCCTCGGCATAGACGGCGACCAGATCGCCTTTCCGGTCGTAGGTCCAGGCGTGGTAAGGACAACTGAATCGTGAGCGGCAACCGCGGTGATCGACAACGACTGCAGCGCCTCGATGGCTGCAGGAATTGATGAAAGCTCTGACCTCGCGGTCGTCGCCGCGAACCATCAGCACCGGCACCCCGCAGACCTCCAGCGTCTTGAAATCTCCAGCTTTGTCCAGTTCGCAGCTCATCGCCAGCATCAGCGGCAATCGCTTGAACACCAGGTCGATCTCCTGCTGCCATCGCTGTTCATCGGAGTAGTGCCAGGCCGGGATGCGGACTACGTCATCCGCCTGATCTGTGGTCCCTGCGGCAACATGAGCCAGGTTCTGCCGAGCCATGCGAATCAGCTGCGCCCGAATACCGGCCGACGAGAGGCTCGATTCTCCGCTATGCATCGTGCCTCTGCACCAAGTTGCGCATCTTCATGCTGGCGCCCTCCCGCCGTCCGCACATATCAGACTTTATCAACGACTATTTCAATGCCGATTGATCGTAACAGTCTACTCGGCGAGGATGGTGCTGAAAATGCTGCATTGGAGGTGGTGCATGAGCCGGGCGGAAGATCACGAAATCGTATCGATTTATCCATTTACCGATGACGAAATAGACACATTGATGGACCACGCCGGCGAGTGTGTACTGATGTGGTCCACGCGCGACGGCTGGCCGGTCGGAGTGACCCATGCCTTTGTCTGGCATGACGGACAGATCTGGATGACATTCGCCTCCCACCGCCATAGAACGGCAGCAATCCGCCGCGACAACCGGGTGTCCGTGAACGTCAGCAGTACATCCTATCCGCGCGGAGCGGGCAAAGGACTGCCGCACGGCGCCATCACTTTCAAAGGCCGTGGCGAACTGCGCTCGGACGATGAAACCAGAACCTGGTTTTATGCTGCTCTGGCAAAAAAGCTCAATCCGGGCAACAAGGCGGGCGAAGACTACTTCTACAATTTTCTCGATTCGCCGTTGCGAGTTGTTCTGGCCGTCAAACCGGAAAAACTGATCATGTACAACTCGAGTCTGGCAGGTAAACACATGGCCGGAACCGTCGACGAAGATCAGCTTGGTGAGCGCAAGAGCAGCGACGCGATCAGAATGAACGCCGAGCGGGCCAGGCAGGGACTGCCTCCGCGCTGAATAGCCTGCTCAGCGGGTGATCGATTTTTTGATTGCCAGCTCATGGCGCGCGATGAGCCAGCGCCCTTCTCTGCGGACCAGTCCGGTGTTGTAGGTACCCCAGAGGAGCAGAATCTTTCCTTCAGGTTCTTTGAATACGTGCATGGCCTGAAGATCCGTTCGTGCCTGCGCAGTGTCACCGTCCAGCGTTGCCAGCACAGGACCGAGCATGTGCTGGGTGCTGCTGAATGGCGCAAGCTCTTTGCGCAGATACGCAATCCAGGCATCAACCCCGACTATCGCCCTGGAGCGGAAACCAGGTGCTATCAGATCTTCCGCAAAACAGCTTCGCAGCAGCTGCTCATGCTGTTCATCTATCCCGGCGGCATACTTGAGCATGACGTCCTGCAGTTCGATGCGATCCGCGTGTTGATCATCCATGCGTCCCCCTCCTCGGGTTGTGCCTGGTCTGGTTGTCGCTGGGAACTATGATATGGCCCTGCAGTATACCTACAAGCGATATGCAGCCTCTGCGCGGAACCATTCAACAGGCAGAATGAAGATGTAATATCATGGTGTGCTCGAACGCGGCAGGGCGCGGGGAGTCAACAATTGCTCACATAGATTGCTCACTTAAAGGGGAAGGGGGTCAAGATGTCGGAATTCAAAGATAAGGTCGTGGTCATCACCGGTGCAGGCGGTGGACTGGGGCGCAGTCACGCGCTGGAGTTTGCCAAGCGTGGCGCCAAAGTGCTGGTGAACGATCTCGGCGGTGCCGTGGATGGCACAGGTTCCGGGGGTGCAGCAGATCAGGTTGTCGAAGAGATTCGGGCCATGGGCGGCACTGCAATCGCAAACCGGGATTCGGTTTCGGACCGGGAGGGGGCTGCCCGCATTGTGCAACAGGCAGTGGATGAGTGGGGAACCATCCATATTCTGGTGAACAACGCCGGGATCCTCAGAGATCGGACCTTCAAGAAGATGACGCTGGATGACTTCGACATCGTCATGCAGGTGCACATGATGGGTACCGCCTATGTGACACACGCAGCCTGGCCGATCATGTATGAGCAGCGCTATGGCAGGATCGTTTTCACCAGCTCAGGTTCCGGCATCTACGGGAACTTCGGTCAGTCGAACTATGGTGCTGCCAAGATGGCAATGCTGGGATTCATGAATGTACTGGCACTGGAAGGCGCAGGCCGTGATATCCGCGTGAACTGTCTCGCTCCCGGCGCCGCCACCCGCATGATTGCATCGATTCCCGGTCGGGAAGTCGACCCGGAAAACCCGGATCCAGAGCGGCATCCGCGCCTCGTGAGCCCGGCGGTTCTCTTCATGTGCAGCGAGGACGCCCCCAACGGCGTAACCCTGAATGCAGCCGGAGGCAACTACTCCAGAGCAGAGGTCTTCGTCAACGAAGGCGTCAGTCTCGGTGTAGATGCCACCTTCGAAGACCTGCAGCCCGTAGCAGACAAGCTGCTGGACATGAAAGGTGCAGCGCCAAGGCGACGAAGACGCTGATGCTGATCCGGCAGATCGCCGCTCGCTGACACAGCAGATCAGAGAGGTCGGTCCAACCACAGCAGGACTGAGGGTTCAGCAGCTTCGGTAATCTCCCGGGCAATCAGTTGATCACCGATACGAAGCACCTCGACCGTAAACTCGTCACGCCAGCCCTGCGCATCCTGACTGCCAAGCATGGCACCAAGCACCGTGGGTGCAGCGCTGCTGATGGTTGCGCTGGCGGTCTGGTAGCTGCGTGACCCGTCTGCCAGATGCAGCATTGATCCGTATTCCCCTCCCTGCACGGCGAGGAAACCCACGGTCGCATCAGAACCACCAAACACCGCCATTTCAAAACCGCTTTCAGAAACGTTGCGCGCACGCACCAGCGGCGGCGTTGGTGCACCGGATGCCTGCACATCGAGAAACAGCCGAGGAACCTGATCAAAGCTCGCACTAAAATCGACATGAGTCCAGGAACTGCCCGAAACCGCTGAACCTGCCTCCCAGATCGAAGCGTCCCCCGGCAGGTAGACGCCTTCCTCAAAAGCCAGGACGGACACCGTCTCAGGCTCTGGCTCTGCTGTATCCATAAAAGGCAGCAGACGGATCTCAAAAGAATCACGGGTCTGATTGCGGAACTGGGCCTGTGTGGCTGCACCGCCACGTTGACTGGCCGGGCCGGCCAGCAGCACAGATGGGCGGGCAGCCTGCGCTTTCGACACCGCCTGCCAGTCACCGCCAACGCTCAGAGGGCGAACGGCGGATGGTCCTGCCGGCAGGGTACTCGACCAGGCGAACAGCTGGATATTATCGAACTGAACTTCATCTTTGTTGCCCAGTCGTTCAGATCTCAGGCGCAGCAGAGTGGCATCACTGGTAAATCCGGAAATCTGGTGATAATCCCCACGCTGCTGACCGTAGTCGTCACCATCGCCCCGTATTCTGGTGATCTCAGACCAGCTGGCGCCATCATCTGCTGACATTTCGACGATGACGGACTCGACAGACCTGTCCAGCTCCTTTCTCCTTGCATTGAATGACAACCAGGCTCGCGTCACATCTCCGAGATCCGCGCCCCGCGCTGCCGTGCGGACATTGTCTCTGATCCTGAGTCGTCCGCCTTCGATATAGACATCACCGTTTTCCGCCGAATCATTGTCGCTCTCGGTCCAGCAGGTGCGCCATGGATCTGCGTCTGTTGCGCAAAAGTCGACACTCTCGAAGCGATCCAGCAGCAGGGTCTCCGCGGTAACGGCACCGGGACGCATGCCGGACCAGATCGCGTCCGCCAGCAGTTTCTGCCCTGCTCTGCTCGGGTGGTAGCAGTCGAAACGCGACACGTGGTGAGGCGCGTAGTCCTGTAGTCGGTAGATGGCATCACTGAAGGAAACGGTGACGCCGTTCCTACCGGAGAAGGCCAGCGCGCGTTCACCAAGCAGTCGGTTCAGGGCCCGGGTGAAATCGGCGGCTTCCGCACGATCCGTGGCGGTGGCATCACTACTCAGCACCTTGCCGCAGGGCCCACTTTCTATCCCTTCAGCGTCTTTCCAGATATCCAGCAGCTGACGCAGCAGAAAGTCTTTGCCATCCTCGGTGTTATCTATGACGCTGCAGACATCGTGATCGCCAAAATGATCACAGGCACTCGACGCCGCCCCGTCCTTGATCTGATTGGCGCTCAAATCCCAGGTTGCCTGGCAGCTTTCAAACATGATGTTGTGATCCTGCTCACGCATCAGTTCGCGCAATCGGACCACATCTGGCACGCCGATGAGAATAATTTCACCACCCACCGGCAGCCGCTCTGTCAGATAGCCCAGCGTCTGATCAATCTGCGAGGCGATGACCGCCAGATCATCACCGTAGAAATGCCCCGGATCCCTGCAGACATCATTTGCGCCGAGTCCGATCATCACGGTGTCGATCCCTGGAACATCAACGATCCGTTCAGCCTGAGGCATTGCGTCTTTCCAGCGCTCACCACTATCGGCGGTACTGTAGACATGGGCGGGGTCATATCCGAGCCGGGAAGCGATCGACCAGCTGACGTTGCCGGTGCCGTAGTTCCACTCCGGACTCAGGCGACCGCCTAGGTAGTCGAGACAGTCAACGATATCCCGATTCCCGCACATTTCAGTGGTATGCGTTCCGGCAGCAATGCTGTCACCGATCAGACCGAATTTTGGTTCATTATCTGCCGCAACTTCCGGCATGAAGGTTGGATCGTCAGAGAATGCCCAGGCTCCCGTTCCGGCATTGATGAAGCTGCGTTGCGTACCCTCCGGCCAGGTGGCAATCAGATCAGCAAAGCCATCCCCGTTGAGATCCTCCATGCGGATCACGGCGGCAGCGTCACTGACCTTTCTACCACCCAACTCAGCAAACTGTTGAACAATGACCGGAGCCAGATCTCCAGGTTCTCCCGCAAGCAGGACCAGATAGGACGGTGATTCGGAGAGCAGAAAATCTGTCAGGCCATCACCCGTGAAGTCTGCGCTCAACGCTGCTGTCGGAATCAAAGCCTCCGTTTCGATGCGCTGTGTCTCGGGTTCGGCATATCGACCGTTGTTCAGACCACGCAGCAGGTAGGTCTTTGCCGACGGCCGCGGGATAAACCGCAGCGGGCTAAGCTTGAAGATAAAGACCTCATCGCGATGTTCAAGATAGAGATCTTCGATCCCATCCCCGTCAACATCGCCGCGAAATACTGCGAATACGTTACTGTCTAAAGCGACCGCCCAGCCCGTCGCGGACCACAGCAGCAACAGCAGTGCAACAATCCCAGTCAGGTAGTTGCGCGACGATCCATCCTGCGAGCGTCGCATCGATGTCAGATCCGGTGGCAGCAGGCAGCCGTTCGTGAATTCGCTGGACATCCTCTTCCCCACTATCACGCCGCCTGCATAGCTTCGCTGATTTCGAGGGCTCAGGCCAGCACCGCGGGCGCCAGAGCTTGAACCGTCAGTGCATCGTTCAGCCCCCTTCGGTCTGCTGCTCCACGTTGCTGATACAACTGCTGCTGTCAACTGTGCTGGCGGTGAACATCAGATTGACCCGTATCGTCACTTCATCAGCCACTCTCAATCCGCCGCCCAGCACACTGAACGGCGTCATACCGAAGTCGGTCTGCCGAATACTGAAGCTGCTGATGGCTCTTAAGCCCGCCGCCTCTTCCAGCACACTGATCCGGACGTTTTTGTCCCGCACCGCATCCTTGAGCCGAATTCGGATGGTTGCGTCCGCCGACCAGTTCGGACCGCTCAGTGCCAGCAGATCCACTTGCACATCAGGATACGCTGCTGCGTTGAGAACTTCCGCGCCGAGCATGTTGGCAAGGGTTCCGGCGCGCGCTTCATCAGACACGTCGCTGGTGAAATCGACCCCCTCCTCCCCGCGCTGCGCCGCCGGATCAATGACCAGACTGGATACCGGCAGCGTCACCTGCGCCTGCGACGCATGGAACGGTTCGCTGCGCGCCAGTGCGCCAGCCAGTTCATGGCTGACGATGACATGATTGTGGCCTACCCGGGCCAGTGGTCCGGCTTTATACACCAGCAGACGCAACTCAGAGGCGCTACTATCGAGTTCGTAACAGCTCAGAAAGTGCCCTGTGCTACC
>Ga0055474_10000375_pt1 | contig 10203 bp, 10 predicted proteins | sample Muzzi_PWA_D1_FD_57680 | JGI IMG/M metagenome (GOLD analysis project Ga0055474, IMG submission 57680) | Wetland microbial communities from San Francisco Bay, California, USA, that impact long-term carbon sequestration - Muzzi_PWA_D1 | ecosystem: Environmental > Aquatic > Marine > Wetlands ... | reverse complement strand
TTCGCTGACCTGGTGGGATACCGGCGCAGAGCAGCTGAGAGTGAGCGAAGTTGCGCCGCGGACACTGCAGATCACCGGTGAACTGCCTGCGCCGGAGCCAGCCGATGTCACCCCGGACGAGATACCAGCAGACAGTCAGCTGGAAACACAGGTTACCTCGCGGCTGCAGAGGCCCGCGCTGACTCCGCAGATGTACGGCATCATCGGCTTTCTGCTGCTGTTTGGTGTAGTCGCACTGATCTACCGTTTTATCCCCCTGCCCGAGGTTCTGCGCCTGCATAGACGTCCGCAGAATCCGCGGCGTAAACTGTTCAAAGCCCTCCAGAGCAGCGCTCGTGGTAACAATCTGGCAGCGATCAAACACGATCTGGCTGTCTATCTCGGCGCCGTCTACGGCTGTTCTGCAACCCAGGCGCTGGTACGCTTCCGGCAGGAACCGGCTGCGGCGCAGCTGCTGCAGGATCTGGATCAGACTCTGTACAGTCCAGGCTCAGGTAATCGCGGGAATCACAAGCTGGTCATCAGCAGCCTGCTGGCGCTGGCAAAACAGGCCGGCAAACGACGCCCGGAACCCGCAGCAGAACTGCCGCCGCTGTACGGCTAGTCTGCCAATCCTTTGATCACGACTTCATAAACATCGGGTGAGAGATCGTCCGCCGCGGCCAGTCGCTCCAGCGCCTGACGCATCAGCCCGGGACGCATACCGCTGAAGCGGCGCCAGCGTGTCAGTGGTTTTGCCAGAGCCGACGCCATCTGCGGATTGCTGCTGTTCAGAGCCAGTACCGTGTCCGCAATGAGCTGATAGCCGGAACCATCTGCGGCATGGAAGTTGCGGAGATTAGCCTGCGCGAAAGCGCTGTACAGCGCCCGGATCTTGTTCGGATTTCTGCCGTCAAAAGCATCGTGTGCGGCAAGCGTTTGTATGTCCTGCGCCGAGCACGTCGGACTGCCAGCCTGTACTGAAAACCACTGATTCACTACCAGCGCTTCGTTGCGGAAAGCGTCGAGAAAGCGCTGCAGCAGGCGTCGACTCACCGCACTGTCGAGAGAGGTCGAATGCAGGGCGGCAACTAAAGCTGCCCTTCGATCCGTCAGATTGTCCGCCTGCGAGTAGTGCGCTTCCAGCAGTTCGACCAGTTCGCCGCCTTCGAGCGCGACGGCAACGAAACCCAGCGCCAGATTGCACAGCGCGCGTCTGGACATGCCTGCGGCGTCAGGCTGATAGGCATCCACAGAACGCGCTGCCTGGTACAGAGCCAGCCATTGTTCCCGCAACTCAGCTGCGAGCGCCTGTTGCAGTGCATCGCGACCCGCGCACAACGCATCCACGTCGACCTGCTCGAACTGTTCAAACAGATAGCTTTCCTGCGGTAGTGAGAGTCTGGCTGCCAGCATGAAACGATCCTCATCGCTACCGGAAATGACGGCTGCCTGTGCCTGTTCGAGCAGAGCGGCAAACAGTTCAATCAGAGTTTCGGACACACGCCTGCGCCCGGAATAACTGCCGATTTCATCCACCAGCAGTGTCTGTAGCGCATCCCAGGCGGCAAATCCGTCGCTGTCATGTATCGCCAGAAATTTCAGAATTTCCGGACTGCGCGGATATTTCAGTCGAACCGGCGCGGAGTAGCCGCGCAGCAGGCTCACTACCGGTTCAGTGGCCAACCCTTCCACCCGGAGACTGGTACTGGCCGTGGCCAGGTGCAGGACAATCGAATCACCGCGGATGTCGTACTCAGAATCACTCGACAACTGCAGCGTCGCCGGATCCAGCAATTTGCCGTCAGCATCGAGTAAGCCCATGGCCACCGGCATGTGCACCGGCAGTTTCTCCGTTTGCCCGGGCGTTGGCGGACAGCTCTGAGTCAGAATCAGGGTGAACGTGCCTTCCTGCCATCGTGATTCCACAGCAAGCACCGGCGTACCTGCCTGGACGTACCAGCGCTGGAAAACAGACAGATCGCGACCTGAAGCATCCGCCATGGCAGCAAGAAAATCATCGGTGGTTGCCGCCTCGCCGTCATGGCGCTCGAAATACAGATCGCTGCCACGCCGAAACACCTCTTCGCCGAGTATCGTATGCAGCATGCCGATAACTTCCGCACCTTTTTCGTAGACTGTAGGCGTATAGAAGTTTGAAATTTCTATATAGCTGTCTGGTCGGATCGGATGACTCAAGGGTCCGGCGTCTTCGGCAAACTGCACAGAGCGCAGGAAATTCACGTCTTCAATTCGTTTAACCGTCCGCGAATTCATGTCTGAAGAGAATTCGGCATCCCGGAAAACCGTGAACCCCTCTTTCAGGCTGAGCTGAAACCAGTCCCTGCAGGTAACCCGATTGCCCGACCAGTTATGGAAATATTCATGTGCAACAACGCCTTCCACGCGCATGTACGACGGATCAGTCGCGGTATCTTTCGACGCCAGTACGCAGGACGTATTGAAGATGTTGAGACCCTTGTTTTCCATCGCGCCCATATTGAAGTCTTCAACTGCCACGATCATGAAGATATCCAGATCGTATTCCCGGCCGAAGCGCTGCTCGTCCCAGCGCATCGCGCGTTTCAGCACATCCATTGCATAGTCACACTGATCAATGTTGTGAGGCTCTGAATAGATGACGAGTTTCACTTCGCGCCCGGACATCGTCGTGAAACTGTCTTCCAGGCGCGCGAGATCGCCAGCCACCAGCGCAAACAGATAACTCGGTTTCGGATAAGGATCCTCCCAGCTCACCTGCCGGCGACCATCGTTCAGCGTCTGCTGATCAACGAGGTTGCCGTTCGACAGCAGTACGGGATAAGCGGAGCCAGCAGTGATCGTGGTGGAAAATTTCGCCAGCACATCGGGTCGGTCCTGATAGTAGGTGATTTTGCGGAAACCCTCGGCTTCACACTGGGTACAGTAAAGATTACCGGACTTGTAGAGACCTTCGAGGGCAGTGTTCCGTTCCGGATGAATCCGGTTCACGATCCGGATTTCACACCGATCCGGCAAGTCGAACAGGGTCAGGGAGTCTTCATCGAGCTGATAGGCATTCGCACTGAGCGATTCTCCATCCAGCGTCACATCGAGCAGTTCCAGCTCCTGGCCGTCCAGCCGGAGATCAGTTTCACCGGGGCGCACCCGCTCGATCTGCAGCGTGCTGGTCACGGTCGTTTCCCCAGGCTGAATCTCGAATGCCAGGTGCACCTGTCTGATCTGCAGGGCCGGCGCCTCATAGTCTTTGAGTCTGATCGCTTTCGGTTCTGCGTCCCGCATGTGTTCTTCTCCTTGTTAGTGCCGACTGGAGCAGATTATTCGATGATTTCCTGCCGCCATGCAAATCGGCCTGTCACCTGGCGTTCAGAACAGGTCCATCTGATCAGTAGGATCAGTTTCCTGCGCTTTCGAAAAAGATACGCCGACATGATATCCGGCAAATCGCCGGACGTTGAAAACGCCGCTGGAAAGCAGCAGATACTGACCCTTGGTGCCCAGCAGATTGCCGCTGATGAGTGTTTCTCTGTTTTTCCCCTGGGCAGGTTTCAGCTGCTTCGGCTGCTCCGGATACTCCAGCACCGGGTAACGGAACTTGCGAACCTCATCATCATCCAGCCAGCGCACGCCTTCAGGCAGATCCGGTGTGTCCGCTCTGATCCGCCCACGCGCAGCTTTCAGATCCAGTTCCAGCGGTTCACCACGCAGCATTCTGCGCCAGTCGGTTTTGTCTGCCACAGCCTGCGCTATGGCAGCTTCCGCAAGTCCCGCGTCGCGCCGCGTCTTCGCACTGAGAACGGGCAATGCCTGCACTGCCCCCTGATCCAGCCAGCGGCCCTGCTCGCGCCCCAACCGGGTGATACCGACTTTCAGACCCGAAGTATTGGCCAGATAGACGATGTGGGAGTTCATACAGAACGACTCACCCCATTCCGGTTCGCGGCAGGTTCCGAGATGGTAGTGACAGCGATCCGGACTCATCACACACAGATCACAGCGGGCCAGCGTCGTGAAACAGGGATAGCAGTAACCGGAATTGAAGCTGCGGCTGGTCGCTCGACCGCAGTGAATACAGCTGATGGCACCATCAAACTTAAGCTCAATGAACTCGCCAATATGGGTATTGAGCGGCAGCAGGGATTCCTCACCAGCCTCAACGAGGCACAACGCCGCAGTCACCTGGCGCGTGTCCTTCGCGACCTTGAGCCTGAGCATGCGCAGTTCACCCTTCGACATCAGTCTTTACTCCTTCGCCAGCCACGAGCGCCACTCCGGCACCTGCTATCAGGCCGGACCAGTGCGCGGCGTTGGCCACATGCAGCCCGAATGGCTCGGTGATGCCGGTCGAAAAGATCACCAGAAAAATCAACAGGCCAATTGCAAAACCCGGCGGCAGCCGCCAGTGCGGGTTATGCGGAAAGCGCCGCTGCATCACCAGCAGATATCCGAGCAGACCGTAGGCCACACCGGACAGCCCGCCGAACAGCGGATTTGTATTCATAAGCACCTGACCGGCGTTGCTCGCCAGCCCCAGACCTGCAATCAGCAGCAGCAGATGCAGACTGCCCTGCTGCGCCTCCACTCGGCGTCCGAGATCGAAGGTCACGACACAGTTGAAAACCAGATGGACTATGGAAAAGTGCAGAAAGATCGGGGTCAGCCAGCGCCAGATCTGGCCGGCGGAAGCCAGCTGCGCCAGCGACACGGTGTCCGTCGTGCGCAGATCCACCACAGTCAGTGCCAGTGCGACTTCGTTCACGCGTCCGTCTACCAGGGCCATGCTGAACGGCGCAATCAGCAGCGTCAGCAGCAGCACTGCAAACAGCCCGGGATACAGCGTCAGCAGATTGCCCAGACGTTCGAAGACCGGGAGTGTCGCGGCACCGTGACTGCGCAGCGGAGTAATCTGGAGCCTGCCGGAGCGCCAGGCGTCATAGGCTCTACGCACCTCTTCAGCAACTCTTTCATCGGCAATCTCGACAACCTGCCTGCCGCTTTCTTCGAATATCCGGTGGGCAAGCCCATGCTGCCAGAGAAACTGCGAAAACGGGGCCAGATTCTCCTCTGCGGGTACTTCAATAACGCGCATGCAAGCTCAAGACAGGTGGTAGTAAACTGCACATTACTAAAACCCTACGTCATTCACTACGTATTGAGTTGCTCATGCATGCAGTAGATGAAGAAGTCATATCTCAGGTCCAGCAGTGGTTGCACGCAGACCGCGCCTGCTGGCTGGCGACCGTCATCGGTACCTGGGGCTCATCCCCGCGCCCGGTGGGCTCACTGTTCGCCTGCGATGTCGACGGCCACATTGTCGGCTCGCTGTCAGGAGGCTGTGTCGAAGAAGATCTGCTGGAGAAGCTTACCCGCGGCGAACTCGCTGCGGATCAGGCGCAGTTCTTCACCTATGGGATCAGCGCGGAGGAATCTGAAAAATTCGGCCTACCCTGCGGCGGTTCACTGCTGATCGTCATCGAACCGCTGCAGCCGGATACCCGGAATATCGCCCACTTCGATCGTCTGCAGCAGCAGCTGGCAGCGCGGCAGCGGGTACGCCGGGTGGTCGACCTGCGCGCCGGTACGCTGACACTCGAGGACGTACCTGATTACGCGCAACTCGACTGGGATGAAAAGAATCAGCGCCTGACCCATACCTATGGGCCGCGGTTTCAACTGTTCATCATCGGCGCAGGTATGGTGTCCAAGTATCTGGCGCAGATGGCCGGCAATCTCGACTATGCCATCACTGTCTGCGATCCACGCCAGCAGATGCTCGATGACTTCGGCGTACCCGGCGTTACCTTGACCGCAGACATGCCGGACGACGCTGTGCGCGAGCGGGCCAATGACCCGGGGTCCGCCATCGTTGCACTGACTCACGATCCGCGCATCGATGACATGGGGCTGATGGAGGCATTGCAGACTGACGCATTTTATATCGGGGCCATGGGTTCGAAGAAAACTTCGGCGAGTCGCCGCGAGCGGTTGCGGGATCTGGATCTGAGCGATGCGGAAATCGACCGGCTGCACGCGCCCATCGGTATTCCCATCGGCAGCAAAACGCCGCCGGAAATTGCCATCTCAATTCTCGCCGAGATTACCGCAGTCCGTTCAGGCGCTGCCGCAGCGAGAAAGCCCGTCGCGCTTGCGCAAGCGATTTCTTGAGCGGTGCACTGATTCTGGCTGCAGGTTCCTCGCGGCGCTTTGGCGCAGACAAACGCCGGCATCTGATCAGGACAGCAGAAGAGCAGACAAGCGTGCCGATGCTGTGTGTCACTGCACGGCGTTACCTGACTGAATTCAGCAATACCACCGTCGTGCTGCGACCAGGTGACGAGACGCTGACCCAGCTGCTGCGTGCCGAGCTACCGCAACTGCAGCTCGTCACAGCAGCGGACGCGCACCTCGGTATGGGTCATTCTCTGGCTGCCGGGATCACAGCGATACGCCACTGGCGTTACGTATTTATCGGCCTCGGCGACATGCCCTATGTCGAAACGGCCACGCTGCGGCGGCTCCGCAACGCCATGGAATCTGCACTGGCAGGCGATAGCGAAGGCGCGATCGTGCAACCAGTCTGCAACGGCCAGCCCGGTCACCCGGTCGGTTTCAGCAACGACTTCTTTTCGCTGCTCGAGTCACTGCAGGGCGATGAGGGTGCCCGCAGCGTGGTCATGCCGGCTGGTGAGCGTCTGCACCGGGTCCAGGTCAGCGATGAGGGTGTGCTCGTTGATATCGACAGGCCGGACTAACGGCCACCGAGTCTGCTTGCCCAGTCCAGTTTGCTGCGGCAGGAATCAAAAAAGCTGTGCCCGATCGGGTACAGCAGCTTCAGCGGGGTGGCAAGCTTGTTGATGCGGATTTCATCTCCCGCTGTCAGGTCGAAGTCAATCTGCGAATCACAGCCAACCTGCGCCTGCTGATCGCTTTCACCCACCACCACCTTCAGTTCGCAATGCCCGGGGACCACCAGCGGCCGCGAGGTCAGCGTGTGCGGAAACATCGGCACGATCACAATCGCATCCAGGCTCGGGTGCATGATCGGTCCGCCCGCGGATAGTGCATACGCGGTGGATCCCGTGGGCGAAGCGATGATCAGCCCGTCAGAGCGCTGGTCATAGACGAATTCATCGTCCACCCAGAGCGAAAACTCCAGCATTCGCGATTTACCGCTCAAATGCAGAACCACATCGTTCAATGCTGGTGAGCGGGCAATCTCCGTGCCGCCACGCAGGACCTGTGCTTCGAGCAGAAAGTGATCTTCATTCGAGTAGCTGCCGTCGAGCACTTCATTGATCTTGGTGTCTATCTGATCCGGCGAAATGTCCGCTAGAAAGCCGAGACCACCACGATTTATCCCCAGTACCGGCACCCCGCAGTGAGACAGATCACGGCCCACACTGAGCAGGCTGCCGTCACCTCCGACCACAATGATCAGGTCACACTGCTGGCCCAGCTGCAGCCGCCCGGCAGTACGGGAGCCCGCCCCGAGCGGCTCATCGAGCCTATCGAGCAGCTGTGCGGTGGTATCCTCGACAACCACCTCGACACCGCGCTGCAGCAGACACTGTGCTACCGTTACACAGCTGTCGAGCACATGGGGCGTGCCGCGGCGCGAGATCAGTCCCACACTGGTGAAGGAACTCGGCATAAGTTCGTGATGTCTCAATTCAAATGTCGACAATCGACGGACACTACACAGGGAAACAGTACGGCACAATGCTTGCAATCTCAGCACTGATTCATACGCTGATGCAGCCGTAAAAACGGACAAACCACCATGAGCAGTATTCTCAGCACAAATCTGGATGAGCGCTATCAGGAAATACGCGCGCAGGTGCTGCTGTCTAACGAGGACGTTGCAGGGCTCGAAGAAGACCTCTGGCAGGTGATGCGCCGCGAGGCACAGCAGAAAGCCACAACAGAGCCGATCCTCGGCAGCTACTTCCACGCGACCATACTCAACCATCACAGCTTCGGATCAGCGTTGAGTTTCCGGCTCGCCTCCAAGCTGGATAATCCAATGCTGCCAACCATGCTGATCAGAGACGTGATCACCGAGGCTATGGAAGATGATCCGGATATTCTGCGGGCGGCGGAAATCGACATGCTGGCCACCTACTCCCGCGATGCGGCCTGCACTGATCTGACCACACCGTTTCTGTTTTACAAAGGTTTCCACGCACTGCAGGCACACCGGATCGCTCACTGGCTGTGGCTGCAGCAGAGGCACACGCTGGCACAGTTTTTCCAGGGGCAGATCAGCGTGACGCTGGGTGTGGATTTCCATCCTGCGGCACGCCTGGGCTCCGGCATCATGCTCGATCACGCCACCGGCATTGTCGTGGGTGAAACGGCTGTGGTCGAAGATGATGTCTCAATCCTGCATTCCGTCACCCTCGGCGGGACCGGCAAAGAAAGTGGCGACCGGCACCCGAAAATCCGGCGCGGTGTACTGCTGGCTGCCGGCTGCAAAGTGATCGGCAACATCGAAGTCGGCGAAGGCGCGAAAGTCGGCGCCGGCAGCGTGGTACTGCAGGACGTTCCGGCCCATGTCACCGTCGCCGGCGTGCCGGCCAAAGTGGTCGGAAACACCACTGGCACGGTACCTTCACACGACATGAATCAGTGCTGGACTTGAGTCGAGGAATTCGCTGATGGCGGAACCGACCTGCCCGAAATGCGACGCAGCCGGAATCGAACACATAGTCTCGAAAGAAAGCGCAGAACGGTCAAAAACCAAACAGCCATGGTTTCTGGTTGTCTACTGCGACGCCTGCGGCCACGTCTACGACGTTTTCGCCAAACATGTCTTCAGCCAGCCCGTCACGCCGAAGCTGAAGCTGCCCAGGCTCTGACGAATAAACGCTTCGCGTCGACGCGCCATTCACCTGTCCGCATGATTGTGTGATCATGACCTGATGCCAGATCAGATCCCCCCTTCCGGCTCAAACCCCGCCGGCACCGTCGCTCTGTACTCCGTGGGTGGCGTTGTCATCGGCACCGTGCTCGGCTCTCTCGCTGCAGCCGTTGTGCTGCTGTATCTCAACTACCGGGCGCTCGGGTACGAATCGCTCGCGCGCAAAGTGGCGGGCTGGGGTACCGGGATTTACCTGATCCTGATCGCGCTGACATCACAGCTGCCGCCTTCAATGACGGTGAATCTGCTGGTGATTGGCATTCAGGCGGTAGTGGCCTATTTTGCTGCCAGCACGCTCCAGGGCGCCGCCATCAGCTACCACCAGGAACATGGTGGCTACGTGCACTCGCTCTGGCGGGCAGCCGCCGTCGGACTGCTGACTGGTCTCGCATTGATCATGATGCTGGTGATGACGGCGGTATTCATCGGCTCGCTGTCCGGCGGCAGCTGACGCCGGACACCGCAAAGCTCAGACCACGCTATGGCTCTCCGCGCAGCAGTTGCTGCAGTCGACGGCTGCGTTCCTGTTCGTTGCGCAGTGCCGATTTCAGTTTCTGAATTTCGTTCTTGCAGCCGCGTATCTGATCGAGATAGATCTGCTGTTGGCGTTCGAGATCGCTGCGGTATTTTTCGGAGACTTTTGTCAGGCGCTCCGTGTGCTGTGTTATCACCGTTTCCAGGCTGACTTTGCCCTGCTCTCCGAAAGTTTCGGTAAGCCGCTCCTCCAACTGACGCTGCTCGATCAGAACATCTTCCAGTTCGAGATCCCGGCTGGAATTCTCCATGCGGCCGGAACCCTTCAGACCGAGACGGTTACGCCACACGGTTTTCTGTGCCAGTTGTACCGCGCTGAGTTCGCCATCCAATACCGGTTCCCAGAGATTCACCGAGTGCCACGGCACCGGACACCGACCCCGACAGGCGAGTCTGACCGGACCGGTACCGATATCCGGACCGGCACCGGCATTCTGCACCAGATAGCGCAGCGGCAGATTGAAGGTCGGATCTACCTTGCCGTTTTCATCCACCCGGAAAGTGAAGAACACCACACCCTGCAGCGACAGTGCATTGCCAACCACGACATAGGCGGCGCTGACGATACTGGCCGCGAATTCCTCTAGCGGTGCGGCACCTTCAACCAGCGCTTCGAATTCACTGAAATGGATTTCCTGAGCCACGGCACTGCGATCCGCCTCATAGAGGAGCACGGCTTCTGCAAAACCTTCCTGCTCAGTCATGACTGTACGTCATCCTTACGCTCTACCTTCACCGGCAGCATCCAACCACCATGGCATGACCGGAAT
>Ga0055474_10000374_pt1 | contig 10208 bp, 9 predicted proteins | sample Muzzi_PWA_D1_FD_57680 | JGI IMG/M metagenome (GOLD analysis project Ga0055474, IMG submission 57680) | Wetland microbial communities from San Francisco Bay, California, USA, that impact long-term carbon sequestration - Muzzi_PWA_D1 | ecosystem: Environmental > Aquatic > Marine > Wetlands ... | reverse complement strand
GACCCGCAACAAGCACACGCCGCTCAACCAGTACGTCTCGTTCAGCCAGACCCCGGCCGCGGCCGGGGAATCGGACACGACCCTGGACGAGATCCTGCCCGGGCCGAGCGTCCATGACCCGGTCAACCAGGTGATCGCCACCGAAGAGCTGCGCAGCCTCGTCTCCTGCCTGTCGGGCGTCTCGGGCGTCCTCTCCGACCTCGAGAGCCGCGTCCTCTCGCTCTACCTCGACGGCGACTCCTACGAGCTGATCGCCGAGCGCCTCGAGTGCGACACGAAGACGGTCGACAACGCCCTGCAGCGCGTCAAGCGCAAGGTTGGGGCGCATCTGGCTTCGCGGGCGGTCGCCGCCTGAGGCGACCTCAGACGGGAATGTCGCTCAAGACGTAGTCGAGCAGCTCGCGGCCGTGGTCGGAGGCGACGGCGATGTCGTCGGCCCTGACTCTGACCCGGTGCAGCGATTGCATGCGCAGCACGTCGCCGTCGGTGCGGTGGTTGGGAAAGACGCCCGCGTAGGAGACGCCGAGCCGCTCCAGGTGGTCGGCGAGCAGGGCGGTGGCCGGGTTCTCGAGCGGCAGGTCGAGGTAGACCGCGTCGAGCCCCTCGCGGTGGAAGAGGTGGTGGCGCTCGGCCGCGACGACCGACTCCAGGTCTTGGCCGGGCTCCAGGACGGTGATCAGCGCCAGGTTGTGCCCGGCGACGGGCTCGACGTGCAGCCGGCTGCGCTCGGCCGGCCGTACGCCGGGCGGCGGCTCGGCCAGCCGGCCGCGCAGTGCGCAGGTCTCCAGGGTGCGGGCGACGATTCCGCGGTGGCGCTCGGGCGCGTAGACCGGCCGCTCGTGTCCATCGTTCAGCTTTGCGTAGAAGAGCGCCGCCGACTGCCGGCGCCGAGCCCCGCCGGCAGCCGCGTCGTTGTCGACCGAGGCGGGGATCCAGCCGAGCAGGAACCCGGTCTCATGCGCGCCGAGGTCGAGGTTTGCGCGCTGGCTGTAGGGGTGGGCGGCGGTCGCCTCGCTGAACATTCCGGCCAGGCCCTGCCCCCGCGCCCACTCCATCAGGTGGCGCTTGGTGCGCGTGAACAGGTGCTGGCCGCGGGCCGCGGGCATCGTCACCGCCTGACCGGAGTGGGCGACCGCGTCGCCGGACGCCGCCATGCTCATCCCCTCGTGGCAGAGCAGCTCCCCGCCGGGGCCCTCGGCGACGCAGGAGACGTAGCGCCCGTCGGCCAGCCGCGCCGCCACCTCCGCCGCGTCGTAGACCCACCGGACGTCGTAGCTGTCGCCATAGGCCGCTTCGATCGCGCGGGTCAGCACGGTACCCTCAGAGGGGTTCAGAAACCTGAACGTCGCCTGCACGGCGTTCATCTTGCCACCCCGCCCGCCTAGCTCAACCTGGGAGAGCACCTGATTTGTAATCAGGAGGTTGCCGGTTCGATTCCGGCGGCGGGCTTAGTTTTCAGTCGGTGAGCGAACGGTCGCGAGACGCTGGGCTCGATACCGGGAGAGGGCGGTCGTCCGCCCCCTGGGAGGTCGAGCCGGATCGGCTACTCCGCGAGCTGGCCTCGACCCGCGGCGGGCTCGACGCCGAGGAGGCGGCGGCGCGGCTGCGGCGGCACGGGCCGAACGAGCTGCCCGAGGAGCAGACCGGCGGCGCGGTTGCGATCGCGGCGCGCCAGTTCCGCAGCCCGTTGATCTACATCCTGCTCGCGGCGGGCGTCGTCACCGTCGCCCTCGCCGAGTACCTCGACGCCGCCGTGATCGGCGCCGTCCTCGTCGCCAACGCGCTGGTCGGCTTCTTCCAGGAGTTCCGCGCCGAGCGCTCGATGGCGGCGCTGCGGCAGCTGACCAGCGCCCGCGCGACGGTCCTGCGCGACGGCCGCGAGACGCAGGTCGACGTGGGCGCGGTCGTGCCCGGGGACGTGGTCGCGGTCGAGGCCGGCTCGCGGGTGCCGGCCGACTGCCGGCTGCTCTCCGGCGCGGGGCTGGAGGTCGACGAGTCCCACCTGACCGGCGAGTCGGAGACCGTCGCCAAGCAGGTCGCGGCGCTGCCCGCGGAGACGCCGCTGGTCGAGCGCTCGAACATGCTCTTCACCGGATCGGCGGTGACGCTGGGCCGCGGCGCCGGGGTCGTCGTCGCCACCGGCGTCGAGACGGAGCTCGGCGCGATCTCCGCGAGCCTCGGTGAGATCGGGCGGGTCGAGACGCCACTGCAGGCGCGGATCTCGCGGCTGGCGCGTCTGATCGGGATCGCCGTGGGGGCGATCGCGGTGCTCGGGTTCGGACTGGGTGCGCTCGGCGGCGAGGATCTCAGCGAGCTCTTTCTCGCCGTCGTCGCGCTCGCGGTCTCGGCGATCCCGGAGGCGCTCGCGATCGTCCTCACCGTCGCGCTGGCGATCAGCGTGCGGCGGATGGCGCGTCGGCGGACGATCGTGCGCCGGCTGCCGGCGGTCGAGACGCTCGGTAGCTGCACCGTGATCGCCTCTGACAAGACCGGCACGCTGACCCAGAACCGGATGACGGTCGAGCGGGTCAGCGCCGGTGGCGAGCGCTTCGAGTTGACCGGCGCCGGGCACCGGGCCGAAGGCGGGTTCCGGCGCGACGGCGAGCCCGTCGACCCCGCGGAGGGGTCGCAACTGCGGCGGGCGCTGGTCGCCGCAGCACTCTGCAACGACGCCTCGGGGGCGCTTGGGGGGGACGAGGAGTTCGTCGTGCGGGGAGACCCGACCGAGGTCGCCCTGCTGGTCGCGGCCGCCAAGGCCGGCGTCTCCAGGGACGAGGTCGAGGAGCGGCTGCCGCGCTGGGGTGAGATCCCGTTCGACCCGAGCGAGCGGTTTGCCGCCACCTTCCACCGCCACGGCGACGGCCGCGACCTGATCGTCGTCAAGGGAGCTCCGGAGCGGGTCCTGGAGATGTGCGGGGACGCGGCGGGGGCGGGGTTCGACCGCGCCGGCTCGGTGCGCGAGGCGGAGCACATGGCGGCCGATGGCCTGCGGGTGATCGCCGTGGCCATCCGGGAGACCGGGTCCGCCTCGCCCGAGTCGCCGGACGACCACCTCGACGGCCTGACGCTCTTGGGGCTGTTCGGGATGATGGATCCGCCCCGGGAGGCGGCCGTGGACGCGGTCCGGCACTGCCGGGGGGCCGGCATCCGCGTCGTGATGGTCACCGGCGACCACGCGATCACCGCGGAGGCGATCGCCCGGCAGCTCGGGATCGGCGACGGGGAGCCGCGGGTGCTGACCGGCGACGCCCTCGAACGGGTCGCCGAGGCGGAGCTGCCGGAGCTGGTCGAGGACGTCTCGGTCTACGCCCGGGTCTCCCCGCGCGGCAAGCTGCGCATCGTGGAGGCGCTCCGCGCCCGCGGCGAGGTGGTCGCGGTCACCGGCGACGGGGTCAACGACGCTCCGGCCCTGAAGGCCGCCGACATCGGGGCGGCGATGGGACGGTCGGGCACCGAGGTGGCGAAGGAGGCGGCCGACATGGTGGTCACCGACGACGACTTCGCGACCGTCTTCGCCGCGGTCGAGGAGGGGCGGGTCGCCTTCGCGAACGTCCGCAACACGACCTTCTTCCTGATCTCCTCGGGCGCCGCCGAGGTGTTGGCGGTCCTGGCCAGCCTCCTGTTCGGGTTCCCGCTGCCCTTCCTGCCGGCCCAGCTGCTCTGGCTCAACCTGGTCACCAACGGCGCCCAGGACGTCGCGCTCGCCTTCGAGCCGGGTGAGGAGGACGTGAGGCGCCAGCCGCCGCGGCCGCGGTCCGAGGGCGTGATCTCCTCGCTGCTCTGGGAGCGGACGGCCCTGGTCGGGGTGGTGATGGCAGCGGGCACGCTCTTCCTCTTCCTCGCCGAGCGGGCAGCTGGGACCCCGCTGCAGGAAGCGCGCACGATCGCCCTGACCACGATGGTCGTCTTCCAGGTGATCCACGTCGGCAACTGCCGCTCCGAACGGCACTCGCTGTTCGCCAAGAGCCCGTTCGCCAACCCGCTGCTCTTTGCCGGCACCCTGGCGGCGCTGTCGCTGCACGTCGGCGCGCTCTACTTCGGGCCGACCCAGGCGGCGCTGCGGCTGGAGCCGCTGGCGCTGGAGACCTGGGTCGAGATCGTCCTCGTGGCGCTCTCGGTCGCGGTCGCGGTCGAGCTGCACAAGCTGTGGCGGGGCGGCCCGAAGGCGCCTGCCTGACCGGCGGCGGCCTACCTGGTCAGGTCGCGGCGCTCGAAGGCGAGGGCGCCGAGCGCCGCGAGGCCGACCGCCACAGCGGTCACGCCGCCGAAGGCCAGGGGGTCGATCCCGTCCTCCACCGCCGCCCCGTAGTAGCGGAAGACCGATCCGTAGCGGACCCAGTCGAGGCCGGGGTCGAGGCGGCCGACCAGATCCGCCACGTACATCGCGACCAGCACCCCGGCCACCGATCCGGTGACGACGTTGGTCCGCAGCGAGGCGCCGGTGACGACGATGCCCAGCGCCGCGAAGACCAGGGCCAGCGGCCAGACATTGGCGAAGCCGGCAAGCGCCGCGCCGAGCGAGAGCCCGGCGCCCGAGAGCCAGCTGCCGCAGGCGGTCAGCGCCAGCGAGACCGCGAGCACCGCGGCCAGCTCGACCGCGGTCGCGGCGAAGCCCGAGGCGACGACGCGCCGGCGCGAGACCGGGGCCGAGAGGAGGACGTCGAGGCGACCGCTTTCGGCCGCCCCCGAGAGGCCGCTGGCGACCGAGCGCACCGCCAGGTAGCCGGCCGCGAGCGGCACGATCAGGCTCAGCATCTCCGCCTCCAGGTACTGCTCGACGTTGGAGAGGTCGCCGATCCCGAAGGCCTCCTTCAGCGCTTCGGGGTAGCTGCGGATCGCCTCGGCCAGCGCCTCTTCGACCGAGGGGTAGATGGCGACGACAAGCGCCGACATCAGCCCCAGCGGCAGGCCCCAGGCAAGCACCGAGCGGCGACGGTCACGCAGCTGGGCGACGATCAGGGCGGTCACAGTCGCTCCTCGTAGTAGGTGAGGAAGACCTCCTCGAGGGTGGGGTGCGCGATCTCGACGTCGGTCACCCTGTGGCGGGCGAGCGCCTTGACGATCGCGTCGAGGTCGCCGGATGCCCTGAAGACGACTCTGCCGTCGGCCGTCTCGAGCTCGGTGACTCCCGGCAGGGAGCGCAGCTCCGCCGCGTCGACCGGCTCGGCGAACTCGACCGAGACCCGCCGCTGCGCCTTGCCAAGCAGCTCTGCGACCCCCTCGACCGCGACCAGGCGGCCATCGCGGATGATCCCGACCCGGTCGCAGACCCGCTCCACCTCGTCGAGCTCGTGCGAGGAGACGAAGACGGTGCAGCCGCGCTCGCGCTCCTCACCGACCAGCGCCAGGAACTCCTCCTGCATCAGCGGGTCGAGGCCGCTGGTCGGCTCGTCGAGGACCAACAGCTCGGGGTTGTGGAAGAGGGCGAGGATGAGGCCGACCTTCTGGCGGTTGCCGCGCGAGAGCTCGCCCAGCGGCCGGTCCAGGTCGGCGTGGAAGCGGTCGGCCAGGCGCTCGGCCCGGCCGCTCCCCTCGATCCCCCGCAGCCGGGCCAACAGCGACAGCGCCTCGCGGCCGCTGGCCCGCTTCCCGAAGCCGAAGTCGCCGGGCAGGTTGCCGATCCGGCGCCGGATCGCGACGCTTTCGCGGCGGCTGTCCAAGCCGAACAGGCGGGCGCTCCCCCGGCTCGGGTGCAGGAGGTCGAGCATGGTCCGGATCGTCGTCGTCTTGCCCGCCCCGTTGGGGCCGAGGAAGCCGAACACCTCGCCCGGCTCGACGCTCAGGGTGACGTCCTCGATGCCGCGCTTGGCACCGTAGAACTTGGTCAGATCTTCGGTCTCGATCGTCGCCACGGCCCGGTCCGACGGCAGATTATTCGGCTGCCGCCTCAGGCGCCATCGGGGGAAAACCCGTGCCTGTCGAGGGCAACGCCCCGATGCCGGTGACCGGGGCGCGCCGGCAGAATCGAGCCGTAGGAGCGGAGCGGCGACAAGGAGGAATGCGATGACCGACCCGACGATCACCCTCGATCTCTCCAAGGCGGACGCCGAGGTGCTGCTCGGCGTGCTTGCCTCCGAGCGCCTCAACCCGGAGGCCGAAGCGGTCTGCGACGCGGTCCGGGCGCAGCTCGACCAGAAGCTCGCCGAGGTGAGCTGATCGGGGGCGACGCCTGGGGCGAGCTGGCACTTGCGCTCGGCGTCATCTTCGCGGTCAACCTGCTGCCCGCGTTCGGTCCGCCGACCTGGTCGATCCTCGTCTTCTTCACCCTTCAGTTCGACCTTCCCGGCGTCGCGCTGGTGCCGCTTGGCGCGCTGGCCGCGGCGTCCGGTCGTTTCACGCTGGCCAGCGGGGCGCGGCGCCTGCGGCCTCGCCTCTCCGCCGTCCGCCGAGCCAGCCTCGACCGGGCCGAGCGGCTGCTGAGCGGCAACCGCCGGCGCACCGCGGCGGGCCTCGGCCTCTTCGCGCTGTCGCCGGTTCCCTCGGGGCAGCTCTTCACCGCCGCCGGGCTGATGACGGTGCCGTTGCTGCCGCTGACCGCGGCCTTCTTCTCGGGCCGGCTCGTCTCCTACTCGATCTACGTCAGCGCCGCGACGATCGCCGAGCGCAACCTCGGCCAGCTGGCACTCGACGCCCTCACCTCGCCACTGGGGTTGGCGCTGCAGATCGCGATGCTGGTCGCGCTCGGCCTCCTCGCCGGTGGGCTCCGACCGCAGCGCAGGTCAGCAGCGGCACGGGTTGGGGCGGATCGTTGCACGGTGGGGCGGGACCGGCCCCCGCCCCCAACTCGCTCGCCCTAGGAGAACGACTCCTGCAGGACCGTCATCGCCGTGGCCGGGTCGAGGGTCGCTTTGATCTCGACGTCGGAATATGGCGTGAACGGGTGGGAGGAGATCATTGCCGACAGCTCCGCGGCGTCGTCGGTCTCGAAGATGCCGAAACCGCCTCCCCCGACGAAGAAGTGGAGCGCCTCCGCTTTGCTCCCGTTGGTCTGCATCCACTCGCCCATGGCGCTCAGCAACTCGGGCATCGCGTCCGGCGGCGGTGGGTGTTTCGGGCGGTAGATGATCGCGAACTTCATGTCTCTACCTCCTGTTGTCGCGGTCGTCCCGAACCTACGCCCGCCGGACCCCGCCAGTCAAGGGATTTGAGTGTTTAGGAGCCGTCGCCGGTGCCGAGCACCCGCGCCTTCTCCGCCGCGAACTCCTCGTCGCTGAGGATGCCCTTGTCGCGCAGCTCGGCGAGGCGCTCCAGCCGTCCCAGGCGGGCGTCCTCGTCGTCGAGGACCGCGGTCGGCGCCTCCTCCGCGGTCTTCTCGCCGGCGTCGGGTCGGCGCCGCTCGGGGAGGCGCAGCTTCGAGGCCCGCTCGCCGAGGTTGGCGCCGCGGACGGCGCTGGCCAACTTCTCGCGCGGACCGCCCAGCGTGTCGGAGAAATTGGCGTCGGGGAACTCCTCCAGGGTCAGCTTGCGCAGCTCGTGGATCCCGAAGGCGGCCATCCCGGCGACGATCAGGGTGGTGAGGAAGGTGCGCAGCCCCTGGGTCGGGCCGGCGAGGAAGTAGATGCCGACGATGACCGCCAGCCCTGCGTAGACCCAGGGCACGTAGCCCTGCAGCGCCGGGGCGATCGCCCTGCGGGTGCCGCGGGCGCCGCGGGTCGGCGAGGCGAGCCAGCCCGCCGCCGCGAAGAGGACGCCGACCACGATCACCGTGGTCGCGATGCTGGTCATCAGCGAGGTGCCGATCGACCAGGCCGCTTCGCCTGCCGGCTTGACGCTCTCGGTCGTGACCAGCTGGTCGACCACGATGCCGCCGGCGATCTCGCGGGCGACGATCACCGTGAACCCGGCGGCGATCAACCCGATCCCGCTGAACAGCACGGTCACCCAGCGGCCCGGGCGGGAGAGGTAGATCGCTGCGGCGAAGGCGGCGAAGGTGAGGATCGATAGAGCCAGCGCCAGCCCCTTGATCGCGACGGCGATGTTCTGCGCCGTCTTCAGCTGGTCGGAGCGGAGGATCTCGATCTCGCCGGCGTCGTCGGGCAGCCGGTTGGCGATGCTCTGGCCGATCCCGACCTGGTCGGCGAGGTTGGTGATCAGGCTGCCGAGGTTGAGGGTGACCACGCCCTCGTCGGTGGAGACGGTCTCGCCTTCGTCCTCGAGCACCGAGATCAGCTGTTCGTGGGCGGTCCGGTTCGCGGTTTCCCAGAGCGACTGGGCGGTCGAGGTTTCCAGCACTTTTTCAGCGCCGTCGCCGGCGAACTGGCGGACCGCGCCGGAGACCGGCCCGGCCAGCTCCTTGATGTCGCCCGGCAGTTTGTCTTCGAGCTCTTCTTCGACGTCGACGTTTTCGTAGAGCTGGTCGACCAGGTAGTCGGCGACCGCGCCGCGGATCGCTTCGTCGGCCAGGAACTCCTCGCTGGTCTGCACCCAGTCGTCGGTGTCCAGCGCTTGGCGCTCGACCCAGATCGCGAAGACGCTGAGGAAGGCGAGGACCGAGCCGAGCACGACAAGTGCTCTCACGATCCGGCGACGTCCACGACTCATCGCCGGGATGGTATACGTGAGCCATGAAGTTGGAGGGCATCCACCACATCACCGCGATCACCGAGGACGCCCAGAGCAACATCGACTTCTACGCGGGCGTGCTGGGGCTGCGGCTGGTCAAGAAGACCGTCAACCAGGACAACCCGACCGTCTACCACCTCTTCTTCGCCGACGAGGACGGCGACCCCGGCTCCGATCTCACCTTCTTCGAGTACCCCGGAGTGCCGCGCGGCCGCCCCGGGGCCGGGATGGTGCACCGGATCGTCTGGCGAGTCGGCTCGGCCGAGGCCCTCGACTTCTGGGCCGGGCGACTCGGCGCCAACGGGGTCGAGGCGGAGCGCGACGGCAAGAGCCTGCGTTTTGCCGACCCGGAGGGGCTCGACCACGAGCTGGTTGTCGCCGACGTTCCCGACCCGCCCCTGGTCGCCGACCACCCCGAGGTGCCGGCGGCCCTCGCCCTGCAGGGGTTCCACGCGGTCCGCGCCTACACCTCGGCGCCCGGGGCCAGCGTCGGCCTGTTGGAAGCGCTCGAGTTCGAGCCCGCCGACGGCGGCTGGGAGGCGCGTGGCGAGCAGCGCGGCGGCCTCTACCTCTACGACCCGGCGCCGACCGAGGCCGGGCTGCAGGGCGCCGGCACGGTCCACCACGTCGCCTGGGGCTCGCTGTCCGACGAGCACATGGAGTGGCGGGCGAAGGCGATCTCCGCCGGCGCCCAGCCGACCCCGGAGATCGACCGCTTCTACTTCCGCTCGATCTACTTCCGCGAGCCGAGCGGCGTGCTCTTCGAGATCGCCACCATGGGGCCGGGCTTCACGGTCGACGAGCCGCTCGAGCAGTTGGGAGAGAAGCTCTCCCTGCCGCCCGACTTCGAGCACCTGCGCGCCGAGGTCGAGCCCAACCTGCGGCCGGTCCGCAACCCGCGCGCCGACGCCTAGTGCCGGGCGACTTCGTCTGGCGAGACGCCGGCCGCCTCGTCGTCTTCCGCCACGGCGCGCTTGCCGCCGCCCCCGAGCTGCTCGCCGCCCACGGCATCGCCGAGTTCGGGTTGGTGAGCACGCCGCGGGCGCGCGCCGCCGCCCCCGACCTCGCGACCGCCGCGGCTGCGGTCCACGACGTGCCGCCGGGCCAGGTCCCCGACCTCGCCGCCGACCTCCTCGGTGAGTCGGGGGTGCTGGTGGCGCTCGGCGGCGGGCGGGTGATCGACACGGCGAAGGCGGTGGCCTCGGTGACGGGGGCGACGGTGGTGGCGGTCCCGACCACGCTCTCGGGGGCGGAGATGACCGCGATCCACCGCCTGCCGGCAGGCGCCGAGAGCCGGGTGCGGGGGATGGTGCGGCCGGCGCTCGTCCTTGCCGACCCGGAGGCGATGACCGGGCAGCCGGAGGGGCAGCTGCGGGCCAGCGCGATGAACGCCCTCGCCCACGGCGCCGACTCGCTCTACACGCCGCTTTCCAACCCGGCCTCCGAGCAGCTGGCGCTGCGCGGCGCGGCGGAGATCGCGGCGGCGCTCGACCAGGACCGCGAGGGGCGCGACCGCGCCGCGCTGGCGCTCGGCTCGCTGCTCTGCGGCTACGCGATCGACTCCGCCGGGTTCGGCCTGCACCACGTCGTCTGCCAGACCCTGGTCCGGATCTGCGGCACCCCGCACGCCGAGACAAACGCCGCAA
>Ga0055474_10000373_pt1 | contig 10210 bp, 8 predicted proteins | sample Muzzi_PWA_D1_FD_57680 | JGI IMG/M metagenome (GOLD analysis project Ga0055474, IMG submission 57680) | Wetland microbial communities from San Francisco Bay, California, USA, that impact long-term carbon sequestration - Muzzi_PWA_D1 | ecosystem: Environmental > Aquatic > Marine > Wetlands ... | reverse complement strand
TGCCCCTGCAAGCAGCGCATCCTCACCGAAAAAATCACCCGGCAGCAGATTGCACAGCGTCGCTCCACCCCGCCCGACGGTAGCCCTGCCGGCAGCCAGAATGAAACACTCACTGCCGGTTTCTCCTTCCACCAGCACAGTCTCGCCAGTCAGATACTGCCGCGGGGACAAAGCGCGGAGGATCTGCTGCCAGCACAGCACCGGCAGCGGCGCGAGCATATGGGAACGCAGAAAGCGCTGCTGCCAGCCGTCCGGATCGCTGAGTGTGCAGGCTACCGGAAGTGAGTTCGCGTCGGTTTCAGTAAACAGAAAAGACACAGGGCCTATGTCTACATGTAAAAGCCGGGCGGCTGACAGCGTGATCACTCCACCGCTCGTCAGCCGCAACGGCTGCCGCGATGGCCGGACGAGCCGCCCAGACTGAAGTATCTTCAACCGGCCCTGCAGCAGATAGTAGCGGCCATTCAGCACCCGACCGGGTGACTGAATCCGGCGCCCCGGCGGTAACTCGATGATCCGTGCGTGTCGGGCTACCGTATTCAACAGTTCCTGATCGAGACTGCTGAACGGTTCGAGCTGTTTCAGCTCTTTGAGCGGTTGCAACATGACGGCCAGCGTAACTGCCTGCAGTGGCAGTCAGCAGCCGGGATCAGCCCGGCACTGCGTCAGTAAAACGCCCGGTCAGGCGCGATTGATTGCCCTGTGGCCGATGTCGCGACGGTAGTAGCAGTCTTTCCAGTGAATCTGTCCGACACCCGCATAAGCTTTCTGCTGAGCTTCGAGGACAGTGTCGCCAAGGCCCACCACACACAGCACGCGTCCACCACTGGTGACCACCGCGCCTGTCTGGTCGAGCCGGGTTCCAGCATGAAAAACCTTGACCGCATCGTCCACCGGCGCATCCAGGCCCGAGATCACCTCGCCGCTGGCATAGGCTTCCGGATAGCCACCGGCAGCCATCACCACACCCAGTGCAACCCGCTCATCCCACTGCAGCCGCACGTCTGCAAGCTCACCGGCAAGCGCACGCTGGCACAGCGCCACCAGGTCGGAGCGCAGCCGCATCATGACAGGCTGAGCTTCCGGATCACCGAAGCGGCAGTTGAACTCGATGACCTTGGGTGTGCCGTCCGCCATGATCATCAGGCCGGCATACAGAAAGCCGCAATAGGGAATGCCATCCGCGGCCATTCCGGCCAGTGTCGGATGAATGACCTCCCGCATGATCCGATCGTGAACTTCCGGTGTCACCACGGGCGCCGGCGAGTAAGCACCCAGACCGCCCGTGTTGGGTCCCCTGTCACCATCGTCGCGGGCTTTGTGATCCTGGGAACTGGCGAAAGGCAGCGCGGTGGTGCCGTCACACAGGCAGATGAAGCTGGCTTCTTCGCCGTCGAGAAACTCTTCGATGACCACCCGGTGCCCGGCAGTACCGAAGACACCGCCACTGAGCATGTCCTGTACTGCAGCCAGCGCTTCTGATTCGTTCTGCGCGACCACGACACCTTTACCCGCAGCCAGCCCGTCGGCTTTGATGACGATCGGCGCACCCTGCTGGCGGACATAGGCACTCGCTGCAGCCGGATCTTCAAAGGTCTGATAAGACCCGGTCGGGATACCATGACGGGCCAGAAAGTCTTTGCTGAAGGCTTTTGATCCTTCCAGCTGTGCTGCAGCTTTGCTGGGACCGAAACACGGCAGATCCTGTTCGTCGAAGTAGTCCCGGATACCTGCCACCAGAGGTACTTCAGGACCCACCAGCGTCAGCCCGACATTCTGATCCTGAACAAACCCGGCCAGCGCCGGAAAGTCATCGACCGCGATATCCACGTTCCGGCACTTGTCTTCGCCGGCAGTCCCGGCATTACCGGGTGCGACGAAAACCGTTTCCACGGCGGAGCTCTGCGCCACCTTCCATGCCAGCGCGTGTTCCCGGCCACCGCTGCCGACCACCAGAACTTTCATCCGTTCTCCTCCTTATGTTCCCCGGCATTCGAACGCCCGCCCGGGGACGGGCATGTCAATGCCGGAAATGACGTATGCCGGTGAATACCATGGCCATGTCGTGTTCATCAGCCGCCGCAATGACTTCTTTGTCACGCATGCTGCCGCCGGGCTGTACGATGGCTGTGATGCCCGCTTCAGCTGCAGCGTCGATGCCGTCGCGAAACGGGAAAAAGGCATCGGACGCCATCACCGAGCCCGGCACGCTGAGACCCTCTTCCGCAGCTTTGAGGCCGGCGATTTTTGCACTGACCACGCGGCTCATCTGACCCGCGCCGATCCCGATCGCCTGCTGCTCGCGGGCATAGACGATAGCATTGGATTTAACAAACCAGGCGATCTTCCAGGCAAACTGCAGATCTTGAAGTTCTGCGCTGCTCGGCGGCCGCTGGCTGACGACTCTGAGTCCCGCCTCATCCCAGCACTGTTCATCCGCAGTCTGCACCAGCAGTCCGCCACCAACCCGTTTGAATTCGCGGCCACGGCCGCCAGCGACCAGTTCGCCAGCTGCCAGCAGACGGACGTTTTTTTTCTGCTTCGCGATCGCCACTGCGTCAGCGGTAATCTCAGGTGCGATGACCACCTCAACAAACTGTTGGGCGAGTATCTCTTCCAGCGTCTGCGCATCCAGCGCCCTGTTGAAGGCGATGATGCCACCAAAAGCCGACGTCGGGTCCGTTGCAAACGCCCGCGCATATGCCGTGCGGATGTCTTCCGCCTGCGCCACACCGCAGGGATTGGCATGTTTGACGATCACGCAGGCAGGCGCTGAAAAGACTTTCACGCACTCGAGCGCCGCATCGGTGTCTGCAACGTTGTTGTAGGACAGCGCCTTACCCTGCAGTTGAGTCAGCCTGGCGACGGTACCGCTGGCAGCACCGGATTCACGATAAAAGGCAGCCTGCTGATGCGGATTTTCCCCGTAGCGCATCTCCTGAATCTTTTCGAAGCTCATGCTCAGTGAATCGGGAAACAGCTCTTCGCGGCCCAGGTAAGCGGCAACCTGAGCATCGTAGCGGGCAGTATGACGAAATGCCTTCAGCGCAAAACGCCGGCGCATGGCCAGGTCAACGGCATCGTCAGCCATCGCGTCGAGCACCTGCTGATAGTCCTCCGGATCTACGACCACCAGTACATCCTGATGATTTTTCGCCGCCGACCGGAGCATGGCAGGACCACCGATATCAATATTTTCAATCGCCATTTCTTCGGTGCAGTCGGCTCGGGCAACGGTCGCTTCGAACGGGTACAGATTGACCACCACCAGATCAATGGCAGTGATCTGATGCTCCGCCATGATTGCGGTATCAAGTGATCGACGACCCAGAATGCCGCCGTGAATTTTCGGATGCAGTGTTTTTACCCGGCCATCCATCATCTCCGGAAAGCCGGTGTGGGCAGAGACTTCGGCGACTTCGATACCCGCATCGCTGATGGTTTTGAAGGTGCCGCCGGTAGACAGCAGACGTACTCCCCGTGACGCCAGCCCCTGCGCCAGTGGCACAATGTCGGTTTTGTCAGAAACGCTCAGCAGCGCCTGCCGTATTCTTGTTTCGCTTGATGCAGCCATGGATTACTTGAATAACTCCTCTGTTTCGGTGTCGTCAGGCAGCTTCGCCGAAGCGTGAATCTCCGGTGACGCAGCGTTGTACCAGTTCCTGCAGAAAGGCCAGCTGTGCGGCAGGCTCATCGAGCCGATTAAAACTGCGGGCCAGCAATCTGCGCTGGTCGGCAGTGCCGAATCCAGCAAGCTTCTGCAGGTACCACAGCACATGCTTGCGGGCGATGCGGACCCCGGGTTCACCATAAAACTGATGCATGGCATCCACGTGCGAAAACATGATCTGCAGTTTTTCGATTTGATCCGGTTCTGCTGTGACGCCGGCTATCTGCCCCGGCAGCCAGGGAGCACCCAGAGCCGCGCGACCGATCATGATGCCGTCGACCCGGGTAGCAGCGAGGATATCTGCGGCAGTTGCGGCATCACTGATATCACCGTTGGCAAAAACCGGAATTGTCAGCGCGGCTTTGATGGACGCGACCGTGTCGTGTTCCGCCTGACCGAGAAACCGGCAGGCTCTGGTGCGGCCATGCACGGTTACTGCGCTGGCACCCTCCGCTTCCGCGATCCTGGCAATCTCCACCCCGTTCCTGCGCGCCGGAGAGTAGCCGCTGCGAATCTTCACAGTGACGGGTACCGCCACCGCGGCAACGGCCGCCCGGACAATCCTGGCCACCAGGTCAGGATCCGCCAGCAGCGCTGAACCGGCGGCTTTGCGGCAGACCTTCTTAGCCGGGCAGCCGAAGTTGATGTCGATGATCTGCGCGCCATCCTGCCAGTGACGCAGCGCCGCTGCAGCTATCGTGCGTGGATCAGCACCGGCTATCTGAACCGCCACAGGGGTAATGCCGGCAACACTGGTGCGGCGCAGACGCGATTTGGTTGTGTCCCAGAGGTCACCACGGGCGCTGACCATTTCACCGACTACGTGGCCAACTCCGAACTGCCAGGCCAGCTGCCGGAACGGCACATCGGTAACACCGGCCATAGGCGCCAGCAGTACATGGTTGCGAAGTTGGTGAGGGCCTATCGAAGGTGCGGAGATTGACTGCAAACCTGAGACTCTCGGGGCTTACGCCCTGTCGGAAAAGCGCGCCATCATACTCCCGCTCTCCGGCAAATTTAAGAGTGCCTGTCGCAGTGTTCAGCGGAACGACAGAAAATAGCTGACGGCATCTCCACCCGGATCCTTCAGCTCCAGAGCAAGCCGGATCGGAGTATTGGGCGGCATCATCGTCGCGCCTGCCAGCTCCCCCGCGAGATACTCCTCCGGCTGAAACAACCGGCCGGCGACCATGGTGCCGTCTATGGTCGTAAATCGCAGATCCAGCGCCGGAAACGGCTGCGCAAAAGGTGCTTCATTGACAATGACCGTATCGACGATGAGCGCGTTGGCAAACTCCGGGTGACTGCGCACGAGCAGTTTGTCTGTCCGCAGCGCATCGAGATCCCGCAACACCGGCAGCTCACAGCCGAAAATATCGCAGAGCATGGCGTAAACCGGCCGCAGCGTCGGATCCCGCCCCCAGCTTTCAAACTGATACCAGAAGATCTGACCGGCCAGCGCCGTCAACGCCAGCAGCATTGCCAGACCCACCCACCAGCGACGCGGCTCCCGAGCGAAAGTGATCTCAGCTGCAGGCGCTGGCTTCAGACCCAGGGGATCAACGGGCGGCGCGCGCTCCGCGGCAGTGTCATCGGGCAGCGCAGCGGGTTCAACCTCTGCCGAAGCAGACTCAGCAGTCGGTTCGGCAGGCGGCAGCGCAGTATCCGGAGGCGGCGCAGGCTCAATCTCATCCGCCATCCACGCCAGATCTGCGGTCTCCGGAACCGATGTATCTTCCCCCTCTACTCCCAGGTCCGCTGCTTCGAACTCGACCGGCAGGTCAGGCGGCTCAGCATCTGCAGTGCCGGCGGGGTCGAACGCGTCGTATTCAGGCTCAGCTCCCTCTGCAGCATCATCTGTCCCGGTATCGGACTGCGCTGGCAGTTCCTCCTCGTGGCCGACATAGAGCTGGCGCTCATCGTCTTCCCAGTCCGACGCGGGATTCAGATCGGTGCGGGGATAGTCGCTGCCGGGCGGGTCTGCACCCAGAGACCTGAGATCAGCAAGTCCGCCGGATTCAGGCGCGGTGGGTGCCGGCGCTGCTCCGTCGTCGCCCAGTTCGTCGAGCAGGTCGTCCAGCGCTGCCGCCGCCTGTTTTGTCGATTCATAACCGACTCCGCCTTCCCACAGCAGGTGTTCGGTACCCTGAAACACCGTCAGGCAGGCGCCACAACGCACCCGTCCGGACGCCACCTCGAGCTGAGATTCCGTCACGCGAAAGCGGGTGCTGCAATTTGGGCACTCTGTAATGAGCGGCTCGAGTTGGTCGTTTGCCATGCGTCCTGTCTGGCTAGTCTGTCCGATTTCCAGGCGGCGGCCGGTCACCTGAGCCCCTGGCGGCTTCAGGTCGACGCGCGACAAGCCTGATCCAGGTTGTTCCCTGCTGATCCTCTTCGATCCCGGGTTCTGCAAATTCCAGCCCTGGATAGGCGGCTGCGACCCCATCCGCCTGCTCTTCCAGCAGGCCGGAAAGCACCAGCCACCCGCCTGGCTTCAGTACGCTGAGGATCACAGGGGCAAGCTCAATCAGCGGTGCTGCGAGAATGTTCGCCACCACCACATCAAAGGCCGCGCCATCGTCCAGCAGCTCTGCGCCACCCGTCTTCAGCGTCGCTTCCGCGATGCCATTGTAGGCAGCGTTTTCCCGGGTGGCGAGCAGCGCCTGCGGGTCGTGGTCGAGCGCAACAATCGGCGCCGCCCCGAGCAGTGCCCCGGCAATCGCAAGAACCCCGGAACCGCAACCGAAGTCCAGCAGACTGCGCTGATCGAGATTCTGTCGCGCCAGCCACTCCAGACACAGCCGGGTCGTCGGATGACTGCCGGAACCGAACGCAAGCCCCGGGTCCAGGCGCAAAACCACGGCGCTGTCTGCTCTCTGGGGCAGTCTGGCATCTCTTGGCGCAATCCAGAGCCGATCGGCAAAACAGAATTCGACAGCATACTGACGCCAGTGATTAATCCAATCCGAGTCTTCCAGGAAGTCCGTCTGCAGCTGCTGCAGACCCAGTCCGGATCGGGTCAGGCTGCGGCGGATATTCTCAAAATCTGCAGGTAGTGCGAACAGGGCTTCCACCCAGCACAGATCCCAGCGCGGTGCAGTGCCGGGATCCGGTTCAACTATCAGCGTTGACCCCGCATCCGTCAGCGTCACGCTGACCGCACCCAGCGACTCCAGCAGCTCTTCCGCCGCCTCGGTCTGATCCCGGACGAGTTGGAAGCGCAGTCGAAACCATGCCACGTCACGCCCTCAGGTAAATCGGAACAGCAGATCTCCCGAAGCGACGGGCTGGCCGTTACCGGCAGCGATGGCCGTGCAGACCCCCGCTTTCTCGGCAATGATTTCGTTCATCATTTTCATGCTTTCGATGATGCAGAGCACCTCACCGGCAGCAACCGCCTGACCGACTTCCACAAAAGCCGTCGCGTCCGGCGCTGGTGCCCGATAGAAAGTACCGGCAATCGGCGAATACACCGCAAAGCTGGCGTTTGCGGACGACTGCTGCGCCGGGGCCGGCGCGGCGGCCTCCGGCTCCTGCGCAACCGGCGCGGACATCACCGCCGCGGCTGGCGCCGGGCCGGCTGGTCGTGCGATGCGGATCGATTCTTCACCATCGCGAACTTCCAGCTCCGCAATGCCGGATTCTTCGACAATTTCTATCAGTTTCTTTATTTTTCTGAGGTCCACGGCCACGCGTCAGTCTCCTTCTGCCAGTTCGATTGCACTTGCCAGCGCATGTTCATAACCCCGTGCACCCAGACCCGTGATGACACCGACGGCGACATCGCTGAGGTAGGACTGCTGTCGGAAGTCCTCACGTGCGTGCACGTTCGAGAGATGGATTTCTATAAAAGGAATGGAAACGCCGAGCAGCGCATCGCGCAGCGCAATGCTGGTATGGGTGAAAGCACCCGGATTGATGACGATGCAGTCGACACCGTCTGCTTTGGCCTGATGGATCCAGTTGATCAGTTCATGCTCAGCATTGGACTGCCGGGCTGTGAATTCATGTCCCCCGGCACCGGCAAGACCGGCCAACCGGGTATTGATGTCATCCAGGGTGTCGTAACCATACACCTCGGGTTCACGGCTGCCGAGCAGGTTCAGGTTGGGTCCGTGCAGGACCAGCAGATTGGCCATCGACAAAATTCCGTACAGAGTAAGCGGGGCAGTTTGCCGAATCCGGAGCAAAAAATCCAGAATCAGTCAGTTGCCTGCAATTTATCAGAAGTTAGCCGCAATTTCGCCGGTGTTTGTTTCAGCAAGCTGACCCAGAACGGCCCCCAGATGCGCCGCCAGGGCGTCCGCATCGACTTCGCCCTGAATCCTAACTTCGGTCATTTCCCGGCCATCTTCGGCGAAAAACACCAGACTAGGCGGCCCGAAGAGGCCAAACTCCTCCAGCAGGGCTTTATCAGCCGCGTCGTTTTCGGTGACATCAGCCCGCAGCAGCCGGAACTGCTGCAGCCGGGAAGCCACTGCCGGTTGCGGGAACACTTCCCGTTCCATGACCTTGCAGGAAATGCACCAGTCCGCATAGAGGTCCAGCAGAACTGGAGATCCCGTCGCACCGGCATCCCGAATCTGGGTACGCAGTTCGTTGAGGTCCGCAACCGCATACCAGTGCAGCTCCTGATCCCGGGCGGATGGATCCGTGCCGGCCTGCACGCCAATCCCGGCGATGCCGAACTGCTGCAGCGGTCGCAACGGATTCTCGGCACCGCTGGCCGCCCCCACCAGCAGCAGCACGCCATAGATAAAACTGACCGCGCCGCTGGCCTTCCACAGCTGACCCCAGCCCTGGCGAGGTGAAAAATCCATGGCGCCGAGATAGACGCCTGCGCCTATGGCCAGCATCGCCCACAGCGCCAGCGTCAGCGAGGGCGCCACCACGCGTTCCAGCAACCAGACCGCGACACCCAGCAGCAGCACCCCAAACACGGCTTTGACGCTGTTCATCCAGGCACCAGCTCTGGGCAGCAGGTGACCACCGCTTGAGCCGATGATCAGTAGCGGCACACCCATGCCGAGACCGAGCGCGAGCAGAGCGCTGCCGCCCAGCACCGCATCACCGGTAGCACTGATGTAGATCAGCGCACCCGCGAGCGGTGCCGAAACACAGGGCGAAACCACCAGGCTCGAAATCGACCCCATCACCAGCACGCTGAGGTGTTTACCGCCGCCGACCCTGTCACCCAGACTGTTGAGCCGGTTCTGCCAGCTCTGCGGCAGCTGCAGTTCGTAAAAACCGAACATGGAGAAGGACAGCGCCACAAAGACGATGGCAAACGCCACCAGCACCGGGGGTGACTGCAATGCCGCCTGCAGATTCAGACTGGCGCCGAACAGGCCAACCAGCACACCGACAAAAGCATAGGTCACCGCCATGCCGAGCACGTAGGCCAGTGACAGAGAAAAGGCGCGTCGGCGCGTGATCTGCTCTGACTGGCCGACGATGATGCTGGACAGGATCGGCACCATCGGCAACACGCAGGGAGTAAACGCCAGCGCAATTCCGCCTAGGAAAAACAGCAGCAGTGACATCATCAGGCTGCCGTCGGAGAGCATGCCCGCCAGAACCTGTTCTTCGGTTGCCGGGACTGAACTGGTCCGTGCCGATCCGGCGCTGGCCGCCGCAGGCGGACTGAGCGCCGCGATACCCGTTCCGCTGGAGCCGGGACCATCAGCAGCTGACAGCTGCATCGGCACCCAGACAAACTCGGGTGGGTAACATAATCCGGCGTCAGCGCAGCCCTGATAGCCGATACCGACTTCCACCAGACCCTCGCCGCCGACGACTGGCAACCGGGCTTCGGCCTGATGGTAGTAAACTTCCACCTCACCGAAATATTCGTCTACCTTGCGTTTACCGGCAGCAATCTGAGCATCGCCGAGCACCACCGGCGATTCACTGGATCCGGCATTTTCGCGGACGTCGAACTCGAACCGATGGCGGTAGAGATAATAGCCATCCGGCATTTCCCAATGCGCGACGACAGCCCCGTCGTCGGCAATTTCGGTAGAAAAGACAAAAGCTTCCTCCACCGGCAGAAAGTCATCGTCTTCCTGTAGCCAGCTGTCAGTGCCAGCGGCCGCGAGCTGGGCAGCCTGACTGATCGGAACCGGCAACACGACGAGCAGCAGCGCGAGCAGCCGGGCAGGCCACAGACGGGCCCGCACCCGGTCAAAATCCATGTCTGATACCTTTCTCATCTTTCATCTGCGCTACCTTCGCCGCATTCACGCCCGTCTGCGGAATTCCTCTCCATCATCAATGGGACCCGCCGGCGGCTGCATAGTTCGCCCACGAGCTCGGCACGCAGCGTCAGTCGACCGCGCGCTGGTCCACCCTGGCCGGCCCACATTGGCCTGGCTGCCGGCAGCAGGCAATATAGTCTAATCCGGACACGGCTACCGTGAACCATTCAGCGTGGAGTTTAGAAGAATTGCGAGCCTGCAGACCATGATTCGTGCGCTGCTGCACAGATGCCGGATGATCACGCCAGCACTTCTTCTGAGCCTGAGCGTTGCCGCGTCCGAC
>Ga0055474_10000371_pt1 | contig 10235 bp, 8 predicted proteins | sample Muzzi_PWA_D1_FD_57680 | JGI IMG/M metagenome (GOLD analysis project Ga0055474, IMG submission 57680) | Wetland microbial communities from San Francisco Bay, California, USA, that impact long-term carbon sequestration - Muzzi_PWA_D1 | ecosystem: Environmental > Aquatic > Marine > Wetlands ... | reverse complement strand
GTCTCAGTTCCAGTGTGGCTGATCGTCCTCTCAGACCAGCTATGGATCGTCGCCTTGGTGGGCCTTTACCCCACCAACAAGCTAATCCAACGCAGGCTACTCTAATAGCGTGAGGTCCGAAGATCCCCCACTTTCCTCCGTAGAGCGTATGCGGTATTAGCTCGAGTTTCCCCGAGTTGTCCCCCACTACTAGGTATATTCCTACGCGTTACTCACCCGTCCGCCACTGTACTCGCACCCGAAGGTACTTTCTCGTTCGACTTGCATGTATTAGGCGTGCCGCCAACGTTCAATCTGAGCCATGATCAAACTCTTCAGTTTAAAGAGAATGATGATTGCGTCCTGCCAGGTCGATCTGCCCGAGGGCATTTCAACACCGGAAAGTCGCACTCAAAAATATCAAAACTTGCTCAATGAATTTACGTGTTCGAACTGTCAGCTATCGATGAATCGACAACCGACATTCCGGCTCGTAAATCACGGCTGCCGCGCTTGATTGGCGCGACACCACCGACAACTTACAAGCACCCACACGAATGGCTTGTTTTCAGTATTTTCGTTGTTAAAGAGCGGCCAGGGAACTGCGTGCCCCGTGGCGAGGGATGCGTATTATACGCAGCGACTTTAGCGTAGCAAGCAGGTTTGAAGAAAAAACCGAAAATAATTTTTCGATCACCGGCAGCCCGCATCAGCCGGGCGTTTCGTCAGAATTCAGGGGTCACTTTTGAGCAGCAGATGCCAGTTTTTCTTGCCGCGACGAAGCAGATAGAAGCGTTGATGCAGGGCATCGCTGAAATCCAGAGACCGTTCCGGATCAGACTCCACGCCGCCGTTGATGCTGATGCCTTTTGACGTCACCAGCTTGCGGCCCTGACTGCGTGATGGCGCAAGCCCCGAGTCTGCCAGTGCGGCCAGCAACCCGGTCCCACTCGCGACCGCAGTGCAATCCATCCCGTCGAGGCGCAGCTGCTCGAGATCTTCCGCAGTCAGGGCCTCGATGCCATCCGCAAACAGCGCTGCAGTTATCCTTTCCGCTGACTCGAGCGCTGCCTCACCATGCACCAGCCGGGTCACTTCTTCCGCCAGCGCCCGCTGAGCCGCACGCAGCTGCGGCGCATTTTTCAGCTGTTCCACCAGCTCTGCTATGTCGTCGAGCTCGAGAAAGGTAAAGACCTTCAGAAAATGCCCGACGTCAGCATCCGCCGTATTCAGCCAGAACTGATAGAAGCTGTAGGGGGAGGTTTTACCCGCATCCAGCCAGACCGCACCACTTGCCGTTTTGCCGAACTTGGTGCCGTCAGCCTTGGTGATCAGCGGCACCGTCAGCGCAAATGCTTCCCTGGACAGCTTGCGCCGCACCAGATCCATACCGGAGACGATGTTGCCCCACTGATCGCTGCCACCGACCTGCAGCGTACAGTCGTACTTCGCCGCCAGCTGGTAGTAGTCCATGGCCTGCAGCAGCATGTAACTGAATTCCGTGTAAGAGATGCCCTCATCATCCCTTTCCAGCCTGGAGCGCACCGAATCCCGCTGAATCATTGCATTCACTGAAAAGTGTTTGCCGACGTCGCGCAGAAAGCTGATGACATCCAGATCAGCGGTCCAGTCAAGATTGTTCGCCATTATCGCCGGGTTGTTGCCTTCAAAACTGACCAGACCTTCGACCTGACGCCGGATATTCTCCACCCAGCCGGCAACGACACTGGTGTCATTCAGGGATCTTTCGTCGTTCCGTCCCGATGGATCACCAATGAGTCCGGTCGCCCCCCCGAGCAGCAGAATCGGCCGGTGGCCGGCCTGCTGAAAGCGCCGCAGCGTCAACAGTGGGACCAGATTGCCGATATGAAGACTCTCAGCGGTCGGGTCGAAACCACAGTAGAGCGTGCGTGACCCAGCGGCCAGATGACCGGCAAGAGCCTCTTCGTCGGAAATCTGGGCGATGAGCCCGCGATTTCTCAGTTCCTCAAGCAGACTGTTACTCACCGTTTCCGTCTCTCTGATCGCGATATCGGGCCACGCTCACCTGCCCGGGTGTTGCGCCAGCACCGAATGCTGCATTGACCCGCTCCGGGATGACCCCGGTGCGAGGACGCGCCACCTTACCAAATAGTAAAGCGCAGTAAAGCGCGCTGACAGGGACAAAGACCGATGAATGTCCCGGTGAAACCGGGAAATTCTCCTCAATCCGGTAACCTGCACTTGCCTGAGACCACCTAAAGCATTCAGAATGAGGCGTAAGCGGCGGATTTAGAACAATTTTTAGCGTATCTAAGGTGTTGCGGTCTGCTTATTGGCGCGCGGTGGCGCAAACCACCGGGCGGTTGATTGAAGAGGGCCCTGCGAATGCACAATCAATGAACACGCCGTTTCACAAAAGGATGTAGAAACCACCGTGAGTTTCCCGAAACCCCATATGGTTCTGGCAGGCATATTAAGCCTGGCCATGGCGTCATTTGTGGTTGCCAAATTCAATCAGGACGACGAAGCAGACCGCTTCACCAGCGACACCGTACTGCAGGACATCCCGGAGACGGTTGTTGCCGCTGGCGACGATTCAGGCACACCCCTAACGCAGGCGCTCGATATTCCTCCGCTGCAACCCGCCCTCGGAGACCCTTCTGCGGTGGTGCAGGAACAGCCGTTGAAAACCCGTTCCACCACTGTCAAAGCCGGCGACAGCCTGGCAAAAATTTTCACACGGGAAGGCATTGCCCAGCGTGACCTGGCGCTGCTGCTGCAGAGCAAACCATTCGGTATCAGGTTGAAGCGTATTTTTCCGGGCCATGAGTTTACTTTCGGACTCAATGAAAACGATGAACTGACCTCCCTGGCCTACTCTCCCGGTCCGCTCGATACCCTGCAGTTTGAGCGGGTTGGTGATGGATTCATCGGGGAAGAGGTGCGCCGGCAACCGGAACGGGTCACTACCTACAAACACGCGGTGATCGATCACAGCCTGTTCATCGCCAGCCAGCGCGCCGGCCTCGCTGACTCGCTGACAATGCGTCTCGCCCAGATATTTCAATGGGACATCGACTTCGTACTCGATATCCGTCAAGGAGACGAGTTCTACGTGCTGTTCGAGGAACTCTACCTGGGCGATGAGTTTATCGGCCACGGCAACATTCTCGCTGCCGAATTCATCAATCAGGGAGAAAGCTACCAGGCTTACAGCTATGAAGACTCCCTTGGCAACATCGGCTACTACTCACCTGAGGGACGCAATATGCGTAAAGCGTTTCTGCGTGCCCCGGTCGAATTCAGCCGCATCAGCAGCAACTTCAATCTGCGTCGGAAACATCCCCTGTACAAGCGGACCATGCCGCATCGTGGTATCGACTACGCCGCACCGCGCGGTACGCCCGTGCTCGCTGCAGGTGATGGACGGGTCGTCACCGCATCACGATCCAATGCCAACGGTAATTTTGTCGTCGTTCAACACGGCGAACAGTTCGTGACCAAATATCTCCACCTTTCCAAGTTCGCCAATGGGGTTCGGAAAGGCCAGAAAGTTAAACAGGGAACCATCATCGGCTACGTCGGCTCCACCGGCTGGGCCACCGGACCACACCTGCACTATGAGTTTCTCGTCAACGGCGTGCACCAGAATCCACGCACCGTGAAACTACCCGACGCGAACCCGATTCGTACCGAGGAACAGGCTCGATTCGCCGAGACTACAACCCCCGTAAAGTCACTTCTGGAAGACTTCAAACAGCAGACACAACTGGCCATGGCCCGCTGAGGCGATGACCGACAGGTCTGTCGACCAGCTCTATCTGGGTGCTATCAGCGGCACCAGCGTCGACGGTCTGGACCTGGCCCTGCTCGCCATCGATGACACGATCCGTTTTCTCGCCGCCGAGACCGTGGCTTTTCCCGCCGCACTCAGACAGCAGCTGCTGCAACTCGGCCAACCGGAAAATGACAATCTGGATCTGCTGGGTGAGGCAGATCAGGCGCTTGGTACGTTTATTGCGGACGCCGCGTTGAACTTTCTGGCAAAAACACAGACCACACCCGGAGCAATCCGCGCGTTCGGCAGCCATGGCCAGACTGTTCGCCATCGACCCGATGGGGAGCACCCGTTCACCTGGCAGATAGGCGATCCCAATCTGATTGCCGAACTGACCGGCATCACCACGGTGGCAGATTTCCGCCGTCGCGATATGGCCGCTGGTGGCCAGGGTGCCCCACTGGTCCCGCGCTTTCATGAAGCACTGCTGCAGGCGGACGGCGAACCCCGGGCAGTGCTGAACATTGGTGGGATCAGCAATCTGACCTTGCTGCCGCCGAAGCTTGGCGATGCCATCACCGGTTTCGACTGCGGTCCCGGCAATGCTTTACTCGACAGCTGGTGCGGACGCCACCTGGGAACTGAATTTGATGCCGACGGTACCTGGGCGGCTGCAGGTCAGGTGGACAGAACGCTGCTGAGAGCACTGTCTGAAGATGAGTTCCTGCAGCGCCTGCCGCCAAAGAGTACGGGCCGGGAACACTACAACCTGAACTGGCTGGATGCACAGCTGGGCCCGAATTCAACCGATGCCGTAGATGTGCAGCGCACACTGCTGGAATTCACTGCCGTCAGCATTGCCGATGCGCTCGAGCGCTGGGGTAACACTGCGCAACGGCTCATTGTCTGTGGCGGCGGTCGACGAAATCCGGTTTTGCTGGCTCGCCTGCAGGCGCTGTGCCCCATGCCGGTAGAGACCAGCGAAGAGCACGGCTACGATGGAGATGCGATCGAAGCGGCTGCGTTTGCCTGGCTCGCCAGGCAACGGCTGTTGCAGGCAAACGGCAGTGCAGCTTCAGTCACGGGTGCCAGTGGCGACAGAATTCTGGGGGCAGTTTTCCCGGGTGGGTCAGCCGGCGGCTGAGATCAGACCGAAAATGAGTTACCACAACCACAGGTCGAGGCTGCGTTGGGGTTGTTGACGACAAACTGGGCGCCTGTCAGGTCCTCCCTGTAGTCGACCTCGGAGCCAAGCAGATACTCGTAACTCAAGGCATCCACGAGCAGCGTGATACCGTCCCGCTCGAATACCGCATCGTCTTCCGCAATCTCGTCATCGAACGTGAAACCGTACGAAAAACCGCTGCAGCCACCGCCGGATATGAAGACGCGCAGTTTCAGTGTCTGATTGTCTTCGTCTTCCAGCAGTTGCCGGACTTTCGCCAGCGCGCTGTCCGACAGACCCACCCGGGCCTGCGAGGCAGCTGAATCCTGAACAATGTTGCTGGTGTTGGTCATGACAACCTGATCTGTGACTGGCGTGCGATTATTCGCCGCGGAGCCTTGAGCGTCAAGGCAGCTACACGGCAGGTCAGACAGGCCGGCTGTTCAGTCGATCTGGGCAGATTCCGGGCTTTCGGACGGAAACTGGTGGACATTCTCGGCACCGGAAGCAATGGATTCGTCGTGGACGAGCTTGCCGTCCACCATGGCGCCCAGCTGCATTTCGATCAGCTTGTAGTAGACATTGCCGTTGACAGCTGCCTTGGTCGCGAGCTCAACCCGGTTGGAAGCGTAAACATCACCTTCGACACGGCCGTTAATGACGATATTCGGTACCCGGATCTCACCGGCGACCGAGCCTTCCTCGCTGACCACTACCGTTGCTTCCGAACCAGCATCCGCCAGCACGTTGCCGGCAACATGGCCGTTGATGTAGAGCTGGTTTTCAAACTTCACATCACCGGTGATTTCGGTATTCGCCGCTATCAGCGTGACGCCTTTATCTATCTTGTTTCTAGCCATGATGAGCTACCTTTCATCTTCCAGTGCCAATGTCTAAATACGGAATTCCTTCTCCGCGATGCCCGCTTCGTTCCAGACGAACGACCTGGACAGGTCTTTCGCGCTGGCGCCGCGTCGCCGCGCAGTAATTTCCACCGATTCCGGTTCGAAGTCTTCAGGCAGGGTAATGATTCCTGATAGATCCTGAAAGTATCGGAACCTGAACGTCAGAGGATAGGTGTCAGCGTCTGCGATTTCTGTGAGGGAGAGCACCTGTTGCCCACCTCCCCGCACCAGCAGATCCACTTCGCCCTGAATCCAGTCCCGACGGGACTCCACCTGTGTCAGCAATAAATGGAAAGTAAATTGTTTTTCTTTCCCGGTGGGCTCCACGGCAAACTCCGCAATCTGCAGTCCGCGGGCCAGCGAAGACGGCGCCATCAGGCTTTTGTAGAAGGTCACCTCATCGTTGAGTGTGGCAAGTTCGTCCCGCAGCGTTTTGATGGTTTCGCGCAGTTCGGCAACTGTCTGGGTATCAACGTCGTTATTCAGACCCGCAGCCACCAGCCGCGCCTGCAGCTCGGCGATGCGTTCGCTGTTTGCCGCCTGCATGGACTCCAGCGACGCCATATAGCTCGCATCCAGGCCGGATTTGGCCCCACCCAACCAGTAACCTCCGGCAACACCCAGACTGCAGATCAGCGCAACACCGAAGCCCCAGAACACCCGATACAGAGGATGATGGGACACTACTCGCATTTCCGGCGCGCCTTTCGAGCTGCTCAGTCGTTTGCGAAGGATTGCCATTTTCCTGCCTTTCGCCGCCTTACGAAGCTTATACTAGATCCTGAATTTCACGAGTCCGTGTCAGACTTTTCTGCCGTCTGCTGCTTTACCAGACAGTGAGGACATCGGGCCAGGACGCGCGATTGTGCCAGAACCGGCAACCAGTGCCAGCCGGCAACGGCGATAAGGTACTGCATAACGTCAAACCAGGCATGCGGCACAGCAAAGCTGCAGACAGCAACAGGCACCAGCACTGAGACTACTGGAACACATCTCCCTCGATTCTTTCCGCCGCCGGCTGGCACAAACCGAAGCGCTGCCACAGCTGGTCATCCTGGCAGTGGTGGCAGGGTTGCTGACCGGGACCGTCATCCTGCTGTTCCGTGTGACCATCGACTACATTCTCGGCTACTGGCTGCTGCCCGCTGGCAGTGAATCTTTTGAACAACTGACGCACATCGAACGCCTGGCGCTGCCGATGCTGGGAGCGCTGGTTCTGGGCCTGGGCCTGTCCCGATTGTCCGCGAAGAACCGACGGGTCGGAGTTGTCCATGTCATGGAACGGTTGTCCCGGCATCAGGGCCGCCTGCCGCCCCGTAACGCACTGGTGCAGTTCTTCGGCGGCATCATCGCACTGATCAGCGGATTTTCCGGCGGCAGAGAAGGTCCTGCGGTGCACCTGGGTGCAGCCAGTTCCAGTCTGCTCGGCCAGGCTTTCGAGCTGCCCAACAACAGTATGCGCACGCTGGTCGCCTGCGGCAGTGCAGCGGCGATTGCCGGCTCGTTCAACACGCCGCTGGCCGGGGTCATCTTCGCAATGGAAGTCGTCATGATGGACTACACCATTGCCAGTTTTATCCCGGTGATCATCTCCGCGGTTACCGCAACGCTGCTGACCCGTTATTTCATCGGCAGTGACGCCGCTTTTCTGATCGCTCCGGTGCAGATGCAATCGCTGCTGGAAATCCCCTACGTGATATTCGCCGGACTGGTAATCGGTTGTATCGCTGCGGCGTTCATTGCCACCGTGCAGGTGTTTACCAGGCTGTCGAATTGGCCGTTCTGGCTGCGGGCCCTGTTCGCGGCGGCAATCACAGGACTGGCAGCAATCAGCGTGCCGGAGATCATGGGCCTCGGCTACGATACAGTGAACGGCGCCATGCTCGGGCAGATCGGGCTGATGACGCTGCTGGCCATCGTGGTGTTCAAGACGCTGGCCAGTGCCGCGGCGGTGGGCATGGGTATTCCCGTGGGTCTGATCGGCCCGACCTTTGTCATCGGTGCAGCTGTTGGCGGTGCGCTGGGTATCGTTGGCGAGATGCTGCAACCGGGAGAGGCGGCATTCATTGGCCTGTATGTGATGCTGGGCATGGCGGCGATGATGGCCGCCGTGCTGCAGGCGCCACTGGCTGCGTTAATGGCAGTGCTGGAACTGACCGCGAATCCCAATCTGATACTGCCAGCCATGCTCATTGTTGTGGTTGCAACCATGGTGACCGGCGTCGTGTTCCGACAGAAATCGGTATTTCTCTCGACCTTGAACACGCTGGGGCTACAATACCCGCCGAACCCCGTTACTCTGCATCTGCAGCGTGCGGCGGTCAGCGCCATCATGAATCGGGATGTGGTCCGACTGGACCGTCACTGCAGTGCCTCTGAAGCTCGCGAAGCCATGACTCACGCGCCCAGATGGGTGGCAGTAGAAACTTCGCCTGGCAAAATCCGCAGCGTGCTCAATGCCGCCGACCTCGGTGCCTTTCTGGAAGGAGCCGGGGACCTGGAAGCGGCCGGGGATTCCAGCGAAGGCGTTGACGAAGAAAAGTCTGCCACAAGCGAAATTGATCTTCTGAGCATTCCGGGACAGAGAATGGATACTGCCAACATCAACTATCAAGCCACGATTCAGGAAGCCCAGGAGGCCCTGCACGACACAGACGCAGAAGCGCTGTGCGTGCGACGACAGTCCGCACCTATGATCATGCGTGTCCTCGGCGTGGTCACCCAGGCAGATATCGACAGCTATCGGGACACCAGCCAATGAGCACCGGCTACCTCTGGATCAAAGCCTTACATGTTATTTTTGTGATCACCTGGATGGCGGCACTGTTTTATCTGCCAAGGCTGTTCGTCTATCACAGCAGCGCGGAAGATTCGATCAGCAGGGACCGTTTCAAACTGATGGAACACAAGCTCTACACGGTGATTGCACGTCCGTCGATGATTCTGGCAACGGTTTTCGGGCTCTGGCTGCTGTATCTGGGTTGGCCAGCCTTCGCCGCCAGCGGCTGGATCTGGATAAAGCTCACGGCGGTCGTGCTGCTGCTTGGCTACCATCACTACTGCCTGAAAATACTGCGTGCCTTCGCCGCGGATACAGACACACACTCTGAGCGTTTCTATCGTATGTTTAATGAAATTCCTGCACTGCTGCTGATCGTTATCGTGATCATGGTGGTTGTGAAACCTTTCTAACCGCAACAGATTCAGTCGAACAAGAAATCATGAACCGAGACAAATCGAAACAGTTAATCGAACGCGCTGCACAGACCATTCCAGGAGGCGTGAATTCTCCGGTCCGGGCCTTCAAAGGCGTCGGTGGTACGCCGGTTTTCTTTGAGCGCGGCGAAGGCGCCTATCTGACGGATGTCGATGGCAACGTTTACATCGACTACGTCGGCTCCTGGGGGCCGATGATCCTCGGTCACAGCCACCCGGAGGTCGTTGCCGCAGTAAAACGACAGGCTGACTCAGCGCTCGGATTCGGTGCGCCCACAGAACTCGAAATAGAACTGGCGGAGCAGGTTGTCGACATGGTCGCCAGCATCGAGAAGGTACGGATGGTGAATTCCGGTACCGAGGCCACGATGTCGGCCATACGCCTGGCCAGAGGATTCACGGGTCGTGACCTGATCGTCAAATTTGCCGGCTGCTATCACGGTCATTCGGATTCCCTGCTGGTCAAAGCAGGATCCGGCTTGCTGACGCTGGGTATTCCCAATTCTCCCGGCGTTCCCGCTGCAGTAGCTGCCAACACGCTGACGGTACCGTTCAATGATCTGGCCGGGCTGGAAGAAGTATTCGATGCATATCCGGAGCAGATTGCAGCCGTCATCGTGGAACCTGTTGCCGGCAACATGGGCTGCATCCCGCCGCTGCCTGGATTTCTCGAAGGTCTGCGGCAGGTCACGAGAAAACACGGCAGCGTGCTGATCTTCGATGAGGTCATGACCGGATTCCGCGTCGCCCGCGGCGGCGCCCAGGAGCTCTACGGCATCGCTCCGGACCTCACCACACTCGGCAAGGTCATCGGCGGAGGTCTGCCGGTTGGCGCTTTCGGCGGCCGCGCTGACATCATGTCGCATATCGCCCCGGAAGGTAACGTCTATCAGGCAGGGACTCTGTCCGGTAACCCGCTGGCATGTGTCGCCGGCTTGACGATGCTGCGGGCCTTGACTGATGAGGTATACAGCGCGATTCGAGACAAAACCGATTACCTCGCCGCTGGCCTGAAAAAGGCCGCAGAGGCGGCCGGTGTGCCGGTCTGCGTAAATCACGTCTGTGGTATGTTCGGGCTGTTTTTCACCGCCGGGCCGGTCAGTCAGTTCGATCATGCGGCCAATGCCAACATCGAGCAGTTCAACCGGTTTTTCCATGCCATGCTCGACGCAGGCGTCTATCTGGCGCCATCGGCTTTCGAGGCGGGGGT
>Ga0055474_10000370_pt1 | contig 10253 bp, 6 predicted proteins | sample Muzzi_PWA_D1_FD_57680 | JGI IMG/M metagenome (GOLD analysis project Ga0055474, IMG submission 57680) | Wetland microbial communities from San Francisco Bay, California, USA, that impact long-term carbon sequestration - Muzzi_PWA_D1 | ecosystem: Environmental > Aquatic > Marine > Wetlands ... | reverse complement strand
GCCAGCCCCGCCTCGACAAATCGGCGCCGGAAATACTCCGCCTTGGTGCCCCCCTGGCGGGAACCGAAGCCGTGCAGGTAGAGGACGGCGACGGGCGGTTCACCACCCCTCGATGCGTCCCCCGCCGGTGCCCCGTAGCGCACCGCCAGATGGGAGGGCTCGGCACCATCGGTGGTGGGGAGGTGGATCGACTCTTCCGGGGTGTTGGCCATCACGGCGCTGGATTGTACCCCCTTCCCCGTTCACGGTTGGAGCGTGACCGCCACCGCCTCCACCGTCCAGGAATCCTCCTGGATGGCGGTGCTCCCGTGGCGGGTCACGGGCGCCTCCACCGCCATGGCATCCAACAGCCCCTGGAGGGAGTTGGGATTCGCCGCCGCCCGTCCCCGAAAAGTGCGGTGGGGCTGTCCCAACGGGGGCAGCTCCAGAGAGTGCACATCCAGAGGGTCCGTCGCCACCACCACCTTGAACAGATCCACCGGGCGGTCGAAGCTCCCGGGCAACGAGAGCACGATGTAGACATCGGTGGCGCCGCCAGGCTCCACCGTCTCGAAGGAACCTGCCCCCGGGGGCGGATAGACCTGCTCGATGCTCCACCCGGGCTGCAAATCGAGCACCGCCACGTTGAGTGGAAAACCGGATGCATTGTGCACGCGCAAATAAAGCTCATCACCGACGCGGAATTCCCCACTCCCCTCCTCGCCCCACAGGGGCAGGGCCTGCGGATGCTCCCCTTCCCAGCCTTTGGGGATCCGGCGGGTTTCCAGCCGCACCTTGCCGTTCAGGGGCGAGCGGTAGGATCGATTCTCCAGCCCTTGCACATTGCGAAACTTGGCCAGATGCGTCAACCAGGCGAGCGCTTCCTCGACGGAGGCAGGACGGGGAACGTCTGGAAGGCGTTCGCCCCCCGCCGCGCACAGTGCCAGCACACCCGCCCCGTCCACTTGCACCTCGAACCCCTCCGCCCCTTCCCCGGCGACCTCCGGGGTCAGAAACCCCTCGGTATTCGCCGCCAACGCCGCCGCCAGCGCCTCCAGAACGCGCCGCTGCGCCGCGGTGGCGCAGTCTTCCGGTCGTTCCGGCACCGTCTGCACGGCGCGCCGCAGGGTCATGGTTCCGGGGTCCAGGAGCACCGCCCTGTCCGCCACGGTGATGGGTTCACCATCGAAACTCTCCACCACCCGCGCGGTGGATTCCGTGGCGCCGACGGCGGTTATCTCGAGGGTCGCCCGCCGCCCCGCCTCCAACTCCGCCTCGTGGCGCAAACCGCCGGAGTAGACCACGAAACGGGCGCCCTTCCCCACCGCGTGGAGGGCACCGGTGCCCAGCAGCACGCCCCCTTCATCCGTCTCGCCCCGCCGCACGGCGACCCCGTTCAGCACAGGCAGCCGCTCCAACCCCAGGAAGCGCCGCTCCCCCTGCCCCTCCAGCACCGGCGTTTGACTGGGAAAGCGGCAATGGATCCGCCCCAGCAACCGCTGGTGCATCTCCCGATAGCTCAACTCGCGGCCCCCCTGGCTATTGAGGGTGTCGAGGAGCCAGTGGGTCATGGCACCGCTGGCCTGATCCCCATCGAAGGCATCCTCCATGGCTTTTTCGTGCAGCCTGCACGCCGCGAGGAGCACAAAATTCTCCGTCAGGGGTCGCCAGGCCCGTCCTTCCGAGATCGGCGCCGCGGGTGTCACTGGTGTCGATGAGGCGAGCAGGGAATCCGGTCGCGTGCTGTGATCCGCCTTCTCTCCCCCCCGCGCCCGCAGCTTCTCGTCGCTCAGCGCCGCCCGGGTCAGCCCCCCGGAATGGCAGCAATCCAGCAGCAGCGTCACGAACGCTCCCCGCCGGGTCATCCGCTGGACGTACCACGCCAGTTCCCAATCCCGCAGGTACGGCACCGACGACGAGACCCCAATGTCATAGGGCACCAGGCACTCATCGAGGGCAATGCCCTGTCGCTCCTTCTCCGCACTCCGGGTGTCCGCGCGCCCGCCGTGCCCCGAATAATGGATCAGGATCTGCTGCCCCGGCCCCGCCACCCCGACCAGCTGCTCCAGGGCGGCGGTGAGGTTGGCGTGGGTGGGGCGATCCGCTGCCGCTTCCCGGGGTTGTTCCGATTCGACCTGCGCCGACGCGGTCAAGCGGCGGAGGGAGGTCAACTGCTCGGTCCTTTGTAGCAGCGCCGCCAGGGCCGTGACATCGTGCACACAACCGCCCAGGGAGGGGTATGCCGGGGCATTCGGCACCTCCTGGGGAAGATAGGCATCGACCCCCACCAGCAGGGCGTGCAACCCCTTCTCAGAGGCCATTGCTACCCCCTTCCAGGGGCAGGCGCACCGCTGGATCCCCCAGGATGGTGTAGCTGGCGGCATCGGTGGCGGCGGTCCACAGGGAAGAGACCGTCCGGGGGTCCACCTGCCCGCCCTGCATCTCCTTGTGCAGTTCCCGCAACAGCAAACGCCCGAGGGCCGCGTTGCGCTGGGCGAAAGCATCCAGGGCCATCCCCACCGGAGCACCCTGCATCAGGAGGCTCATGGCCCCCCGGAAGGCCTGGGTCTGGCGACCGACCCCGGTCCAAAGGAAGGAGTACCCCCACGCGCGATCCACATGGCCCACCACCGCCAGAGCCCCGCCTGCGGGATCCTCCAACAGACGCTGGGGCAGGCGGGCGACGAAGGGCTCCGGAGCCAGCCGCGACCCGACCCCTTCCCTCTCGAAAGCATCGTAGGTGGGCGTGCCGCCACCGAAACAGGCAAAATGGAAGGCGATACGCCCGGCAAAGCCCCCTGCCGGCAGATCCGCGGCAGTGAGGTAATTCTCCGACCCCACCGGCCCGGGGGCCTTCTGGGGACCCTGCCAATCGCTGCACAAGAGCGCCCCCTGGTGCTCCCGCTGAAGGCGGTCCCCGCTATCAAAACCCATCCCATGGCTGGCGGTGAAGAGGAGCGTCGGCGCATCCGCACCGAACAATTCGATCAGCCGCTGGCGGTGCGCCGCCTCCGCCATCACCCCATCGACGGTCCAGTCCCCGTGGCGCTCTTTGAGAGCCTCGGCCAGGGGTTGCGCCAGATGCCAGCGGCTCTGCTGGGTGGCAGCATCATCCGGGTTGGCCACCCCGAAAATCGCCGTCCGCCGCGGCAGCTTCACCGCGCCCCCCTCCGCCGCCACCACGGCCCGGGCGTAAGCCGCGTAGCCCGCCACGGAGGAGAGGGCCAGACGCCCCACGGCATAGGGGCCATTGAGGTCCATCTCGAAGGCGAAGGGGATCGTCTCGGGCCCGCCCACCAGGAGCAGGTAGTACGGCACCACTTCCGGATCCGCGGGTCCGGGTCCCGTGCCGTGGCGCTCCAGGAAGGAGAGCGCATCCTCGTCGGGGTGGAAACCGTCCTCCCCAACATATTCCCGGTACCGGGAGCCTGCCTGCTCCCGCCGCAGTGCCCGCAGCGGTGCCAGGGCGTCGCGGATCGCCGGGTCCCCATCGCGGGGGAAGATGATCCCCCAGCCACTGGATTCGAGACGCAGGGCGTCCACCCCCACCATCGGCCCCCGGGACCGCGTCACCCCGTCTTCCGCCGCCTGCAATCGCCCCCCGTCGAGGAGGGCACGACCGAGCGCCTCCGCCGTTACGGGAGCCCTCAGATAGCCCCCGCGGGCATGGACGCCGTTGAAGACCAGGCGCGGCGGTGCGTCCACCAGGGGAACAGTACTGGGATCGGTGACGGGATCAGCCATGGGGTGCTCCTTGCTTGGATACCGAATGAAGAGCCCAGCTCCCGAGGGGTCGGGAGCTGGAGTGATGGCCGCTAGTCGTCGAGGTCGCTGCGCCCGGGGATGGGCATCTCCACGCCGGGATCCGGCGGCGGCGGATCCTCCGAAGGACCGCTCTGGACCGGCGCAAAGGGCACCGCAGGATCAGCTTTCGCCGCGTCAGTCATCAAGCCACTCCCGTCGCCATTCTTGTCGTGATCGCTCATTACCATGAGTTCCTCCTTATAGGTTTCGCCGGTGAAACCAGGCCTTGGTTCAAGTTGCTTCGGAACCGTTCAGACCCGGGAGGACCCAAAATGGTTAGAGAAGGGTCAACGCCAATCTCCCTGGAAAACGAAAGGCGCCCAATAGTAGGGGTGGGGATACTCTTTGAGCAGAGCGATCTGGGCTTTCTGGAGCGCCTCCGATGGAGGTAGCCGATCCACCAGGAGAGCACGATAGAACTCGGACATCAGATCTGCCGTCGTATCATCTTGAATCCGCCAAAGACTGACCACCACCCGAGGCACTCCGATGTGGAAAAAACCCCGGGCGAAGCTCATGGCACCCTCTCCTCGATTCACCTTCCCCAACGCCGTCTCGCAAGCACTGAGCACCACCAGGTCCGCGGAAAGTTCCAGATCGTAGATTTCATGGCTGCGCACTAGACCATCGATCGGTTCCCCCTGCTTATCGAGGGTGGAGAACACAAGGCTTGTCAATTCAGGGTATTCCAGGTCTATCTCACCATGGGCGATCAGATGGACATAACGAAACTTCGCGAGCTTTCCCTCCAACAAGACCTCCCGTCGAGCGGCGAAATCAAGGTAGGACTCCTGCTCTGCGGACGGCACCAGGGACAGGATTTGACGCGCCTCCCGTGCGGCGGCGGCCAGCCTGTCAAAGCGCCCCAGGCCTGCCTGCACCGCCGAAGGAAACGCCGAGGCACCGTGAACGGAGTGCCCGCTGACGCCAGCGCCCGACCGCGACGCCGGAAAGCGTTCATCCCTTGGATCGAATACGCCGTCCGCCATCAATCCCAAAAGGGCGGAAGGGGCGGGTCGCTGCTGCTGCTTCCATTGCAACTGGGCAAGGGTTGCCAGTGATGGCAAGTACGTTATCGAATGCCTTTCCACCAGGAATTCTCCCGAGTCAGGATGGATTAGCGCTGCGAAGGGAAAGGAGTGGAGGGCACCATCGGGGAGAATCACCCACCGTCGAATGCCGTCAAGCTCCGGTAACGCTTCACCCAGGAGGGCTTCGGCAAAGCGCTCCAGACCTTTCTGCAGTTCGACCGAGATGGACCGCGCTCGGGGGGGTACCGTGGAAAGACCGCGAGAAAGAATCTCAGCGGCACGCTCCACCCACGAACGACCCGGCAAGAGATAGGTGTGCAGGGAGTCAGGGCCCAACACCCAGAGATAACTCTCCTCCTCACCGAGCAGGAAGCTCAGGACCCGCGTATCCGGCTCCAGGAATGCCTGCATCGCCTCCAGGGAAAGCTGGGGAGTCTGTTCGTCGGCATCCAGCCGACGTTGCTGGCGGAGTTGGCTCAGGAGGAAGCGATACTCTGCCAGCAACCCCCGCATCTCCAGATTCTCATAATCACCCGCTAGCCCGCCGCCTGGCGGCAAAGCATCCGGGTGCTGGTCCAGACGACGGATCCTTTGCCACACAAACGCGGCACGCTCTTTCAAGGCAACATTGTCGATGGTCCCACCGGGGTGGACCAGCCCCTCCAGGAGGTTGCGCCCCCTCGCCGTATCGATCAACGTGAAGGCAGCAGCTTCGTACCCCTCCCCAGGTGAACGCTCTTCGAGTTGCAGCAGAATCTCTACCTTCAGCACGTAGTAGGGATAGCGAAAATCCAACATACCGGCCCGCCACTCGGGGTCTTCCACCGTCCTCTGCTCTATCTCCACATAGCCCAGGGCCTCGTCAATTTCCTGTAGCGCGACCTCCAGATTCCCTGCGGCAAGATGCGCCCGGGCCAGAACCCAATGGGCGGAGGCGAGATAGGTCGAATCGTCGCGATCCTCAAACGTCTGATAGCACGCATGGGCGTATCGGAGCGCCTGTTTTGCGTCGCCTCGGCTTTCCGCAACTCGCTCCAGATGCATCCAGGCGAGGCCGTGGATGGTGGGATCGGTCGATAGGTTCAAAGCACTCTCAAAATGAGCCTGAGCTTCAGGAAATGATCCCTCGAGACGGTCCACCTCACCCAGGAGGAATTCCGTGTAAGCCTCCTGGGTGCAAGGTCCCAACCGCCGACACTGCTCCAGGGCTCGGCTCAAAAAGGCACGGGCCGTCGGAAGATCTCCCAACCGCAGGTGCGCCCTTCCCTCTCCCAGGAGTGCCTGAAACTGCAAGGAATCTTCACCCGACACTTCCGCGAGGCTCAAGGCCCGCTGAAAGATGTCCAGCGCGGCGCTATCGTCATGAACGCGCAGGTAGATGCGTCCGATGGCCACAAGAACGTCCAGTGCCTCTTTTTGATCCTGGACCCGATTCCACAGGCGAACAGAATGGAGGTAGTCCACCAGAGCCTGATACAGCTCTCCCGCTTTCCAGTGGGAACTGCCCAAGCTCTTGAGCGCCGTGGCGGCCATGGTGAGTTCCCCTCGGCGCTCGCCGATTTCCAGGGCGCGGCGGTACAACCTACGGGATCCCTCTACCTTCCCCCGAATAGCAAGGGATGCACCCAAGCCGTTCGCCAGATGACCTTCCAGAATCTCTTCGCCCAAGGGTTCCGCGAGCGCCAGACCGTGGCGAAACACTTCTTCGGCCTCCGCCTTTCGATCCTCCAGCTCCCACAACAAGTTGCCCAGCCGTAAGCACTCCGACGTTTCCCAACGCCTTTCTCCAGTCTCCCGCCAAAGAACCAGAGCCCGCTCGGAATGCTTTATCGCCTGGAGGGAGTCCCCTGCTCCGTCGAGTTGAAAAGCCAGTGTGCTGTGACGGTGGGCGGCAAAGCGCTGCGAATCTTCGGCTGTGGCGGAGTGAACTTCCAGAGAAAGACGGAAGCCACCCTCCAACACTTGGGAACCGGGAAATGCCTCCACCCGGACCCGGAACTCCCGCGGCCCTGGTGCCAGAAACCAGACGGTCTCGGTTCCTGAGAGTCCCGTGGGACTGTCATAATCCAGCGCCCCCAGGCCATCGACATCATCTTCCCAACGAATCTTGAGGTCGATATTCCGTTGCTCCAGCGTGAGCACAGCGAACTGATTCTGTTCCAGGGGGATGATGAAGGGATGGCTCTCTCCAGGTTGAATCGCCCGCTCCAGAATCTGCCCTGGAGCCATGGGGACTAAGGGGATCTCGGCGGCTACAACCTGGGCAGGTGCCTCAGAAGGCTCCCGCGATGGGGGGTCCGTCGGCTGACAGGTCCACGCGAGCATTCCGAGCATCAGAAAGGGTAGACGGTATCGTCCGAAGGACGTCACCCGAAACATGCTAGCGGTACACGACCTCAAACATGGACTCCAGGAGCAGTCTCTCCTTCCCATCCCCCAGGATGCCGATCACTCGCAGGGTGTACGAGCCAGCGGGGAGAACCGAGGTTGGAACGCTGAGTCTGAAATTCGAAGTGTCCTCTTCCGGAAGGACCTCAACCCTTGCCATTGAGTGACCCCACTCATCTTCCAGTTCCAGCCAAAACGATGAATAGTCGATGAGGGAGGCATCGGTACTTGCCTGCAATTCAACGAGCAGTGCACCGCTCGGAAACTCCAGACGCCTGGTCGAACCCCGCTGCACGCCGGCATCGATTCGGCCAATGGGAGGAGCAGCACCGGGTGCCTTCAGCGCGCCTATCCACGACTCCAAATCTGACGCCTCGTTTCGATCCGCATAGCCCCAAACCAGACTCACCACCGTCGTCACCAGAAACACCGCCGCCGCGGCTTTGAAGAACCATGAACCCCCGGGGGAAGTTCCGCCGCCGGGCTCCCGGTGCAGTTCCCGCAAACCCTGGGCGGTCTCGTGCTCGGAAAGGTGCAGGGACTTGTCGTCCACGTCGCTGAGGAACTGATCCAGGTCGGCGACGAAGCGGGCGGCCTCCGGATCGATGGCGAGGTAACGGCGGACCTGGTCCGCGGCCTCGTCGGAAAGCTCCCCCGCCTGGTAGGCGATGAGGGTGTCCTCCGTGGGCACGAAGGGGGTGCCTCGCCGCTCTTCTTCGGATAGCGCGCGAACCGCCTCCGGAAAGGGGCGTTTCGGGTTCTTGCTATCGGTCATGATTCACCCCCGAAATCGATCTGCTCAAAATGCTCCCCCAGGATTTCTTTCAACCGCTTCCGGGCCTGGAAGAGGTGGGCTTTGACGGTCTCCACGGAGATCTTTTGCACCGCGGCGATCTCACGGTATTTCAGGCCCTGTAAGCGCAATTTCACACAATATCGCATCTGATTTGGCAGAGCCTCCAGAGCTTCCCGAAGCAAGGTGGCCTCCTCTGCCTCCAGCATCGACTGGAGAGGATCGGCAGGACTCCCTCCGACACCCTTGTAGACACCGTCATAAGAAAATTGTTTACCATCTTCTTGCGCGGCTTCCAAAGAAACCTCTTCGCCCCGGCGTTTCGCCGCCTGGTTATCCCGCCGTGCGTTGTACAAGACGTGCCGCGCGATACGGAAAAGCCAGGTGCTGGGCTTGGCATCACCGCGGAAGTCGGCAAAGCCCCGATAGGCCCGCAGGAAGGTCTCGCTGGCCAGATCTTTCTGCCGTTCCTCCGGAACCCCATTGCGGGCAAAAAAACGCAAAATTGGCCTGTAATGACTGGTGTATAGCTCTTGAAATTCTATTTTCATACGATTTTTTCTTATCTTGCGTGACTTCCGTCAAAAGACGCACGATTCCTATTCTTGCCACCTCGCACAACCCTGAAGGGCGAAAAATGCCCTTCGCATGGAATGAGCCCAGGGAAAATAGATCATAGTTTCTTGGATAATAACGTAGTCTCCCACGATATTCCGCCCTGTCGATAAAAAAATGGCGATGGGCCTTGCTGCCCACCGCCAGTCAGGAGGAGGTGAGGGAGCTTTCTCCCCCGGTTCGATGCTGGGGACTTCGCTGTCCCGAAGTGTCCTTCTTCCCAACCTTTGCAACCCACGCTCCATGCCTGACAACATGCGAGCAATTTGAAGGACGGGTCCGTCCAATCTGGTGAAAGCAAAGGGAGCCCCCCATGCTCGATCGCTTGCTGAGTCTGGGTAAGTCGGTCCTGGCCGAGCGCGACCTGGATCGTATGCTCACCGTCGCTCTGGATGGTGTGGTGAGGTTGTGCGGGGCGGAGCGAGGGATGATCGTGCTCTTCGATCCGGCGGGCGGGACCATTGTCGAGAAAGCCCGCCAGATGGGGGTGGGCGACCTGCCGCAGCCAGAATACGAGATCAGCCGTTCGATCATCGAGCGGGTGCGGCAGAGCGGCGAAGGCACCTGGCACCCCAACGTGATGGATGATCCCAGTCTCAGCGACCGGGCCAGCGTGATGCGTCTGATGCTGCTGTCGGTGGCGTGCCAGCCTCTGATGGAGGCCGGGGAAGCCTTCGGCGCCGTGTACCTGGACAACCGCAGCGTCGATGGGTTGTTCACCGCAAAAACCGCCGAGACCCTGGCGAGCTTCGCCGACTTCATCTCCCTGGCGGCCCGCAACGCCCTGGAACGGCGACGGCTGCGGCAACGCATCGATTCCCTGTCGGCGGAGTTGAAGGCCCGCTTCGATTTCGGCGCCATTGTGGCCCAGGATCCGGCCATGCTCCGGGTCCTGGAACTGGTGGGCCAAGTGGCGGACTCGGAAGTGACGGTGCTGATCCGCGGGGAAAGCGGTACCGGCAAGGAGCTGATCGCCCGCGCCTTGTGGAGCAACAGCCGTCGCCGCCAGGCACCCTTCCTGCCCATCAACTGCGGCGCCTTGCCGGAGACCCTGCTGGAAGCCCAGCTCTTCGGCCACGAGCGCGGCGCCTTCACCGGTGCCACCAAGGACAATCCCGGCTGGTTTGAGCGCGCGGAAGGGGGCACGCTCTTCCTCGACGAGGTGGCGGAACTCCCCCCCGCCCTCCAGGTCAAACTGCTGCGCATTTTGGAGACCGGGGAGTACGCCCGGGTGGGCAGCACCCGTCTACGCCAGGCCGATGTGCGGATCCTGGCCGCCACCAACCGCGACCTGGAACGGATGGTGGCGCAAGGGGAATTGCGCCAGGACTTCCTGTACCGTTTGAACGTGTTGGAGGTGACGGTGCCGCCCCTGCGCCAACGGCGTTCGGACATCGCGCTGCTGGTGCACCACTTCCTGGAGCGCCTGGGGGAAGGGTCGGAGCCCCTGTCTTTGAGCCCGGCGGTGGAAACCCTCTTCCAGCAGTATCCCTTCCCGGGCAATGTGCGAGAGCTGGAAAATGCCCTGCGGCGCGCGGTGTTGCTGGCCGGGGCGGGACCCATCGAGATTCGCCATCTGCCCCCGGCCATGGTGAGTGCCGCGCCCTCGGAGCCGGGAGCGGCGGTCCCCTCCGTCACCGCCA
>Ga0055474_10000369_pt1 | contig 10256 bp, 9 predicted proteins | sample Muzzi_PWA_D1_FD_57680 | JGI IMG/M metagenome (GOLD analysis project Ga0055474, IMG submission 57680) | Wetland microbial communities from San Francisco Bay, California, USA, that impact long-term carbon sequestration - Muzzi_PWA_D1 | ecosystem: Environmental > Aquatic > Marine > Wetlands ... | reverse complement strand
GGGTCGGGCATCACCAGGTCGATGCCCGGGAGCTCCAGGCCGGCGAAGGTGACGCCCAGGTCGACCATCAGCCAGGCCCCGTCGTGGCCGTAGAGATTGAGGTTCATGCCGATTTCGCCGGTGCCGCCGAGCGGCACCAGAAGGAGCTCGTCCTGGCCGGGCGAAGCGTCCCAATAGTCTGCGGCGTCGCCCTGCCGCGAGGTCACGAGGACGCCGCCGCTTGGTTGAAGCGGTGGATGGCCAGGAGCCCGCGGAGGGTCAGCTCCATGTCGCTGTATTGGATGAGATCGCTGGCGCGGTCGAAGAGCGGGGCCAGGCCGCCCGTCGCCACCACCTTCATGGGCGCGCCGTATTCCTGCTGGATGCGCGTGACCAGGCCCTCGACCAAGCCCACATAGCCCCAGAAGATACCGGATTCCAGCGCGCTTTCGGTGGAGGTCCCGATCACCCGCTCCGGGCGGCGCACGCGGATCTTCGGCAGCTTCGCGGCGGCCGACGCCAAAGCTTCCGCCGAGAGGTCGACGCCGGGCGCCAAGACGCCGCCGATGAAGGTGCCCTCCTGGTCGACAATGTCGAAGTTGGTGGCCGTGCCGAAGTCCACCACGATCAGCGGCCCCCCGTAGCGGGCATGAGCGGCGATCGCATTGGCGAGACGGTCGGCGCCGACCGTCTCCGGCCGGTCGATGGCGACCTTCAGCGGCAAGTGCACGTCCGGCCGTCCGACGATCAGCGGATCGGCCTTGAAGAAATAGCTGCAAAGCCGGGCCAGGGGGTAGAGCGCGTCCGGCACCACCGAGGCGATGACGGCCCCGTCGATGTCGCTGATCTCCAGCCCGTTGAAGGACATCAGATGGGTCAGCCAGACCGCGTACTCGTCCGAGGTGCGGTGTGGATCGCTGGACGCCCGCCAGGAGCCCCGCAGGGTGTCGCCGTCGAACACCGCGAAGACAAAATTGGTGTTACCGCAATCGATGGTGAGGAGCATTGTCTTTCACTCGAGAAAATAGATGTCGCCGGCGGTCACCCGGCGGGTCGAACCGGACGCCATGGCGAGAAGCAGGGTGCCGTCCGCGTCCAGGTCGGCAAAGCGACCGACCAGCGTTTCCTGGGGCAGCCGCGCTTCGATCCGTTCGCCCAAGCCCCGCGCCTTCGCACGCCAGGCGGCGCGGAGCGGCACAAAACCTTCGCCGGCCCACCGGGTCGTCCAGGCGAGAAAACTGGCGTTCAAGGCGTCCAGCAGCCGCGGCGCCGTGAGGTCGGCCGCACAACCTTCGGCCCGTAAGCAGGTGGCCGGAAACCGCGCCTCGGCCGGGCCGGCGACAATATTGATACCGATGCCGACGATCAGCGACTGCAGGGCGCCGTCCGCCCTGCCGCTGGTCTCCAGCAGGATCCCGGCCCCTTTGCGGCCGTTGAAGAGCACGTCGTTGGGCCACTTATAAGTCACCTGCAGCCCGCTCGGCGCCAAAGCACGCACGGCGTCGCCCACCGCCAAGGCGGCGGCAAAGCTCAACTGAGCCGCCCTGGCCAGATCGCACTCCGGGCGCAAGAGATAGGAAACATAGAGGTTGCCTTTGGGGCTTTCCCACGGCCTGGCCTGACGGCCGCGCCCGCTGGTCTGGCGGTCGGCACAAACGGCCAGGCCGCCTGGCGCACCGCTGTCGGCAAGACGGCGGGCTTCCTCGTTGGTGCTGTCCAAGCAGTCGTAACGGAGAATGCGGAAGCCGTCGGGAAGCCCGACAGTCTCCCCCTGCGCCCGAGCGCCCGCCATCATCCGCCGGTCATCCGCCGGCCAGCGCAGCGGCGGCGGCCGAAGCGCCGTCCAATATCGGCCCGGGCAGTACGATGAAGAAAACGATCACCAGGCCCGTGGCCGCCAGGATGAGACTCATCTCGCGCCCGACAGGACGGTCGAAGCTTTCCTCGGCCTCGTCGAAATACATGTACTTGACGATGCGCAGATAGTAAAAAGCGCCAACCACTGACGTCAAAACACCAATAATAGCAAGGCTATAGAGACCGGCGTTAATCGCTGCCTGGAAGACGAAAAGCTTGCCGAAGAAGCCCGCAAGGGGCGGAATGCCGGCCATGGAGAACATGAAGACCGCCATCGCCATCGCCATCAAGGGATCGGTCTTGCTGAGGCCTTTCAGATCCTCGATCCGCTCCACCATGCGGTCCTTCTGGCGCATGCAGAGGATGCAGGCGAAGGTGCCGACGTTCATGAAGATGTAGATGGCGAGGTAGACCGCCACGCCCCGCACGCCCTCGATGCTGCCGGCGGCCAGGCCGACCAGGGCGTAGCCCACATGACCGATGGAGCTGTAGGCCATGAGGCGCTTGATGTTGGTCTGGCTGATCGCCGCCAGGGCGCCCAGGATCATCGAGGCAAGGGCGATGAAAACCACGATCTGCTGCCACTGATCCACCAGGCCGCCGAAGGGGCCCATCAGCACACGCACGAAGAGCGCCATGGCCGCCACTTTCGGGGCCGTGGCGAAAAAGGCGGTCACCGCTGTCGGCGCGCCTTCGTAGACGTCGGGCGTCCACATATGGAACGGCACTGCCGAGATCTTAAATGCCAGGCCTGCCGAGAGGAACACCAGTCCCACCACCAAGCCGATCGGAACGGCACCGCCGCCCGCCGCAGCGCCGGCGAAAACGGTCGCCAGGTCGTCGAAGGACGTGGTGCCGGCAAAACCGTAGATCAGGGAGCAACCGTAAAGCAGCATGCCCGATGAGAGCGCCCCCAATACGAAGTACTTGAGACCGGCCTCGCTGGAGCGCAGATCGTCGCGGCGAAAGGCCGCCACCACATAGAGCGCCAGACTCTGCAGTTCGATACCCAGGTAAAGCGACATCAGGTTGTTGGCCGAGACCATCATCATCATGCCGAGCGTGGCGAACAGCAGCAGCACCGGGAACTCGAAGCGGCTCATCTTCTCGTGCTCGATGTAGCGCAGCGCCATGACGGTGGTGAGGCCGGCGCCGATCACCACCAGCATCTTCATAAAGTCGCCGAAACGGTCGCGCACGAAGAGATCTGAAAAGGCCGTGACCCGCACGCCGGACCCGACCCAGATCAGAACAAAGGTCATCGCCAAACAGGTCACCGCACCCACCAGCACCAATCGTGCCGAGGAGGACGCGCGGTAAACGCCGATCATCAAGAGGGCGGTGGCGGCCAGCGCCAGGAAAACCTCCGGCAGCGCGGTAGAAAGATCGACAGCGAGCATTCTCCGCCCTCCCCTAGTTCGAGGCCTGCCAGAAAGCCGCGAGGCTCTCCGGGCCGGCAGCCGTTACGGCCGTGTCGTAGTTCGCGATGAGATTCTCCACCGAAGCCGACATCACGTCGAGGAAGGGCAGCGGATAGATCCCCATCCAGAAAACCATGACCACAAGCGGCGCGAAGACCAAGCGCTCCCGCGGCGTGAGATCGAGGATCGACATGAGATCTTCTTTGGTGATCTTGCCGAAGATCACCCGCCGATAGAGGTAGAGCATGTAAGCGGCGCCGAGCACCATGCCCGATGCGGTCAGCAGCGCCACCAGGGTGTTGACCTCGAAGGCGCCGACAATCACCAAAAACTCACCGACGAAGCCGCTGGTTCCCGGCAAGCCGACCGAGGCCAGCATGAACACCATGAAGACGAAGGCATAGCGCGGCATGCGGGCCACCAGGCCGTCGTAGCGCTCGATCAAGCGGGAATGCATCCGGTCGTAGACCACGCCGACGCAAAGGAAGAGCGCGGCGGACACGACACCGTGCGACAGCATCTGATAGATCGCCCCCTCCAGGCCCCGCTGGGTCACGGTGAAGATGCCGATGGTGACGAAACCCATGTGCGCAACGGAGGAATAGGCGATCAGCTTCTTCATATCCTCCTGCGCCAATGCCACCAGGGAGGTGTAGATCACCGCGATGACGGAGAGCGTGTAGATCAAGGGCGTGAAGAAGGCCGAGGCCTCGGGCATGATCGGCAAGGAAAACCGCAAGAAACCGTAAGCGCCCATCTTCAAAAGCACGCCGGCCAGGATCACCGAACCGGCGGTCGGCGCCTCGACGTGGGCGTCCGGCAGCCAGGTGTGCACCGGCCACATCGGCACCTTAACCGCGAAGGAGGCGAAGAAGGCAAGCCAGAGCCAAATCTGCATGTCAGCCGGCAGCCGGAAGTTCATCACCTCGGGGATGTCCATGGTGCCGGACTGGAAGTAGATGGCGAGGATCGCCAGCAGCATCAGCACCGAGCCGGTCAGGGTGTAGAGGAAGAACTTGAAGGCGGCATAGACCCGGCGCGGGCCGCCCCACACGCCGATGATCAGGAACATCGGGATCAGGACGCCTTCGAAGAAGACGTAGAAGACGACGAAATCGAGGGCGCAGAACATGCCCACCATCAAGGTCTCGAGGACCAGGAAGGCGATCATGTATTCCTTCACCCGGACTTTGATCGCTTCCCAACTGGAGACGATGCAGATGGGCGTCAGCAAGGTGGACAGCATGACGAACATCATGGAGATGCCGTCCACGCCCATGTGGTAGCGGATCCCCAGAACGGGAATCCATTCGGCGACTTCCTCGAACTGGAAGGCGGCGCTGCCGCGATCGAACTCGACCCAGATCAAGAGCGACAGCACGAAGGTGATCAAGGAGGTCCAGAGGGCAACGAAGCGCGCGTTGCGGGCCACGACCTCCTCTTCGCCGCGGATCATCAGAATAAAGGCGGCCCCCACCAAAGGCAGGAAGGTCACCAGGGACAAGAGCGGCAGCGGCCAAGCGGACATAAGCGTCGTCTCCCCCGCTCAGATCAAATACCAGCTGACCAGCGCAACGACGCCGATCAGGATGGCAAAGGCATAGTGATAGACATACCCGCTCTGCAGCAGACTGGCGCCGCGCGAGGCGATCCGCGCCGTCAGCGCGATGCCGTCGGGGCCGAAGCGGTCGATGACACCCATATCGCCACCGCGCCAGAAGGCACGACCGAGGCCGCGTGCCGGCTGCACGAAGATCCGATCGTAAAGCTCGTCGAAATACCACTTGTTGAAACAGAAGAGGTAAATCGGCCGCAGGGCGCGAGCGGCGCTCCCCGCCAAGCCCGGCTGCAGCAAGTAGACGTAAGCCGATATGGCAAGCCCGCCGAAGGCCGCGATCAAGGGCATGAGCTTCACCCAGAAGGACACATGATGCGCGGCTTCGATGGAATCGTGCCCTGGCAGCACCAGGATAGCGCCATGCCAAAAGGCCTCGCGCTCTTCCCCGACGAAGGCGTTGTAGCCGACGCCGCCAAAGATAGCGCCGAGGGCCAGCACCACCAGAGGCAAGAGCATCACCTTGGGCGACTCGTGGATGTGCGACCAGGTGGTCTTATCCATGCGCGGCTGGCCGTGGAAGGTCATGAAGAGCAAGCGGCCGGAATAGAGCGCCGTCAGGAAGGCCGCCGCAACGCCCGCCCAATAGGCGAAGAGGCCGGGGCCGCTGTGCGCGCCGTAGGCCGCCTCGATAATCATGTCCTTGGAGTAGTAACCGGCGAACCAGGGCACACCGGCCAGCGCCAAGGAGCCGATCCACATCAAGGCATAGGTGAAGGGGATCTTCTTCCAGAGCCCGCCCATGCGCCGCATGTCCTGCTCGTCCGACATGGCGTGGATCACCGAGCCGGCGCAGAGGAAGAGCAGCGCCTTGAAGAACGCGTGGGTGGTCAGGTGATACATCGAGGCTTCGTAAGCCGAAACGCCGGCGGCGAAAAACATATAGCCGAGCTGCGAGCAGGTCGAATAGGCAATCACCCGCTTGATGTCGTTCTGCATCAGACCGATGGTCGCGGCAAAGAAACAGGTGATGGCGCCGACGAAGGTCACCAGGTCCAAGGCCGCCGGCGCGTATTCGAAGATCGGCGACAGGCGGCAAACCATGAAGACGCCGGCCGTCACCATGGTCGCGGCATGGATCAAGGCGGAGACCGGTGTCGGACCCTCCATGGCATCCGGCAACCAGGTGTGCAAACCCAACTGCGCCGATTTGCCCATGGCCCCGATGAAGAGCAGCACGCAAGCGATGGTGAGGGCATGGCCCTCGATCCCGAAAAGGCTGAACTGCGCATCGGCCAAGCTCGGCGCGGCGGCAAAAATGGCGTCGAGCTGAACCGTGTCGAAGAGCACGAAGATACAAGCGATGCCGAGGGCAAAGCCGATATCGCCGACCCGGTTGACCAGGAAAGCCTTGATCGCCGCGCTGCAGGCGCTGGGCCGCTCGTACCAGAAGCCGATCAACAGGTAGGATGCCAAGCCGACGCCTTCCCAGCCGAAGAACATCTGCACCAGACTGTCGGCCGTAACCAGCGCCAGCATGAAGAATGTGAACATGCTGAGGTAGGCGAAAAACCGCGGCTTGCAGGGATCGTGGTGCATGTAGCCGATGGAATAGACGTGCACCACGGACGACACCACCGTCACCACCATCAGCATGACGGCTGTCAAGGTGTCGACCTTCAGGGCCCAGGACACCTGAAAATCGCCCGAGGTAATCCAGGTGAAGAGCTCCGTCGTCCTGGCATTGCCGCCGAAGGCCACGTCGACGAAGACAATGATCGCGAGGAGCGCGGAAATCACCAGCAGCGAACAGGTCACCAACATGGAGGCCTTGTCGCCGATGGCGCGCCCGAAGAAGCCGGCGATTATGGCGCCCAGCAGCGGAAGAAAGACGATTGCCGTTTCCATGCCGCCCTAGCCCTTCATCATGTTGATGTCTTCAACCGCGATGGAGCCGCGGTTGCGGAAGTAGACCACCAGGATCGCCAGGCCGATGGCGGCTTCGGCGGCGGCCACGGTCAACACGAACATCGCGAAGACCTGCCCGACCAAATCCTGCAGGAAGACCGAGAAAGCCACCAGATTGATGTTGACCGCGAGCAGCATCAGCTCGATGGACATCAGAATGATGATGACGTTCTTGCGGTTCAGAAAGATGCCGAAGATACCCAAAGTAAAGAGTATCGCGGCAACCGTCAGATAATGGGCCAGACCGATTTCGAGCATGATTTAGACCCCACTCCGCGACGGCACTTTCTTGATCTCCACGGTCTCTCCTCTCGGCCGCGCCACCTGATCGCCGATCTTCTGCCGCTTCACCCCGTCGCGATGGCGCAGGGTCAGGCAGATGGCCCCGATCATCGCCACCAGCAAGACCAGTCCGGCCGCCTGAAAGAGGTAGAAGAAGCGGGTGTAGAGTACCAATCCCAAGGCCTCGGTGTTCTGCACCTGCTCCACCGGCGCGATAGGCACCGACGCCATGATGGTGACGTCGGGCGATACCACCCAACCGGCCAGAACGAAAATCAGCTCCACCAGCAAGATCAGGCCGATCAGCGCGCCCAACGGCAGGTACTGCAGAAAGCCCTGGCGCAGCTCGACGAAATTGATGTCCAGCATCATGACGACGAAAAGGAACAGCACCGCCACGGCGCCGACGTAGACCACCACCAAGATCATGGCCAGGAACTCGGCGCCGATCAGCACGAAGAGCGCGGCCGCGGTGAAAAAGGCGAGGATCAGGAAGAGCACCGAATGGACGGGATTGCGCGAGGAAATCACCATCACCGCCGAGGCGATGGTGACGAAAGCGAATAGATAGAAAGCGAGCCCTTGAATAATCATGCCGCCGCTTCCCATGCCGTCGGCGCCTGCAAGAAGGCTTTAGGTTTGGTCCCCATAGGCTTATTCGTCCCCCGCTGCCCGCTACCGATAGGGCGCGTCGAGCGCAATGTTTTGCGCAATTTCGGTTTCCCAGCGATCGCCGTTCGCCAGCAGTTTTTCCTTGTTGTAGAAGAGCTCCTCGCGGGTCTCCGCCGCGAACTCGAAGTTCGGCCCCTCGACAATGGCATCGACCGGACAGGCTTCCTGGCAGAAACCGCAGTAGATGCACTTGGTCATATCGATATCGTAGCGCGTGGTGCGCCGGCTGCCGTCCGCGCGCGGTTCCGCCTCGATGGTGATGGCCTGGGCCGGGCAGATGGCCTCGCAAAGCTTGCAGGCGATGCAGCGCTCTTCCCCGTTGGGGTAGCGCCGGAGCGCGTGTTCGCCGCGAAAGCGCGGGCTCAAGGGGCCTTTTTCATAGGGATAGTTCAAGGTCACCTTCGGCCGAAAGAAATACCGAAGAGTCAGCGACATTCCCGACAGCAGCTCCTTCAGGAGGAGCGAGCGGAAACCTTTATCGATCATGCCCATAATGTCCTCCTTACTTCGGCAGCAGGTCGAAGGCCACCAGGACGCCGGCGGTCGCCACGACAAAGAAGAGGGAAATCGGCAAGAAGACCTTCCAGCCCAAGCGCATCAGCTGGTCGTAGCGATAGCGCGGGAAGGTGGCGCGAACCCAGAGGAAACAGAACAGCACCATGGCAATCTTGGCGAAGAGCCAGATCGGCCCGGGAATCCAGTTGAAGGGCGCGACGTCGAAGGGCGGCAGCCAACCCCCGAGGAAGAGGATCGTCGTCATCGCGCTCATGAGGATCATGTTCGCGTACTCGCCGAGGAAGAACATGGCGAAGGTCATCGAAGAGTATTCAGCGAAAAACCCGGCCACCAGCTCCGACTCGCCTTCCGGCAGGTCGAAGGGCGATCTGTTGGTCTCGGCCAGGGTCGAGACGAAAAAGATCACGAACATCGGCAGCAGCCAGAGCCAGTACCAGCCGAACATGCCCAGTCCGCGGTCTTGGGAGTTCACCACGTCCGTCAGATTGAGCGAACCGACGCAGAGCAGCACGGTGATGATGACGAAGCCCATGGAGACCTCGTAGGACACCATCTGCGCCGCCGAGCGCAACGCGCCCAAGAATGGGTACTTCGAATTGGAAGCCCAGCCCGCCATGATAACGCCGTAGACGCCGAGCGAGGAGATGGCGAAGAGGTAGAGGATACCGACGTTGATATCGGCCAGCACCAAGCCGTCGTCGAAGGGAATCACCGCCCAGCCGATCATGCCGAGGGTGAAGGTCAGCATCGGCGCCATCATGAAGACCACGCGGTTGGCCCCGGACGGCAGAATGGTTTCCTTGAAAAAGAGCTTCAGCCCGTCGGCCAAGGGCTGAAGCAGCCCGAAGGGCCCCACCACGTTCGGCCCCTTGCGCAGCTGCATGGCGCCGATCACCTTGCGCTCGGCGTAGGTCAGATAAGCCACGGCCACCAGCAGCGGCACCATGATGACCAAGACCTGGATCGCCAGAATGATGGCCGGCCACAGGAATCCGAACCAGAAATCAGCCATCGGTCCCGGTCCCCTCCTGCTTGCCGCGCACGAAGACTTCCGTGCAGTGGGCCATGGTCTCCGACGCCCTGCTGATGGGGTCCGTCATGTAGTAGTTCTCGATCGCCGCCGCAAAGGACGCATCCGAGAGCGCGCCGCTGCGGCCGAAGTCGCCCCAGGCCGCCGGCTTTACCCGATCGACCTCGGCGAAGTGGGGATGCGTGGCGACCAAGCGGCCGCGCAGTTCGCCCAAATTATCGTACGGCAGCGTGCGGTCGAGCAACCCGGAGAGCGCCCGCAGGATGGTCCAGTCCTCCCGCGCCTCGCCCGGCGGGAAACCCGCCAAGCGGGCCAGCTGAACCCGCCCTTCGGTGTTCACGTAGGTGCCGTTCTTCTCGGTGTAGGCCGCGCCCGGCAGGATGACGTCGGCGCGGTGTGCACCGGCATCGCCATGGTGTCCCTGATAGATCACAAAGGCCTTACCCAGGCGTGCCATATCGATCTCGTCGGCGCCCAGGAGATAGACCGCCTCGATCTCGCCGCTTGCGGCACCGGCGAGGATACCCTCCAGATCCCGGCCTTCCGGCCCCGGCAGGAAGCCGAGGTCGAGGCCGGCCACCCGCGCGGCCGCCGTGTGCAGAACGTTGAAGCCGTTCCAGTCCTCCCGGACCATGCCGAAGTCTTCCGCCAGTTTCCGCGCCAGAGCAAGAACCGCCGCGCCGTCGGGCCGGGTCAAGGCCGCCATGCCCAAAACGATCATCGGCCGCTCCGCCGTCTTCAGGATCTCGGCAAAGGCGCCCTGCCCCGATGCCAAGTCTTGCAGCGTCTCGGGTCCGGCACCCAGATAGTCCACCGGGAAGGTCAGGTCCACCGGCGCGCCGATGACGCCGACCTTCAGACCCTTGGCCAGGAAGGTCTTGCGCAGGCGGGCGTTGATCAGCGGCGCTTCCCAGCGCGGGTTGCTGCCGACCAGCAGCACGGCGTCGGCGTCTTCGATGCCGGCGATGGTGCTGTT
>Ga0055474_10000367_pt1 | contig 10266 bp, 9 predicted proteins | sample Muzzi_PWA_D1_FD_57680 | JGI IMG/M metagenome (GOLD analysis project Ga0055474, IMG submission 57680) | Wetland microbial communities from San Francisco Bay, California, USA, that impact long-term carbon sequestration - Muzzi_PWA_D1 | ecosystem: Environmental > Aquatic > Marine > Wetlands ... | reverse complement strand
GCTCCTGAAAATTCAAATAAAGGCTCTAAAAATTGAGATCCTTTTACATTGGTTATTTGCAATGCAGTCCTGTCATAATCTGGTAGATTTACAAAATAATTCCAGTTTGTATTCTCTTCGGTTTCAACATCCAGTTTTTTTCTCATATTTATTGACTTAAAGTCTTCAATCTCCTTGCTTACAGCAGGACAGACTGCCACACAAAGGTCACATCCTGTACAATCTTCGGGTGAAACTTGCAAAACATAAGATTCTGTTTCACTATTAAAAGGTCTGCCTTTTGCGGGAACTGTTTTTAAAGATGTTGGTGCGCCAATTAAATCAGAATTTGGTACAACCTTTGCCCTGATTGCTGCATGGGGACAGATAGCAATACATTTATTACATTGAGTACATAGGTTTTCGTCATCCCAGACAGGCACAAAATCTGCAATACCTCGTTTCTCGTACTGTGTGGTTCCTGTTGGAAATGTGCCGTCCACAGGAAATGCACTAACAGGAAGTTCATCACCTTTACCAGCCAATATTTTACCTAATATTTCTTTTACAAAAGGATCATCACTACCAGTCATCATAGATTTTAATGCTCTATGATTTGTAATTTCTATAGGATAATTGACTTTTTGTAAATTTTCCAAAGAGGCATCAACAGCTTTAAAATTCATTTGAACAACCTTATCTCCTTTATGTGAATATGATTTTACAATTGCATCTTTAATTTTTTGGATAGCTTCATCTTTTGGCAATACACCAGAAATAGCAAAGAAGCAAGTTTGTAAAACAGTATTTGTTCGTTTACCAAGTTTAGCTTTTTGGGCAACTTTAGAAGCATCAATGACATAAAATTGCAATTCATTTTCTACAATTTCCTCTTGCATTTTTTGAGGTAATTCATTCCAAATATCTTTGTTGGAATAAGGTGAATTCAATAAGAAAGTTCCACCTTTTTTAATGTTTTTTAAAATGTCATATTTTTCAATAAAATTAAATTGATGGCATGCAATAAAATCTGCTTTGTGTATTAAATAAGTAGAATGAATTGGATTTGGACCAAACCTTAAATGAGACACTGTTTGGGCACCGGCCTTTTTTGAATCATATACAAAATACCCTTGTACATAATTATCGGTAGTTTCTCCAATAATTTTAATCGAATTTTTGTTGGCCCCAACAGTTCCATCAGATCCCAAGCCATAAAACATACAGTTGAATGTTGATTTTACCGTTTGTAATCTTTCACCGATTTCTAAACTTGTAAATGATACATCGTCATTAATACCAATAGTAAAATGTTTTTTTGGATTTTCTTTGTCCAGTTCGTCATAGATTGCTTTTACCATAGCCGGGTCAAATTCTTTAGAAGATAATCCATAGCGACCACCAATAATTACTGGCATATCTCTATTGCTTTCGGCGAACGCTGTGACTATATCTAAATATAAAGGTTCACCGGTACTTCCAGGTTCTTTGGTTCTATCCATAACGGCAACTTTTTTAACAGTACTTGGTAGAGAATCAATAAAATGGTTTATTGAGAATGGTCTAAATAACCGAACGATAATCGCACCTACTTTTTCACCATTTTTCACCATCGTATCTACAGCCTCAATAACTGGTCCTTGACCAGATCCCATAATAATAATAATTTTCTCTGCTTCAGGATGGCCTATATAATTAAACAAACTGTATTTTCGATTTGTATGTTTATAGAATTCATCCATAGTTTCCTGAACAATTTCTGGAACTTTATCATAATATAAATTTGCAGCCTCTCTAGCTTGAAAAAATACATCTGGGTTTTGAGATGTTCCTCTAACAACTGGATGATCAGGATCTAATGATCTTTTTTTATGGTCCATTATATTATCTTCTGGCATCATCTCTTTAATTATTGAATCTGGAATGCCATCAATTTTTGAAATTTCATGTGATGTTCTAAATCCATCAAAGATATTTATAAATGGAACTCTTGATTTCAATGTAGATACTTGAGAAATCAAAGCAAAATCATGAGCTTCTTGCACAGAGCCTCCAAACAACATAGAGAATCCTGTTTGTCTTGCCGCCATGACATCAGAATGATCTCCAAAAATTGACAATGCATGTGTAGCAACAGTTCTTGCTGCCACATGAATTACAGAAGGCAATAATTCTCCTGCAATTTTATACATATTAGGAATCATTAATAGCAATCCTTGGGAAGCCGTAAATGTAGTAGTAAGTGCTCCTGCTTGCAAAGAACCGTGTACTGCTCCAGCTGCTCCACCTTCACTTTGCATTTCGACAATTCGTGGGATGTTATTCCATATATTTTTTTCACCATTCGAACTAAAAACATCTACATGTTCTCCCATTGGAGAAGCTGGTGTAATAGGATATATTGCACATACCTCGTTAGTTTTGTGTGCAACTCGGGCAACTGCTTCGTTTGCATCACAAATTAGTTTTTGGAATTTATTTTCCATGATTTATTTATTTTGTTATTGTAAAAATTCTATAATGTCTTGTGAAATTAAAGATTGTATACTGTAAATTCTATGACTTATGTCATGTTAATAAATAGGAGTTGTCAATAAACAAGACAATAATAAAAACGAATTGTAGATAGAGTAAAAAGAAAAAATCACTCAAAACAACATCTAGTTGTTAAGAGTGATTATTCTTTAATAAGTTTCAGCTTTATAAAAGGCAAGTGTTTTTTATCTAGGTACTTTATTCACCATGTAACCATGCTTTCTTTTGTAACAAAAATTCTTCAGTTTCAACGTGATTTTCATCAGGCACACAACAATCAACTGGACAAACAGATGCGCATTGCGGTTCATCATGAAATCCTTTGCATTCAGTACATTTATCAGGTACAATAAAATAAAACTCATCTGATACTGGGTCATTCTCGGCATCAGCATCAACATCTCCACCATTTGGAAGGGTTACAATACCGCTTAATGCAGTTTCATCAGAATATGACCATTCTTGATCGGGTTCGTAAATTGCATTGTTTGGGCACTCTGCGACACAGGCGTCACAATTAATACATTCATCAGTTATTATAATCGCCATAATTTAAGTATTTTTAGAAAAGTAATTATTTGTAAAAGTAAATGCCATTTTCCAATATAAATGTGATAAAAGTCATATTTAGTATTAAAAAGTGAAATTATCTTTGATACTTAAAAGAATAAAATATTCTTATTTACTTTAGATAAAGTTAATTATTTTTTTTCAAATTATCATAAGTCATGGTTACAAAGCAATCAAATCATCAGCCTGAAATACTCGAAGCTGTCATTATTAGATTTGTTGGAGATTCTGGTGATGGAATGCAATTAACAGGAACACAGTTTTCCGATACTTCAGCAATGTTTGGAAACGATGTTGCAACCTTTCCAAATTATCCTGCCGAAATTAGAGCGCCACAAGGTAGTTTATATGGCGTTTCAGGATTTCAAGTTCATATTGGAAGTGTAGAAATTAGCACACCTGGTGATGAGGTAGACTTATTAGTAGCTATGAATCCTGCTGGATTGAAAACAAACTTGCATGCTGTAAAACCGGGACATACTATTATTGTTGATACGGATGCTTTTACAAAAAAGAATTTAGAAAAGGCACATTATGATACTAATCCTCTAGAAGACGGAAGCCTTAATAATTATCGTGTTATTGAAGTGACAATGACATCGTTAACTAAAGAAGCTTTAAAAGATGTTGAAGGATTAGATAATAAAAGTATAACAAGAAGTAAAAATATGTTTGCTTTAGGTATGGTGTACTGGATGTATCATAGATCTAGAGAGCATACCATTGAATTTTTTAATAGAAAATTTAAAACCAAACCACATTTAATTGAAGCAAACACCAAAGTTTTAAATACAGGTTTTTATTTCGCTGAAACACTTGAATTAATTCCAAATGCATATACTATTGCTCCTGCAAAAATGAAATCAGGCACATATCGTATAATTATGGGGAACACAGCAACTGCTTGGGGATTTTTAGCGGCCGCAGAAAAGTCAGGATTAGATTTGTTTTTAGGATCCTATCCTATTACTCCGGCTTCAGATATTCTTCATGAGCTAGCAAAACATAAGCATTTTGGAGTGAAGACTTTTCAAGCGGAAGATGAAATTGCAGGGATTACTTCTGCTATTGGAGCATCCTTTGCTGGAGATTTGGCAATAACTACAACTTCTGGTCCTGGATTAGCATTAAAAGGTGAAGCCTTAGGTCTAGCAATGATTATAGAAATGCCTTTGGTAGTGGTGGATGTACAGCGTGGTGGCCCTTCGACAGGATTACCGACGAAAACGGAGCAATCAGATTTGTTACAAGCTTTATATGGTAGAAATGGCGAAAGCCCTGTGATTGTAATTGCGGCAAGTACACCTTCAAATTGCTTTGACTTCGCGTATGAAGCTTCCAAACTTACATTGGAGCATATGACGCCAGTCATTTTATTAACCGACGGTTATATTGCAAATGGATCGGCTCCTTGGAAGATAAAATCGGTTAAGGATATGCCCGAAATTAACAATCATATTATTCACAAGGTCAAAGAGAATTGGCATCCTTATGATAGGGATGAGAAAACTCTTGCCAGATCTTGGGCAATTCCAGGAACTGTAGGTTTAGAGCATCGTGTTGGTGGTTTGGAAAAAGATCGTATAAGTGGTAATGTTTCTTATGTGCCCGAAAATCATGAATACATGGTTAATATTCGTGCCGAAAAAATTAAACGTGTTCAAGAATATATACCAGAAATATCAACTGAATTTGCACAAAGTGGAGATTTGCTAGTTATCGGATGGGGTGGCACCTATGGGTCGTTGCATTCAGCAGTGAAACACATTAATGAAGAAGGCTATGATAAAATTGGTTATGCCCATTTTAATTATATAAATCCTTTACCTAAAAATACTTCGGAAGTCTTAAAAAAATTCAAGAAAATTGTGGTTTGTGAGTTAAATAGCGGACAATTTGCGAAAGTTTTAAAAATGAATTTTAATGAATTTGACATTTTGCAATATAACAAGATACAAGGTTTACCATTCGGTAATACAGAGTTAATTCAAAAATTTAAACAATTGGTAAAATAATATGGAAACTACAGTTGAAAAAAAATATACGTTTAAAGATTTTGCCAGTGATCAGGAAGTAAGATGGTGTCCAGGTTGTGATGATTATGTCATTTTACGCTCTATGCAAAAGGCACTTCCCGAAATGGGCGTTAAAAAAGAAAATGTTGTTTTTATTTCTGGGATAGGATGTTCTTCTCGGTTTCCCTATTATATGGATACTTATGGGATGCATAGTATTCACGGAAGAGCTCCGGCAATTGCAACGGGAGTGAAATTAGCTAATCCAGATTTAAGTGTTTGGGTAATTACTGGCGACGGTGATTCTATGGCTATTGGAGGAAATCATTTTATTCATGTGCTTCGACGAAATGTCGATTTGAATATTATTTTGTTCAATAACGAAATATACGGTTTAACAAAGGGGCAGTTTTCACCAACATCTTTGGTGGGTCAAAAAACAAAATCTTCTCCATACGGGAATACACAACCGCCATTTTCGCCAGGGGAATTAGCCATTGGCTCACAAGCTCGTTTTTTTGGAAGAATAGGTGGCAATACGCCTAAAGAGATGACACAAATGTTTATTGAAGCTGAAAGATTTAATGGAACCTCATTAATAGAGGTGCTCCAAAACTGTCCGATATTTAATGATGGTTGTTATAATCAATATACCGATAAATTAGTACGTGAAGACAAGCAATTATTTGTAGAGCATGGCAAGCCTATGATTTTTGGAAAGGAACGTAATAAAGGATTGGTTCTAAACGGATTAAAATTAGAAGTTGTTACAATAGGAGAAAATGGAATAACTCAAGAAGATCTTGTGGTTCACAATGCTAAAGAAGAGGATCCAACTTTACATCAAATGCTAGTGCGGTTAAAATACCCATTGGTTACCGGAATTATTAGAAGTTTTGATGATGTGACTTTGGAAGAACGGAAAGATGAGCAAACGAAACAAGTAAAAGCAAATTCTAAATTTCATAAAACGGATGATTTGTTTTTGTCAGGAGATATTTACCAAGTGATTTAAATTAATATTTTATCATGGGTTCAGAAGCCATAATTGTATTTTTAGTAGCAGGTGTCGTATTAGTTGCTGGAGCAAATTTTTTATCAAATTTAATTTCGCATAAATCAGATAATCCTCAAAAGAGGGAACCTTATGAAAGTGGGATAAAAACCATTGGCCCAACTTGGGTACAATTTAAGGTCGGTTATTATCTGTTTGCAATTCTGTTTTTAATTTTTGATGTAGAAGTTGCTTTTCTTGTGCCTTGGGCTGTTGTATTTCAAGACTTTGGAGGCATAGCATTCATTGAAATTTTTATTTTTCTATTCATTCTGGGATTAGGATTACTCTATGCCTGGAAAAAAGGAGCCTTAAAATGGGAGTAGATAACACATATAAAATTCCTGATGATTTCCCTGGAAAAGTTATTCCAGCAGGAAATGGGGCTAATGTCATTGTTACTTCACTTGACAAAATTATTAATTGGGGACGGTCAAATTCTTTATGGTCATTATATTTTGGAACTAGTTGTTGTGCTATTGAAATGATGCAGACTGGAGCTGCCAGACACGATTATTCGAGATTTGGGTTTGAAGTAGCAAGACCTTCACCAAGACAAGCCGATTTAATTATTATAGCAGGAACAATCGTTAATAAAATGGCTCCTGTTTTACGACGACTTTATGATCAAATGGCAGAGCCAAGATATGTGATTGCCATGGGAGCATGTGCAATTTCTGGAGGCCCATTTTTTTATAACACGTATTCTGTAGTAAAAGGAGCCGATCATGTTATTCCTGTTGATGTTTATGTTCCGGGATGCCCACCTAGACCTGAAGCTTTATTGGAAGGCATGTTGATGCTTCAAGATAAGATTCGAACAGAAAACATGAAGCATAAAAAGAATCCAATTGATGGTTTTGACGAAGGACTTTATAAATAGAAATCATGACAAATGAGGCTTTACAAGAAATAATAGGCAGTTGGTTTCCAAATCCCAAGTTAAGTGAAGTTTCTGAGCAAGCTGAAGCTTTAGAAGAAGACCAAGGGGAACAAATATTGTTTAATCCTAGCCTTTTAGAATTTATAGAAGAAGAATCCCAGTTCTTAAATGTTTTAGTTCCTAAAGAATATTTACATGAGCTGATGGCTAAATTAAAGAGCGATGACAACACAAAATTCGATTACCTTTTTTGTTTGAGTGGTGTAGACTGGGGCGAAGAATTAGGGGTTGTTTATCATTTAGAATCCACCGAGCATAGACATACTATTGTTGTAAAAGTTAAAACTAAAGATAGAGAGAATCCGATATTGGACTCGGTTTGGAATATCTGGCGTACTGCCGAATTTCATGAGCGCGAAGTATTTGATTTTTTCGGTATAAAATTTAATAATCACCCGAATTTGAAACGGCTTTTTTTAACAGATGAATGGGAAGGGTTCCCCTTGAGAAAGGATTATGTGGATGAGATTAATATGGTTATCAAATAGAATATGGAAACTACAATTGTAGATACTAATTTTAAATCTGAAGAGTATTTCATAAATATGGGGCCTCAACATCCCGCAACGCATGGTGTACTGCGTCTCTTATTAACCATCGATGGGGAAATCATTAAAAAAGTTGAACCAGATTTAGGATATATACATCGCTCTATCGAAAAAATGTGTGAGCGCGATAGCTATCAGCAAATTGTTCACCTAACGGATAGGATGGATTATCTATCATCTCATATAAACAACGAAGCTGTTTGCTTGACAGTAGAAAACGCCTTGGAATTAGAAATCCCAGACCGAGTAAAAGTTGTTAGAACCATTATTGGCGAACTTACAAGAATCGCTTCCCATTGTCTTTGGTGGGGTGTTATGGGTATGGATGTCGGTGCACTGACAACCTATTTTTATGGTTTTAGAGATCGAGAAATGATCAATGATATTTTCGAAGAAACTTGTGGTGCAAGATTAACTATGAACTACAATGTCCCTGGAGGATTAATGTGGGATATTCATCCAAATTTTGTAAAAAGAACCAAAGATTTTGTGGCACATTTTAAAACAAAAATTCCTGAATATGACAGATTATTAACTGGAAATATCATTTTTCAGAAAAGAACAAAGGGCGTTGGAATTTTGTCTAAAGAAGATGCCATTTCGTTCGGTGCATCAGGCCCAGTTGGACGTGGTTCAGGGTATTCATGTGATGTTAGAAAACACCATCCTTATAGTGCTTTGGATAAGGTAACCTTTAATGAGGCTCTACAAACAGCTGGTGATACATTTGCACGTTATCAGGTGCGGATTCAGGAAATGTGGGAATCATTGTCAATAATAGAACAATTAATTGATAATATACCAGAAGGCGAACATAGAGTAGCTACAAATGCTGTTATAAAATTACCTAAAGGAGAATTTTATCAAAGAGTGGAAACTGCTAGAGGAGAATTGGGTGTTTATGTTATCAGCACAGGAACTAAAAACCCATATCGACTGAAATTTAGATCTCCGGGATTTTCGAATTTATCACTGTTGAATCACATTTCGGTTGGAGGAAAAATAGGAGATTTAGTAGCGACAATGGCGACTCTGGATTTAGTGATTCCAGATATTGATAGATAAATTAATAATAATGAATAAAGCTTTAAGTATAACAAAAACGATTCACGATTGGCTTTTTAGCATTATGCCTGAAACTACTGCGAGTATTGTTGAAATGATTCTCGTCGCTTTGGTATATCTCGGAGTTTTTGCTATTGCGGGATTGTTTTTAGTTCTGTTGGAAAGGCGAGTTGCGGCATGGTTTCAATTACGAATTGGGCCAAACAGAGTTGGATTTCAAGGGTTGCTACAAACTATGGCTGATGCCTTAAAACTGGTATCCAAAGAATTGACTGGTACTGATAAAGCCGACAAGTTTTTATACAATCTAGCGCCATATTTTGTAATCATTTCGGCTTTAATGGCACTTGGGCTTATTCCATTTACAAAAGACTTTCAGGCTTTTGATATCAATATAGGTATTTTCTTTTTAATTGCCATTTCATCAATTGGCGTTATTGGTATTTTACTGGGTGGTTGGGCGAGCAACAATAAATTTGCCTTAATTGGAGCAATGCGTAGTGGTGTTCAAACCATTAGTTATGAACTTTCAGTTGGGTTATCATTATTAACTATGATTTTATTAACAGGTTCATTACAGCTTTCAGAAATAGTAGAAGTACAAAAAAGTGGTTGGTTAATTGTTCAAGGTCATGTTCCTGCAATAATAGCATTCATGATTTATATGATAGCTGGAACTGCAGAAACAAATAGAGCACCTTTTGATATGGTCGAAGCTGAATCGGAGCTTGGGGCTGGTTTCCATACCGAATATTCGGGAATGAAGTTCGCTTATTTCTTTTTGGCTGAATTTATTAACATGTTTTTAATAGCCGCTATTGCCACAACGGTATTTTTTGGAGCATGGTTATCACCATTTGGAATTACAGAATCTATTCCATGGTTAGGCGTATTTTGGTTTTTAGCTAAAACGCTGGTTCTAGTATTTTTAATGATGTGGTTTAGATGGACATTTCCGAGATTAAGAGTTGATCAATTACTGACACTAGAATGGAAATATTTATTACCTATGAATTTGGTAAACATAATGATTATGGCATTAATTGTCTGGCAAAAACTAACAATTCAGATTTAATAGAATGAGTTATTTTTCAAATATATATCAAGGTATAAAAACACTTTTCAAAGGAATGAGTGTCACAGGAAAATACTTTTTACATTCAAGAAAAGGTGCGATTACGCAACAATATCCAGATAATAGAGAAACACTTAAAATGTTCGATCGTTTTCGTGGAGAAGTAATTATGCCACATGATGAAAATAACGAGCATGCCTGTACTGGTTGCCAAAAATGTGAGATTGCTTGCCCAAATGGCACTATTGAAATTATTTGGGATCGCGGCATTGACGAATATTCTGGTAAAAAGAAAAAGAAAATTGACAAGTTTGTTTATCACTTAAGCCTATGTACCATGTGTGGTTTGTGTATTGATGTTTGTCCAACTGATGCCATTGAATGGGGACAGAATTTTGAGAATTCAGTTTATGATAGAACAAAATTAACAAGAGTTCTAAATGAACCAGGATCAAAATTAAGACCAGGAGTAGAAGACTAAA
>Ga0055474_10000366_pt1 | contig 10266 bp, 10 predicted proteins | sample Muzzi_PWA_D1_FD_57680 | JGI IMG/M metagenome (GOLD analysis project Ga0055474, IMG submission 57680) | Wetland microbial communities from San Francisco Bay, California, USA, that impact long-term carbon sequestration - Muzzi_PWA_D1 | ecosystem: Environmental > Aquatic > Marine > Wetlands ... | reverse complement strand
TGATGAAACTAGACCCGGCCCTCGTCGACGGAGACTCCGATGAGGAAGACGACGACGGCGATCAAGAGTCGGAAGACCCGTCGGACGGCACCCAAAGTTTCGTCCTGACGGCGGAAGACCCCCAGCCGCTCAGCGACGAGGGCACCGACGCCCGGTCCCCGGTGAGCGTTTTCACCATCCATGCAGAGGCCCGCACCGACAACGGCGGGGTCTTCGCGCGCAACGCCGTGGTCCGGGTCGGCGCGCGCCGACGCAGCAACGGGTTCCAAGTTTTCCTTTGGGCGCCTGCGCCCCTCTCGCTCTTTCCGGCCCACGAAGCCGAACTGGCCGAACTCGACGGCGGGTCCTAAGGCGCTTCGATCACGTGCGGCTCAACGCCCGTGCCACGCGCGAGCCGCTTTGCCGTCCCAGCGCCTCGGAAATGGCATTGCCGGCGGCCGCAAGGCGCTTGAGGTCGACACCGCTGGCGATGCCCATGCCGTCGAGCATATAGACCAAGTCCTCGCTCGCCAGATTGCCCGTCGCCCCCTTGGCGTAGGGACAGCCGCCGAGGCCGGCAACGGAGGAATCGAAAATGGCGATCCCCCGTTCCATCGTCGCCAGGACGTTGGCAAGGGCTTGGCCGTAAGTGTCGTGGAAATGGCCCGCCACCGCCTCGCGCGGCACCCGCTGCGTCACCGCATCGACCATGACCTGGGCCTTGCCGGGCGTCCCGGTGCCAATGGTGTCGCCGAGCGAGATCTCATAACAGCCCATTTCGAAGAGGCTTTCCGCCAAATCGGCCACCGCCTTGGGCGCGACGTCGCCTTCATAGGGACAGCCCAGCACGCAGGAGACATAGCCCCTGACCTTGATCTTCGCCGCCAAGGCCGCCGCCGCCACCGGCCGGAAGCGATCCAGGCTCTCCGCGATGGAGCAGTTGATGTTGCGGCGGCTGAAGCTTTCCGTCGCCGCTGCGAAAATGGCGATCTCGCCGACCCGGCTCGCCCGGGCCGCTTCGAAACCCTTCATGTTGGGCACCAGAACCGGATAGGCGACGTCGTCCCTGGCGGCGATCCCGGCGAGGACCTCCGCCGTATCGGCCATCTGCGGCACCCACTTGGGCGAGACGAAACTGCCCGCTTCGATGGCTTTCAGGCCGGCGGCGCCGAGGTCGTCGATCAGCTTTATCTTTTCCGCCGTCGACGCCGGCCGGGGTTCGTTCTGCAGGCCGTCGCGCGGCCCGACTTCCATAATCTTGACAGCTTTCGGCAGCATCGCTCCGGTCCTACGCCTCCGCCCCGGCCGCCGCCTCGAAGGCGACCAGCTCCACGCCGTCGTCGACCAGTTCGCCGACCGCCGCATGAATGGCTTTCACCACACCGTCCGCCGGCGCCAGGATCGTGTGCTCCATCTTCATCGCCTCCATGACCAAGAGCGCCTGCCCGGAGGTCACGGTTTCCCCGGCCGCGACCTTGATCTGCACGATGCGGCCGGGCATCGGCGCCAGCAATCGATCGCGCCCGGCCAAGGCCTCGTCCTGCGCGGCCAAGGGATCGTGGCAGCGCAAGGTGAAGCGCTCGGCACCGCGGTAGATCGTCAGGCTGTCGCCCTCCCAATAGACCGACGCCACGACGCGGCGGCCGCCCAACTCGGCGCGCAACAAGCCGTCCGCCGAGACGCTGCCTTGGCCTTCGAGTTCGCCGGAAGGCAGGGTGAACCGGTGGCCCTGCGGCCGATAATGCAGCACGACCGTTTTCTCGCCCTCGTCGTCGAAGAAAGTGAAAGCCGTCTGCGTCTCGACGTTGATTCGCCATCCCGTCACGAGATTGAAGGGCGAAAAAGGATCGCTGGACCGCGCCGCTCGACGTTCGGCGTCGGCGCGGTGACGCTCCAGCTCCGCCAGGGCGGCTAGGGCCAGGATCTCATCCGGTGCGGCGCCCGGCGGCGGCGCCAGGACCGCCGCTTCACGTTCGATGAAGCCGGTATCGATGGCCGCCGCGCGCACCTCCGGATGCGACGCCAAGGCATGGAGAAAGCCGGCGTTGGTGGCTAGTCCGACAACCCGCAGCTCGGCCAAGGCCCGGCAAAGCCGGGCCAGCGCCACCGGCCGCTCGGGCCCCCAAGCGATCACCTTGGCGAACATCGGATCGTAGTGGGGCGTCACGGCCTCGCCGGCCTGGGCGCCGGCATCGACCCGCAGCCCCTCGCCTTCGGCGGGATAGACCAGCCGATGCAAAGGCCCGCTGGCCGGCAAAAACCCGCGCGCCGGATCCTCGGCATAGAGCCGCGCTTCCACGGCATGCCCGGTCAGCCGCACCTCGTCCTGCCTTAAGGGCAAGGGCTGGCCGGCCGCCACGCGCAGCTGCCATTCCACCAGGTCGAGGCCGGTGATCATTTCCGTGACTGGGTGTTCCACCTGCAGCCGGGTGTTCATTTCCATGAAGTAAAAGGCGCCCGCCTCGACGATGAACTCCACCGTGCCCGCACCGCGGTAGTCTATCGCCTTGGCCGCCGCCACCGCCGCCGCGCCCATGGCGTCCCGCATTTCCGGCTTCATGCCGGGCGCCGGCGCCTCCTCGAGCACCTTTTGGTGGCGACGCTGCAGCGAGCAGTCGCGCTCGAAGAGGTGGATGACGTTGCCGTCGTTGTCGGCAAAGACCTGGACCTCGATGTGGCGAGGCGCCGTCAGGTAGCGTTCCAGCAAGACCTTGTCGTCGCCAAAGGCGCCCAAGGCCTCGCGTCGGGCGCCGGCCAGCGCCTCGGCGAAATCCGCCGCCGCCTGCACCACCCGCATGCCCTTGCCGCCGCCGCCGGCCGAGGCCTTGATCAAAAGCGGATAGCCGATCTCGGCCGCCGCCGCCGCCAGGGCGTCGTCGCTCTGGTCGGCAGCGTGATAGCCGGGAACCAGAGGCACGCCGGCCTCTGCCATGATCGCCTTGGCCTCGATCTTGGAACCCATGGCTCGAATGGCCGCCGGGGTCGGGCCGACGAAGACCAGGCCGGCCGACGCGCAAGCCTCGGCGAAGGCCGCGTTCTCCGACAAGAACCCGTAGCCGGGATGGACCGCCTCGGCCCCCGCCGCCTGCGCCGCGGCGATCACGGCGTCGATGTTGAGGTAGCTTTCCTTGGGCGACGCCGGGCCGATCGCGTAGGCCTCGTCGGCGCTGCGGACGTGGAGCGCATCCCTGTCCGGCGCCGAATAGACGGCAATGGTGGTGAGGCCCATACGCCGGGCCGTGCGCATGACCCGGCAGGCGATCTCGCCGCGGTTGGCCACCAGCAGGCGGGAAAAGGCAAGCCCGGTCACATGCGGAACACGCCGAAGCGCGCCTCCGGCAGCGGCGCGTTGAGCGCCGCCGAGATCCCCAGCCCCAAGGCCATGCGGGTGTCCAGCGGATCGATGATGCCGTCGTCCCATAGCCTGGCGCTGCCGTGGTAGGGATGGCTCTGGGCCTCGAACTGATCCAGGATCGGCTGCTTGAAGGCGGCCTCCTCCTCTTGCGACCAACTGCCGCCCTTGCGTTCGATGCCGTCGCGGCGGACCGTCGCCAGAACCGCCGCGGCTTGCGGCCCGCCCATCACCGAGATCCGCGCGTTAGGCCACATCCACAAAAGACGCGGGCTGTAGGCCCGGCCGCACATGCCGTAGTTGCCGGCCCCGAAGCTGCCGCCGACGATCACCGTGAACTTGGGCACCCTGGTGGTGGCGACGGCGGTCACCATCTTGGCGCCATCTTTGGCGATGCCGCCGGCTTCGTATTTCTGGCCCACCATGAAGCCGGTGATGTTCTGCAGAAAAATCAGCGGCAGCCCGCGCTGGTCGCAGAGCTCGATGAAATGGGCGCCTTTCAGCGCCGATTCCGAAAAGAGGATCCCGTTGTTGCCGACGATCCCCACCGGATAGCCGCAGATCCGGGCGAACCCGCAGACCAGGCTGGTGCCATAGAGCGCTTTGAACTCGTCGAACTCGCTGCCGTCCACCAGGCGGGCGATCACCTCGCGCATGTCGAACGGCTTGCGCAGGTCGGCGGCCACGATGCCGTAGATCTCTTCCGGGTCGTAGAGCGGGTCGGCCGGCGCGGTGACGGCCAGGTGGTGGCGTTTCACCCGGTTCAGGTTGCCCACGGCCCGTCGGGCGATGGCAAGGGCGTGGCTGTCGTTGAGGGCATAGTGATCGGTCACGCCGGAGGTCCGGCTGTGAACCTCCGCCCCGCCCAGGTCTTCCGCCGACACCACTTCACCGGTGGCGGCTTTCACCAGCGGCGGGCCAGCCAGAAAGATGGTGCCTTGGTTGCGCACGATGACCGACTCGTCGGACATGGCGGGCACATAGGCCCCGCCGGCCGTGCAGGAGCCCATGACGACGGCGATCTGCGGTATCGCCTTCGCTGACATGCGGGCCTGGTTGTAGAAGATACGGCCGAAGTGGTCGCGGTCGGGAAACACCTCGTCCTGGTTCGGCAGGTTGGCGCCGCCGGAGTCCACCAGGTAGATGCACGGCAGATGGTTCTGCTCGGCGATCTCCTGGGCGCGCAGATGCTTCTTCACGGTCATGGGATAGTAGGTACCGCCCTTCACCGTGGCATCGTTGGCGACGATCATGCATTCCTGGCCGGCCACGCGGCCGATGCCGGCGACCAAGCCCGCCGCGGGGACCTCGTCGCCGTAAAGGCCGTGCGCCGCCAGTTGGGAGAGCTCCAGGAAGGGCGAGCCGACATCCAAGAGGCGCCGCACGCGGTCGCGCGGCAGCAGCTTGCCGCGGGCCAGATGGCGCTCGCGGGCCGCCGCGCCGCCGCCGTCCTTGATCGCCGCCACCTGGGCTTTCAAGTCCGCCACAAGCGCACGCATCCGCGTCATATTCTCTTGAAATTCCGGCGCACGCGGTAAGACGGCTGACTTCAGGACGGTCATGGCAGCTCAATCATGGCAGCTCAATCCGGGGAAATTCCGTCCCGCACCGTCGCCTTGCCCTGCCGCCTTGTCAAGCATGGGGGATCGTCGGGCCGCGCGCCACATAACGATGAGGCGGGCCGCGCCGCCGCTGTCTCAAAAGGCCGTTGCCGGTCCTATCGTACGCCGAACAGCGCTATGCGCGAAAACTGAAGAGAATCCGCAGCCAATCGACCGAGGCATCCAGGCCGTTCAGCATGGCCTGGCCCAAATCCCCCACCGGCGAAGGCAAGCGCTCGTGCAGAATCATGACAAGCGCTGCCACGACAACGAATGTTGCCACAGACATCCAGCTTTTTGTCATTTGTTGCGCCTCCCACTTCACGGGGTATACATCGAAGCAATAACGCCAAGTTTTCAAGCTCTCGGCCTGAAACAAGATGAATGTAACATAAATATTACTAAAAAACCAGACATTGTTGCACAAAAAATTCTCAAGGTTTTTCGGCTCTTTTTTGCTTATAAACAGACGACATAGGCACAACGTTCGGCCGTGCCCAAGCAGGCAGGGCGAAAGCGCCCCATAGATCTGTATGATTTTCGCCTCGGAAAGATTTTAGGACGTCGGGTGCGAGCGGCGGCCTCCCCGAAACGTGATTTTCGTTGCCGGGCGCTTTGGCGGAAAGTGGCCGCGCGGAGGCCATCCGACGGCAGCCCCTGACCACGATCACTCCGACGACTATTGCCCTGACGACTATAACCGGGATGCCCCATGACCGAGACCCATCCGACCCTAAACCGCAGCGGCAGAGTGCTAATTTTCGGCGGCACCTACGGCAATCTGCAGGCCGTGCAGCGCCTTTTCGACGTTGCCGACGACTTGGGTCTCGCGCCCGACCACATGATCTGTAGCGGCGATACGGTGGCCTACTGCGCCCAGCCCCAAGAATGCGTCGACCTGCTGCGGGACCGGGGCGTCTTCTCGATCATGGGCAATTGCGAAGAGTCTCTCGGCGGCGATGCCGACGACTGCGGCTGCGGCTTCGCGGACGGCAGCCTTTGTGACCGCCTATCACGGCAGTGGTACGATTTCTGCCGCCGGCACCTGACACCGGAAACCAAAGCCTGGATGGCCGGCCTGCCGCGGCAGGCCCTGATCGAGATGGCCGGGCGGCGTCTCCTCCTGGTGCACGGCGCGCCGGGAGCGATCAGTCGCTTCGTCTTCCCCTCGACGCCCTGGGCCGAAAAGCAAGCCTTCTTCGATGCCGGTCTCGATGCCGGCGTGCTGGACGGCATCATCGGCGGCCATTCCGGCCTCCCTTTCGCCCAGTTGGTGGCAGACCGGCTCTGGCTCAACAGCGGCGCCCTCGGCATGCCGGCGAACGACGGCACCCCGCGCGGCTGGTACGCGCTCTTGGAGGAAACGCCGCAGGGCCTCGCCGTCAGCCTGAGAGGTCTCGCCTACGATCACGAGGGCGCCGCCGCCGCGATGCTGACCAAGGAGCTCAAGACCGGCTACGCCGATTGTCTGCGAAGCGGCCTTTGGCCGAGTCTCGACGTCCTGCCCGCGGCGGAACGCGCGGCGCGCGGCCGCGCCATCGAGGAAAGCTACCTCCTCTGGCCCCCGGCAGTGCCTTCATCGGCGACCAACGCGGTGGCCTTCTAACCCGAACAGGCCGCCCCGCCGAGGACGCAAAAGCGCGCGCAGTGGGGGTGATTCAGCGAGACCGCACCGCCGGCCGCCGCCAAGCTTTCGCCCATCTCGAACTGGCGGTCGTAAGGCAGCAAAGTGCAGGGCAGCACCACCGGCGCGGCGGCCCCTTTGCGCTTCACCACCATGCGGGCGGAGGCGCACATGACGCTTTCAGGGGCGACATTCAAAATCCCCCAGCAGGCCTCCGTGATCTCCGGCACGTCCAGAGTTTCGTCCATTTCCGGGAAGAGCACCAACTGCCAGGGGTCCCGGCAATCGATCTCCAGGCCGAGCTCGGCAAAGAGCCGGGCATAGCCGGCCCGCAACGACGCTTCGCTGTCCTCGCCGAAGCGCCGGCCGGCCACGTGAATCCGAAAGCCGTTCTCCGCCAGCCAGCACAGGCCCTTGATCGTCGGCGCCCAGCTGCGCGGGCCGCGCTCGGCCTCGTGGAGTGCCTTGCTGTAGTGATCGAGAGACACCCGAAGCGTTAGGCGGTCGCCGTAACGGGCCCCAAGGTCGGCCAGACCGGCGGCGCACTTCATCATGGGGCGCATGGCATTGGTCAGCACCAGGACCTCGAAGCCCGCCGCCAGGCAGCTTTCCATGATTGTCAGGAATTCCGGGTTCATGAAGGGCTCGCCGCCGGTGAAGCCGATCAGACGCGTGCCAAGCCCGTCACGCTCGATTTCGTCCAGATAGGCCGCCACCTCGGCCTGGGTGATATAGGCCAGGTGGTCGTTCTTCGGCGAAGACTCCATGAAGCAGTTGCCGCAGGTGAGATTGCACAGCGATCCCGTGTTGAACCAAAGAGTCTCGAGGCGTTCGAGCCGCACCTTGGCCCGCCGTTCGCCTTTCGCTGTCGTATCGGGATCCAGGAACTTGGCGGGTTCGAGGCGATGCTTCAGAGCCTTTTCCATATATCTGCCAACCTTCGTCAAGATTCGAAACAGGGACGCAAAACTGCGTATAACCTAGCCAAGCCGTCCGGTGAGCTACAATCACGTTCTCGCTAGCTGGCACGTTCTCGCTAGCCGGCACGTTCTCGCTAGCTGCCTCGTTCTCGCCACCTGGGGCGAAAGATAATATTGCACGACTCACAAAGCGTTGAGCCCCTCAAACGTTGCCAGCGGCGTCCTATTGCGGCACCTTCATGGCAGATGATCTCATGGAGATACGGATGATGACCCTTAAGCCCCTGCTTGTCCCTGTGGTCACGGCATTTCTGCTCATGGGCTGCGCGAACGATCCCAATTCGAAGGAGAAATTCGGCACCTTGATCGGCGCTGCGGGCGGCGGTCTTCTCGGTGCCCAGTTCGGCTCGGGGTCCGGTAAGATGGCCGCGGTTGCCCTGGGCACGCTTGGCGGCGCCTTTGTCGGCAGTCAAGTCGGCCAAAGCATGGACCAGGTCGACCGCCTGAAGCACCAGCAGGCGATGGACCAAGCCGCGACGGCGCCGGTCGGCGAAACCATCACCTGGAACAACCCGGATTCCGGGCACAGCGGCTCGGTCAAGACGGTGCGGGACGGCACCTCGTCCAGCGGTCAGTATTGCCGTGAGTATCAACAGACCGTCACCATCGGCGGCAAGACGGAAGATGCCTACGGCACCGCCTGTCAGCAGCCCGACGGCAGCTGGAAGATCGTCTCCAACTAGGCGGAGGAACCGCCGTCCGGCACGACACCCTTGAAACCACTGAGAGAGTCGACGAACATGCGTACCTGGTCACTGGTCACCTGCCTAGCCGGCGCCACGATTTTGGGCGGCATGGCTCTTGGCGACGCCCGCGCGGACTTTCAAACCGGCGGCACCCTGCTGCAGAACTGCGAGAAGGCCGGCGACGACATCGCGCTGGCCTACTGTGTCGGCTACATCACGGGGATCGCCGACGCAATCGGCAACGGCGACGAGGAAATCTCCTATTGGCAAGCCTGTTTGCCGGAAAACACCTCCCAGGGCGAGATCTTCGAGAAACTGAAAACCTGGCTCGCCGAACACCCGCAAAACGCCGATGTGGCGGCCTCCGACAACATCGCCCACGGCCTGGCCACGCTCTACCCCTGCAATTGAGGAGCGAGACCGGCGGCACGCTCGACGTCAGAGGACCCGGGCGGCCTCGAGCACCTGCTCGACGTGGCCTTTGACTTTCACCTTCCGCCAAACGCCCCGCAGCACGCCCTTTTCGTCGATCAGGAAGGTGGCCCGGTCGATGCCCATGTACTTGCGGCCATAGAGGGATTTTTCGATCCAGGTGCCGTAGGCCGCGCAGATCGCGCCGTCTTCGTCGGAGACCAGGGTGAAGGGCAGCTCGTATTTGGCCTTGAAGTTGTCGTGCCGGGCGACGCTGTCCTTGGAGACACCCAAAATGACGGCATCGATCTCGGAAAAGTCCGGCAGGGCGTCGCGAAAGCCGCAGGCTTCCTTGGTGCAGCCGGGCGTGCTGTCCTTGGGATAGAAATAGAGCACCACCTTCTTGCCGCGCAGGCTCGAAAGGGACAGCGCGCCGCCGCCGTCGGTCGCCGCGGTGAAATCCGGCGCCTTCGCACCGACATCGATCGTTTCGGTCAAGAGACTGTCTCCTCAAGATCCGGCGACTCGCGCCGCCCAGGTTTGCGGGACCGCAGAAATGCCATAGGCGGCCTCGACTTTAAAGGGGCGTCACCGCATCGCCGGGCCGCACCAGCCCCTCCTGCAACACCACCCCATAGACGCCGGCCCGGCCGCCGTGGCCGCGGCCGACTTTCTGCAGCAGCTTAGGGTCCATCTCGCCCGTCTCCGGGTCCAAGGTGATCATCTTGCAGCGCGGATCGCGGTCGACGACGGCGATCCGCACCTGCTCGCCGATCTTGAAGCTGCCGCCGACGAATTCGTCCTCGGCAAAACCCGCGGCGTCCGCGAGATCCAGATAGAGGTTGGCGCGAAAACGCCGAGGGTCCACCTCTTGGCCGAGTTCCGCGGCAAGCTGCGCCACCGTTTGCAGGGAGATGAGTGAGAGCGGCCGGCAATCGGTGAGCGCCCGCTCGGACCGCAGCAGGGTCAAGTCGTGGGCCTCAGCCACGCCGGCCGTGAGGCGCCCCGGCAGCGCCGGATCGTCGACTGCAAAGACCGCGCCGTCCGGCGCCAGGATCTCGAGGTCGAGGCCATCGGGATCGTCGAAGCAGGGGTTCAAACTGGGCGATTCCTTCAGGGCCTCGGCCCAGCAGCCCGGCTTCGCGGCCCGGGCCGGCTCGCGAAAACGCGGCCGAAAGCGTAGCATCTGCGCCTGCTCACGGCCGGTAAAATAAGGAAAGACCACATCCCCCAAAGACGACTTGAAGGCATAGAGCCGGTCGCCATAGACCCCGGCGAAGCCGACGAAGGCCTCGTCCAAAGTCTCGCCGGCCATGCTCTTCACCGGATAGCGCCAAAGGCTTTCAACCGTCCCGATCGCTGCCATGCTCTTATCCTTTCCTGCTGTCACCTAGAAGTGCGGCCGCGTGGCCTGCCAGTCGAGCAGCGGCGCGGCCGATTCGTAGGCCGTCGCCGCGCGGAAAACGCTGACGTCGTCGCAGCTGCGCCCCACCAGCTGAATGCCCGTGGGCACCCCGTTGTCGGCGAAGCCGCTGGGCAGGCTCATCACCGGACAGCGGCTCAGCATGTTGAAAGGATAGGTCATGCACCAGCCGATGACAGGTTCTACCGTTTCGCCGTTGATCTCCACCCG
>Ga0055474_10000365_pt1 | contig 10274 bp, 10 predicted proteins | sample Muzzi_PWA_D1_FD_57680 | JGI IMG/M metagenome (GOLD analysis project Ga0055474, IMG submission 57680) | Wetland microbial communities from San Francisco Bay, California, USA, that impact long-term carbon sequestration - Muzzi_PWA_D1 | ecosystem: Environmental > Aquatic > Marine > Wetlands ... | reverse complement strand
GTTCCTGGCTTTCTCCATCGCCCGCTCATTGGCACCAGGCATGTAGAGAACAGATCTTCGCGGTTTTATCGTCATTCCCGTTTTCTCCTGAATTCGTTGACATTTTAATGCCACCTGACACACCGTGCGAGGCTCCGCTCCCCCGCCACCGCTCGGCAACTCAAAAACGTCTGACATTTGGGTGGAAACCGGCGTCCAGCCATGGGTTAATGACAACCTGTGGTGTTGTAACCGGAAGTACCATGGGCAATCGCTTCGGCGTCAAAGACCTTCTGCTCTACCTTTTCCTCAGCGTTATCCTCGTCAGTGTCTGGCTCGCAATGGTGCAGGTGGACCGGCAGTGGGAACTCATATCTCTGGCTCAGGAACAGCTCGAAACACAGGGCCGCGACATTGCGGAGATCCGCCGCAAGGTGCAGAACGGTGTGGTCATGGGTGCCAGCAGTTCTGGCGGGGCCACCGAGGCTGCCGGTGGTTTCGCTCGTGCGCTCGCGGCACGTGAGGAGCTCGATTTCGCGCGGGGCGACTGGTTGGTCGATTACTTCCCTGACAACCTGCAGACTCTGACGCCGATACTTTCCTCAGACACGTACGCGACCCAGGTTCAGCAGCGGGTGCTGGATACGCTGATCACCCGCGATCCGGAAACGCTGAAGTGGCTGCCGCTGGTCGCCGAATCCTGGCAGATCAGCGATGACGGCCTGACGATCCGTTTCAAAATCCGTCCGGGCGTGGTTTTTGCGGACGGTGAACCGCTGACGGCTGAGGACGTCGCCTTCACACATCGCATGGTCATGGACGAACGGGTGGCCGGTCCCCGCTGGCGGGCTTTTTTCAGCCGCATCCGCGAGGTGACCGTCGAAGGCAATGATGCCGTGTTCCACTACGAAGAGCCCTATTTCGGCTCCTTCGAACTCGCCGGGACCATGCCGATTCTGGCCGAGCATTTTTACGCTCCCTATCTCGACAGCGTGGAAACAGCGGAAGAGTTCAACCGCTCCACCGGCCTGCTGTTCGGCTCCGGTCCCTACAGGCTGCAGGATCCGAAATCCTGGACACCGGATCAGACCGTGGAACTGGTTCGCAACGACCGTTACTGGGGACCGGTTCAGGGACCCTTCAACCGGATCGTCTACAAAGTCATCCAGAATGACGCTGCGCTGCTGACCGAATTCCGCAACGGCGACATCGACATCTACCGGGCACGGCCACTCGACTATCGGGAGCTGAAGAGTGATCCGGAAGTCGAGAAACACGCGAGGAGTCTCGAGTACTACGACGCCCGCGGCGGCTATGTGTACGTCGCCTGGAATCAGAAACTGAACGGTGAGCCCACTCGCTTTGCCGACAAGCGCGTCCGGCAGGCCATGACCTATCTCACCGATCGCCAACGCATTGCCGACGAAGTCATGCTCGGCTACGCGAAACCAGCCAACGGGCCTTTCAACCCCCAGGGGGAGCAGATCAACCCTGACGTGGAAACCCGGGAATTCAACGTTGAAAAAGCGCGGGAGCTGCTGGCGGAAGCCGGCTATCTGGACCGGGACGGCGACGGGGTACTGGAAGCAGAGGACGGCGAACCCTTCGAATTCACTTTCAGCTATCCTTCCGGCAGCGACGATTTCAAACGCATCGTGCTACTGCTGAAAGATCTCTATGTGCGGGCCGGGATCATCCTGAATCCCGAACCGACCGACTGGCCGTTGATGCTGAAAGCGCTGGATGACAAGACTTTCGAGGCAATTTCGCTGGGCTGGACCAGCGGTTTCGAAATCGACCTGTATCAGTTTTTTCACAGCGATCAGACACAGCCGGGTGGCGACAACTTCATGTCCTACGAAAGTCCGGAAATGGACGCGCTGATCGACGAAGCACGACAAAGCATGGATAAAGACCTCAGAATGCAGCTCTGGCGGCAGGCCCACGAATTGCTCTGGGAAGACCAGCCCTATACGTTCCTGTTGTGGAGAGCACGACTCGATTTCTTCGACAATCGTCTGCACAACATTCAGCGGGTCACCGCCGGCGTGAACTGGCCAGGTTTATGGCGCATGCCCGGAGAGTGGTACGTGCCCGCTCCGCTGCAGAAGTACGGAGACTGAAGATCAGTTTCTGATCACACACCATGACTCAGTACATCGTTCGTCGACTGCTGCTGATGCTGCCCACACTGGCGGGTATCACGGTGCTGGTGTTCGCCGTCATGGCCATGGCGCCGGGCGGCATCGGCGCCAATCTGATGACCCGGGGCGGCGATATGCGCCCGGAAGAGCGCGCCGCCATGGTTGCCTATCTGAACAAGCGCTACGGGCTCGACCAGCCCATGGCCACACAGTATCTGCGCTGGCTGAACAACGTTCTGCCGATCGGATACGAAACTGGACCGGACGGCAGTCGCGGCAAGTTCGGCTTCAAGCCGCCGGACCTCGGTATGAGTTTCGTCAAGAATCGGCCTGTGCTCGACCTGATTGCGGAGGCGCTGCCGATCACGCTGCTGTTGAATGCGCTGACCATCCCGCTGATATTCGCGGGTTCGATACTGATGGGCGTCTACACGGCCCGCTTCCGCGGCCAGGCACTGGACATCGGTATCGGCACCGCCAACCTGGCGCTGTGGTCGATTCCGACCATCTGGATGGGCGTGATGCTGATCGGTTTTCTGGCCAGCGAACAGTACCTGAAGTGGTTTCCGACCACCGGGCTGGAAAGTCTCCGGGCCGACTCCTGGACCTTTCTACCGAGCCGGACCGAGACCGGCTGGCAGATCGGCTACCTGCTCGACCTGCTCTGGCATCTGGTGCTGCCAGTGTTCTGCCTGACCTACTCCGGCTTTGCATTTCTGACCAAGCTCACCCGCTCCGCGGTACTGGAAAACCTGCTGTCCGATTATGCCCGCACGGCCAGGGCCAAGGGCGTGAGTGAACAGGTCGTACTGTGGCGCCACGTATTCCGCAACAGCCTGCTGCCGCTGATCACCGTTGCCGCCTCTATTCTTCCCGGGCTGCTGGTCGGCTCCGTCATCGTCGAAACCATCTTTTCGATTGACGGCATGGGTCGGCTGGCGGTGGAAGCTGTGCAGATGCGTGACCGGGAGGTGGTACTTTCCATCACGCTGGTCACCGGCATTCTGACGCTGGTTTCTTATCTGCTGGTGGACATCTGCTACGCCCTGGCGGATCCGAGGGTCAGCTATGAGTGAAGTTGCCGCGACTCCCTCAAACCATCAGTCTGAAACCTTCAGCGCCCGGGTGCTGCGGCAGACAATTGCCAGCAACGGCGCCCGCTTCGGACTGGCCTGGATCGGCCTGGTGACCCTGTGCGCGGTGTTTGCCCCGCTGCTGGCGAATTCTCATCCGCTGCTGATGCGGGTTGGGGGAAACTGGTCGAGCCCGCTGCTCGAGCACCTGACCTGGATCGATACCACGCTGCTGGCCGCCTTCTTCGTCGGGCTGGGTCTGTGGATGCAGCGCCGGCGGCTGAGCGGCAGCCGCGCCCTGCTGCTGATGATGGTGCTGGTGACGATCGCCGGCAGCATCAGCTACGCAACCGTGAGCCCACCGGTCGCCGTCGTCCTCGATCAGTACCGCACCGGACTTGCCGACGGCAGCATTGAAGAAGCGATCTTCGTACCGATAGCCTACTCGCCTACCGACCGCTCCCGGGATAATCCGCTGTCACTCACGGCACCGGACCGGCTGCACCTGATGGGCACCGACGAGGACGGCGCAGACGTTTTCTCGAGAATGATCCACGCCTGCCGTATCGCTCTGGGCATCGGCCTGGTAGCCACCGGCATAGCGCTGGCCATCGGCATCCTCTATGGCGGCATCATGGGTTTCTTCACGGGCTGGATCGAAATTCTGATGATGCGGTTTCTGGAGATTTTCGAATCCATCCCGCAGCTGTTTCTGCTGCTGACTGTGGTGGCGTTCTTCGGCCGCAACATCTATCTGATCATGGCGGTGATTGGACTGACGTCCTGGCCGGGCTATGCCCGTTACCTGCGCGCCGAATTCCTGAAGCTGCGCAGACAGGACTTCGTTCAGGCGGCGCAGGCGAGCGGCCTGCCGATCTTCTCGATTCTGTTCCGACATATGCTGCCGAACGGCGTAGCACCGCTTCTGGTTGCCGCCAGTTTCGGCATTGCTTCAGCCATCCTGGCAGAAGCGGTGCTGTCGTTTCTGGGGCTCGGGGTAGTGGATGAACCGAGCTGGGGAGGCATGCTGAATCAGGCTGTAGGCCCCGGCGGCACGTTTGCGGTCTGGCTCGCCACCTATCCGGGACTTGCCATTTTTCTCACAGTATTCGCCTACAACCTGATTGGTGAAGCACTGCGGGACGCCATTGATCCTCATCTGCAGCGGCCAGTGAGCTGATATGTCACTGCTGTCGGTAAAAAACCTCAGCACCCGGTTCACCACGGAACACGGTGCCGTGGACGCGGTAAGGGATGTGTCTTTCGAGATACAGCCAGGGGAGACATTCTGTCTGGTTGGTGAATCCGGGTCCGGCAAGTCGGTAACAGGCCTTTCGCTGATGCGGTTGCTGTCGCAGTCGACTGCCAGTCACCCTGCTGGCCAGGCGCTGCTGAATTCGCCACGACTGCAGTCCGGTGCAGTAGACCTGCTGCGTCAGGACGAAACCGCCATCGCCCGGATACGCGGCGCCAGAATCTCGATGATTTTCCAGGAACCCATGACGGCGTTGAATCCGGTGATGACCATTGCCGAGCAGATCATGGAACCCCTGATGATGCACCTGTCGATGGATGAAACCGCTGCCCGTGCCCGGGCACTGGAACTGCTGGAACAGGTGCATATGCCGGACCCGGCAACCCGGCTGAAAGAATACCCGCACCGTCTTTCCGGTGGTCAGCGCCAGCGGGTAATGATCGCCATCGCCATGGCCTGCGAACCGGACCTGATGATCGCAGATGAACCGACAACGGCACTGGATGTGACCATTCAGGCGCAGATTCTGGAGCTGATGGCAGAACTGCAGGCACGCCGTAACACTGCCATGCTCTTCATCACCCACGACCTCAGCGTCGTCGCTCAGATTGCTGATCACATTGCAGTCATGCAGCAGGGCCGGATTGTCGAGTCAGGTAGTCGCGACCAAGTACTGTACCGGCCGCAACATGCCTATACACGGCAGCTGCTTGCGGCACTGCCGAGCCGGCTGAAACGGCGCACTGCAGCTCATCATGTCGACAGTGGCGACACTGTCGTCAACATAGAAAACCTGAAAGTCTACTTTCCCGTGCGGCGGGGTGTGCTGCAGCGCCACGTCGATGACGTCAAAGCCGTGGACGACGTCAGTCTGGCGATCCGCCGCGGCCGGGTACTGGCCCTGGTGGGAGAATCCGGATCCGGTAAAACCACGCTCGGCCGGGCGCTGCTGCGGCTGGTGCCGAGTACGGCAGGTCGTGTCAGCTTCCGCGACCAGAATCTGTTGAGCCTGTCTGCGCGCGCGATGCAGCCATTCCGCAGCGCGCTGCAGATTATCTTTCAGGACCCGCAGTCATCGTTGAATCCCCGTCTGAGCATCGCCACCACACTGACTGAGCCCATGGCCGTTCACGGCATCGGTGCGAACCAGAGCGAGCGGTTGCAGAAGGCGGGCGATCTGCTCCTGAGAGTTGGTCTCGAACCGGAAATGCTGCGCCGTTTCCCGCACGAGTTTTCGGGTGGCCAGCGACAGCGTATCGGTATTGCCAGAGCCCTGGCGCTCGGGCCGGAGTTCATCGTCTGCGATGAAGTGACCAGTGCGCTGGACGTCAGCGTGCAGGCCCGTATTCTGGCTCTGCTCGATGAACTGCGCTCCGAAATGAATCTCACCTATCTGTTCATTACGCACAACATTGACGTCGTGCGCTACTTTGCCGATGAAGTTGCGGTGATGTACCAGGGTCGGATAGTGGAACACGGTCCGGTAGTGCAGGTCTGCGATCACCCGAATCACCCCTACACCAGGAAACTGCTGGCAGCTGTACCCCGGTTCGACTGAACGCTGTCGGTACTGTCGCCGTTTTCAGCGTTGTTCGGAATGCTGCCGAGTCGGATTCTGTCCACCCGACCCGCCCCGGCCCGGCGTCTGCTGCTTTGAGCGCATGTTCTGACGCTGACTGCGCATCCTCTCGAATGCCCTGCGACGCTGTTCTTCAGAAAGGTTCTGAAAACGTTCGCGCAGTCTCTGCCGCTGCTGCGGCGAGAGGCTGTTGAATCGCTGCAGCCGCGTCCGCATCTGTCGTTGCTGCTCGGGGCTGAGCTCACGAAACTGCTGCATCCGCTGCATCAGTCTCTCCCGCTGAGGCTCTGGTAGCTGCTGGAATCTCTGAAAACGCTGCAGCATCCGCTGCCTTTGCGGATCATCGAGCCTGAGCCAGCGCTGACTGCCCCTCGCGAGACGCTCCTGCTGCTGTTCAGAAAGCTGTGACCAGTTCTGCTGATAGCCTCTGAGCACTTCCTGCTGCTGTTCTGACAATGTGTTCCATTGCGCCGCGTGCAGCCCGCCGCAAATCAGCACAAGCGTTATCGTCACCAGGTATCTGAATTTATTCATCAGAGTCCTCATCCTTTCCGGCAATACCACCAGCCTCGTCTACCACCGTGCTGTCGGCTGCGGTACTGCCCGCCAGGTTTTCAGTATCCGGCCCATCACCCGGTATCAGTGTCAGCGGATCCACCCACTCACCGTCCTGCTGCACCATCTCACCCAGATACTCAAGAAACCCGGCCGGTATCGGTTCTTCGGCAGCCAGCGCTGGAGGGCTCAGCAATGCAAACATGACCAGACTAGCCCGCATCCGGATGTTCCTGCTCCAGCCAGGCGAGGAATTCCAGCTGCTCAAGGACATCGACATCCTGTGCGGCGGCAAACTCAAGCTCGGAGGAAACCGGCAACTGAGGAACCTGTGGTCGGGTGAGAATCCCGAAAAACACAGCCAGAGCAACGACTGCGATACTGGCGAGGAGCGCCGGTCGACGCACTGAGACAACCCAGGGGATACCTTTTTCACTGATTGCGGCTGCTCTGCGGCGACTCTGTTGCAGTCGCAGCCGAACCGTTTCCGGTAACTCATCAACTTGTTCTGTGAGACTCTGTGTCACACCGGCAACGAACCTGGCGTCGTCCAGCCTGTCACCACCGTGGAGAGGATCGCGCGGCGTCAACGTCCCGGTATCTTTTTTTTCAGTCTCTTTTTTTTCAGTCTCTTTTTTTTCAGTCATGGCATGTAATCCCCGAGTTTTGCGCGCAGTGTGTGAACGGCACGGGAATAGTGAGTTTTTACACTGCCCTGGGAACACTTCATCGCGGCAGCGGTCTCTGCGACAGTCATGCCTTCGAGCGAGCGCAACAGGAACGCCTGCTGTTGCCGCGGCGGCAACGCTGCAACCTGCTCGTTGATCGCTGCCGCCGCAGAATCCAGCGTCAATCGGACAGCAGGCTCTACGGCAGCGGGACCACGGGCAAGCGCAACCGGATCCGGACCTTCATCTACGGCAGAAGGCTTCAGAAATGCAAACATCCGGTTCCGTGTCCGGCTGTGTCGGTACCAGTCCGTAATCCGGTTCTGCAGTATCCGATAGAATAGAGGCCTGTATTGTTCCTGGTCCCTGTCCGCGTATTTCCGGGCCAGCGTGAACATCGCATCCTGAACGATATCGAGCGCATCTTCATCGCTGCCGACTGCTGCCCGTGCCAGATAGAACGCCTTGTTCTCCACTGAGGCCAGAAATCTGTTCAGCTGCCCGGCTTTGCTCATCTGAGAATCAAGCGGCAACGTGCTGCCCCACATCGTCTTGTCGGCAACAGGCGCGATCATCATCACTGGTCAGCGGCGACGAGCTCAAAAGCGGCCCTTGGCGTTGTCAGTTCCTGCGCTGCATTGTAGCGGCCATGAGCTGCAACACGACGCAGCTGACTGCCAGCCTGCAATTCTTCCAGCAGGGCTGTGCTCATATCAGCAAAACTACGGAAGACATGGATGACGTCTGTGCCACGAATCCGCAGGGCATACACACCCTCCCCGGACGCAGGGGCCAGTAGATTCATGGCATCGAGGTCAGTGACGCCTGGAAAACGCCAGCCAATCAGTTTCAGCGCCGAACGTGCCGCGGACAGGTCAAGCGCAACGTTCATGTCGCTGATTTCCGAGACTGCGGCAGCTGCGGGTTCCGGCCACAGCGCAACAAAGGTTGCCGGCTGATCGGCCAGATGCGAAGCCGTCACGCTGCGTGCAAGAAAGTCCAACGGTGCAGCACCAAAGTCATTGACACGCCCGCGCACCCTTACCAGTTCTCCGCTCTGAACCTGATCAAGCGGCAGCCCTGACGTGGAAATCTGATAAGCCTGCGGATCCGCATCATCCTGCGGACTTACGCCAGTGCCGGAAAAATCAAACACTGCTGGACGTCGTCCACTGAGCAGATACAGATCAATCACAAGGGGCTCCACACTGATGACTTCACCACTGAGACCGCTGATTCGCAGACGTACCCGCCCTTCTGTTGCGTCCAGCATCGGCTCGCTCACGGAACCGCTCAACTGACCGAAGGCAACAATTCGCTGGCCAACAGATATGTTCTGGCGCTCCAGGCTGCCGGGATTCTCAGCCAGGGCGGTGACAGCTGTATCCGGTCCTACCGTGACTGTGAAAGTGCTGAAAACAGACCTGGCACCTGCGGCAGCGTAAACTCTGGCGCCACGCAGCGTCAGCGTGTCGCCATTGCGGGCAGAAACCACACCCCGGACTGCGTCGGTATCACTCCACGGCACACTGGTTCCGGCCAGCACAGCTTCAGCGACAAATTCTCCAGCGCGTATTGAGCCGTGTGCGACGACGGGTGCCGTCGGCGGCAGGTCCGCCATGGCAGCGAGACCGGCTGAAGCATCCAGCGGTTGTCCATCCACCTCGAACGCCGTGGTGTCCTCGACCTGGAAGGTAAAGCGACCGAATTCCCCAACGCGTCGCCAGAAAGGTCTGATCTGCAGAGTAATTTCCGCATCCGCAGCGTTCACATCCGCCAGCAGGCCTCGTACGCGATGCTCACGGTCAGCTTCGAGCTCTGGTGTGGCCAGCAGAAACGGCGCCACCGTAACGACGGCAGGGCTGACATCCAGATCAATTTCATTGGAGGCATCGAGATCAAAGTCCAGACTGAAAGCAGCCGGTATACCTCGACGAATGCGGATGTAATCACTGCTGGTGAGGTTCAGCGCCAGAGTGATCTGATCCAGAAGATCACCTGATTCATCGCGAGCTTCGGCCGCGACCGTGTCACCCTGATCGTTCTGAACCAGAATTTCCGCATCGCTGTAGTCAAGCGTCAGATTGACAGACTCGTAGACACCAACAGGTACAGTGCTTGCGGTCACCAGTTCGGTGACTTCGGTGAGTTCTGCGAAATCTACTCGCGTTTTCAGCGGTAGAGCTTCAACCACGCTGCCGGAAGCCTTCTGCAGCGTAATGGCAACCACGTCCACCGTGTAACTGACGAATTCACCTTCCGCATCGGTCAGGCCGATGACGAGAGTGCCCGTCTCATCGACTGATGTGGGCGCAGAAACCGTGGCGGAACTGCCGCCACCGCCCCCGCAGCCGATCAGCGTAAAAATCAGTGCCAGCAGCACTGCTGATGCAGATGAGCACAACGACGGACGCGCCGGGGAACACTTTCGCATGACGTACCTCTCGAACCTGTTTCAAACCATCATGGCTACTACAACGCAGCAGTTGCGTATCCGGTTGACAGACGAGTCAGGATTTCTGCAGAAGATCCTGCAGAAAGAGGGGTAAAGCAGTGCTAGTTGGAGTGCCGGATGCGATCCGGAACGGAGAAAAACGCCCGCCGTTCTTTACGTCTGGCTTCGAGACATTCAGCTTTCAGGCGGCAGCTGTAATCGGAAAGGATTGGAATCATCGCAAATGCCGCCAGGACGCGGCTGACCGCCTCCCAGCCAGCCTGATGGGTGTACCAGTCCGCGGCAAGTTTGGGCACCAGGAGGAAAAAGCTGGCAAAAAAGAAAAACATCATCGCGGTGGTGGAAATTGCCAGAACGCGGGAAACGGGGACGGAGATTTCAGCTTTGAGGGAGATAAATGCCAGTATCGCGGCAACAGAGAAAGGTGCCCAGGACAGCGGATTAGGATGCGGTGCGTGGAGCAACGCAATCACGACGAACGTACATCCTAAAAACGCGTTTACGTACTGCATATACCTGTAATACCCCCTTTCAATTCAATCTTTCAATTCAATCTTTCAATTCAA
>Ga0055474_10000361_pt1 | contig 10320 bp, 8 predicted proteins | sample Muzzi_PWA_D1_FD_57680 | JGI IMG/M metagenome (GOLD analysis project Ga0055474, IMG submission 57680) | Wetland microbial communities from San Francisco Bay, California, USA, that impact long-term carbon sequestration - Muzzi_PWA_D1 | ecosystem: Environmental > Aquatic > Marine > Wetlands ... | reverse complement strand
ATGATCGGCGTCCCTTCAACAAAAAGGATGTCACCAGTGAAGACGATACGATCATCCGGCACGTGGACCAGGACGTCACCCCGGGTGTGCGCAGGTCCGACTTCGATCAGTTCGATACGCTTGTCACCCACGGCGAGGCTCAGCTCGCCATCGAAGGTACGCGTTGGCGGCGTATGCCGCACCGGTTCGAAGTTGAAGTCACCAAAACAATGCCGCATGAAAGAAGACAGCGGACCCGGGAGTTCGCCAAGCTGTTTCATCATGGCTGCCATCGCCTCGGGCGGTAATTCGTTCATTTCTTCGGCGGATGCCGTCGACGCAATGATCTCGGCACCCGAGACCAGCTGATTGCCGTGACAGTGATCACCGTTCGCATGGGTATTGACCAGCGTGCCGATCGAATCTGCCGCTTTCGGCTCAGCGCCACGCATGGCGTCGAGCATCTCCTGGGTAAGGTCGAGATCAAACAGGGTGTCGACCAGCAGCGACTCCTCTTCGTCTACCACCAGGCCGGCGTTGCTCCAGCCCCAGGAACCATCCGGAGCAAGCCAGGCGTAAGCGCCTCGACCCAGATCGTGCAGTCCTTTCTCGAACTTCCAGTTCACACCATTGCTCCTCAATTCATCCGGGCTTTACGCTGATTATCGCTGACCCGGCTGTGGCCGATGCAGTTTTCATGGCGCGCTGCTTCAAGCCGATGCTGAGTCTTCTGCAGTCGCTGCAGGAGTAGCGGGCGTTGTGCATCGGTAACAGCACCGCGCATCAGCAGTACCGTCGCATATTCAAGTTCGGCTGACCAAGCGTCCGCATCAATCTCACCCACCGACCAGCTGAGCAGGGTAATCCGAAACTGGTGGTGCAGCAGTCGAGCGAGCGCGTCGAGATCAATCTCCGGCTCGATCAGGCTCAAGCTTTCCGCATCCCGCAGCGCTTCCCGCCAGAGCTGGATCGCCAGTTCCATCAGGTTCGGCAGAGGGCCATCGAGACTCAATTCGGAGAGCCCGCGCACGAGCGGTCGGAACAGCAGGGCATCTTCGGTATAGGCCCGAACGCCACTTTCACCCAGCGCGAACAGGCGATCAATGGGTTCAAGCGCAGTGGTTGCAGCCAGTCTCTCGAACTGGTCGTCGAGCGATCGCTCGAGCAGCGCCAGCAGCACGTCGAGCTTTTTCCCGAACAGATTAAAAGGCGTCGCCGATGCAACACCGGAGCGATCCGCCAGTGTGCGCATCGGGAAGGATACCTCGCCTGTGCGTCGGATCAACTCTTCCGCCGCATCGAGAATACGTGCACGGCGTTGCTCTTTGGCGCGTTCGCGTTGTGTCATCAGATCCCCACCTGAAACTGTCGAAACTCACACTGCCGCATCCGACCAGACCCGCGGAAACTGTGCGCATTCGATCGGATCGCCATCCTGCAGCGTATGCTGATGATGCGGCTGCGGTGGCGCTGATTGGTGAAACCAGTAGGTGACATCGTCCCCGGCGTAACGCAGCGACACCGCGCGCCGGCGCCGGTCCCTGGTGTAGTTCGGCCCGGAGCCGTGAATCAGCCGCGAATGATGCACGATGACATCACCGGGTTCGGATGGGTGTGTGACGATATCGTACTTTTCCCGTTCGCCTTCGATGTCCGGCAGTGGAATCTGCTCTTCGTCAGCTTCGGCAACCCCCATTTCATCAAGCGGCTGCTGGCTGGCGAACGAATTCGGTTTAAAGAAGCTCGGCCAGCGGTGCGAGCCCCGAACGTACTGCATTGCGCCGGAATCTGCATCAACGACGTCCGGTGAGACCCACATACCGCAGATCTGGTCGCCGCGCAGGTGATAGTAGGGTTCATCTGTGTGGAACGCGGTGTATGCCTGGGCACCCGGCTCCTTGACGAGGGTCTGGTCGTCGTAGAAATACACGCGGCTGGCGCCAAAAAGCCGTGCCGCGAGATAGCCCAGCGGAGATTCAAAGGCAATGCGCCGCAGTTCCGGCGTCACCGAGCAGGCTCCGATCACCGTGAGAAACTTACCCGGCTGCTCGATGGCTTCGGCCCGCTCGTCGGTAAGCACGGGTTCACCCGCCGAGCGCAGAACATCCACCAGCGCGCCGACGTCATAGCATGGCGTACCTTCGTCCCAGTGTTCATACACCGCCGAGTCGATTGCCGGGCCGAGGGCCGCAACCCACTCCTCAGAGAGGATCCCCCGCAGACGGACGACCCCTTCGGTGCGGTATGTCTCTATCTCTTCCGCAGTTACATCGCGCACCAGTCCGGGTCTCATGGCTCTCTCCTCCTGCGGGGGAATTCCAACAGACAGATATTTTTATAGTGTGATCTAATAATGTCAATATCCTTCTCGGGTAGACATTCAAGCGGCAGCCGGTTTGCCATAATATTCCTTGCCGAACCAGGCCATGCCTCCACAGTCACGCGCCCGGTGTTGCCACTGGAGTAAGGAATCCGTATGAAATGGGCCCTGATAGTACTGGTGTTACTGGCCCTGCTGGTGGCAGGTTTCCTAGCTTACGGCAGCCTGATCAGTAATCCCCGGGTCGTCGATGAGATCAGCAAAAATCCGTCCGGGGCGCGGGCGCAGAAAGTGATGCTGTTGACGCTCCCGAGCAATCGGCAACTGCCGGTCAACTACCTGCAGGATAAGGATACGGTATTCGTCGGCGCGGACGGTCCATGGTGGCGCGAGCTGCGTGATGGTGCCACCGTCCGCCTGTTCATTCGCGGTGAAGCTTTTGTGGGGGAAGCTCGTGTGGTACTGAACGATCCGAACTACACCCATGAAGTGTTTGAGCGGTTGCGACCCACGGCGCCATCCTGGCTGCCGGACTGGTTGAACGGAAAACTCGTTGTGATCAGCCTGTCGGCACCTTAATCAGCCCGAACATCCGTCGGATGGCGCACCCAGCTGCTCAGCGGCAGACCACGATGCCCTCATCTTCCCGGCAGTAATCGCCCCACTGACCCGTACTGCGCCAGGCGTCCACCAGTCCGAGCCTGGTCACGAACGCTGAAAATTCGGGGGTCGCCCGCACAGCCGCGAGTAACGGGTGCCAGAGCAGGAAGTAGGCCCCAAAACCTGGCTGCAGGTACTCCTGTGCCAGCAGGCGCATTGCGAGTTCGTTGTCGGCATGCCGCGCGGCGTAGATCGCCAGGAGAGCCCGCGACCCTCGAGGCAACGTCAGCTCCGGGTTGGTGAAATCGCTCAGCGCCGGCAGCATGAGCTCTGGTACGCCCCACTTACCTGCGAAGGGTGTTCCCTGCAGATGCGGTTCCATCACGGCCGGATCGTCGTCTTCCATCGCCAGCCACCGGCTGAAGGTGCGAGCCTCCCAGGGCCGGGGCAGCAGTGCCTGGTAGCGTGCAAAAGCGTCCAGAGACTCATCCCGACGGCCGAGCAGATACAGCCAGATGGACAGGTCCGCTGAAGGTGACAGTGGATCAATGTCCTGCATCTTTCGCGCTTCCGCCAGCGCATCAGACACGCGACCCAGCTGTTGAAAATAGCAGGCTACCGGACAGTTGACTGATTCGTACCAGCTTTCTGACCGCTCACGCAACGCCAGGGCATGAGCCATTACCCGCTCAGCTTCGGCAAACGCGTGATTGGACATCAGCACCCACGCCATGACAGCCTGAGCGGCCCATGATTCCGGCGCCAGTGCAACCGCGTGCTCAGCTGCAAACGCCATGTCAGCAAGCGCAGTATCCGTCAACGCCGGATCCCGGGATCGGCCGCCGTAAGCGTAGCTCAAACCCACCCAGGCACGAACGAAGTCAGGCTCCAACGCCACCGCCTGCTGATAGGCTTCGATCGCCAGCTCATTGGTCTCCGGGGTATGGTTCCAGAACAGTGCCTGTCCCCGCAGAAACTGCGCAAATGCGCGACCGCTGGGCGCATTGTCAGGATTAAGCGATTGGCTCAGTCCGAATTCGACTTCCAGCGCGCTGGCTACCGCTACGGCAATCTGCTGCTGCACCGTGAAAACGCTGTCCAGAGACGCGACGTAGGTTTCCGACCAGACCTGATAGCCGTCGGCCACCGACACCAGCGTGGCGGACACCCGCGCATCCGATCCATCCCAGCGCACGCTGCCTTCGACCAGGTAATTGACGCTCAGCGCTGAACTCAGTTCAGAGATAGAGGCGTTGTCGGCTTCGAAGAGGAAACTCGAACTGCGTCCGGCTACCCGCAGTGCCGGAATCCGACTCAATTCTCCGATCAGCTCTTCCGTCAATCCGTCGGCAAAGTATCGCTGTTGCGGATCATCGGAGAGATTCTTAAACGGCAGTACGGCAACCCGTGGCTGCGCTCTATCCGAGGGTGAGGGGGTTTTCGGTTGTTGCGGGATTGGCTGCCAGGCAATCATTGCGGCCAACAGCCCCGCGGCAAGCGCAACCAGCGCCAGACCGACCCGCAGCGGGGTTCGCCGAAGCACCGCAATGCCGTCAGGCTCCGGCTCAGCACGCGGCAGCCGCGTGACATCGACCAGCAGCCGATAGCCTTCGCCACGCACGACCCCTATGTAAGTCGGATCGTCTGCATGATCGTTCAGAGCCCGACGCAGCAATTTCACCCGCTGGGTGACCGTCTCGTTGCTGACCACACGTCCGCCCCAGACTTCCGCAATGAGTGCATCGGTGGAGAGCATGTTGGGCGCGGCTCGAACCAGAGCCAGCAGCAGCTGGTAAGAGAGTTTCGGCAGCCGCAGCGGATCGCCGTTCCGGAACACCTCGTGGGTACCGGCATCGATGATCAGATCAAGTGCGGCAAACCGCTCCCCCGATTCCTTCTGCTTCAGGGCGATGCTCGTTGCCGCAAGCTGCCGGTCGTTCACAGATTCGTCCCTGGCCGGATTTCACGAAATCTTCAGCCAATCTTCACACTTAAAATATCCGCACCAGCTAGCGTGACTCTTGCGGTCGTGTCTGTCCATGGGGCCGCAGCACTGTCATGCACGTCATTATCGGGAGAGTACTGCCATGAACATATGCCATAAACCTGCCTTGAGCGCCGCCATCGCACTGGTGTGTGGTTTCTCTGCACTGCCAGCCTGGAGTCAGGAGCCCTCAGCTCAGAACAACTTTGGTCCGGCTGTGGCGGTTGACACGATCAATGATCCGGACGCCGCGGATGGCTGTCCTATTGAGAGTCCCGACGGCCTCAGTCTGCTGATCGCATCGCGGCGTGGCGCCGGTGGCGACAATGATCTGTGGGCAGCCGACCGCGACAGCATAGATGTACCCTGGAATCCGCCTGTGCAACTGCCGGAGCCGATCAACAGCGACAGCGACGATTTCTGCCCGACGCCAACCAATGGCCGGTCGCTGTTCTTCGTCTCTACACGCCCGGCGGATTGTGAGGGCGCCAACATCTATCTGTCGCGACAGGGTTTCGGTGGTGAGTGGTCCGAACCCACACTTTTGCCCTGCGCGCCGGCGGGCCCGAACTTCAGGGATGCCCTCTTCAGCCCGTCGCCGGTAACAACAAAACACGGCACCTTCCTGTTCTACTCCAGTTTCGGTGAGCAGGCGGATCACGATATTTATGTCAGCCGACTGGGTGACGACGGCACTTTCGGTCCGGGACAGCGTGTGGCGGCCTTGTCGAACCTCGTCGACGACGACCGCATGCCGAATGTACGGGCACTGGGACGCGGCGCCTTTGAAGTCGTGTTCAGCTCCAACAGAGCGACCTGGGGCAACCAGGATGAACCCGCGCAGGGTGGACAGGACGTCTATCGCGCGGTGTCGCATCAATTGCCGTTTCAGTGGTCCACGCCGCAGAATCTGGGCACGAATGTGAACACATCCAGCAGCGAGACACGCGCCAGCCTTTCCGGGGACGGCAAACGTCTGTACTTCGGGCGCGATGGCGAAGTGTACGTCAGCGAACGCTAGATGAAGTGAGTGGAACGGTTCCGCCAGGTTAGCGCCTCCGAAACCGATCCGGGTCCGTTCGCCGGGCGCTAACAAGCTCTCGGCAACGGACCCACCTGTGCGCATCAATCCCGGATTTCCTGCTGCAAAGGAACAACCAGCCCGCCGGGCATGTAACAACCGCACAACCCGCGTCGATCTAATGCGTCCTGCCGCAGCATGCAGGCTTTCCTGAGACCACCTTCGTATCACGCCGCAAGGGAACAGGTCATCTCTCCCTGTTCGCCGACCACCCGAACTGTTGCGGACAGCATGAACCAGCTGTGCTATTTTTTCCCGCGCAGGCAATCCCGGACGGTTCGGGAGCCGGAATTAGCCAGTGTTTCTCAGGGGGAGTGATGGCGCAGAAGTTCACAGCGGAATTGGACGTTGTAGTCGTTGGCGCAGGTTTCGCCGGTATGTATCTGATCCATAAACTCCGCGGACTCGGATTCAAGGTGCGGGCATATGATGGTGCCAGCGATGTCGGCGGGACCTGGTACTGGAACCGCTATCCCGGCGCCCGTTGCGACGTACGCAGTCTCGAATATTCGTTTTCATTCGACCCGGAACTTGAGCAGACCTGGGAGTGGAGCGAGAAATTCTCCACACAACCGGAGATTCTGAGATACGCAAATCACATCGCTGACCGTTACAACCTCAGGCCCGATATTCAGTTCAATACGCGCGTCGAGTCACAGACCTGGGACGATGAACGTTCGCGCTGGACCGTGACGACCGACGCGGGTGACGTGATCGACGCCCAGCACGTCATACTCGCCGTCGGCACGCTGTCGGCACCGAAACTGCCTGAAATACCGGGTATCGAAAGCTTCAAGGGCGAGTGGTACCAGACCCAGAAATTCCCCAAGGAAGGCGTCAACTTCTTCGGTAAACGCGTGGCGGTGATCGGCACCGGCTCTTCGGCCATTCAGGCCATTCCCGAGATCGCCAAGACCTGCAATCAGCTCACGGTATTTCAGCGCACACCGAACTTCTCCTTCCCGGCCAGTAACAGGCCCCTGGAGCGCAGCGAAGTCGATGAGACCAAGGCCGAATACGCGGAGATGCGACGGCAGGCCAGGGAGTCGTTCTTCGGCCAGAACGGCCCCGAAGCGACTCAATCCGCTCTCGACGTGAGTCCGGAAGAGCGTGTCCGCAGATATCAGGAAGGCTGGAACGCGGGTCAGCTGATTGGCATTCTCGGAGCCTATGACGACCTCATTACTAACAAAGAAGCAAACGATTCCGTCGCCGAATTCATTCGCGATAAGATTCGTGAAATCGTCAAGGACCCGGTCACCGCAGAAGCTCTTTGCCCCTACAACCATCCGGTAGGCACCAAGCGACCCTGCCTCGATACCGGTTACTACAACACCTTCAACATGCCGCACGTGCGTCTCGTCGATCTGCACAAAACCCCGATCGAGGCAATCACCGAGACTTCCATCAGAACCTCCGCGGAAGATCTCGAATTTGACGTCATCATCTATGCCACCGGCTTCGACGCCATGACGGGATCAATCGTCAACATCGACATTCGCGGTCATGACGGACAATCTCTCGCCGATCAATGGCAGGACGGTCCGGCGACGTATCTCGGTCTGATGGTCGCGGGTTTTCCGAACCTGTTCACGGTCACCGGACCGCAGAGCCCATCGGTACTGTCCAACATGATGGTATCGATCGAGCAGCACGTGGACTGGATCGCGGATTGTATTGAGAGTCTGCGCAAGCAGGGCCTGCGCAGCATCGAAGCAACGCCCGAAGCCCAGAGTGACTGGGTTGCGCACACCAATGAAGTTGCGGCGGAGACGTTATTCCCGCTTGCCAATTCCTGGTACATGGGTGCCAACGTGCCCGGCAAACCCCGGGTGTTCCTGCCGTATATCGGCGGTGTGGGCGTCTACCGTGAGAAATGTGATGAGATCGCCCGGGAAGGCTACAAGGGCTTCGCGCTGTCGAACTGATCAGCGTTTGGCGCCGAGTAATTAGCAACTGTCCGATTGGTGCCGCGCGATTCCGATTGGTGCCGTGCAATTGGTGCAATTGGTGCCGTGCAATTGGTGCCGTGCAATTTCGTGAACTTGCGCGCGATTGGTGCCGTGGGTGCAATTGGTGCCGTGCAATTTCGTGTGCGCGATTGGTGCCGTGCAATTTCGTGAACTTGTGTCCGCGAATTGCTGATTACATTTTGCGCCTGGAGGCCGGAGACCAGCTCATTGAACACCGATCATCAGAAACTTACTGCAGCAGCTCATGCTAGATTACCTGCTCAACTGTTCGTGACAGGGGACACTCATGCAGGATTTTGAAGGGAAAACGGCTGTTATCACGGGTGGCGCTAGCGGGATCGGCCTGGGCCTCGCGAACAAGTGTGCCGACCTGCGCATGAATGTGGTCATTGCCGACATTCAGGAGGATGCGCTTCAGGCTGCGGTTGCAGATTTCGAGGAACGGCAATGCCAGGTGCATGGCGTCATCACCAATACCATGGTGGAGGATTCTGTCCGCAACATGCTCGCAGAGGCCCAGGCGCGCTTCGGTAACGTCCACCTGCTGTTCAGCAATGCAGGGGTAGCCGCAGCCAGGCAGCAGAAAGCACTGTGGGAGATGTCGAGCGCTGACTGGGACTGGGTGATGGGCGTCAACTTCTATGGCGTGCTTTACGGCATCCAGGCGTTCGTGCCCCACATGCTCGACCACGGCGAGGAGAGCTACATCGTCAATACTGCGTCTCTTGCTGCCGTCATGCCGGGTGGCGGTACCTACGGCGTCAGCAAGCACGGGGTGCTGGCGCTGTCCGAATCGCTACAGAACCAGCTGAACATGATCAAAGCGAATATCCACGCTGGCGTGCTCTGTCCGGGCTATGTCAACACCAACATCATGGATGCGGAACGCAACCGTCCCGAAGATCTGTCCGGTGGTGTGGCCTATACCGATGAGGCGCGGGCAGCGATGCAGGCGTTCGCAGAGGAAACGCTGCGCAAGGGCATGGCGACCTCCGAGATTGCCGACATCGTGTTTGCTGCCATGGAGAACAACCAGTTCTATATCCTGCCGCATCCTGCCTGGGACGACATGGTGCGCTCACGTGTCGAGCAGATCCTCGCTCGCGGCGGCGTGGCAACTTTCGATCCGGAATACATCAACCGCAAGCGTAACGCGGGTGAGCAGGTGTAGCGTGGTTGCTTGACATCACTGCGACCATCCTGGACCGTGACAACAGATATGCTGTGAAAGATCCACGGAATACACCGGTATCAACCATTCGATATTGCCGGCAATACCTGGCAACGCGGGAACCGCCTGACGATCAGGCATCCGCTGCAGAAGGAGAAACGCCATGACGAAATACCACCTCGTCAGTTCCGTAACCTGACCCTGGGTACAGCGTGCAGTCATTGTACTGCGTGCTAAAGACGTCGAGTTCGAGGTCACGTACATCAATCTCCGCGAGAAGCCGGACTGGTTTCTTGAAATTTCACCCCATGGCAAAGTCCCGGTGCTGACCGTCGATGACGAGCCACTGTTCGAGTCAAACGCCATCGCCGAGTTCCTGGACGAAACCATCGAACCGCACCTGCATCCTGCCGATCCCATCAGGCGCGCCCGCAATCGGGCGTGGACCGACTTTGTCCCGGACTTCTCGCGCCAGCTGGGCACCGTGACCTATGCAAAGTCACGCCAGGACCTGGACGCTGTGCTGTCGGATCCCCCCAAAGGACTGCAGCGGGTCGAAGACGCGATCAGCAACAAGGATGGTGAGGGTCCCTTCTTCAATGGCCCCGAGCTGTCTTTAGTGGATGCTGCTTATGCGCCTTTCCTGCAACGCTTCCGCATTGCCGATCGCTACCTGCAGAGCGGCCTGCTGGATAACTACGCTAACCTCTCCGACTGGTCCGATGCCCTGCTCACAACGGAGACGGTGCAGAAATCAGTTGCCGACTGCTTCCAGGACGTATTTCAGGAGAACCTGAAAAGACGCGGTGCTTATGCCGCCGAGCTGATGGCTGCCAACGGTGTCCTTGAATAGAAATCCAGGAAGATGAGCCCGTCAGCAGAGTGATAGGAAGCTGGGTCGGCACTTCGAGGCGGCATCGCCGGTCTGCACCTTTATCGCAGGAACGTTGCGCATACCAGGGACATTGAGCCGCACGCGATCGACGAGGTCCGCGGACCGTTGCGCCGCTCATCTCGGCGCCGCTAAGATAGACCGCTGGTGCGGCTGGCAGGTTCTCGCGCCGGATCCCCACTACCCGCGATGACCCCGCATGGAGAAGAGTGACAACCATGTCCAGGCCCCAATCCCGCCTGGCACGACATGTGCCGGAGCTGGCTATCGACTGGCTGCGCGACGCGCCAGAGGAGCGCTGGCGGGTGCTCGAAGGTTCG
>Ga0055474_10000353_pt1 | contig 10414 bp, 5 predicted proteins | sample Muzzi_PWA_D1_FD_57680 | JGI IMG/M metagenome (GOLD analysis project Ga0055474, IMG submission 57680) | Wetland microbial communities from San Francisco Bay, California, USA, that impact long-term carbon sequestration - Muzzi_PWA_D1 | ecosystem: Environmental > Aquatic > Marine > Wetlands ... | reverse complement strand
GCCAGCCTTCGAGCCCTGCGCGGCGGTGAGGGTGCCGAGGAATTCCACCGGTACCGTGATCTCCTGGGTCACACCGTGGAGGGTCAGGTCTCCCGTGACTTCCAGAGCATCACCGTTGGCGGTGAATTTGCGACTCTCGAAGTGCAGGGTCGGGTACTTCGCCACATCGAAGAAGTCCGGGGAGCGCAGGTGCCGATCCCTCTCGGCATTGTTGGTGTCGATGGAAGCCGCCTGGACAGTGATTTCCACCTTGGCCTGATCGAGGTGTTCCGGGTCGAAGGTGATGTTGCCATCGAAGCGGTTGAAGCGGCCCGGTACCGGCGTCAGGAAGTGGCGGATGGAGAAACTCACCTCGCTGTGGCCGCCATCGATCTCCCAGTCCGGGCCGACCGCGAAGAGGGGCGACGGGATGAGTAGGGTGACCAGGGCCACCACAGCAAATAGGGCCGTCAGGGTGAGACGCTGCGGAACGGTTCGGCGCATGGGTTCAGTCCTCCTTGGCGCCGCAGTATACCTGCGACTTCGCCCATCGCGTGCCAGGGGCGGACACCTGCGATAAACTCGCGCCCTTGCTCCGCAACCCGGCGGCGCGAGAGCCGTACCCAAAGCCTGGTAAGCCGACCGATCCATTGGACCCCATGTCGAGGACGATCTTATGCAATCCGTACGCAACTGTCTGACCGTGATCCTACTCTGCCTTGCCCTGGCGCCGGTCTGCGCCGCCGGAGAGGCCCACCTGCCCCGCCACCCGGCCCCGTCGCCGGATGGTGCTTCCTTGGCCTTTTCGTGGCAGGGGGATATCTGGCTGGCGCCGATCACGGGGGGGCAGGCGCGGCGCCTGACCATCCACCCGGGCACGGATCGTTTTCCCGTCTGGTCCCGGGACGGCCAGTGGATCGCCTTCTCGTCGGATCGCAATGGCAACGAGGATGTCTTCCTGTTGCCCCTCGACGGCAGTGCGGCCCCGAAGGAACTGACCTTCGCTTCCGCGGGGGATCGACCGGTGGACTTCACCCCGGACGGCACCGGAGTGGTGTTCGCCAGTCGCCGGTTCGAGTCGATCCGCCGGGGATCGATGTTCTACACCGTGCCGGTCACGGGGGGTACGCCGGAGCGGCTGATGACCGCCCTGGGCAACGCCGGGGGGTGGTCCCCGGATGGGCAACGGTGGTTGTTCTCCCGCGGTGGGACGATGTGGAGCCGCCGGGGCTATCGCGGCGCCGCGAACCGGGATCTGTGGCTCTGGGAAGGGGGCGAAGCCTTTCGCCAGTTGACGGACTTCGACGGCGATGACGATGCGGGCAGCTGGGTGGACGACCAAACGGTGGTGCTGCGCTCCGCCCGTTCCGGGCGCAAGAACCTCTACCGTCTCGATCTCGGGAGTGGTGCGCTGGAGCAACTCACCCGCCACGAGGGTTCGGACGTCCGCTGGCCCAGGGCCGCGGGCGGGGTGGTGGCCTACGAATTCGAGGACGGCATCTGGACGGTGCCCGTCGCGGGAGGCGAACCCCGCCGGATTTCGCTGGAGGTGCCGGTGGACTTCCTGGCCAACCGGGTGGAGCGGCGCGCGGACTCCGACGGGGCGAGCGAACTGGCGGTCAGCCCGGATGGCAAGCTGGCGGCGTTCCTGGTCCATGGGGATGTCTTCCTCACCGCCGTGGTACCGAAGGAAGAGGCGGAAATCGCGCCGCCGCTGACGGTGCAACTCACCGACACCCCGCAGTCGGAGAGCGGGTTGACCTGGACCCCCGACGGCAAGGCGTTGCTGGTCAGTTCCCTGACCACCGGCGCCGGAGATCTCTACCGCATCCGTCCCAAGGACGAGAAGACGCCGTGGATCGAGTCGTTCGAATTCACCTTCGAACGGCTGACCGACCACCCCCAGCGGGACCACTCCCCCCGGGTCTCCCCGGACGGCGAGCGCATCGCCTTTCTGCGCGACAAGGGGGAGTTGATCGTCCGTCCCCTGGACGGTGGGGCGGAGGGTGAACACACCCTCTTCAAGTCCTGGGATACCCCGGACTTCCGCTGGTCGCCGGATGGGCAGTGGATGGCCTATGCCCTGAATGATGAGGATTACAACTCCGAGATCTGGATTCAGGGGGTGGACGGTCAAGGAGGCGGCGAACCCTACAACGTCAGCCGTCACCCGGACGACGATGTGGCCCCCCGCTGGTCGCCGGATGGTCGACGCCTGGTCTGGACCACCCTGCGCCACGCCCAGACCTTCGATGTCTGGAGTGTCTGGCTTTCGCGGGAGGATCACGAGCGCACCCCTCGGGGCTGGCTGAAGTTGTGGCAGGAGGAGAAGGAGAAGAAGGACAAGCCCGCCAAGAAGGAAGAGGAGACCGACGAGGCAGAGAAGGGTGGAAAGAAGGGGAAATCGGGCAAGAATGCGAAGCCGGATGCCGCCACGGACGAGGCGGAGAAGAAGAAAGAACTGCCCAAGGTCCAGATCGATTTCGACACCCTCTGGCGGCGTTCCACGGCGCTCACCGCCCTGTTGGGGAATGAGGAGGCTCCCGTGGTCAGTGCCGATGGCAAGACGATCCTCTTCACCGCCGCCCCGGACGACGAGCGCGACCTGTATTCGGTGCGCTGGGACGGCGAGGAGGTGACCCGCCTGACCGAGGGGGACACCCAACCCACGGCGGTTCAGATCGTCGAGGACAATGTCTTCTACCTCCACAAGCGGGGCACCGTGCAGCGCATCGACATGAAAGGCAAGGCGGGAGACCCCGTGCCCTTCACGGCCCGCTATGCGGTGGACCGGCGGGAGGAAGCGGCGGCGGTGTTCGATGAGGTGTGGCAACTGCTCTCGGAATTCTTCTACGACCCAGCCTTCCACGGCGTCGATTGGCCAGCCCAGAGGGAGAAGTATCGTCCCTGGGCGCTGGCGGCCTCCGAGCCGGAAGACTTCGCCGACGCCGTCAACTTGATGCTCGGCGAGCTCAACGCCTCCCACATGGGCTACTACCAGCCGGACAAGGAAGAGGGGGAGGAGAGCGGCTGGATCGGGGTCACCTACGATCCCCAGCAGGGAGGGCCAGGGCTGTCGATCCGGGAGGTGCTCCCCGAATCCCCGGCGGCCCGCCTCGATGTGGCTCTCCAACCCGGAGAACGGATTCTCGCCGTGGCCGGGCAACCGGTCAGCGCGACGACCAACATCTATTCTCTCTTTGTGGGTACCGTCGGCCAGCGGGTCCCGCTGCGGGTCCAGGGGGCCGAGGGTGGAGCGGAACGCACGGTGGTGGTGGAGCCGGTGGGCGGTCGCCAGATCGGCCAGTTGCGTTACCAGCAGTGGGTTCGCGAGCGGCAGGGATGGGTGGAGGAGCTCTCCGGCGGTCGCCTCGGCTACCTGCACATCCAGGGCATGGTGATGCCCTCCTTCGAGGAATTTGAACGCGACCTCCAGGCTGCCGCTCACGGCAAGGAGGGATTGATCATCGATGTTCGCTCCAACGGCGGCGGCTGGACCACCGACTACCTGATGGCCGTGCTGAGCGTCCAGCGCCATGCGCGCACGGTGCCCCGGGACGGCGATCCGTCCATCGCCGCGTATCCCCAGAGCCGGTTGCCGCTGGCGGCGTGGACCCGTCCGGCGTTGACCCTGTGCGACGAGGAGTCGTACTCCAACGCGGAGATCTTCAGCCACGCGTTCAAGACGTTGAAGCGGGGGTTGGTGGTGGGCAACACCACCTTCGGTGCGGTCATCTCCACCGGGGGTTCGCCGCTGCTCAACGGGGCCTTCGTCCGGTTGCCGGGGCGAGGCTGGTTCGTGGCCGGGAGCGGTGTCAATATGGAACGCCAGGGAGCGGTACCCGATGTGATCGTTCTTCGGCCGCCCCAGGAGGACGCCGGGGGTCAAGAGGACAGCCAACTGCGGCGGGGGGTGGAAGTCTTCCTGGAGAATCTGGAGTCCGATCCCCGCTACGGGGCCTGGTAAATGAATCAGCGGTTGCCCGGTAGCGGCGTTGGCGGTATCCTGCGCCGGGTGCCGACCCGTAAGCCACGCCTTTCAGCGGAGATCTACTATGAGCTTTCTTGATCGATTTCGTCCCCAGTGGAAAAACACCGACCCCGAGGCCCGCGCCGATGCGACCCGGGAGTTGGGTCCCGACATGAGCGAGGTCCTGGTCGAGATCGCCAAAACCGATGACGATGGGCGGGTACGCCGCATCGCCATCAAGAGGTTGGAGGATCCCGCCCTGCTGTGGGATGTCGCCGCGGCCCAGGAGGACGACAAGATCCGGGAGGCGGCCGAGGAGCGAGCCGCAGGCCAGTTGTTGGCCCACGCGCGGAGCGAGGACGAGGCCAGCGCCCTGGAGGCGTTGGCGGAGGTGGCACGGCGCGTTCCCGATCACCTGGCGGAACTGGTGGTGGCGGCGCCCCTGGCCAGCGTCCGCCAGGGAGCCCTGGAAGCCCTTGCGGGGGCGGGGCACACCGCGGGACTGGAGCGGGTCGTCCGGGGGGGTGGCGCAGCGTTGGAGGTCCGTCAGGAAGCCCTGCGGCACATCGCGACCCCCGCGGTGCTGGCCGCCGTGGCCCGGGAGGTGGACCACGGCGAGGTGGCCCTGCAAGCCCTGGCCCGGGTCGAGGATGCGGATGGGCTGCGGGGGGTGGCGGAGAAGGCGGTGGTCAAGGCCGTCCGGGATGAGGCGACGCGCCGCCTGGCCGCCCTGGAGCCCACTGCTGCGGAATCGACCGAATCGACCGAATCGACCGAATCGACCGAATCGACAGAATCGACGGAATCCGCCGAGTCGGAATCCGCCGAGTCGGAAGCTGCCCCGGTAGCGGAGCCCGCCGTCACCGAGGAAGAACCGGCGGTGACGGAGGCCGAAGAGACTGCGGCACCGGAAGCCGAGACGGTGCCCGAGACGGAGGCGTCGTCGGCTGAAACGGCTGAAACGGCTGAAACGGCTGAAACGGCTGAAACGGCTGAAACGGCTGAATCGGCGGAGTCGGTCGAATCGGCGGAATCGGCGCAGGCCGAGACGCCTTCGGAGCCCGCGTCAGAACCCGAGCCGGAACCGGCCCTCAGCGAGGGCCAGCAGGCGCGGATGGACCTCTGCCGCCGGGTGGAGGACCTGGAAGGGGATGCCATCCCCGCGGGGATCGAGGCAGCGGAGGCGGCGTGGGCCGCACTGGCGCCCCTCCCCGACGGCGAGGGCGAGGGCAAGGACGACCTCGCGCCCCGTTTCCAGCGGGCCGTGACCCGAGCCCGGGAGCGGCACCAGCGCTGGGAGGCGGGGGCCGAGATGCGCGCCGCCCAGGCGGTCATCGTCAGCGAAGCGGAGGCCCTGGCCCAGGCGGAGGATCTCGAGAGCGCCCACGAGGCGTGGCAAGCGATCCGCGCGCGGTGGCGCGAGACGACCCCCAAGAACGCCGAGGTGGAGCCCGATATCGCCGACCGCTTCCACGCGGTCGAGGAACGCTTCGCGGAGTTGCGGGCCGAAGAGCGGCAGCAGATGGAGCAGCGCAAGCGGGACAACCTGGCGCGGCTCCAGGGCCTCACCCAGCACCTGGAAGCCATGGTCGAGCAGAAGGATCTGGTGCTTCGCAAGGCCGAGCGGCGACTGCGGGAAGGGCAGATCGCCCTGCGCAACCCCGGCCCGGTGCCGAGCAAGAAGGACTGGGAAGCACTCAAGCCCCGCCTGCACGCCGCCCGCGAGGCGCTGGTTCCCCGGGTGCGGGAACTGGAGCAGCTCGACGACTGGCAGCGCTGGGCCAACGTGCCGATCCAGGAAGAGTTGGGGGCCAAGATGGAAGCCCTCATCGAGACCGAGGATCTGGCGGTCGCGGCGCGGGAGATGCGCCGCCTGATGGAGGCGTGGAAGAAGGCCGCCAAAGTGCCCCAGCACAAGGCCGAAGAGCTATGGCAACGCTTCATCACCGCGCGGGACAAGGTCCGGGAGCGGGTCGATGTCTACTTCGCCGCCCAGGCGGAGGAGCGCAAGGCGAACCTGGCCAAGAAGCGCGCTCTGTGTGAGCAGGCGGAGGCGCTGCAAGATTCCGGCGAGTGGAACGCCACGGCGGATGCCCTGAAGGCCTTGCAGGCCGAATGGAAGGCCACCGGACCGGTACCGCGCAAGCATTCCGATACGGTCTGGAAGCGCTTCCGCGCCGCCTGTGATCACTTCTTTGATCGTCGCAAGGAGCACTTCGACATCCAGCAAGCGGCGCGGGAGGAGAACCTCCGGCTGAAAGAAGCCCTGGTGGAGAAAGCGGAGACGTTGAAGGACTCCACCGACTGGAATGCGACGACCGATGCCCTCAAGCGGCTCCAGGCGGAATGGAAGACCATCGGCCCGGTGCCGCGCAAGGTTTCCGACGCCATCTGGAAGCGCTTCCGCGGCGCCTGTGATCATTTCTTCGACCGCCGAGGGCGGCGCGACGAGGTGGATCTGGAGGACAACGTCCAGGCCCGGGAAGAGATCCTCACGGTCCTTGAAGGGCTCCTGCCCAACGCGCAGAAGGCCGCGGCGGCAGAGTCGTCCGAGGATTCGTCCGAGGATTCTTCCGGGGAGACTGGCCAGCAGGATCTGGCGGAGCAGATCAAGGAGGCCCGGGGTCGCTGGCGGGCCGCCGGTGCCGTGCCCACCGCCGCCCGCAAGGCTCTGGCGGAGCGCTATGACGCGGTGTCCAACGCCCTCATGAAGGCGTATCCGGAGGCCCTGGCGGGCACCGAATTGGATCCCAAGGCGGTCAGTGATCGCCGGCACAAGATCGTCGCCGATCTGGAAGCCCTCCTGGAGAGCCAGCGGGAGGCCCAGGCAGACTCTGGGGAAGCCTCCATCGAGGATCTCGCCGCTCAACTCAAAGCCGCCCTCGCTTCCAACACCATCCGCCGTGGGGCCGCCACCACGGGGGGCATTCCAGCCCAGCGGGCGACGGAAGCCAAATTCAAGAATCTTCGGGGTCGTTGGCAAGACTTGCCCGGGGCGGCGGACAAGAAGCTCGCCCAGCGGTTCGACAAGGCGGCCAGCGCGCTGGCGGAACTCCTCAAGCCGAGTTGAAGAGGCGCTGAGCGCTACTCCACAAACTTGTACCCCATGCGGTGCACGGTCACCAGATAGCGGGGGTCCGCGGGAGTATCCTCCAGCTTCTTGCGCAGCTTGGCCATGTGAGTATCGACGGTGCGGGTGAAGGGGGTGCCGGGGTAGTCCCACACGGCGCTCAGCAGGCGTTCCCGGGTGACCACCTGACCCCGGTGCTCGATCAGGTAGGTGAGCAACCGGAACTCTCGCGGCGACAACGCCACCGCCTCGCCCCCCTTGTGCACCTCGTGGCGCTTGCAGTGCAGGGTCACGTCGCCGAAGCGGAAGACCTCCAACGCGCCCCCGCCGTTGCCCTGGGTGCGCCGCAGCACCGCCTCCGTTCGAGCCACCAACTCCAGGAAACTGAAAGGCTTGGTGACATAATCATCGGCTCCCAACTTGAGCCCCAGGACCTTGTCGATCTCCTGGCCTCGGGCGGTGAGCATGATGATGGGCACTCCGTTGCCCTCGCCCCGCAGTTTCTTGCAGACATCCAGGCCACTCATCCGGGGGAGCATGACATCCAGGATGATCAGGTCCGGGTTGCCGTGGGCGGCGGAGCGAAACCCTTCGACGCCGTCCCGGGCCAGGGTGACGTCGTACCCCTCGTAGCCAAAGCCGTCTTGCAAAGCGATGGCCATGGCGTCGTCGTCTTCGACGATCAAAACTCGTGGATTGGTGCTGCTGGTCATGGCATCTCCCTCGTTGCTGGTTCTCTCACCGGGCACCCTCGGGGTACAGGGACCCCGCTGCCGATGGGGCGCGTCGCGGATCGCTGGTGGGGGTCGGTTCGGTCTTCGCCTCGGGCCTCTCCAGTTTTTTGGCTTCGCGGGGATCCAGTTCCAGGGGGAGGTGGAGCCGGAAGGTGCTTCCCTGCCCCGGTACACTCTCGACGGTCACCCGACCGCGGTGGGCCTCGGCGATGTGTTGCACGATGGCAAGCCCCAGACCGTTGCCCTTGACATCGTGCACCAGGGAGGTACCAACGCGGTGGAAGCGGTCGAAGATCTTCCGCTGCTCTTCCCGAGAAATGCCGATCCCGCGATCCCGCACCCACACCACCACGCCGCGGTCTTCGGGGTCTTCGGGATTTTCCGGGGAAGCCTTCGCCCCGTCCCCCTCCCGGGCCAGTCCCACCTCCACCAGGCGACTGCCCGCGGAGTACTTCACCGCGTTGTCCACCAGGTTGCACACCGCCTGGGCGATGGCGCCGCGATCGATGGGCACCGGGGGCAAGGGGATCGCGGGGCGGTCCAGGGTCACGGTGAAGCCGCTGTGCTCCAGGCGTACCTGGAAGGTACGAATGGCGTCCGCCACCACCTCCTCGAGGTTTGCCGCTTCCAGTTGGTAGACCTTGCCGCCGGATTCGATCTTCGAAAAATCCAGGATGTTGTTGATCAACTGGCTCAGCCGCCGGCTCTCCGTTTCGATGTATCCCCCATACTCGCGCACCTTGTCCGGGCGCCGCACCCGTCCCAGCCGCATCAGCTCCGCGAAGACGCGGATCGAGGCCAGCGGGGTGCGCAATTCGTGGGAGACGTTGGAGACGAAGTCGCTCTTCATCTCCGACAGCCGCATCTCCCGGGCCGCGGTCCGCAGGACCAGGAGCGCGCCGCCCAACAACAGGAAGCCCAGCACCGCCGAGAGGGTGATGTTGAAAGCAAAATTTGTCTGCGCCCACTGCTCGCTGGTGGAGGTACGGCTCTCCAGGGTCAGAGTCCAGTCAGTGAAGACGAAGGCGAGGGGGCGCTTGATCTCGACGCCGCGGCTGGGCGGTGGATCCGGCGGAAAAAGGGGGGTGCCCTGGCCGTCCCGCACCGTCACCAGGAGGTCGCAGCCGGTATTGGCTTCCGGCACCGCTTCCCGGATGGCCTCCGGGAGAACCTTGTCGATCAGGTACGCCTCATCCAGCACCATGCCCACGAGGCCCACCAGTTTGGAGTGCTCGTCGAGCACCGGGTTCAAGATGATGCGGTGATGGGGGTCCCGTTCATCCACCGAGAGGCGCGTGTTCATGACCCGCTCCCCCTGCTTTCGCAGGATGGTCCACGGCGCCACCGCCATGGAGATGGCGTGCACCGCCGGGCTCCATTCTTTGGGGCCACGGAGGGCGACCTCCACCGGGTCGAAGAGGAGGAGATCCCCGGCGGGATTCTCCCGATAGTTGATCAGGAAGAGTTCCTGGGCACCCTGGACGGGCTTTTTCTTGTACCAACCCGCAACCTTCGGCAGGCGTTCCCGGTCGAAGCTGTAGGCGGGCAGGTTGAGGGCTCGTTCCGCCTGGTTGGCGTAGAAGTATTCCACCTCCTTCGCCACCGCCATCAGGTGCTTGTCCAGGGCCACGCGCCGGGCGATGGTGGAGGTGCGCTCCAGGTCCGCCAGCCAGAAGTACTGCACGCTCAACAAGATCGCCAGCGGCACGAGCACCGCCAGAGCGGCGGCCCACACCACCGTGCGCTGGCGCCGGTCCACCCGGCGCTGGCTTCCGGTGTCGCTGTTGTTGGCGGCCATGCTCGCAGGATACGCGCGGGAACCGCCGAGGTTTCTCCCTGCTCACCCGCGTTCAGCCCTGGTGTTCACATCTCGCTGACCGTTTTGACAACGTTTTACAGAACCTTGAGGACCTTTGCAGATGGGGGCCGTAGAGAGAGGTGATGAATGCGGAGAACTCAACACGAAAACAAACCTTGGAACCATCCCTTCGGAGGAACACCAAATGAAGAAAGTCACCTGGATCTGGATCGCCGCTCTTGCCATCACCCTGGCCCCGGGAGCCTTTGCCGGCGACCATGGCCACAAGAAATGCACCGAGGACGCCGAGAAATGTCTCAACGCGATGGTCGAGAAGACCCGCAGCCGGGGCTGGTTGGGCATCGAGACGGAGAAGAGCGACTATGGCTACCAGATCACTCGGGTGGTCGAAGGCAGTCCGGCGGCCACCTACGGCCTACAGAAGGGTGACATCCTGGTCGCCCTCAACGGCATCGCGCTCTCCGAAGACAACAAAGAAGCCTTGGCGGCGGCCAAGAAGAGCCTCGGCCCCGGCGTCCAGGCGAAGTACACCGTCAAACGCGCTGGCGGCAAGGCCCAGGTGGCCGTGACCTTGGGCACGGTGCCCGCGGAGGTGATGGCGGAGTGGGTGGGGCAGCACATGATCGAGCACCACGCCCGGACTCAGATGGCCGCGAAGTAAGAGATTCCGACCCTTCCCCAATTCCTGATGTAGGGGCGGCCCCCCGTGGCCGCCCTGTCTTTTTCGGTGCGTCTCCCTGCTCCCCCGGGTTCACACCCGGGGCTACCCAATGGCACCCTAAACAGCCCGTGGCAAAACTCGCGCCGCGCTCCGAGCGGGCCTTTTCCGCCAGATCGGCGTT
>Ga0055474_10000352_pt1 | contig 10443 bp, 7 predicted proteins | sample Muzzi_PWA_D1_FD_57680 | JGI IMG/M metagenome (GOLD analysis project Ga0055474, IMG submission 57680) | Wetland microbial communities from San Francisco Bay, California, USA, that impact long-term carbon sequestration - Muzzi_PWA_D1 | ecosystem: Environmental > Aquatic > Marine > Wetlands ... | reverse complement strand
GTTAAAGGAACGGCTGCGCAACAGCACGGATCTGGAAGCGCTGCGCGAAGCTGGGGCTACGCTTAGCGAGCGCTGGACCGCGGCATGCGGAACGGCGACGCCCTCACGCACACAGCAGGCACTGTTCGACGCAACCAAGGCTGATCTGCAGGCGATCAGCGAAGCTCACCAGCAACTGCAGCAGCTCGGCGAAATTCCCGGATCACTCGATTTTGCAGCGACCCCAACCACTGAAGCCGAGGCAGCAGATGACTACTGGCGGGCCGTGGCAGCAGCGCGCAAATGGCTGAAGACACAGTCGCATCTGCGCGCCAGCTTCAGCTGGCCGGACTGGGCACCAGCGCCTGCGCAGCTCGAACACTTCGAGAATCAGGCCAGGGAACTCAAGGAGCGACTTTCCGCAATCGATGAATTCTGCCGCGAGCAGGAACAACAGCTGCAGGACAGTCTGGCCACGCTTGCGGTACACATTGATGCCGGTGAAACTCAGGCCGCCCAGCGACTGCTCAGTGAAACGAGGACTTCGCTGCGATGCCTGCCACACGGCAGCAACGAAAAATTCGCCAAAACTCTCAATCAGTCAGCGGCACGGTTGGGTGAACTGAAGGACTGGCAGACGTTCGCGACCCGGCCGAAGCGACAGGCGCTGTGTGACGCCATGGCAAGCCTGATTGCACACCCTCTGGCGCCTCCGGACCAGGCGGCCAGAATCAAAGAACTGCGGGAACAGTGGAACCAGTTGGGCGGCATTATTCAGGCTGCCGACCGGGAGCTGGCTGAGGAGTTCAACTCGAGCGCCGATCGCGCCTTTGAACCCTGCCGCGAATATTTCGCCGAGCAGGCGGAGCTGCGTGCAGCCAACCTTGCGGCGCGTCAGCAGATCTGCGAGCAGCTCGAGCGATACCTCGAGACTACCGACTGGGAACACACCGACATCAAAGCCGCTGAGAAGATCCTGCGGACCGCACGCAGTGAATGGCGGCAGTTTCATCCGGTCGACCGCAAGCCGGGCAAACCGGCAGAGGCGCGTTTCGAATCATTGCAGCAGGCGCTGCACGGTCATATCAAAGCGCAGTGGGACAGGAACCTGGCCGCAAAGCAGCAGATCGTGACCGAGGCGAAAGCGCTGCTCGATGCTGGCTCTCCGGTAGACGAGTGTGTTGAAACCGCAAAAACGCTGCAGCGACGCTGGCGGGACGTCGGACCTACACCGCGACGACCCGATCAGCAGCTGTGGCAGGAGTTCCGCACAGTCTGCGACGAAATCTTCGCCAGCCGGGATGCACAGAAAGAGCAGGCCAGCGCCGCCATCGCTGCAGCCGAGGCGGCTGCAGCAGGTCTGCTCGATGAATTCGAAGCGGCACTTACCCAGCCGGAATCCAGCACAAAAACGTTACGCGAATTCCAGACACAGTTTCAGGACCTGCCGCAGCTGCCACCGCGTCTGCGACAGCATTTCGAGCGGCGCTTCGAAGAACTCGAACGGGCACATCAGGCCCGGCGCCAGGCGGCTGCCAGAGCAGAAAAAACAGCAACGCTGCAGACCCTGCTGACCCAGGACGCTGCAGGTAGCGATGCCGCGAACGAGGCGACGGATGCGGATCTGCGACGACTGGTAGTACTTGCTGAGATTGCCGCCGAACTGGAGTCTGCACCTGAGGATCGGGATCTGCGGATGGCCATCCAGGTCGAACTGATGAATCAGGGCGGTCGTCAGGCGCTGGTCACGGATCCCCGGCAGCTGGTAGACGACTGGCTGGCCAGCGGCCGCAAACCAGCGGGCTGTGAAGCGCTGCAGACACGCTTTTCAGCTGCAGTGGCAGCGCTGAGCAAGCGCTGAACAGCGCCAGGAAGGAAGCAGACATTGGCTAAAATCGGCTTCGTCAGTCTCGGCTGTCCCAAAGCGCTGGTCGATTCGGAGCGGATCATCACCCAGATGCGGCTCGAAGGTTACGAGGTGGTTGGCGACTATCAGTCTGCCGAACTGGTGGTGGTGAACACCTGCGGTTTCATCGACAGCGCCATTGAAGAATCTCTCGATGCGATCGGCGAGGCACTGCAGGAACACGGTAAGGTTGTGGTGACCGGCTGTCTCGGTGCGCGCCGGGAAATCATCGAGCAGGCACACCCGTCGGTGCTCGCCGTGACCGGTCCCCAGGCGTACGAAGAGGTCATGCAGGCGGTTCATCAGTACGTCCCGGCGCCACAGATGCAGCGACACGACCCCTTCATCGACCTGGTGCCTGCGCAGGGCGTGAAACTCACGCCGAAACATTATGCCTATCTGAAAATCTCCGAAGGCTGCAATCACAACTGCAGCTTCTGCATCATCCCGAGTATGCGCGGCAAACTGCGCAGCCGGGACGTAGGTGACGTGCTCGGTGAAGCCGAGCGTCTCGTCGACAGCGGGGTAAAAGAACTGCTGGTGATTTCACAGGATACCAGCGCCTACGGAGTCGATCTCAAGTACCGTACCGGCTTCTGGGGTGGGCGGCCGGTAAAAGCCAGCATGCTGGAACTGGCACGGGCACTGGGTTCGCTGGGTGCCTGGGTCCGCCTGCACTATGTCTATCCGTATCCGCATGTCGACGAGATCATTCCGCTGATGGCTGACGGCCTGATCCTGCCGTATCTCGACATACCATTCCAACACGCCAGTCCGCGCATTCTGAAACTCATGCGACGACCGGCAGCCAGGGAGAAGGTACTGGCCCGGATCCGGTCCTGGCGTGAACAGTGCCCGGATCTGACTCTTCGCAGTACCTTCATCGTCGGGTTTCCCGGGGAAACCAACGAAGAATTTGTGGAATTGCTGGATTTTCTCGAGGAAGCCGAAATCGATCGTGCCGGCTGTTTCATCTATTCACCCGTAGCCGGTGCGGCGGCAAACGATCTGCCGGACCATGTGCCCGCCGACATCGCCCGGGACCGGGAAGAAACCTTCATGGAAGTCCAGGCCGCCGTGAGCGCCAGGCGACTTGCGCGCTTTGTCGGCCGGGAGCTCGAAGTGCTGGTGGACGACGTCGAAGACAATCAGATACTGGCCCGCAGCCAGGCGGACGCTCCGGAAATAGATGGCCAGGTCATCATTGCCGGCCGCGACGACAGCCAGCCAGGCGAACTGATCCGCGTCCGGGTGGAAGCCAGCGACGAACACGATCTGTTCGCCCGCCGGCTCTAGCACAATCACCATCAGATAGTCAGCGGCCCGGGGCCGCTGGGGCGACAACCGTCTGATCAGGAGAAAATCAGCCTGATGCTGGCACCGCCGAGTTCGCTGTCGCCGATTTCCAGCTGGCCTTCATAGGCGGCTATCAGATCCTGCACCATGGCCAGACCAATGCCCTGCCCCGGTTGCAGTACATCCGCCCGGGTGCCACGGTTCAGAACCTGGCTTCTCAGCTGAAGTTCAATACCCGGACCATCATCTGCGATCTCGATGTTCAGTGGTTCCGCACTCACTGCCCGTACGATGATCTTCGAGCGTGTGTATTTAAATGCGTTTTCCAGCAGGTTGCCGAGCATCTCCATCAGATCACGCTCATCGAGGCGTACGTTCAGATCCGGTGGCAATAGATTTTCGGTACTGATGCCGCGCCCTGCATAGGCTTTGTCGAGCGCCCGCAGCAGTCGCTGCACAAGTTCACACACGTTCACCGATCTGCCGACAATGACCGGGCCCGATACAGCCGCTCTGGAAAGCTGGTGCGTGACCGTGGTTTCCATTCGATCCAGTTGTTCAAAAACCAGGTCCTGCTGGGCGGCAGCACCTTCACTCAGAGCATTGCGGATCACCGCCAGCGGCGTTTTCAGACTGTGCGCCAGATCTTCCATCGCGCGACGGTAGCGGGTCCGGCTACGCTGTTCGTGGGCAACAAAACGATCAAGGTTTTCAGCCAGACCTTCGAGTTCTTTCGGATAGTCTGCCGACAAAGATTCTCTGGCACCTTCCTCCAGTGCACGCACCTCACTGGCCATCGTGCGCAGAGGACGCAGACCGAAGCGTACCGCCAGCCACTGTGCCAGTATGAAAAAAACGGTTACCGTACCGAGACCGACATACAGATTGCGCCGGAAACCCTGAATTTCAGCCAGAAACGGCTGCTGATCGGTCGCCACGGTAAAGGTCAGCACAGCATCTTCCGCGTTGCCCCAGATCACCGCGTAACTCAACAGAAAGCGCGGCTCGCCAGCCGTTGAGTCGGTAAACAGAAACTCACCAGGAGCCAGATCCGCGCTTGCCTGATCGAATTCGACACCCGTCGTCAGTGCAGATGGTGAACGCCACGGACGCAGGCCGTTGCGCGCAACCACCTCCGCATAAAGACCGCTCTCGGGCTGATTCAACCTTGGTTCCGGCAGCGCGCCAGGTAAGCGCAGGGTGTTGTGGTCGTCCTCTATCGCGCCCATGAGCGAGTAAACGACAATGCGCAGCTGTTCTTCCGCGCCGGTCAACACGCTGGCTTTGAAGGAGCGATCCAGAACAATGCCGGCCAGCGTCAGAAAGGTACCGAGGACAACCGTCGTGAGGATGAGCAGGCGGGTCTGAATCCCTGCTTTCAAGCAGTTACGTCCAGCGCCAGACGATAACCCTGACCCCGCACCGTGCGGATCGGATTCACCGGATCCAGCTTCTTCCGCAGTCTGCCGACAAAGACCTCGATTACGTTGCTGTCGCGGTCAAAATCCTGTTCATAGAGATGGTCCGTGAGCTCGGTTTTCGATACCACCCGGCTCGGGTTCAACATCAGATATTCGAGCACCTTGTACTCGTAGGCCGTCAGCTCGACAACATTTTCCTCAACCCTCACTTCCTTGCGCGCGGTATCGAGTTTCAGGGCACCCTGTTCCAGCACGGGCGAGGCGTAGCCACCAGCCCGGCGCAGCAGTGCGTTCAGGCGAGCCAGCAGTTCCTCAGGCTGAAAGGGTTTGGTGAGATAATCATCTGCACCTGCCTCCAGGCCTTCGACCTTATCCTGCCAGTTACCGCGGGCTGTCAGTACCAGCACGGGAAAACTGCGGTCTTCCGAGCGCAGCTGCGCGATCAGCGCCATACCGTCCAGTTTCGGCAGACCGAGATCAATGATGGCAGCGTCGTATTCGTACTCTCTGCCGAAGTACAGCCCTTCTTCACCGTCATCAGCTACGTCCACCACGTAGCCGGTTTCATTCAGACGCGATTTCAGCTGCTCACGCAGATTGGGTTCATCTTCAACAACTAGTATCCGCATGTTGTTCTCTCTATCTACCGATGGTTGTCTATCGATGGCTGGTTATCGCCGGGGGTATCGACTACGCGGTCAGTTGGACGACATTCGTCCGTCCGAGTCCACGTAGTACTGTTTGACACGTTTACCGTCGATCAACACGCGAACGTTGTAACCCCGCTCGCCGTTGTTTTTCACCGGTTTGGCGGACAGCACCCGACCGCCGGTCTCGCGTCGGACCATAGCTGCCGCCTGCTCCACCGATACACCGCCCTGCTTGGTGTAGTTGTAAGACTGCTTGGATTGCTGGGCGTAAGCCTCCATCGGCAGGCACGAAAACGGGAGCACAAACACCAGAACAAACAGCCACGAACGGTAGTTGGCTCGAAGACTGACCAGCTTCTGTCGCAACGGATTCACCACCTGAGTGTCGTTGAGTTCTGCTGCATTGTACCCCCAATCTTTCAAACCGGCGTCACGTCAACCCGAACGCGGAGAAATCGTCCGGGATCCTGATCCATCAGCGTGACGTAGGTCTCACCGGCAAATCGATATTCAACCTGGTAACCGGTAATCGTGCGTTCTTCGCGGATCTCATCCACGGTTTCGCAGACTTCTTCGGAGATGTAGGACGCCGGTGCTGCTGCATAGCGGTTACGTTGCTGCCGGGACACGTCGGCGCCAATACTGGCACCAAGCACTGCGCCAACAGCGGTCGCAGTACGTTTTCTGGTCTTGCCGTGCACCACCGCATTGCCTACCACACCGCCGATGATAGCGCCGACGATGGGGGCGGTGTAGGAGCGTCCCCCACGACGGGGGCCTGACTCGTAGCGCACCGGCACGGTTTCCAGTCGGCATTGCTGCGTGGGCACCCGGTAGGTCACAGTCTCGTAGCGGGGCTCAACATTGATCACTCTGGCCTGCTGGTAGCTGGTGGAAGCACCGGCCGCCAGCGGCGCCAGCATCAGGGCCGGAATCAGCGCCATCGGAATCAGAATTCGTGCAACTGACATGAGAAAACTCCTACTGCATTAACATCGAGTGGGAGCAAGCCTAGGCGCTTTTGACTGAACGGAGTCTGAATGCCTCAGCCCCGAATTTTCAGCGCTTCCAGGCGATGTTGCGGGTCCAGATAGCCAACGATCTGGGCGCTTTCCGTGAGCGTCTCCCGCATCCACAACGTGAGCCTTTCATAATGGGCGACAAAACGCGCTATCTGTGCAGTCGACATACGCATGGCCGGCGGCCGCTCGAGTTCCTGCTCACCACGCCAGCGCAGCACAGCCCGGATATCCGGTACCGCGAGATAAAGCAGCTTGTCGAGCTGCTGCCAGATGGGGGCATAACACTCGCGCAGACAGATGTTCACATAGCCACGCCAGCGACCCTGCGGATCCTCGACACGTTCCAGCGCATTGACCGGCTCAACCAGACGGACATCCGGTTCCGGCGCAACGCCCACACACCAGCCCTCCAGGATCACTGTGTCTGCGGGACCTTCGAACCAGAACGGATCATCTGACCGGTCATCCCGGCCCTTGTCGAACACCGGCAGCCGATGTCGGCCCGGCAGCAGGACTTCGTGCAGGACCTCGGCGAGTCGCCCGACATCGTGGGTCCCCGGTACTCCTCGAGTGGCGAGCAGCGGATGTTCCCTCTCGGCGAGCCGCTGCCGCTCAGCCCGGGTCAGGTAGAAGTCATCGAGCGACAGTACCAGCGCGTTCACACTCTGCAGCTGCAGTGCCTGGGCAAGCAGAGCGGACAGTGTGGATTTGCCCGCACCCTGACCGCCACAGATCCCGAATGTCCGACATGGCGTCTGGGCGAAGGCCAGCGCCAGACCCGCTGCCAGGCCGCGCCAGTCCGCCGGGTTATCTACCGGCAGTTCAGCCATCAGCACCGCGGCATCCTGTTGCGGGACCGCAAGGGTGTGGAAAATCTGCGGTGCCGACAGGTGAACCATCAATCTTCAGTGTGTCTAACAGACACGGCAGTAGTAGAGACCAGCTTCATGGATCATATAGTAGAGGTGGCGGGCGATGGGTACGACCGTCTGATCCGGTTTTTTCAGCATTTCGACGGCCTCGCCTCGGTGCTGCTGCGTCTGATTCTGGCACCTGTGCTGATAACCGCCGGCTGGGAAAAAATCAACGGCGAAAACTGGTTCAGCTACGCACTGGATTCTTTCCCCTTTCCGTTCAATGTACTGCCGGCAGATCTGTCCTGGTTTCTGGCATCCTGGACTGAGTTCATCGGCGGTATTCTGCTGCTGCTGGGACTCGGCACCAGACTCATTGCGCTACCGCTTGCAGTGACGATGTTCGTCGCCGGCTGGTCAGTGCATCTGGACAACGGCTGGCCGGCCATCGCCCCATCGACTCCGCCGGCAGTCTGCATTGCCGGCAGCGAAGCACAGGCGCAGGCGAGCGTCTTTGAACGCTATCTGCGCTGCTACAACGTCAACGAACGCACCCTCGAAGCCGCCGACAGGCTGGCGCAGGCAAAATCAATTCTGCGCCAGCACGGCGATTTCAACTATCTGAACGGCGCCGGTTCAATCGTCAAACTGAACAGCGGCATCGAATTCGCCGCGATCTATTTCGCGATGCTGCTGGCGTTGCTGATCATCGGCGGCGGACGCTATCTCAGCCTCGACTACTACCTGCACCAGTTCTTAAAAAAGGGACGATAATGCAGCATAGCCGGCAATCTCCGTCCGCTCGCTGAAGTCGATATAATTCCGCACTACTCGTATCACCAACCTGACAGGTACCGCAAACCACCATGACTGATCTGATCCTTTCGCGCCTGCGCACAATGATTTTCACGCTGTTCAGCCTCGGCGCCATCAGTCTGCTTGCCGCCTGTGATCAGGAATCAAAAGCGCCTGAGACGGCCGCGCCGGCCACTGCAGAGTCGTCGATCAGCATCACCAAGAGCCCGAATGACAATCGTCAGTACCGCTATCTGGTGCTCGAAAACAAGCTGCAGGTGTTGCTGGTCAGCGATCCGGACACGGATAAAGCGGCGGCGTCGCTGACGGTGCTGCGGGGGAGCTATCACGAACCGGAAGAATATCCGGGCCTTGCGCATTTTCTCGAACACATGCTGTTCATCGGTACCAGAGACTATCCGGAGGTGGACGGCTATCAGCAGTTCATCGCCACTCACGGTGGCTCGTCCAACGCCTACACCGCCGCCGAACATACGAATTACTTCTTCGACATCGATCCTGAGCAGTTTCAGCCGGCGATGGATCGATTTGCGGCCTTTTTCATCAGTCCACTGCTCGATCCGGCGTATGTCGAGCGGGAAAAAAACGCCGTCAACTCCGAATACCAGATGCAGATCAAAGACGACGGCTGGCGGGTTTTTTCCGCAACCAAGGCAGTCATGAATCCCGATTACCCGGGCGCAAGATTCAACATCGGCAATCTGGAGACTCTGGGCAGCGGCGTTGATAAGGCCCTGCAGGAATTTTTCCGCACCAACTACAGCGCCGATCAGATGGTGCTGGTAGCACTCAGCAACGAGTCACTCGACAGTATGGAAAGCTGGGTGGTGCCCATGTTTGTGGAAATTGAAAACCGCAACATCGGAGAAGCGCCTGAAATGGTCCCGGCATTTGCGGACGATGAGGTGCCGTCCGTACTCAATGTTCAGACCCTGAAAGACGAATATCAGATCAGCTTCAATTTCCCGATTCCGGCTCCCGAAGACTACTACCGCAAGAAGCCCACCCAGTATCTGACCAATCTGCTTGGCCACGAAGGCGCCGGCAGCCTTCACCAGGCGTTGAAACAGAAGGGCTGGATTCAGTCACTCGGTGCAGGCACGAGCCGTCTGGATGAGAACAATGCCTATATGAGCGTCGATATCGAACTCACGCCAGGCGGTCTCGCCCATGTCAAAGAAATCGAACAGATGCTGTTCGGCTACATCAACCTGCTGGCCAGCCAGGAGCCGGAAGCCTGGCGTTATCAGGAGCAGGCGGTTGCGGCAGAGCTGAACTTCCGATTCCAGGAAGCAAGCAGTGCTACCGGCTTCGTCTATCGTACCGGGCCCGCCTTCGGTATCTATCCACCAGAAGACGTGCTGGTGGCGCCTTACCTGATGGAAGAATTCGATCCGGAGCTGATCAGATCCTACCTGGCTTACCTGACTCCTGAAAATCTGATTACCACCATCAGCGGTCCGGACGTGGAAACCGACAGTGTTGAACGCTGGTTCGATGTGGCTTATCAGCTGCGCCCCGGCCCTCTGACCGACGGAAGGCCGATAGCCACCGGCCTGTCGTTGCCTCCTCCCAATCCGTTTCTGCCGGACAACCTGAGCTTGCTGGACCCCGACGATCTGGGTCCGCAGCTGGCCATCGACGACCCGGGGCTCGATCTCTGGCTGGATCTGGATACCGAATTCACGGTTCCCAGAGCGAATCAGTACTTCACACTGGGTCTACCCGGCGGTCTGAAGACTCCCGAGGAAATGGCAATGGCTCGCCTGTTTGTGGCCCTGCTGAACGATTCGCTGACTGAATACACCTATCCTGCTCTGCTGGCCGGACTCGGCTACCAGCTCAACGTCGTACCGGCCGGGTTCCGTCTCGGCGTTACAGGCTACTCTGATAAACAGCTGACGCTGCTGGACGCGGTACTGGAAAGATTTTCCAGTCTGCAGATCGATCCCGAGCGCTTTGCGATCAACCAGCGCGATCTGGAACGCGGCTGGCGCAATTTCCGCAACGAACGCCCGTATCAGCAGGCTTATGCGGAACTCGGCAATCTGCTGGTTTCCAACAGCTTCGACGCGCTGACGCTGGCCGACGCCGTGACCGGCATCACCGTCAAAGATCTTCAGGCCTGGCGTCTGCAGCGGCTGCGCGAATTCTCCGTGCTGGGTCTATCACACGGCAATCTCGATGAAAAGCAGCTGCAGAAGGTGGCCACTCATCTGCAGCAGTATCTGGCGTTGCAGGATTTCGCCATCGCCAGACCGCAGGTGTACAGCGTTGACGACGACTATCTGCTCGCCCTGGACATAGACCACGACGACGCCGCCATCGTGCTCTACGTGCAGGATTCCGAGGCATCCCTGGCGCAGCGCGCCCGCAGCGCGCTGGCAGCGCAGATGTTGCGTCAGCAGTACTTCACTGCACTGCGAACCGAACGCCAGCTCGGCTACGTGGTATCCGTGACCAATCGGACCATGCAGGATCAGGGCGGACTGGCTTTCA
>Ga0055474_10000351_pt1 | contig 10467 bp, 9 predicted proteins | sample Muzzi_PWA_D1_FD_57680 | JGI IMG/M metagenome (GOLD analysis project Ga0055474, IMG submission 57680) | Wetland microbial communities from San Francisco Bay, California, USA, that impact long-term carbon sequestration - Muzzi_PWA_D1 | ecosystem: Environmental > Aquatic > Marine > Wetlands ... | reverse complement strand
TTTAGGGAATCGCTGAGCGGCCGAGGTTTTCTCGGAACCTCTCCCGGCCCCCACAGCCTCGGGCACAGTTCCCTGGCATCCACGAATCTGTCATGGTTTGCGGACTCTGTTTCTGATCGGGATTGCAACCATGCCGGACCGTTTCCTGCTGATTGGCGTTGTGTTGATGTATCTGCTCGGATGCGATCCGAGCGCGCCACCACAGCCTCCTGCTGCCGAACATTTCGATGTGCTGATCGAAAACGGAGTTATCTACGACGGCAGCGGCCGCCAGCCGTTTACCGCGGATGTAGCGATTGTCGGTGAACGCATTGCCGCAATTGGCGATCTTCAAGCCGATGCCGATATCCGGATAGACGCTGCGGGTCTTGCGGTGGCTCCGGGCTTCATCAATATGCTCAGCTGGGCGACTGAGTCGCTGCTTGAAGATGGTCATTCACAGAGTGATATACGCCAGGGGGTGACTCTGGAAGTTTTCGGTGAGGGCTCGTCTATGGGACCGGTGAATCCTGCCATGCGCAAGCAGATGCAGGACCGCCAGGGGGATATACGCTTCGACATCCCCTGGACCACGCTGGACGAATATCTGCAGCATCTGGTGGACCGCGGGATCGCGACGAACGTTGCATCGTTTGTTGGCGCAACTACCGTGCGCGTGCACGAACTCGGATATGAAGATCGTCCTCCGAGTGCCGCTGAACTGCAGCAGATGCAGGCGCTGGTAAGGCAGGCCATGGAAGATGGTGCATTGGGGCTGGGCTCTTCGCTGATCTATGCCCCGGCCTTTTATGCTCAGACTGCGGAGCTGATTGCGCTGGCAGGTGTGGTGGGTGAATACGGCGGCATGTACATCTCCCACATGCGCAGCGAAGGCAATCGCCTGCTCGAATCGCTGGATGAACTGATTCAGATTGCCGGCGAGGCCGGTGTGGCTGCTGAGGTATATCACCTGAAGATGGCTGGCCAGGATAACTGGGATAAGTATGCCGACGTCGTCGCAAGAATAGAGGCAGCAAGGGGCCGGGGTCTCGATATCACAGCCAATATGTATACCTATACCGCAGGTGCATCCGGTCTTGATGCATCCATGCCACCCTGGGTCCAGGAAGGCGGCTTTGCCGAATGGAGGGCGCGCCTGCAGGACCCGGCTCTTCGCACACGGCTGGCAGCGGAGATGACGACCCCTACGGATGCGTGGGAAAACCTGGGCCTGGCGGCCGGTCCTGACGGCATACTGCTGGTTGGCTTCCGCAACGAGAAGCTGCGCGGATATACGGGTATGACGCTGACCGAAGTGGCGCAGCTGCGTGGTACCAGCTGGGCGGAAACCGCCATGGACCTGGTGATCGAGGATGGCAGCCGGGTTGGCGTTGTGTACTTTCTGATGTCTGAAGAGAACGTGGCACGACAGGTTGCGCTGCCGTGGGTGAGCTTCGGTTCAGATGCCGCGTCGATGACTGCCGAAGGTGTGTTTCTGAATACCAGCACCCATCCACGGGCATACGGCAACTTCGCGCGGGTGCTGGGCAGATATGTGCGCGATGCAGATGTCCTGTCGTTGCCTGCCGCGATTCATAAGCTTGCCGGTCTGCCGGCGCAGAACCTCAAGCTCCGCGACCGCGGCCAGCTGCGGTCGGGAAACTACGCCGACGTAGTGGTGTTCGATCCCGAACAGATCACAGATCATGCGACGTTCGAAGCGCCGCATCAGTATGCGACCGGTATGCTGCATGTGCTGGTGAACGGCGTTCCGGTACTGCTTGATGGCGAACATACCGGCGCGCTGCCCGGCCAGGTCGTCAGGGGACCGGGCTGGCTTGGCTGGCAGAACCCGGATTCCGGCACAGAGAAACCCTAGATCGGATCGTCGATCAACGCGTACAGCCACAGTGCAATCAGCACAGCCGCCGCCACGGCGATACTGGCAGCCGGAGACAGGCTACCGGCTGCCAGTATCGCCGGCAGTGCGAACGTGCTCGCCAGGGTTTCCAGGGCCGGAATGACCAGCAGCAGACCGGTCATCACAATCACGGCGCCCATGGCCAGCAACAGCAGATTACGCAGTTTCTGATCTTTACTGATGCGGCGATTGATACGCTCTGCCATGGCAGTATCCACAGATCGATCGAGTTCCGTCGTGAATGCCTGCTGCAGCAGCGCGTCAATGGGATCCGGGTTATTGCTTACGATTTTCACACTCATGCTTCGCTCTTGTGTTGCCTGAACTTGCCGCTGTCTGCGCTCGCGTCCTGTTCCAGGTTGAAGTGTTCTCGAATCTTCTGTTTGGCACGGTGAATCTGTGATTTTATCGTGCCTTCGCGACGATCCAGTACCGTTGCTATCTCGCTGTTCGACAATCCGTGCGCATAGTTCAATACCAGCACAATCTGTTCTTCATGACTGACGACAGCAAGCAGGCGGTCCAGATCGGCCAGCTCGGTGTTATCGCTGACACTCGCTTCCAGCTCGGCCGCTGTTGCCTGAGCGACGCTGCCTGCAGATTCCGGCCGCTCCAGCTCATTGCGCTTTCTGTTCCGGCGCAGATGTGTCAGAAATACATTGTAGGCGAGCTTTGCCAGCCAGCCCGCGAAGCGCCCGCGGTGGTCGTAGGTGGCCAGCTTGCGCCAGGCGCGCAGAAAGGTTTCCTGGCAGAGGTCTTCTGCCAGACTCCTGTCGCGGCTGAAGCGCGTCAGCAGCAGCAGGATCCTGGGCTGATGTCTCTGCACCAGGATCTCAAAGGCGCGACGATCATCGAGCGTCACCGCCTGCTGCACCAGCGTTTCATCACTGAGCTCCATGCGGTTATTAGAGCATGTTGCTGCCGGATGCGTTGGCATACGGAACATGTTCAACGCTGTTTTGCCTGCCTTCAGTTTCTCTTCTTCAGAAAGAACCACAGGCCGAGATAGGCGATGCCGATCAGGACAGGGAACGCGGCGATCGCGGTCAGCGGTGCTTTGGCCTCTTCCTCACCCAGGAGGAGGCCGAAGGCGAATATGCCGAGGCCGATAAACAGCGAAATGACGCCGCGCCGCAGGTCGCCGAATTTTGAACTCAGTGAGTCCGTCAGGCCCTCGAGAACTTCCGGAGTGAGCTGTTGACCCTGTTCTATCGCAGCTCGGATAGTGGTCTGTATATTCTGTCGGGTCCGGTAGCGGAAATAGAAATTCAGGGAGATCACGCCGCCTATGGTCAGGAACAGAAAGATGGGAACCAGTTCGTCCATGGTGTAGCTACTCGTTTATTGTTGGATTCCTGAAGATAGATGCCCCCAGCGGCCCGAACGGTTGCCGGGTTTCCGGAAAAAGTGCAAAAAAAGCTCCGGCGGGTGCCGGAGCTCGGGATGCCGCTGACAGGGGAGAGGTTGGGGACCGTTTGGTGTCAGCAGCGGTCGGGGAACTGCGGGGATCGGCGGCCGGTACGGGTTGCGATAGCTGCAGGTCAGACCTTTTTCAGGGGGGAGATCTGCGCCCGGCTACCGCACCGACCATCTCTGCCGGGCCACAAAATTCAGTGTTCAAGATAGTCCTGCCAGCTTCGGCGATTTGTGAATCGGGTCACGAACACTCGGCGGTTGTGTAAGGAGTTGTATGATGCGCGCCTGTCGATTTCTCACTTTTGATGGCTCCCGGTAAGCAGTCACTAACTGAGCAGCAAAAAACTTCAGTTGACTGTGCCGGCCCGCTGAACGGATCGGTGCGCAACAGGATGGAGTACACATATGAACAGCGCAGCAACGGCTATTTTCAGGAAGTCTGCTCTCCGGCTGCTGCCGGTTGTGCTGACGTTGAGTGGCTGTGACCGCTTGGAACCGGTGCAGGGGTGGGCTGAGGCAGGGACGTTTGACATCGTCGAAGCTGATATAGCCGGGGTCCAGCAGGCGCTACAGACGGGAACGGTGAGCTGTGAGGAACTGGTTCGTCGTTACCTGGAGCGCATCGAGGAGTATGACAAGGCAAGTGGTATCAATGCCATTACAGTCACAAATCCTGCCGCACTCGAGCGGGCCCGTCAGCTGGATCAGCGACTGGCTGTTGTCGCCGACCCCCGCGCGCAGATCGGGGATCTGTTCTGTGTTCCCGTGGTGGTCAAAGACAATTTTGATACGCACGATCTGCCGACTACGGGCGGGTCGGTAGCACTACTGGATTCTCGGCCGCCGGACGATGCCTTCATGGTGCGACGGTTGCGCGAGGCTGGTGCCGTCGTCATTGCCAAAACCAATATGGCGGAGTGGGCATTCAGTCCCAGACGTACGGAAAGTTCATCTTTTGGCATTACCGCAAACGCCTACGACACTGATGTGGTGCCGGCTGGTTCTTCCGGTGGTACCGCCTCGGCGGTAGCGGCGAGTTTTGCGCTTGCCGGGCTGGGTTCGGATACCGGAAATTCCATTCGCGGCCCGTCATCACATCTGGCGCTGTTCGGCATCCGCAGTACGCTGGGCCTGACCAGCCGCGACGGCGTCATTCCGCTGGCCGCGGATCGGGATGTTGCCGGCCCGATGACACGCAGCGTGGCGGACGGGGCGAGGATGTTCACGGTGCTGGCCGGTTACGATCCGGCTGATCCGATGACGCTGCCTGCGCGGGACCAGGCGGACATAGATTACTCGGATTATCTGCTGGCGGATGGTCTGGTCGGCATGCGAGTTGGTGTTCTCGAAGCTCTGGTGACGACGCCGGAAGCCGATCCGCGGGTGATTGCGTTGTTTCGTCGGGCCGTTGTCGATCTGGCTGCTGCTGGCGCGATCATTGTTGAACCGGTCGTGATCCCGGAATTGAAGGCACATATGGAAGCCGACTACTTCTGTCCCAGGTTCCGCTACGACATGTTCATCTATCTGTCGTCGCTTGGCGACGCTGCACCCTTTCTGGACGTGATATCCGTGCTTGAGAGTGGCCAGTACTCCGATTACGTTGCCGACGAGCTGGAGTACTTTTCCGGATATCCGCTGCAGACTGCGCCCGCGGCCTGGGTTCCACCCTGTCCCGGCTTTTCAGATCATCCGGGCCGGACGCAGTTTCGTGACGATGTAGTTGCAACGATGGATGAGCTTGGCCTTGATCTGCTGATCTATCCGACCTGGACCAATCCTCCGGCTTCGCTCAGCCGTCCGGAGGCGGAGTATCGCGGCGATAATTCTCAGCTCATTGCGCCAGACACCGGGATGCCTGCGGCAACCGTCCCGATGGGCTTCGTTGCCGAACGCTGGCCGGCCGGGCTGCAGCTGCTGGCTCGCCCCTTCGCCGAAGCGACGATTTTTCAGGCGGCCTACGCTTACGAACAGGCGACGCAGCGCAGACGAGCACCGGTGCTTGGGGTGGCTTCAGGAGATTCCGGCGTAGAAGAAAAGGAAGAGTGAATTGCCCCGGGGCCGATGGGAGGGGAGAGGGTGGCCCCGGGGTAACTCAGCGCTACGTGGAGATATTCGCCGCAGGCTCGTGAAGCTGACGTGAAAAAAACACGGCGCTGTGTTCGCCAGGCACAAAGATTAGCTGTGGTAAAGTACGCGGCAAATTTTTTCCGCCAGAGGACATTGTGAAACTACGCTTCGCACCGCTTTTTAGTTCCGTTTTACTGCTGTTGTCTGCCGTTGCTGCGCAAGCGGTGAATGCACCAGCGCGTGCTGATAACGGCATGGTTATTTCTGCCAACGACACGGCTTCGATGATTGGCGTCGAAATCATGCAGGAAGGTGGCAATGCGATTGATGCGGCGGTGGCGACGGCCTTTGCACTGGCGGTAAACCATCCCACTGCCGGAAATATCGGCGGCGGTGGTTTTCTCGTCTATCAGCCGGCTGAGGGCGAACCGGTTGCCTACGATTTCCGCGAAGTGGCACCTACCGGTTCGCATCCGGAGATGTGGCTGGAAGACGGTGAATCCAGTTTTCAGCGCCATCACATGAGCCACATGTCCGTTGGTGTACCCGGCACGGTGGCGGGTCTCTATCTTGCGTGGCAGGAACATGGCGCACTCCCATGGAAGCGACTCGTGGCCCCGGCCATTGCGTTGGCGCGGAATGGATTTGTTGTCACGGATGGGCTGTCGAATTCGCTGCAGCGGGCACTGCAGAGGATGCAGAAGTATGAAGCTTCCATGGCGCAGTTCACGAAAGACGGTACGCCTTATGAAGCGGGCGATCTGCTGATCCAGGCAGATCTGGCGGCAACTCTGGAACGCATAGCTGAAAACGGACCGGCAGGTTTTTATCAGGGCCGCACGGCAGAACTGCTGGTGGCGGAAATGCAGCGCGGCGGCGGTTTGATAACGCTGGATGATCTGGCCAGCTATCAAGCCAAGAAGCGCGCGCCGGTAGCCGGCACCTATCGAGGCTACGAGGTGCTCTCAATGCCGCCGCCAAGTTCCGGTGGCGTTGCGCTGATCGAAATGCTGAACATCCTCGAAGGCTACGACCTCGGCGCGCACGGTTTCGGTTCCGCACAGACCCTGCATCTGATGGCCGAATCCATGCGCCGGTCGTATGCGGACCGGGCACGCTTCATGGGTGATCCGGACTTTGTTGAGCTGCCTATCGCCCGCCTGATATCGAAAGCGTATGCGACTCAATTACGCGAAACGATCAACCCGGTTACTGCATCCGTTTCTTCACCGGATTCATTTGACTGGCCGGTGGAAAGTGAAGAGACCACACATTTTTCAGTAGTCGACAAGGCACGTAACGCGGTCTCTCTGACCTATACGCTCGAATGGGGTTATGGTTCCGCGATTGTGGTTCCCGGCGGCGGATTTCTGCTCAACAACGAAATGGGTGACTTCAACGCCGGGCCGGGTCTGACGAACGCCAACGGCCTGATCGGCACTGCGGCAAATCTGGCGCAACCCGGTAAACGGATGCTGTCAAGCATGTCCCCGACGATCGTCAACAAGGATGGAGACGTGTTTATGGTGACGGGCAGCCCGGGTGGTCGGACCATCATCAATACGGTGCTGCAGACGATCCTCAACGTTATCGACCATGATCTGAATGCGCAGGCGGCTGTGGATTTCGGTCGGATTCATCATCAGTGGCTGCCGGACAAGATCTACTATGAAACCTCCGAGTTCTCCCCGGATACGCTGTTACTGCTGGAACAGCGTGGTCACGTGCTGGAAGCCCGCAACCGGCAGGGGGTGGCAGAAGTCATTGTGGTCAGACCTGAAGAAGGCACGCTCGAAGGCGGAGTCGACCGGCGGGTCCCGGATGGCGGCGCCCGCGGCTTTTAGACAGCGCCCGCGGCTGCTCCTGTAGAGAAGCGTCCTAAAATCAGCGCAGTGGCCGGAATCAGTTGATTTTCAGGGTCAGGCCGATGTAGTCGCCTGGCTTTGCCGTCATGATCTGACTGTGCACCCTGTCGTCCCAGCGGTAATAAACCCGATAACCGTCGATACGATCTGAGCCCACGGTACGGATGGTGCACTGCAGACCAAGGTCCCAGCGCAGCGTGGCCGCCAGCCCGCTCTGTGGTTTTGCCGGACACTCTTCGATCTGCGTGTCGGGGGCCGTGATCGGTTCAACGTTGACCACAGGCGCCTGCACCTGGATCTCGGCAGCGTTTACCAGCGCGGGAGCGGCCAGTGCCAGTAGAATCAGCAGACATCTGCAGTATGACATCAGGGTGCTCCCAGGTTGTTCCAGCCGAGTATCTGCAGTGTACTCAGATCGGTCGCGCTCAGGCCTGATTCGCTGATGGACATCCGGATCTGGAACCCGCCATCGGCTACCGGTAGCGAGACGAAGTCTGCACCGTTGATGCGGTCGTTCAGGCTCGCGGCGAATCGTTCGGCACGGATTTTCGAGTCGAAGCGAACCGGATTGTTCACTGCCAGAGCCTGCAGTTGACGACTGCTTCGTTTAGCCTTGCCGCGATTGATCCGGTTCTGGTGGCTGGCCACCTTGCTGGCATATCCTTTTGCTCCGGCCGGAAGCGTCGGGCTGCGGGAGATTCGCCCGGGGCCATAGTTGTAAGCAGCCAGGGCCCGCTCCACATCACCGTCACTGTGATCCAGCAGTTCGCGCAGGTATCGTGCGCCGAGTTCAATGTTCAGGCACGGATTGTAGAGTTCGGATACGCGTTTTACGCCGAGGTGTTTTGCGGTACCGGGCCACTGAATCTGCATGATGCCATGGGCATTGCGGTTTGACCGGGCGTCGGGATTCATGGCGCTTTCAACCGATGCCACGGCCAGCAGCAGGTCCACCGGAACCTGATGCATTCTGGCGGCGATTTCAAAACACGACTGATAAGGATAGCCGGATCCTGCTGCTGCGCCTGCCCCGACGCTCCAGCCTGCCAGGCAGCAGGCGATGATCAGATTTCTGAGTTGTTTCATCGTCCTGTGATCTCGGCCAGCTCCATCAGCATGGATTCCCGCTCTGCCTCGCTGTCATAGGGGAAGGTGACCTGATACTCACCCGGCCCCTGACGCTGGACGCTGAATGGATGAGTGAAGTACTCGCTCAGACGATTGGCAAACCCTTCCGCGGAACGTTCGCTGTGAAATGGCGTCCAGACGCTGGCCAGTTTTTCCAGCTCGACGGCTGCCACCTGCGGTGAACTGGGCTCAGTATCAGCGTTTGCTTCGAGATCGGGCCAATCCGATGCGTCTGTGCTGTCTGCAAGCACCGTGGCGCTCCCCAGCGTTAGCGGCACAGAGTCCGCGTCGCGTTGGGACTGTTCTGGCGGCGCAGCCTGTTCTGCACTGAAGGCAGCGTCAGCCACTTCGGCAGCGGGTATCTGCCAGGGTGTCGGGGCCCTGGGCGTTTCCGGCGTCGGTTGTGGTACGGGTATGGGCGTGATTGCGGATTCACTCAGACTCACCGGCTCATCAGCAGGCAGGGCGCCTGAGTCATCTGAATCCGTGGCGCTGGCTTCCCGCATCGCGTCACGATCAGGTTTTTCCCCGGCCAGCCGCAGGGGTGGGGGCTGCACCGGCTGGTCCGACTGCGATTTCCGGAACAGCAGGTTGCCGGTGGTATGGATGAATTTCCCCCAGCCGGAGCTGACCTGCTCGACCACGGGACTGGTAGGGGCATTGGTAGTCGTTGCTATCAGCAGCGTCAGCGCTGCGCCTGTCAATATGCCGAATAAAAATCGCATCAGTTTTCCTATCAGATCTCGACCGCTTGGTTGCCGGCGTTGGCCAGGTGAATTGCGCGCCACTCATAGCTGCCGGGATGTTTCGCGAGCAGGGCGTCGAGCTGCGTGAGCCAGCGGTTCAAGCCGGACTTTGCGTGACGGGAGCAGGCACCGGGCGCGTTACGGATGTGTCTGGCGACGGCTCTGGCGACTGCGCGATCGGCAACCGCAATGGCGTAAACACCAGCATCGGGGGTGGCGGAGTCCCGACCTCGACCAAGCCGCAGCCGGAAGCGTCTTTCCCCGGCTTCATCCAGAGTGGTCTGGCTGGAGCAGCTGCTGCTGTGCAGCTCCCGTTGACTGGTGGACAGCACGAACAGGTAGGCGTCCTGAGTTAACTCGAAACTTACCTCTATGCAGGAATCCGGGTCGCCGCGATGGGTGCCGCAGACGCCGCCGCTGGCACGGGGATGCAGCTGCATTGCGGTCAGTAGCGGCAGCTGGCCAGGTTCCGTCGTCACCCGTGAAATCGCATTTGCTGCCACGCGGGAATCGGCAGGTATCGGTGCAGCACGCGAGTCGGAACTTACGAAAACCGATGCGAGGTGCTGATTCAGCTCACCACGGTGATCTGTAAGTGTCAGCAGCACTTCCCGCGTTTGCGGACCAATGGCGTTTGCCGTGATTGCCATACGCCACCGGGCATCAGCCGGATCCGGTGTCATGACTGCGAGTGCAGCCAGCGTCAGATCCCGTTGCAGTGCCCGTTGCAGACGGCTCAGCTCCTCAGAACCGGCAGGTTCCAGATACACCGGACCATCCACGCCTTCCGGCAGGGTGCAGCGCAGACTGCGCTGCAGTACTTCAGAGATTCTGGCGGTATCCTGCAGCGGCAGCGGGCGCTCGAGGGTGCCTGTGGCTGCGCCTGGTACTGCGGTTCGCAGAGCCAGAGCTTCAGCGCTGCTCAACCGGCCACGCCAGGTCAGGCTGATGCCGCTGACCCAGACAGATTCCTCGACGTCGATCATGCCGAGGTTCAGAGACTGGGCGGTGCCAGCCGGTGGTTCGAATTCTATGCCGAGCAGATAGTTCGGATGCTCTGTTACGCCACAGTTCTGCAGCGGTTCCTGCCAGGCCAGCCTGACACCCGGATACTGCAGCAGGCGCTGTGTCAGGTGAGCCTGTACCGCCTGATGCAGCCTACTTGGCGTTTCCACTGGCTTGCCACCTGCTAGCGCAACGATCTGCACAGCCTCACCGCTGAACTTCGGATGTTTACTGAGCAGCTCCGCAATCTGCGGTGCGGCTTCAGTATCGAGCCAGCGGCCGAGCGTACCCGTCAGCAGCCCGCTGCTGGCCTGGACCGAGGTGGTCAGCAGCAGCA
>Ga0055474_10000350_pt1 | contig 10480 bp, 8 predicted proteins | sample Muzzi_PWA_D1_FD_57680 | JGI IMG/M metagenome (GOLD analysis project Ga0055474, IMG submission 57680) | Wetland microbial communities from San Francisco Bay, California, USA, that impact long-term carbon sequestration - Muzzi_PWA_D1 | ecosystem: Environmental > Aquatic > Marine > Wetlands ... | reverse complement strand
GATATCACTTGAAGTTTTACTTCCGCTGGCGATGTACCTGGCGGTTCTGATCGGGCTGGGCCGTTTGCACAGCGATTCGGAAATTTACGCGATGCGCTCCAGCGGGATCAGCGAAATGCGCGCGCTGCGGCCGATTGTCGGCGTGGCCGCCTTGCTGGCCATTTTCATCGGCCTGTTTTCATTGTTCGTGCGGCCCTGGGCCTATGGAAATTCATACGAAATCCGGGCCAGGGCCGAGGCCTCGACCGAGGTCGAGCGGATTCGCGAGGCCCGGTTTTACACGTTTGAAGAGGCGGAGCGAACGGTGTTCATCAAGTCGGTATCCGACACCGACAACCGCTTGTCCGAAGTATTCATCCGGATGCGAAAAAACAACGATCTGCAGGTCATTACCTCGGCATCCGGACAACTGACCTACGATGCCCGCCCTGGCTACGATCAACTGGTGCTGAACCAGGCCAGCGTTTACAAGCGGGTTGAAGATGGTCCCGACGTGTTCGCCCAATTCGAGAAATTTACCCTGTGGCTTCCCGCCGGCGAACCTGACCCGGTCGGCTACAAGACCAAGTCCAGCAGCACGTTCGATCTGCAGTCTTCGACCGGTGGGGAAGACCGGGCCGAGTTTCAATGGCGCCTGAGCACCCCCTTGTCCGCCCTGTTGCTGGCCTTGCTGGCAATTCCCATGAGCCGCAGCAGGCCGAGACAGGGCCGCTATGCCCGTATGCTGCTCGCCCTGGTGATCTACGCCGTCTATTTTAACTTGCTGGACGTGGCCAGGACCTGGGTTGAACTGGGCAAAGCCACGGGCATCTGGTGGGCGCCGGCCAGCCTGGCGGTGCTGGTTGTCGCCCTGTACCTGCCGTGGCGCAAACTCGAGCGCAGATTCTTGCGGGCCAGGAGTGTGGCGGCATGAAAATCCTGGACCGATACATTGCCGGCAATTATCTGAAAGGCTTGCTGCCGGTGATGGTGCTGTTATTGGCCCTGTTCAGCCTGGTCGCGCTGGCCGATGAACTGGAGCAGGTGGGCAAGGGCAGTTTCAGGCAGGTCGATGCCTTCCTGGTGATTCTCTACACCGCACCGCGGCGCATGGTCGACCTGTTGCCGGTGACCGCGTTGCTGGGCGGCTTGATGGGACTGGGCGCCATGGCCAATCACCAGGAACTGATCGCCGCCCGCTCATCCGGGATGTCCAAGGCGCACATGGCCTGGCCGGTGTTCAAGGCGGTCCTGTTGGTGGCGTCCCTGGCGGTGCTGATTCAATCCGTGCTGGTGCCGGCCAGCGAGAGGGCCGCGTCGGAAATCCGATCCAGGTCCCTGGAGCAGACGTCGCTGGAAGATGGCGGCCGGCTGCAATTCTGGACCCGCAGCGGCGAGAACTTCGTTCACGTGAGCGATGTACTGTTCAACCGGATCCTGCAGGGCGTGGAGATTTACAGCACGGGCGAAAACGGCGAACTCCGGCAAATCATCCAGGCTCGCCAGGCGACCATTGTCGGGCAGGATACCTGGCTGCTGGACGGCGTCACCCAGACACGCCTGGACGGCATGACGGCCACCGAAGAACAGATCGACCGGCTCAGCTGGACTGGCCTGTTGTCCGAGGAGCAGGCCAACATCCTGATCCTGCCGCTGGATGCGCTGGCGCCGGTCGACCTGGTGCGCTACATCCTCTACCTGCGGGCCAACGGTCTGGACACCCATCACTTCCAGGTCATTTTCTGGCAGCAGATCAGCATCGTTATCGCCATTCTCGCCATGGGACTGCTGTCATTGCCCATGCTGGTGGGATCGACCCGCGGTATTTCTGCCGGGCAGAGAATTATGACGGGTGGCATTATCGGGATCGTTTTCTACCTGTTGCAGCAACTGACGGGTCATTTGGCCGGGTTGTTCAACCTGGTGCCATCGTTGACCATCCTGACACCGGTGATCATTTTGCTGGGTGTTTCGGTCCTGGCCCAGTTCTGGCGCAGCGGTTCGATGAGAAAGCCGTGGCGCGCGAGCCCCGTATCACTGCCGCGATGATTCAGGTTTCATGAAGGTGCTGACCACGAAGATCGCGCCGTGATGACCAGGTCTGCCGAAGGTTTGGAACCGGCCGGCAGGCGCATCAGGCGCATGTCGCAGTTCCAGCCCGATTCGGACGCTTCGATATCGAACACCCGATAGGAGGCGCCTGCGGCACTGGAAGCAGAGGCTGTGCCATAAATATGCGTGTGGCCGAATATGTCTTCCCGGTCGCGGTGCAGATGGCCGTACAGAACCAATTGAGGCGGAAGGTCGGTCAACAGGTTTTTCAGCCGCCGGCCATCCAGCAGAGCTTTGCGGCGTTTGGTCATTTTTGGAAACGGCGGGTGATGGATCAGCAGGCATTGGAATTTTTGGTCGGCTTGCCCGGACGTCAGCCTGGATTCCAGCCTCGCCAGCTGACCCATTCCCAGTTGCCCCCGGGCGGAGAAAATCCGGGTAGTGCAGGCGCTGTTCAGGCCGATGATTCGCACATCGTCGAATTCCCTCACCACCGGGTAGCCGGCGGTATAATCGTCCGCCGTTTCATCTTCTGCTGGTTGGGGCAGGTAGGCTGCCCAATGCTGATTCATCGCAGCCAGCGAGTCGCCTGCGTAGTTGTCGTGATTGCCTGGAATCAACGTGACTTTTTCGGGGCTCCCCAGTTGCTGCAGCCACTCGGCAGCCTCGATGATTTCACTTTCTAGCCCGATATGCACCAGGTCCCCGGTCAGCAGAATCTGGTCGGCTTGTTCAGCCTCAATGGCTGCCGTTAGATGATCCAGGATGGCGGGGAGATGAACGTGGCGCCGGTTTCGATACCAGGACAGGTAACCGGAACGCCGCTTGCCTCGCAGGTTCCAAAAACGCCGGCCTTCCAGGCTGCTCAAGTGGGGGTCGGTGAGGTGGATGAGTCGCATCAGTTTTTTCTGGGCCAGGAGGTTTTGCCGGCCGGGACCGGGTTGTATAATTATTGGTTACGCCGGGCGGTCATCCCGGACTATCGTCAAGAGCAACTATAGCATGAGCACTTTTGCCTTCGTTCTGGAAGAAACCCCGGTGAAGCTGTGGGGTCTGTCCGCCCGTCAGCGCCTGCGCCGGCAATTGAAAAGCGTCGGGGGCGTCAGTTTGCTGAAACCCGACCAGGAAGCGCCGGCTGCCGGCCGTTTCCTGTTGCTCAATGGCAATTTCCTGTTTGAATTGAGAACCCTGTCGGGCTTGCTAGAACGGGACAATACGGCCTTGACCTACCCGGGTGACCACACCGTGGCGGCGGCCATCGTCGATTCGGATCACCTGGCGGCTACGCGCGAGACCATGCAAAACCGGCCGACCGAAGTACCTGAGTACCTCGAAACCATCACGCCCTACGATCTGGCGGCGTTCAATGAGGCCCTGCGCAGCGCCCAGGTGCCGTTGCTCGAACCGGTCAGCGAAGACCGCCGGACGCACCTCGAGAACGTGCTTTACGGCAATGCTTACCGGGGGATCACCGACCTGGTGACCAAGTTTTTCTGGCCGCGCCCGGCGCGCAAGGCGGTTCACGTGGCGGCCAACCTGGGCCTGTCACCCAATATGATTACCACGCTGGGCCTGCTGCTGGTCGTGGCGGCCTGTTACCTGTTTCTGCACGGCCAATACCTGGCCGGCCTGCTGGCGGGCTGGCTGATGACGTTTTTGGACACGGTTGACGGTAAACTGGCCCGCGTGACGGTGCAGTCCAGTCAATTCGGACATCTTTACGACCATGCGATCGATCTGCTTCACCCACCATTCTGGTACATTTTCTGGGGCATGTCGCTGACCGGGCTGGCGCCTTTCATGGGTTTCGATCGTGAACAGATGTACCTGCTGATTGTGCTGGGCTACGTGGTGGGGCGGGTCATCGAAGGTGTGTTCTCCCTGTTGGGTGAGTGCAGCATTTTTACCTGGCGTCCCTTTGACGCGTATTTCCGGCTGGTGACGGCCCGGCGCAACCCCTGCCTGATCATTCTAACCGCCAGTGCGCTGATTGGCCGCCCCGACTGGGGCTTCCTGGCTGTCACGGCCTGGACCGTGCTGACCACGTTTATCCTGTGGGTGCGATTGATGCAGGGCACGCTCGCTCGCGCGAAAAATGGCCCACTGCAATCGTGGCTGAGCGCCGATGATGTGGGCCACGGGTCGACTGCAAAAGCCTTCGAGATCTTTGGCAGCACCCGGAGCGCCTATGGAGGCGAGTGACCGTTTGTGCGGACTGGTCCGAAGCCAGGTCGCCGGCACCTGCGATTTTCCGGACGAAAAACGAGACGCCCTGCTGAACCAGATCCGGCAGCGCTATGGTCAGGGTCTGCTGGCGGTTTTGATTTACGGTTCCTACCTTCGCGGCAAACGCGACACCTTGCTGGATTTCTACGTATTACTGGACAGCTACCGCTCGATGCCGAAAGCCTGGCACGGCTGGCTGGACAAAGCCCTGCCGCCCAACGTATACCAGATTCAACACGGCGCCCCACCGGACGAAATTCGCGCCAAGTATGCGCTGCTCACGCTGGACCGGTTCGAATACGCGGTCAAAAACGAGTTCCATTCCTATTTCTGGGCCCGGTTTGCGCAACCCTGCGGCATCCTTTTTTGTCGCGACGAACACACCGAGGGGCGACTGATCGATGCGATCGCGCAGGCCAGCGGCACCTTCGCCCATCGGGTCGTGCCGGGCTTGCCGGAACGGTTTGATGCCAAACAGCTGTGGACCACCGGGTTGACGCTGACTTACCGCTGCGAGTTTCGTTCAGAACCGCCGGGACACGCGGCCAAACTGTTTGAATACTGGCCGCAGTATTACGAATCGGTCACCCGCTGCCTGGCCGAGCTGGATCCGTCGTTCCAATCAGGTGAGGACGGCAACGATTTTCAAAACACCAGCAGCGCCCGCGCCCGGCGCTGGTTCCGGTTCAGCTGGTGGTTGCGGCGGGTTCAGGGCAAGGTGCTGTCCACCCTGCGGATATTCAAAGCTGCGCTAACCTTCGATGGCAGCCTGGATTACCTGTTGTGGAAGATCAAGCGCCATTCCGGAATCTACATCGAACCCAGCCGGCTGCAACGCAAATACCCGATGATTTTCGCCTGGCCGCTACTGTGGCGCCTGTGGCGCAAGGGCGCATTTCAATAGGCAGGCTAAACCCCGGTCAGCAGGTGCTTCAGGTTGGCGAATGACTGGATGATGGTTTCGACCTGGTCTTCGGTATGGGCTGCGCTGATGCTGCAGCGGATGTAGCTGTGCCGGTCGGGTGATGCCGGCGGCACCATCAGGTTGGTGTAAACGCCCGATTCCAGCAGGCGGTTCCAGAACGGCAACGCGACCTCTTTTTCGCCCAGGCGAACCGCCACCACCGGGCTGACATCGGGCCCGACGATGAAACCGTGCACTTTGAAGCCTTCATACAGGCGCCTGGCGTTGCGCCACAGCCGTTCCCGCAATTCCGGACGGGCGCGCAGCTGGCGCAGTGCTTCGTGGGTGCTGGCGATAATGGATGGGCTGGAGGAGGCGGTAAAAATGAAGGGCCGCGACACGTAGCGCACCAGTTCGAGTTCGGAATGCGGGCTGACGCAGAAGCCCCCCATGGCGCCCAGGCTCTTGCTGAAGGTGCCGACGAAGAAATCGACTTCGTGCATCACGCCCTGTTGCTCCGCGACCCCGCGGCCGCCCTCGCCATACACGCCCAGCGAGTGGGCCTCGTCCACCAGTAACCAGGCGCCGTATTTCTTTTTCAGCGCGACGATTTCGTCCAGCGGCGCGCAGTCGCCCAGAACGCTGTACAACCCCTCGGTGACGATCAGGCAATCCGCGGTCTTGTCGCCCAGGCGCCGTAGGCGCTTTTCAAGGCTTTCCACGTCGTTGTGTTTGAAACGGAACACGTCGGCGCCACTCATCTGGCAACCGTCGTACAGGCTGGCATGAGCGTCGGAATCGAGCAGCACGGTGTCACCCGGTTTCAGCAGGGCGCTGAGTGTGCCCAGGTTGGCGGCGTAGCCGGTGGAGAAAACCATGCCATAGGGCATTTCGTAAAAGTCGGCCAACTCTTTCTCGAGCGCCGCGTGCGCGGCAAAACTTCCGTTCGCCATGCGTGATCCGGTCGTCCCGGTGCCCTGGTTCTGCAACGCCTCGAGGGCGGCGGCGACGCAGGCGGGGTCGAAGGTCAGGCCAAGGTAGTTATTGGTTCCGGCCAGGATGGTCGGGCGGCCCTCGACGATGCCTTCGGTGGGTGAAATGATGCGATCCATCACGACCTGCGTCGGGTCGTGCCCGCCAGATGCCATCTGCGAGCGAATGGCGGCAGCAGCGGCAAATTTGTCCAGCAATGACATGATCAGTCCACGAGACCGGCGACAACCCTGGCCAGGTCACCGACCGTGTGCGTGTTTGACAGGCTGTTCATATCGATCATGATGTCAAAAGACTCCTCGAGTTCCATCATGAATTCCATCACCTGGAACGAGTCCATGGTGAAATCCGAGACCAGGTTGGTGGCGGGGGTAATCGGTCCGTGAGCCGCCAGTTCAGGCTGCCCGCTGGATTCCAGGTAGCTGGCAAGGAGCTTGCCGACACGATCTTCTATATCCGAAATACTGGTGTTCAAAGAATGTCTCCCATCCCCGATTCAACACGCAGGTGTCGATTCAAAACAGTGTTTGCAGACCCTTTTTCAGGTCGAATTCCGGGAACCATCCGGTGGCTGCGATGAAGGGCTTATTGTCGCATAACCAGTCGGGTTGAGTCAGTTCCCGCACTTTACCCGGTGTCAGCATGGGCGCACGGCCCAACAGGCGCGAACCGGACTGGTTGACCCGGGCCGCTGCGGATAAGATCCAGGTTGGGATTTTAACAGAAAGATGGCGTCCCCCACTGGCAATTTCCGCGATTTCGCGCCAGGAATACCCGCCCGGATGCCCGTCATCCAGTTCGAATACCTGTTGATTGCATTCCTCCCAGTGTTCGAGCCAGGTGAGGCAGGCCGCTGCGACGTCATCGACGTAAACCAGCGATACTTTTTGGCCGCTGGGGCCGGCTGGCGTGACGATACCTTTCCTGGCCAGCTTCAGGATGGGCAGCATTTCCCGGTCGCCCGGGCCATACACCGCAGTCGGCCGCAAGATGGTCCACGGAAAACGGGCGTTCCGTATCAAGGCCTGCTCGCCGAGATGTTTGCTGTTGGAATAGTCCGAGAGTTGGGGGCGGCCGGCGGCCAGTGAGGAGACCAGCAGGAACGGGATATGCCGTTCCGCCTGGTTCATGGCCTCGACGATGCAGGCCACCCCATCGATATTCGCCGCCCGGAAGTCTTCCAGGTCACCACCACGGACAGTGCCAGCGCAGTACATCACGGCATCCGACCGACTGAGGGCAGGGACCAGTTTTTCGGTATCGGTGAGTTCAGCGGTCAAGGTTTCGATGCCGGGTGCCAGCCGGGCTTTGTCGGCCGTTGCCGGACGGATGACCGCTTCGGCGCGATGGCCCTGGTTGACCAGGGCAGCCTGGAGCCGCTGGCCGATGAATCCCGTCGCGCCTGTGAGCAGCACGGATTTCATCGGGCTAACGTTAAAATTGCAGGTTTTTTCGCGTTGGGGTCAGGCGATCTTACGATCGCTGGCCACCGGATCATGCCGCTTGTTGGCAGATTTTGCGTGACGATCCAGGTAACCCTGTCGTGACTGGAACCGCGACAGCTTGCCGGAAGAGGTTCTCGGCAGGGTGCCGGGACGAACCAGGTCGATGATGACGTTGATGCCGAAGTGCTCATGCATCAACTCGGTAATCTGGTGCGCCAGCTTGTCTCTCGCCTCCGGATCACGTTCCTTGGTCTCGACAACCAATACGGCCAGTTCTTCGTCGCTGAAGCCGGTTACCGAGAAAGCGGCGACGCCGCCCAACCGGACACCGTCCAGGCGCTGGGCGACGACTTCCATATCATGTGGCCAGATGTTTCGGCCCTTGATGATGATGACGTCCTTGCTTCGCGCGGTGATGTAAATGTGGTCGCCCACGCGGTACCCGATGTCCCCGGTATCCAGCCAGCCATCATTCGACAGCACCGCGAGGGTGGATTCCGGATCCTGAAAATAGCCGGTCATGACGCTGGGACCCCGCAGCATGATTTCGCCGCACTGTCGCTCCGGCACCTCATTGCCTTCCTTGTCCTGGATGGAGAACTCGAAGCCGGGGAGCAAGGCGCCGCAATCAACGTAATGGGCGGTGTTTGGGGAACCTTCGGCCACCGGTTGCGCCAATCCCTGACGGGACATCAGGTCCTGGTCGACACGGTCTACCGTGAGCCCCAGGTCAAGCGGGGCAAAACTGACGGCCAATACGCACTCGGCCATGCCATAACAGGCTACGAAGGCCTTTTCGCTGAAGCCACAAGGCGCCAGGTTCCTGGCAAAGGCTCTCAGGGGCGCCGGATTGACCTGTTCGGCCCCCACGCAGGCGGCACGCCAGGAGCTCAGGTCGTAACGCTCGTAATCTGAAGGACGCAGGCGTTTCGCGCACAGCGCGTAGCCGAACGTCGGGCTGGAAGAAATCGTTCCGCGGTTGTCCGAAATGATTTTCAGCCACAGCCTGGGCCGCATGGCGAAGGTCCTTGAAGGCAGATAATCGGCGGATAACTGGCAAATCAACGGCACCAGGATGAACCCGATCAGACCCATGTCGTGGTAGTAAGGCAACCACGATACGAAGCGGTCATTCTTGGTCAGTTTCAGGCCGTGCTCGGCAATCTCTTGCAGATTGTTCAGCACCGTGGCTTGATCGATTTCCACGCCGCGCGGGAAACGGGTGCTGCCCGAGGTGTACTGCAGGTAGGCGGGTTCGTTGGCTCGCAGCGGTTCGAACTCCACATCAGCTTCCGGTAACGCGTCGAATTGCTCCGGCGTGCCGGCCATCACCAGGTCAAGCTGCCCGGCCACTTCCTGCAGGAAAGAATGGTGTGAATCCGGCGCCACCGCGATCGCAGCGCCGCAGCTTTGCAGCATGCGCTTGATCTGGCCGATATAGGCCTTGTGGGCGCCCAGTTGAATTCCGGCTGGCAGAGCCACCGGGTTCAGCCCGGCATACTGACAGGCAAAGAAAAACCGGTGAAACATCGGATCGGTTTCAGCAATGATGCCAACCCGGTCGCCACGATTCAGGCCCAGGCCAAGCAGACGGCGCGCCAGGGTCATGGCCTGGTTGCGAAGATCCCGGTAGCTTAAAACGGCGCTCAGTTCACCACGGTGATCATAGAAATTAAAACCGGAATGGCCGCCCGCTGCATAGTCCAACGCATCCGCAAGGTTTGAGAATCCACTATTCTTGACGGGCAGATTCTGATTGAAGGGAGTTGCCTGCATTTGACTGCTTTCTGACTGTTCCGCTCTTATTTTATGTCCGAAAGTAATGTTTGAATCCATCGTCAAGGGCCTTAATAGGTCAAAGTTTCCGGATATTTGCGTTCATCGTCAAGTCTTGAAGTGCTCGCAATGACAAAATCCTGTTACATACTTCAGTTCAAATCATATTCGAACATGGCTGTCATGGCGGTCACTTTCTTGATCAAGCAATTCTGCGTCTATCCTGCGAATTATAGTTCACGCATTTTATTTGAGTGCTTGCCATGTTACTTGTCTCGAAACGACAACTAATTGACCCGGATTACTTGTTATCAAATTATTACGGGTGTTATCAAAATATTACGGGCCTTTGCAACGTGCGCCAATGATACCCGTTTTCAGGTAATAAAAACGTTAATTTTCTTGCTTAATCCGCCTATTCTACAGGTTTGTGACAAAAATCGCTGCAATTGATATCGGAACCAGCCATCGCAGCAGCCAGAACCAGGTTTTGAAGAACCAGGCGCGCTTGATGTCCAGTTCGTTCTGAATGGCCTGCGGCTTGATTTTCCAACCGACAAAGAGCGCCAGTAGCAGACCGCCCAGCGGCATCATCAGGTTGGCGGTGACGTAATCCAGTATCTCGAAATAGCCCAGCTCGGCAAATCGGTCGATAAAGCCCAGTGGCCGCCATTCCGACCACAGGTTGAAGGAAAACACGGTGCCCATGCCCAGTACGAAAACCGAAAGACAAACCAGCATCGCCGCGAGGCTTCGCCTCATGTTGAACCGCTCCTCCCACCAGGCGATCATCGGCTCCAGTGTTCCGATAACGGAGGTCAGCGCGGCGAAAAACAACAAGATGAAAAACAGTGTCCCGAAAACAATACCGCCGGGTACGTTACCGAACGCGATCGGCAGGCTGATGAAGATCAACCCTGGCCCGTCCGCCGGGTCGAGGCCATTGGCGAAAACGATGGGAAAAATGGCCACGCCGGCCACCAGGGCGACCAGCGTGTCCATGCCGCAGATGATGATCGCCGAACGGGAGATGGAAATCTCCCTGCCCAGGTAAGCGCCGTAACCCATCATCAGGCCCATCGCGACACCAATAGAGAAAAAGGCC
>Ga0055474_10000348_pt1 | contig 10513 bp, 6 predicted proteins | sample Muzzi_PWA_D1_FD_57680 | JGI IMG/M metagenome (GOLD analysis project Ga0055474, IMG submission 57680) | Wetland microbial communities from San Francisco Bay, California, USA, that impact long-term carbon sequestration - Muzzi_PWA_D1 | ecosystem: Environmental > Aquatic > Marine > Wetlands ... | reverse complement strand
CAGAGCCGGCGGAGAAGGCCCGCTCGCAGCGCGGCTCGAGTTTTGCCACAGGCTGCTAGCCGAAGAATACCAGGGCCCCCTAAGATAGACTCCCCATCCCATGGTCACTCTCTGGGAGTCCCTCTCCCACAAACTACGCGCCAGTGAACCGTACCGCCGATTGCGGGGCGGCGCGGGTTCCGTGGAGCGGTTGCCGTTGCCGGCGGCGGCGTGGGTGGGGTCGTTGTTGGGGCAGGACGCCGGACGCCCCCTGTTGGTGGTGGTGCCCCGGGAGGCGGATGCGCTGGCGTGGATCGAGGCGGCACGACTGTTCGGCGGAGAGTCTGAAGAAAAGCGCGCGATCTACTTCCCGGCCCCTTCCTTGAGCCCCTACCAGGAGACCGAAACCTCCCTGATGGTGCGCTCCCAGGAGGCGGTGGCGCTGGACCGGGCGATCCGCGGCGAGGTGGCGGCGGTGGTGTGCACGCCCCGGGCGCTGTTCCGCCGCCTGCCGCGACCCCAAGATTTCCAGGCCCTGACCTACACGGTGCGCCCGGACGAGGAACACCCCATCGAGGATCTGGTGGCCCACCTGGTGCGCTGCGGGTACCACCGCACGGATCTGGTGATGGAGGTGGGGGATCTGGCGGTGCGAGGCGGCGTGTTCGACTTCTTTCCGCCCGGCGAAGATGGTCCCGTGCGCCTCGATCTGTTCGGCGATACCGTGGAATCCATCCGCCGCTTCGATCCCCAGAGCCAACGCTCCGAAGAGCGGCTGGACGCGGTGCACATCCTGCCCCTGGTGCCCTTCCTGGCGGGCGAGCAAGAAGCGGCGAAGCTGGCCCGGCTGCTGGCCACCGCCTTCGAGGGCGAGACCTCCGAGGACGTGGCGGAACGGCTCACCGCCCTGCACGAGCGCGGCAGTTTCCCCGGTTGGGAAAACTACTTGCCGCTGCTGGCGGAAACCACCGTCGGCTTGATGGATCTCTTCCCCCGGGCACTGACCGTGGCGGTGGACCCGGAGGCGCTGCGGGAAGAGGCGGATCACCATGCGGCGCTGCTGGCGGAGGAAGCCAAGAGCCGCCTCGAAGCCGGGCGGCTGGCCGTGCCCGCCGAGGAGTTGGAGCTACCCCTGGAGGCCGTGCACACCGTCCTCACCCGGGCGGAGCTGAAAGTCCTGGGCCTGGTCATCGGCCAGAGAACGGGCCCAGAGGCCACCGGGGGAAGCGCCACCGCCGGGGTCGATTTCGCGGGCACCGTCACCGACCTCTTCCACGGCCAGATCCCTCGCTTCCCCACCGAGGTCGGCGCCGCCCACGCCCGGGGCGACCGGGTGATCCTGGTAGTGGTGCCGGAGCATCGCTCCCAGATGGTCGAAATGCTCGAAGGGCGGAACCTGCGCCTCGGGGCCGGGGCTCCCGACACCGTGGAGGTGGTGGAAGGCGAGTTGCAGCGCGGTTTCCGGCTGCCCGGGGTCGGGGTCTCGGTCTACAGCGAACGGCAGCTGTTCGACCGCGTCGCCCCCGCCATCCGCAGTCGCAGCCGCGCGAAGGCCCGTTACGGCCCCTTCGTGGCCTCCTTGCGGGACCTGAAGGTGGGCGACTACATCGTGCACCAGGACCACGGCATCGGCCAGTTCGTGGCCCTGCGGGAGATCTCTCCCGAGAGTTCCGCCCCCCGGGACCTGCCTCCCACCCTGCGGGAGAGCCACGGCAAGAGCACCGATGGGGTCGAGGTCATGGAGATCGTCTACGCCAAGGGTAAAACCCTCCTGATGCCCCTATCCCGCCTGGATGAGGTGCAGAAATACAGCGGGATCGAGGGCGTGGCCCCCCGTCTCGACACCCTCGGGGGCACCTCCTGGAACAAGACCAAGTCCCGGGTCAAACGATCGTTGCGGGATATGGCGGCGGAACTGGTCAAGCTCTACGCCGAGCGCCAACTGGCCCGGGCGCCCACCATGGGCGACGAGAGCGACCTGGAACGGCAATTCGGCGCCGCCTTCGCCTTCGACGAGACCCCCGATCAACTGGATGCCATCCACACCCTGCAGGAGGATCTGCAAAACGAGCGCCCCATGGACCGGCTGCTGTGCGGCGATGTGGGCTACGGCAAGACGGAAGTCGCCATGCGCGCGGCGTTCAAGGTGGTCGATAGCGGTCACCAGGTCGCGGTGCTGGCCCCCACCACGATTCTGGCGGACCAGCACCTGACCACCTTCCGCCGCCGTTTCGCCAACTTCCCCGTGACCATCGACATGGTCTCCCGTTTCCGTTCCAACGCCGAGGTCAAGGAGATCGCCGACAAGCTCAAGGCGGGGAAGATCGACATCTTGATCGGCACCCACCGGCTGCTCAGCCGACAGCTGGAGTTCGCCAAATTGGGGCTCCTGATCGTCGATGAGGAACAGCGCTTCGGCGTGGCCCAGAAAGAACGGCTGAAACAGTTCAAGAAGAACATCCACGTCCTCGCCATGTCCGCCACCCCGGTGCCCCGCACCCTCCAGTTGTCCCTGGCCGGGGTGCGGGATCTGTCGGTCATCGAGACCCCCCCCAAGGACCGTATGGCGGTCGAGACGGCGATCCTGCCGGGCAACCCCGAGTTGGTGCGGGAGGCCATCGAATTTGAATTGGAGCGGGGAGGCCAGGTTTACTACGTCTACAACCGGGTGGAAAACATCGAGGCGATGCTCGCCTGGCTCAAGGAACTGGTCCCCCAGGCGCGGATCACCGTCGGCCACGGCCAGATGGATGAGAAGGAATTGGCCCGACGCATGCACTCCTTCACCGAAGGGGAGCACGATGTGCTGCTGGCCACCACGATCATCGAAAACGGCATCGACATCCCCAACGTCAACACCATGATCGTCCACCGGGCGGACCGCTTCGGCCTCGCCCAGCTCTACCAGTTGCGGGGCCGGGTGGGACGCAGCGACCAGCTGGCGTATTGTTATCTGCTGGTGCCCACCGACCAGGTGCTCTCGGAGATGGCCCGCAAGCGGCTGGCGGCCATCCGGGAGTTCACCGACCTGGGGGCGGGGTTCCGCATCGCCGCTCGGGATCTGGAGATCCGCGGGGCGGGCAACCTCCTGGGCGCGGAACAAAGTGGCCATATTACTGCCGTTGGAATTGAAACGTACCTTAAGATGTTAGAAGAGACAGTCCGCGAGATGAAAGGGGAGGCCGTGGAGGAAGGCCCCTCCGCCACCATCGATCTACCGGTGGCCATGGCGATCCCCGAAAGCTACGTCCGCGACGCCAATTTGCGTATGGAAATCTACCGCCGTATCGCCGCCGCCGAAGAGCCCCGGGAGGAGCTGCTGGAAGAATTGCAGGACCGCTTTGGCGCCCCGCCCGCGCCGGTGCACACCCTGGTCGAGGTCGCGGAGCTGAAACGTCTGGCGGAACGGTTGCGGGTCCAGGGGATCAGCAGCAGCCGAGGCCGCCTGACCCTGCGCCTGCGCCAGGATGCCCGGGTGCAACCGGAGACGTTGATCGGCCTGGTCCATGATCGACCGGGCGCCACCTTCAGCCCCACCGGGGTGCTGACCTTGCCCGCCCCCGGCGGCGACGAGACCTTGCGCCTGGCGCGGGAGATCGTGGACCTGCTGGCGGCGCCCTCCGGACCGGCGGGAGAGGCGGAAGCATGATCGTCACCGCTGGCCAACGACGCTCGGCACCCGCCTTACTGCCGTGGCTACTGGTCCTCGGGATCGCCGCTTGCGGCCCGGCGCCGCCGGCCGCCGACGTGGCGGCCCGGGTCGGCGGGCGCGATGTACCCTACAGCGCATTCGAGCGGTACCTGGAAGAGAATGTCGGGGGAGAGACCGGTCTCGTGGGGGAGGTCTTGACCCAACTCTTCGACCAGTTCCTGGGCGAAGAGTTGCTGTTGGAATGCGCCCGGGAGGAGAATCTCGTGCCCAACGACGCCAGCCGACGTCAGGCGGTGGAAGCCCTCCTCGCCTCGCGGCCCTCGGCACCGGTGACCGATGCCGAAGTGGCCGCTTACTACCAGGAACACGCGGCGGAGTTCCGACGGTCGGAACGGGTGCGCCTGCGGCAGATCCTCGTCGCGGAGCGGGAGCAGGCCCAGGAGGCCCGGCGCGCCCTGGCCCAGGGGGAAGATTTCACCGCCGTGGCCCGGCGCCTTTCCGAGGAGCCCAGCGCACCGTTCGGCGGCGACCAGGGGGATCTGTCCCGGGAGGATCTGCCGCCGCGCTTCGTGGACGTGGTCTTCGGTCTCAAAGCCGGTGAGGTGAGCGACATCATCCCGGTGGAATACGGTTTCCACATCTTCCAGGTGGTCGAGCGCCAACCGGATCATGTCCTGCCCCTGGCCAAGGCGGAGCCGGAGATCCGATCGATTCTGGAGCGACAGCACGCGGACCAGCTGCGCGCCGGTTTGTTGGGGGAAGTCCGAGAGCGCTACAATGTCGTGGTCTACGAGCGGAACTTGCCGTTCGCCTACCGAGGGAGCTACCGTGAAGCATCGAATCCATAGCGTCGTCGCTGTCCTGGCCGTGGTCCTGGCCGCGTCTTTCTCCGCCCCGGCAGCCGCCGCGGAACCCATCGACATCAACAAGGTGATCCTGCGAGTCAACGACCGCATCACCACTCTTTATGACTACCTTTCCCGGCGCGCGGACATGCGCAACGCGATTCTCGCCAGCCAGTTGTCGCCGGAGGAGCGGGACCGCGCCATGGCGGAGGTGCCCCAGCGCGTGATGCGCGACCTCTACCAGGAAGCCTTGCTCCTGTCGCGGGCGGACCAGTTGGAGGTCTACCTCGCCGAGGAAGAGGTGGAGGGCGAGATCCAGCGGCTGCGCGCGCAGTTGGAAATGACCGATGACGCGGTCTTCGAACGCGCCCTCAAAGAGGCGGGGTTGAGCCCGGAGAAGTACCGTGAGCAGGTGGAAGCCAGCCTGATGATCAATGAGGTCATGGGCACCGAGGTGCGCTCCAAAGCCCAGGTCACCGAGGAAGATCTGCGGCGGTACTATCGCGCCCATCCCGAGGAATTCCGCATCCCGGAAAAGCGCCGCGCGCTGGACCTGGTGGTGCTCGACACCAGTGTGCTCGATTCCACAGCGCGTCGAGAGCTGGCGGATCGCCTACGCCTGAGCCTGGCGGCGGGTGAATCGATGGAAGAACTCGTGGCCCAACACGAACCCGAGGGGCGAACCAGTGGCGCCCTGGAATTGGGGTGGGTACAACCCGGAGACCTGACCCCAGAACTGGAATCCGCCTTGTGGCAACTGAGTGTTGGGGAATACAGCACGCCGGTCAGTTCCCGCGGGGGGCTCCATATTTTGTATCTGGAGGAAATCGAGCCCAGCTACGTTCAGGAGTTCAACGATGTTCGCCAGGTGTTGGAGCGCCAGGAGGGCAACCGGCGCTACGGGGAGGCGTTGACCGAGTACATGACGGACCTGGAAAACCTCGCCTACATCGTCGAGGACATCCCCAGCGACGCCGCGGGCTATCGCGCCGCCCTGCCCACCGCCCGCCCCGGGGTCCGCGAACCCTTCAAGATCCTCGGTGAGACGGAAACCGGTGAGCCCGACGATTCCCTGCGCGCCACCCCCCAACCCCCGGATCCGGACAACGGCGACGGGCGGTAGGGGGATTCTTCAGTCCCCCCGCGGGGGGACCAGGCCAGCATCCCCTTCACTCCTCCACCACCAGCCCCTGAGCGGTGAGGTGAAGGACGAGGGTCGGCTGGCCGAAGCCCCGTAAGGAAAAGACCGTTGCGGGCACCTCGTCACGACTCTGCCCACGAATCTCCCCCAGGCGCCGATCCCACGCGGCCCAGGCAGGGCGAGCCCCCACGGCGCGCCAGCGGGAGGGCACCCCGTAGACCGCCTCGCCCGAGGGGCGACGGAGGACGAAGGTCGCGGCGGGTTTGTTGCCGTTGCGGGACGTTCCCTGCCAGAAGACCAGCAGGGCATCGTGGGGGAAGCGGGCGATGACCATCTCCCGCGGGTCCCCATAGCCCTCCACAAACGGCGCCAGGCGGCGCGCGCCCACCGCCGAGGGCGCGTTCACAAAGGCGACCAGGGCGGCACGCTCCTCCGGTGTCAGACCGAAGAGTTCCGGCGGATTCTCCCGCCCCAGGGCAACCCCGTGACGGGCCAGGACCCAGGGCAGCAGGGTGGGGAGGGTGACCTCATCGACCGACGGGATCGACCTCTTGCCCCGGAAGGTCCGCGGCACGTCGAGGGCGGCCCCCAGCACGGGTTGCACCGGCTCCACATCCCAGTGGACCCCCCAGCCGCCACTGCCGGGATTGCGCACCGCGCGCTCCCCGGGCCGGTAGGACCATGGACCATGGTACTGCCAATCCCGCTCCTTCCGGGGCCGCTGTTGGCACCGCCCCCCGATGCAGACCTCCATGGCCTTGGGATCCGGACCGACGGTCAGCGCCAGGCGGGTCCACAGGGCCCGCAACCACCGCCCGGCAGCGGCCCGGATGCGGGGCTCGGGAGAGCCATGGTGCAGTTCCAACGCGGTGGCCACATTGGCGCTTTCATAGAGGGGGGAGCCCGTCTCGGCACCGTTGTGGTACCAGCCGTTCTGCCCCTGGAGCCAGGGCAGAAGGTCCGCCCCGTCGGTGAGTCCGGCGAGATGAAGCGCCGCCGCCAGTTGAATGGGCCAGTTGCCCGACCCTGCCGGGGGTCGGGCAATGTCCGCCAGACAGTTTCCCAGCGCAGCGTGGGAAATCGCGCTCTTGGGGCCCGCGACCGCCAGCGCCAGCGCGGCGGCACCCCGATCGTGGCAGGCATGGATGGCCCCCAGATCGATCCCGGGGGGCGCCGCCGGTGGCTGTGGGGTCCCCCCCAGCGACAGCAAGAGAAGCATCGCCATCCGCATTGCCCACATTGCAGGTACTCCTGGCGCGAGACGCATCGCGAAGAAGAGCGGTGATCGCTCTCCCGCCCCTCAGGAGGGTAGCGTATTCTGGCCTGTCAGGACGGTTGGTCGGGGGGCAGGTGCTGGCTGCGGTCGATGAGGGAGGCCACTTTCTTGACCACTTCGAGGCTGACCTGATCCAGATCCGCCGCCTGACGGAAGAGGATGAGGGCGGCGTAGGCTTCGCGGTGGATATCGTGGGTCTGGAAGGTGGTGAAGAGTTCCGTCGCCAGACGCTTGAGATCCGCAGTACGGCCTTGCATCGCGTAGACCGCCGCCAGGTCGAGGGCCGCCAACGCGGAATCGTAGCCCTCTCCTTGCTCCTCCCATCCCTTCTGCGTCGCGGCGAACGCGGCTTCGGCCTCGGAAAGACTGCCGGTTCCCAACGCGATCTTGCCTTCGAGCCACCGCAGGCGGAGTTGCGCCGCAGGCACCGGGTATTGGAGGTAGTGGGGGCGAAACACCTCCAGCAACCTCGCGGCCTCCTCTTCCCGACCTGCCTCGCAGAGGAAAAACATCAAGTTGTGGCGGGCAAAAAACCGCAACCGTGGGTCCTGCTGCGGATCGAGCTGATCCAGCGCCTGGTGCATACAGTGGATGGCTTCCTCCACTCGCGCCATTTCCCACAGCGTGTTGGCCCGGCCCACCAACGTGCGACCCGCCAGATGCGTCTCGCCCATCTCCCTATAGACGGCGACCACCTCCTCGAGGATGCGCAAGCGGGTGTCCAGTTCCCGAAGGTCGCCGTGCAGGGTCGCCTTCAGGTCCCAGACCCCAGCCCGGAGCAGAAGATCGCCGGAACCCTGTGCCAGGTGTTCCTCCGCCTGGTGGAAAGCTGCCGCCGCTTTTTTCCAACGAAGGCGCAAGCGATCCACATTCCCCTGGTAAGCCCACACCTTGGCGCCAAGATCCGCCAGCGTTTCACGGCCATACTGCTCGGTATCCAGATGCCCCAGAAGATCCAGCGCAAGAAGGGTAATGACCTCGGCGCGATGGATATCCTGATGCCACGCCTCCTTGGCCTCGCCTAGCATGAGATCGACCACCGCACGGGTATGGTACGCCTTGTCCTGATGCAGTCGCTCTCGCCGCACCGTCTCTGGAAGGTCCATCAGACGAGCGTAGAGCCATGGAGCCATGGATTTTTCCCGGGCGTGCTGAAGACGCCGGGTGATGGCGCGTTGGCGGGCTCGTTCGAAGACGCCACTTCTCTCGATCTCCGCTTCCAAGGAGGCTGTCGATTCCTCATCGAGGGCGCATTCGAGGTCCATGGGCTGGGCGGCCTCCAGCGCATCCAGCCTATCCGGCGGACTCAGCCGGTCGCCGTCCAACTGCATGCGCTCGGCCATGGACCGCGCTTCCACCAGGGAAAGATGGCCCTGGGTCACGAGCCATTGCAGGATGGATTCGATATGTACTGGTCTTGACATCATGCCTCTCGTTACAACCGCCTCTAGTTTTAAAGGTTGCCGCACCGAGGATAATCGGGACAAATTCTTTGCTAATCAATTCCGCCGCGAACGACAAAGGCGCATCGGCTCTCCACCGATGCGCCCATTGTGTCGTACTTTGGCGTCCTTTTGTGGGTTAGCCGCCCTCGCCAAGGCCGTTGGGTTCGAAGACTCCGCCCCGTTCCCCGGATGGCGGCGGCGGCGGCGTCTCGGCGGAGCTCTCCGTGGTCGGCACGGGCTCGGTGGTCGTGCTGTCGGACTTGAGATTGGCCAGTCCGGCCAGCAGAGTGAGCAGGGTCAGAAAGATCGCCATGGTTTTGTTCAACATACTTCTCCCCTCCAATCAGGTTGGGTTGCCCGCCGGTGGCCAGATGCCCTCCAAAGCGGGCTGGTTTTTTGTTCGCTCACCCAAGGCGTGACAAAAGGGGCGATTCCATTTCATCGATCCACTAGAATCGGGGCCATGAAACCCATGCGCTGCTATCCCGTCGTCCTCACCTGTCTGCTCTCCACCCTCGGCCTCCTGGCCCCACCGCTGGGGGCGCAGCTACGGCCCTCGGCCCTCGACCCGGCCTCCACGGGCGGCATCGTTCGCCTGGATCGAGCGCTGGCGAAGCTCTCCACCCACCGCCGGTTGCTGGTGGTCGCCGCCCATCCGGACGACGAGGACACAACCCTGCTGACCCTGGTTTCCCGAGGCATGGGGGGGGAAGCGGCGTATTTCTCGTTGAGCCGTGGGGAGGGGGGGCAGAACCTCATCGGCCCGGAACTGGGGCAGGGACTGGGATTGATCCGCAGCGGCGAACTGCTGGCGGCCCGGGACGTGGATGGAGCGCGACAGTTTTTCTCCCGCGGTTTTGACTTTGGCTACACCCGCTCCCTGGACGAGACGCTGGCACGGTGGCCGAAGGAAATCTTGTTGGAAGATGCGGTACGGGTGATCCGACGCTTCCGGCCCCAGGTGATCGTCGCCGTCTTTCCCCCCAATGCCCAGGCGGGCCACGGGCAACATCAGGCTTCCGGGGTGATCGCCGGAGAGGCGTTCGCGGTGGCGGGCAACCCGCAAGCCCTGCCCCAGTTGCGGGCGGAAGGGCTGGTGCCCTGGCGCCCCCAGGCGTTCTACCGCGTGGGGTGGTTCAACCCCGAGGGGGAGGCGGTGCAATTCCCCTTAGGGCTGGTCGATCCCCTGACCGGCAAGTCGTACCTCCAGACCGCCCTGGCCAGCCGTAGCAACCACCGGTCCCAGGACATGGGGAGCGTCCAGCCCCTGGGCTCTCGGAACAATCGCTTGCTGCCGGAGGCCGGCGTGGCGGCGACCACGGGGGACGACCCCTTCGTCGGTATCGATACCCGCCTGGCGGCCATCGCCGCCCTCTTGCCCAGCGAAGACCCGACCCGCGCCACCGTGGAGCGCGCCTTGACCGCCGTGGAGGCCCTGGCGCTCCAGGCGCGGCAGGATCTCGCCCCGACCCGTCTGGAAGGAGCCGTAGCCCCCCTGGTGGATATCGTCGGGCAGTTGCGCACGGCGCTGGCGGCGGTCTCTTCGATGCAGACTGCGACGGACGCAGGGAGCGTGGTGGCGGCGTTGCTGCGCGAGAAGCTCACCGTGGCGGAGGAAGGGCTGGCCACCGCCGCGGGTGTGGCGGTGGATGCGGCAGCGGACCGCACCGAGTGGCTGCCGGGAGAGGGCGGGGAGGTGGCCTTGACCCTGTGGAATAGCGGCGATCGATCCATCGAAGCGCGAGGCGTGATGGTGGAAACGGCGGCGGATTGGGCGGCCGAGCGACGCACCGCCACGGAGGATCCGGGCGCCGGATCCTTCCTGCTCCGGGGCCTGGAAGCGCTCGCCGCTCCCCCTCTGCCGGTGGCGCTGGCCCAACGGCAGAGGGCGGATTGGGTCTTCGACGTGGCGGTCCCCGCCACCGCCCCGCCCAGCTACCCCTACTTCCTGGAGAAGCCTCGCAACGGCGATCTCTACGACTGGAGCGCGGTGGCCGACACGATCCGCGGTGAACCCTTCCAGGCCCCCCTCCTGACCGCTCGCTTCGATCTGGTGATCGACGGGCTGGAGATCACCTTGCGCCGCGAGGTGGTCCACCGCTTCGCGGACCAGGCGGTGGGCGAGATTCGCCGCCCCTTGCGGGTGGTGCCGCGGCTGGAGGTGGCGCTCTCCGC
>Ga0055474_10000347_pt1 | contig 10520 bp, 5 predicted proteins | sample Muzzi_PWA_D1_FD_57680 | JGI IMG/M metagenome (GOLD analysis project Ga0055474, IMG submission 57680) | Wetland microbial communities from San Francisco Bay, California, USA, that impact long-term carbon sequestration - Muzzi_PWA_D1 | ecosystem: Environmental > Aquatic > Marine > Wetlands ... | reverse complement strand
GATGTCAACTGGCAGGATCCGGTCTTCTTTGACCATGACCTGACGAATTTCCCGTTGCTCGGCTCGCACGCGGAGCAGGAGTGCGACGAGTGCCATGCGACGCAGGCGTTCTCCCACGCGGAAACGGATTGTGTCGCCTGCCACGGGGATGCCGACCCGCATCGCGGTAACTTCACCGAGATCTGCGAGGACTGTCACAACCCGGTCGCATGGGACATCTGGTTCTTCGATCACGACACACAGACGTCATTCCCGCTGGAAGGTGCGCACCGCGAAGTCACCTGCGACAACTGCCACCGAAACACCCTGTCCAGGATGCGGGAAATCGACCGCAATTGCCGCAGTTGCCATCGCACCGACGATATTCACGACGGCGAGTTCGGCACGGATTGCGGCCGCTGCCACTCGGCTGACTCCTTCACCGAAGTGAGGTCACTGCAATGAGGATTCGTTACACGTTGACACATCACCTGTTATTCGTTGCCGTGACTTGCGGATTGTTCGCAACCGAAACCGCGAATTCCCAGACGACTTTCGACCATTTCAGCACCGGGTTTGAACTCGACGGTGCTCACATCGTGGTGACGTGTGACGGTTGCCACGTGGGCGGAAACTTTGCCGCAACGGAACCGTCGTGCATGAGCTGTCATTCACCCGGCACGCTGGTTCGCGCCTCATCCAAGCCGATCGATCATGTGTCAACCAACGGCGAGTGTTCCAATTGCCACGTAACCTCTGACTGGTCCGTCATACCCTACGTAGACCACACGTCCCTTACGGGTAGCTGTATCAGTTGCCACAACGGGGTGCAGGCCGCAGGTAAACACCCGGCCCACATATCCTCGAGCGACCAGTGCGACGATTGTCACAGCCCGAATGCGTGGTTGCCGGCGCGCTTCGATCACGCCGGTATCAGCGGCAATTGCGTGACCTGCCACAACGGTGCAACAGCGACAGGCAAGAGTCCGACACATGTACTGACGACGGATGTTTGTGAGGACTGCCACAGTACGACGGCATTCGAGCCGGTGCTGACGGTCGACCATACCCAGGTGCTCGGCGCCTGCGGCTCCTGCCATGACGGCACGACGGCTACCGGCAAGCATCCGACGCATATCACCAGCGGTGATAATTGTGATGACTGTCACTCCACCGTCGCCTGGCTGCCAGCCAATTTCGACCATCTCAATATCACGGGCAATTGCGTCAGCTGTCACAACGGCATTGAAGCAACCGGCAAGAACGTCACTCACATGCAGACGACGGATGTTTGTGAAGACTGCCACAACCCGAACATCTGGGCACCGGCGTTCACCGTCGATCATACCCAGGTACTCGGCGCGTGCGGATCCTGCCACGATGGTGTCACGGCGGATGGCAAGAACCCGACGCATCTCGACACCAGCAACAACTGCGACGACTGCCATGCAACAACGGGCTGGGTCCCGGCGAACTTCAATCATGTCGATATCAGTGGCAGTTGCGCGAGCTGCCACAATGGCAACGATGCTGAGGGCAAGGACCCGCTGCATATTCAGTCGACAGACACCTGCGAGGACTGCCACAACACGAACGTGTGGTCGCCCGTCGATACCGTCGACCATACGCAGGTAACCGGAACCTGCGCTTCCTGTCACGACGGCGTAACTGCGAGCGGCAAGGACCCCAACCATATCACCAGCGGCGATACCTGCGACGACTGCCACGCAACCACGGCGTGGCTGCCCGCGAATTTCGATCACCTGAACATCAGTGGCGACTGTTTCAGCTGCCACAACGGTATCGAGGCTACCGGCAAGGACCAGACCCATATTCAGACCAGCAATGTCTGCGAAGACTGCCATGACACGAATGTCTGGTCGCCGGTATTTACGGTCGATCACACCCAGGTCATGGGCACCTGTAATTCCTGCCACGACGGCATCATCGCGACCGGAAAGCATCCGACCCATATCGACAGTGGCAACACTTGCGACGACTGTCACACGACCATCGCGTGGCGGCCCGCCAACTTCGACCACGCGAATATCGTCGATAATTGTTCGAGCTGCCATAACGGTGTCGAGGCGGAAGGCAAGAGCCCCGCGCACATCCAGACCACCAACGTCTGCGAAGACTGCCATACGCCGAGTTCGTGGATACCGACGCTGACCGTCGACCACACGCAGGTGATCGGTAGCTGCGGTTCCTGCCATGACGGCGTCACCGCTACGGGCAAGGACCCGGATCATATTCAGAGTGGTAACAACTGCGAAGACTGCCATGCGACGACCGGCTGGCTGCCGGCCAACTTCGACCATGTCAACATCACCGGCAATTGCGCCAGCTGCCACAACGGCACCGACGCGACCGGCAAGGACGCAAACCATATCCAGACCAGCAGCGTCTGCGAGGACTGTCATACGACCAACCTCTGGACGCCGGCTTTCACTGTCGACCACACGCAGGTGATCGGGACCTGCGGCTCCTGCCATGACGGCATCATTGCTTCCGGCAAAGATCCCGATCACATCACGAGCGGCGACAATTGCGAGGACTGCCATTCAACAGTGGCCTGGCTGCCGGCCAATTTCGATCACGTCAATATCACCGGCAACTGTGCCAGCTGCCACAATGGTACCGACGCAACCGGCAAGGGCCCGACCCATATCCAGACCAGTAATGTCTGCGAGGACTGCCACAACAGTAATGTCTGGGCGCCAGTCTATGCTGTCGACCACACGCAGGTCCTCGGCACCTGCGATTCCTGCCACAACGGCACGGTTGCGACCGGGAAACACCCGACGCATATCAGCAGCGGCAACAACTGCGACGATTGCCATACGACGGTTGCCTGGGTGCCGGCGAACTTCGACCACGCCAACATCATCGACAACTGCTCGAGCTGCCACAACGGTACGGATGCCACGGGCAAGGGACCGACGCACGTGCAGACCACCAACGTCTGCGAAGACTGCCATAACACCACGGTCTGGTCGCCGGTGACCTCCGTCGATCACAACCAGGTGCTCGGATCCTGCTCGTCATGCCACAACGGCACGCTTGCGACCGGTCAAAACCCGGGACATTTCAATACGACGCAGGACTGTGGCCTGTGCCACAACCCGAATGCCTGGCGGCCGGTCGATTACAGTCATACCGGGCTGGGCTATGAACCGCTGGATCACCGCGGCAACTTTGCCTGCACCGAATGCCATCGCTCGAATACCGAGGTCGTCAACTGGTCCTCCCCGGGTTACGCGCCAAACTGTGCCGGTTGTCACGCGGGTGACTACAAGGCGAGTGTTGACAAGCACAACGGCCTGACGCGTGACCAGAACTGTGCAAGCAGTGGATGCCACCGCATCACCGAAAACGAGTGGTAGCCGATTCAGATGTCTTTTCCTCTGCCGACAACGGATTGTTATACCCGCGCGACAGGCCGCTGGCTCGCCGGCGCCCTGCTGCTCGGCTATGCGTCGCTGGCAATGGCGGGCCCCGGCTTCATCGAGAGAACCCGTGTATCCGGTGACAGCAACGGCCCGGCCCAGGTCGAAGTGCGATTCAACTGCAAGGTCCAGTACCTGCGCCACGAACCGCAAGGCGGCGGGGACCGACTCCGTATCTACGTAGAACCCACCGGCATCTGCAACGGCGTGTCCCCCGACGTTGCAGAGTCCCGCAGCCGGATGCGACCGGCAAATGCGGACGCGGCCAGGTTGCTTGACCTCGAGTACGATGGCGACTCATCCATGGGGTCCGTCATCACGCTGAACTTCGACAAGGCGGTCGATTTCAGCGTTGATGCAGATGACCTGTCGTTCGAACTTGCGGTTCTGGTAAGCCCGTCCTCGGGCCAGGCAACGGTCGCCACCGAGGCACCGAATGTGCAACATCGACAGGTGCCACAGCCGGTCGCGGCAGAACCGGAACTGGCAATCAATGTTGCGTCGTTTCGTCGCATTCCGACCGTTGCCGATGCCCCCGGGCTGCCGCTCGGGACGGACCAGCGACTCTATTACACCGAAGTCGTCGTCGACGGCACGACCTGGTATCGCCTGCGGGTAGGCGACTTTGCGACAGGCGATGCCGCACTGGCCAACCTCGACCTGCTGCAAGACCGCTTCCCGGGTGCGTGGATCGATCGGGCGGACAACGGCGGCGAAGGCGTAGAACTGGTAGCGGCAGCGGACGCTGCCGTGCTGCCCGCAGAGCCTCTATCGCAAACGCCGGTGCCGGACGCGGACAGCGCACCTCTGGAAGAGTCCGAGGCCGACGCGCTGATGGCCGAAGCACGCCGGCTGATGGTTGCCGGTGATACGTCCAGGGCGATCCAGTACTACACCAAGGTACTGCAGTTGCCTGACAATCCTCGCCAGATGGAGGCACAGGAATACCTTGCGCTTGCCCGGGAAAAGAATGGCCAGACGGCACACGCCAAAGCGGAATACGAGCGCTACCTGGCACTTTATCCGGACAGTGAAGGCGCGACACGCGTCAGCCAGAGACTCGCGGTACTGCTCGCGGGCAACCGCCAGATCACACCGCAAGCGACAAGCACCGGCGGCGAGCAGCGGCAGCCGCGCAGCGACTGGCGCCTGCTGACGTACTTTTCACAGTATTACCGACGAGATGCGAACCAACTGACCGACCAGGATGAGTTCGTCAGCCAGTCGGCTATCTATACTGATGTCAACTTTGACGCCCGCCGACGCGGCGAGCGCTTCGACTTCAGCAGCCGCATATCAGCGGGCTATCGCAATGATCTGCTCGGGGAAGGAACCGGCAGTGGTGACGTGCTGCGTGTTTCCTATGCCTATGCCGATCTCGCCGACGCGGTTACCGGGGTGCGCGGTCGCATCGGTCGCCAGTCACGTGCCACCGGCGGCGTGCTGGGACGCTTCGACGGTGTGAACCTCGCCTACCATGTCACGGAACGCACACTTGTCGAGGCCGTGTTCGGCAAGCCGGCGTACTCGTCCACGGAAGGCCTGAACCCCTCCACGTCGTTCTACGGCCTGTCGGTCGATTTCGAACCGTCTTTCGAGAACCTCGAGGTAGGTACGTTCTTTCTCGAGCAGACTATCGAGGGTATCCAGGACCGCCAGGTCGTTGGTGCCGAACTGCGCTACTTCGGCCCCAACCAGACCTTCTGGGGCATGCTGGACTACGACCTCGGGTTCGGCGAAATAGCAAGCGGATTCCTCCAGGGGAGCTGGCGGTTTCCGTCCCGCCTCGCAATCCACGGACTGATCGACAGGCGCGGCAGCCCGTTTATGAGTGTTGGCAATGCCATCATTGGTCAGTCGGTACTCACGTTCGCCGAACTGATGTCAATCTTCACGGAAGATGAACTACGCGAGCTCGGCCGAGACAGGACTTCCATGTCGACGACATATACGCTCGGCTTGTCATATCCGATCAGTCCCAAGCTGCAGATCAATCTTGATGCCAGCCAGTCGGAGATGGAGGGCACGCCCGCCTCCGGAGGTGTTCTCGCTACCGAGGCTACGAGCTACAACTACTATTCGGCAAACCTCGTCGCCAGCAGTGTGTTCACCGAGGGCGACGTCACGATTATCGGGGCGCGTTACTCCGATTCCGATACGTCGCAGGCCGTCTCGCTGTCACTGGACAGCCGCTTTCCGATTGGACGATCGTGGCGTATTAATCCGCGGCTCAGGGTCGACCGGCGCAACCGGCTGAATTTCGATAACTATGAATGGCTTTACACGCCGGGCATTCGCATCCAGTATCGACGCAGCCAGAAGTTCCGGATAGAACTTGAAGCGGGCCGGCAATACGTGCAACAGGATTCTGCCCTGCTCGATAATGACCGGGAATCGAATTTCTTCAACATCGGTTATCAGGCGTTTTTCTGAAGACATGACCGCATTCGTGGCACCAAGCATGCGCATCGCGCGCCTGGCCCTGCTGCTGGCCGCGCTGGGCATGGCAGCCTGCGCGTCACAAGGGGAGCTGGTCGCGGAAAAGCTCGACCCGGTCACGAGCGTGACCGTCAGTTACAGTACGACGCCGATGATTTTCTATCACGATATGTCGGGGCGGGCTGCCTATGCCCGGAATTTCGTGGACATGGCAGCGTTCGAAGTGAACCGCATGGGCACCTACCGATATTACCTCTGGCTGGGCATCTGGAACACGATCCAGGGCGTGCCGACGGCACGCGAAGGGGATGGCTTCGAGAGTGTTGTGATCTTCGCAGATGGCAACCCCCTGCCACTGGAAATCACCGGCTGGACGCCGGAGTCATTCGGCGGCAGCGAGCCGGTTTTCGTCAAGCCGGTCGCATCCGCGATTGACGCCTACTACGCGGTTACGGTGGACCAGCTGCGGCTGCTTGCCGCGGCACAGGACCTGCGGCTGCAGCCGGCCAGCGCCGAGCGGGCCGCTTACGAACCCTGGGACGCTCAGACTCGCGCACGGGAGAGCCTGCGGGCTTTGATCAGGCAATCCACCTATTAAACAAGCGAGACGTGTATCATCGCGGACCAGTACGCTCCCAGCCGCCAAGCCATGTATCGTAGCCGCGCACTATTTATTCCCTTAGTGATACTGGTCTCGTTGGGGCCGTCCAACCTTCCGGCGCAGGACACGAAGGCACCAGCGGCGCGACCGTCGATGCTTGCGCTGCAAGTTGACACGGCGCCCGTCGTCGATGGCAATGTGCTCGACGATCCGGCATGGTCGCCGGTGCCCGCAACGAGCGATTTCTGGCAAAAGCAGCCGCAGGAAGGGCAACCGGCAACGCAACGCACGGACGTCTATATCGCATACACGAGTACCGCGGTTTACATCGGCGTAGTCGCGTACGACGACGACCCGGGCGGCATCATCATTACCGACAGCCGGCGCGACTCGAGCCTCGACAACACCGATGCTTTCGTAATGGTCATCGACGGATTGCTGGACCGGCAGAACGGCTATGTCTTCGGTACCAATGCGGCCGGCGTCGAATACGATGGCCAGGTAATCAAGGAGGGTACCGGTGGCACGTCCAACGCAGGTAACGCCGGCTTTAATCTCAACTGGGATGGCGTCTGGACAGTACGATCGCGTGTCATCGAGCAGGGCTGGAGCGCAGAATTCGAGATTCCATTCAGCACTCTGCGCTACCGGACCAGCGGCGAGCAGGCGTGGGGCATCAACTTCCAGCGCAACATTCGCCGCAACAACGAGATCGTTTTCTGGGCAGCTCTCGGACGTAACCGAAACCTGTACCGGGTTTCCGAAGCAGGCACGTTGACAGGTATCTCGCCACCGCCCGTGCGTAACCTGCAGGTCACACCGTACGTACTCGGCCTGACACGGCGCGGCGGGCAGCTCGCCGGGTCCGAAACCAGCAGTGAATTCGGCATTGACGTCAAGTACGGCATCACACCAAGCCTTACCCTCGATCTCACGCTCAACACGGACTTCGCCCAGGTCGAAGCCGATGACCAGCAAATCAACCTCGATCGCTTCGCACTGTTCTTTCCCGAGAAAAGACCTTTCTTTTTGGAGAACGCCGGGCAGTTTTTTGTCGGCAACAATGAGGAGATCGAGCTGTTCTTCAGCCGCCGCATCGGTATCGGCGAAGATGGAGCCCTGATTCCCGTGGAAGGCGGCGCGCGAGTGACCGGCAAGGTCGGCGAAACGACGAACATCGGCTTGCTGTACATGCAGACGGACGCCGTCACCGGGGTGGCACCGGCGAATCAGTTCGCGGTTGCGCGGGTCAGCCAGGAGTTGCCGAATCGCTCGGCGATCGGCGCGATGTTCGTCAGTCGCGACGGCGATGGCTCATATCTCACGCCGGCGAACGAAGACTACAATCGTACGTACGCCGTCGACGGCCGCTGGGGCATAGGAGAGGACACGTTGCTCGAGGCCTGGGCGGCGCGAACGGAAACACCGGGACTGACGGGGCGCGACGATGCCTACTCGGTGAAAGCGGACTATGACTCCGAAACCTGGTGGTTGAACGCCGCCTATACCGACGTCGGAGAAAACTTCAACCCGGAAGTCGGTTTCCTGGCGCGCAGCAACTACCGCAAGGCATCCGCGACCGTTCTGAAGCGCATCCTGCCCCGGGACCTGTGGGGACTCTACGAAATCCGCCCGCATATCAGCTACCGGGGTTACTGGAAACCGGACGGGTACCAGGAGACCGAACTGGTGCATTTCGCCGTGCAGTGGGAATTCCAGACGAGTAGCGAGCTGCACACAGCCTACAACCTGACCAGGGCCGGCGTCATCGACTCATTTGAAATCGTACCGGGTGTGATTGTGCCTCCGGGCACCTACGATCACCGCGAATTGTCTGTTTACTTTGTCTCCGACCAGTCGAAGCCGTTCAGCTTCAGCTTACGCACGATTGTCGGCGGCAGGTTTGGCGGAGATCGCTTCTCGGTCCTTCCGACTGTCAGTTACAGAATCGGCGAATCTTTCCGGGCGGACCTCGAGGCCGACTTCAATGACTATGACCTGCCGGTGCCCGGCGGCAAGTTCACTGCCAACCTCGCGCGACTTCGTCTGTCCTATTCGTTCACACCGAGCATTCAGATACAAGGCCTTACGCAATACAACGAAACGACCCGGGTGCTGGGTACGAACCTCCGCTTTTCATGGTTGCGCACCGCCAACTCGGGACTGCATCTCGTTTACAACGAAGTGGACGAGCGTAACCAGGACAGTTTCTCACCGGGCCGTGAGTTGATCGTCAAGTACAGCTATATTTTTGACGTTCTCAGGTGACGCTCAAACCGGCACGGTTACCGGGAGCACGTGCCAGATAATGCCGAGGAAATGGCAGATACCGCCGGCCAACACGAACAGGTGCCAGACCGCGTGGTTGAACGGCAGTTTTTCCCAGGCATAAAAAACGGCGCCAACGGTATAGGCGAGCCCGCCGGCAATCAGCCAGGCGGTACCGTTCGGTCCCAGCGCGGCGGCCAACTCGGGCGCTGCAATAACGATCAACCAGCCCATGACGAGGTAACTCGCCAGCGCAACTTTCGGGAATCGATGGCGAAACCAGAGTTTCTTGATGATGCCCGCGGTCGCCAGCGCCCAGATCGCACCGAACAGCCACCATCCCGTATTCGTGCGCATCGCGACCAGCAGGAACGGCGTGTAGGTCCCTGCGATCAGCAGGTAAATCGCGCAGTGATCCAGGAGCTTGTAGATCTCGCGGTGCTTTGACGCATGCAAGCCATGATAGATCGTCGACGCCAGGAACAGTGCAATCAGGGTCGTGCCGTAAATCGCGCTGGAGACAATACGCCACGGGTCGGCGGCATTGATGGACAGGTACAGCATCCACGTCAGGCCGGCGATACTGAGCAATGCGCCTGCCGCATGCGTCAGCGCATGAATGATTTCTTCGCCGACGCTGTATTTCGAAGCTGGTGATTCAGGGGTCATGTCCGCATCATACGGCAATGGTCGGGGCGCCGACTGTCATTTCGCGCCACAGGCCTGAGACGCTAGAATCAGCATCATCTCGACAAACCCGGACAGACCGTGAGACCAAACCGCTTGGAATTGAAGTACCACCTGCTGCTAATCGTCTGGCTGACACTGCTGCTGTCGGCTTGCACGGGCAATGCCCCGGGCAGCGAAGTCCGGATTTCCATCGTTGGCACGAATGACGTCCACGGCGAGTTACTTGGCGGTGAAGATCGCGGCGGCCTGATCGCTATCTCGGCTTATGTCGCAGCGCTGCGCGCAGCCCGCGAACAGGACGATGGCGCGGTGCTGGTGATCGACGCTGGCGACATGTGGCAAGGGACGCTCGAATCGAACCTTCTCGAGGGCGCACCGATGGTGGCCGCTTACAACGCCATCGGTGTAACGGCGGCCGCCATCGGGAACCATGAATTCGACTTTGGACCGGTAGGCGATAATTCGATACCGCGCGCCGCAGGCGAAGACCCGCGCGGTGCGCTGAAGCAACGCATTGCGGAAGCGGAATTTCCCGTGCTGGCCGCGAACCTCGTCGACGCTACCACCGGCGAACCTGTCGGCTGGGAAAACGTGCAGCCATCCGTACTGGTCGACGTCAAGGGCATCAGGGTCGGTATCATCGGCGTCACATCGATGAGCACGCTGCAGACGACAATTTCTGCCAATACGGTGGGCCTGGCTGTGACACCGCTGGTACCGGCAATTGTCCGCGAAGCCGAGCGCCTGCGCGCGGCCGGCGCGGCACTCGTCATCGTCAGCGCCCACGCGGGCAGCCGGTGCGAAACCTTTGATGATCCGCATGACCTGACTTCCTGCGTCATGACTGGCGAGATCATGCGTGTTGCAAGTGAATTGCCGCCAGGACTCGTCAATCACATCATGGCCGGCCATGTGCACCAGGGCATCGCGCACATCGTCAACGGTATTTCCGTCACTTCGAGTTATTCCAAGACACGTGCTTTCAGCCGTGTCGACTTCACGCTGGATCGCCATACCGGGGAGGTCATCTCGCGCCAGGTATTCCCGCCGCAACCCGCCGCGCTCACGGTGGAGGGCCTGTATGAGGGCAAAGC
>Ga0055474_10000343_pt1 | contig 10619 bp, 9 predicted proteins | sample Muzzi_PWA_D1_FD_57680 | JGI IMG/M metagenome (GOLD analysis project Ga0055474, IMG submission 57680) | Wetland microbial communities from San Francisco Bay, California, USA, that impact long-term carbon sequestration - Muzzi_PWA_D1 | ecosystem: Environmental > Aquatic > Marine > Wetlands ... | reverse complement strand
ACCGGATTTTCCCACTGTTCCAGGCTGATTTGCTGCTGGAAAAACGGGCGCCAGCCCAGTGAGACCAGCGTCAGCCTGCGGTTTAAAGTTCCCGCCCGTAGAACAGGGTGACCGCATGCCGGGCCTCGGCGAAGAACAGCCAGCGTTCGACGACGATGCCGGCGTAACCCGCCAGCAGCGCCAGGGTGAGGACGGCAATCTGGAACATTCCCTCGAGATTCATGGCCAGCAGGATCAGGATCGCCGGCAGCAGCAGACCCAGCGAGAAAGCAATGTGCCTTAACTTTGACGCGTGCTTGCGCGCCACCTGGTAGCCCATTTCTTTCAGCAGGTAGTTTTCCGACGTGTGTGGGGCTTCCAGTTGACTGACCCGGCCAAACCGTCCCAGGCCGGTGGCCGTCCCGGGGTCGCTTTTCACTTTTTGTCCATCGATATAGCCCCAATAGGCCCATTTGACGGCCCAGGCCAGGAACAGCATCACCAGTATGAGGATCAGCGCGGTGGTGGACAGCCGCCCGGCCCCGCTCAGCGCCAGCATGCAGAGCAGTCCGCCACTGGCCAGGGCGAAAGCCAGGTACACCGGCACCACCCAGGCATTGTGCCAGCGCGGAATGGTTTTCAGCGAGGCGTAAATCATGCCGGTGCTGATCACCGTGAGCAGGCTCAGGACGGCGGTGGCGAGCGCGGTCCACGGCATCCATTCCGGCGGCAGCACACCCGGTATCCAGCCGGCGGTAAATAGCAGGACCGGCGGATAGGCCACGATGGCCAGCACACCTTCGCGGCTCAACCACGACGTGCGCCACTGTGAGAAGGCTCGCCAGGCTCGCTCGGGATGACCCAGGTGCAGGCTGGAGGAAAGCAATCCGGCCGTGATCAGCGCCAGGCCGACCCCGCAGGATAGCACGCCCTCCCAGGGGCCAAAGATCCAGCTTCCGCTGAGTCGGCCCAGGGCCAGCCAGGTCAGCAGGCCGTATCCGGCGCCGGACAGGGTGGTGAAAAAAATGACGGAATAGGCGGGATGCATCGGTCAGTCCTAGCGGGTCAGAACCCGGTCGAGCCAGCCGAGCAGCGTCCCCTCTGCGGGCTGATCGGCCCTGGCCGGTTTGATCTCCGCCCCGGCGCCGGTGTCACCCGTCGACACCTTGCGCGGGCGCGGCGGCAGGTAACGGTTAACCGGCTTGAAGTCCATTTCCGGCATCAGCGCATAGCCGTCGCGCTGGGTAACCAGCTTCGAAATGGCGGAATCCGGGTCGCCCAGGTCGCCAAAATGCCGCGCGCCGGCCGGGCAGGCCTTCACGCAGGCCGGCACGCGCTCGGCTTCTTCGATGTTTTCGTTGTAGATCCGGTCGATGCACAGCGTGCATTTCTTCATCACGCCGTCGTCCTGGTCGTATTCGCGGGCGCCGTAGGGGCAGGCCCAGGAACACAGCTTGCAGCCGATGCATTTTTCGGCATCCACCAGCACGATGCCGTCTTCTTCACGCTTGTACGAAGCGCCGGTGGGGCAGACCGTGACGCAGGCCGGTTCCTCGCAGTGCAGGCAGGAGCGTGGAAAATTCACGGTCCGTGTGTTCACACCATCGTCGGTTTCATAAATATGGACACGGTTGAACCAGACCCCGGACGGGTCGGCGCCGTAGGGATTGGTGTCGGTCAGCGGCGCGGAGTGCCCGCCGGCGTTCCATTCTTTGCAACTGACGGCGCAGGCGTGGCAACCGACGCAGGTGTCGAGGTCGGTGACCAACCCGAGCTTTTTCGCCGTGGTTTTGGGCAATCCGGTCATGTTTTGTCCTTGCGCCGCCAACTGCTCCGGGGCAGAAACTGCTCACCAAAACGAAGAATGGCCGGCCGTTTCTGTTCGCCGGGTACGGACTTCAAAACCTCGAATTGTGGTTCGCTGGTCTCGTCATCGGCCTCCGCCCGGGTGATTTTCACGCGCAGGTCGAACCAGGCGGCCTGCCCGGTCACCGGGTCGGAATTGCTGTAGCGCTTGTTGGGCAGCAACTCGGAAATCAGGTGGTTGAGCAAGAAGCCTTTTTTGCCTTCCGCTGCGTTCTCGTCGAGGTTCCAGGCGCCCTTGCGCTTGCCGATCGCGTTCCAGGTCCACACGGTGTTGCGGTTGCACCCGCTCATCGTGCGGATTTGAGCCTTGATCCGGCCGTGGTGACTCTCCACGTGCACCCAGTCGTCGTCTTGCACGCCAATCCGGCGCGCCAGGTCGTGGTGCATGCACAGCCGGTTGTAGCCGTGAATCTGGCGCAACCAGGCATTGGTCGAGCCCCAGGAGTGGTACATGGCCATCGGACGCTGGGTGATGGCGTGAACCGGGTATTCGTCGGTAGAGACGGCCGCTTCCTCGAACGGCGCATACCAGATCGGCAGTGGATCGAAATAGGTCTCGATGCGTTCGCGGTGTTCGTCAGGCGGTTGCTGCTGGCCGTGGCCCCTGGCGGCCTGGCGGAATTTCTGCAGCGGTTCGGACCAGATTTGCATCACGATCTGGTCGCTGGACGGTATCCAGCCCATCGACTGGGCATATTCCAGGTAGGGGCCGTTGGCGTGCTTGTAGTACTGCTGCGATTCCGGCAGGGCGTAACTCCAGAAACTTTCGTTTTCGGTGTAGGCATCCAGTTGGCCGGGGTTGACCGGCCCCTTGCCTTGCAAACTGCCATCGGCGCCGCGCCAGCCCGCCAGCGGGCCGATGCCCGGCAGGCGTTCATGGTTGACCAGGTAATCGGCATAACCGCCCGGGTACTTCGCGCTGCCATCTTCATTGGTGAAAGCCGGCAGTCCGAGGCGGGCGCCGAGGTCGATCAACACCGTCTGGAACGCCCGTACATCCCGGTCGGGTTGCACCACCGGCTGACGGATGGCGTCGGCCGGGCCATGGGCGGTGCTGATCGGGCGGTCCAGCAGGCTGATGCAGTCCCAACGTTCCAGGTAGGTCGTGTCCGGCAACACCAGGTCGGCGTAGGAGACGGTCTCCGATGCAAAGGCGTCCGAATAGATGATGTGGGGAATCCGGTACTCGCCGTTTTCATCGGTGTCGGTGAGCATCCTGATCGTGCCCGCGGTGTTCATCGAAGAGTTCCAGCCCATGTTGGCCATGTACATGAACAGCGTATCCACCGGGTAGGGGTCGCCGGCCCAGGCGTTGTGGATAACCATGTGCATCATGCCGTGGGACGACATCGGGTATTCCCAGGAAAACGCCTTGTCGATGCGGCGCGGGCTGCCGTCCCCGTTCACCAGCAGGTCTTCCGGGCCGGTGGTGAAACCCAGCGGCGGCCCCGGCAAGGGCTGCCCGGGATTGACCTCACCCGGCTTCCCGGCCGGCCTGGCGCCGGGTGGACAGGGCCGCGGAAACGGCGGCTTGTAGCGGAAGCCACCCGGGCAGTCGATGCTGCCGAGCAGCATTTGCAGCAGGTGAATGGCGCGGCAGGTGTGGAAGCCGTTGGAGTGGGCCGAAATGCCGCGCATGGCGTGCATCGCCACCGGACGGCCGATGAACGTGTCGTGCTTTCGGCCAGCCCAGTCGGTCCATTCGATGTCGAGTTCGATTTCCTGCTCGAAGGCGGCATGCGCCAGTTCGGCCGCAATTCGCCGGATGTCGGCAGCCGGGATACCGGTCACTTCGGCGGCGCGCTCCGGGGCATACTGCTGATCCAGGTAACGCTCCATCATCAGGTCGAACACCGGTCGCGCCCGGGCGCCGTCGGTGAGAGTGAACGTGCCGCTGAGCACCGGGGAAACATCCGGCGCCAGCGCGTTGGCGGCGGCGTTCGTCTGGCGATTCCAGCACAGCGGTTTGCCGTCTTCGCCGCGAATGAAAAAGCCGTCTTCCGGGTGACCCTCCTGCTGGCGCACCAGCCACGGCGCATTGGTGTAACGCGCCAGGAAATCGAGATCGACGGCTTCTGACCGGAGCAGTTCATGGATCAGCGCCAGCACGAATAGCCCGTCGGTTCCGGGGCGGATGCCGACCCATTCATCGGCGATCGCCGAGTAACCCGTGCGCACCGGGTTGATGGAAACGAACTTGGCGTTTTCCCGCGTTTTGAGTTTGCCCAGGCCTTTCTTGATCGGGTTGGAGTCGTGATCCTCGGCCACGCCAAACATCATGAAATAGCGGGTATGGTCCCAGTCCGGTTCGCCGAACTCCCAGAAGGAACCGCCGACCGTGTACAGCCCGGCCGCCGCCATGTTGACTGAGCAGAAACCGCCGTGCGCTGCGTGGTTCAGGGTGCCGAACTGTGAGGCCCAGAAGCCGGTGAGCGACTGGCTCTGGTCACGCCCGGTAAAAAACGCGAGCTTGCGGGGGTCGCTGTTGCGAATGTCGGCCAGCCACCGGGTGGCGGTTTGCAGCGCTTCCTCCCAGGAAATTTCCTCGAATTCGCCGCTGCCACGCGGCCCGGTCCGCTTCAGCGGCTTGGACAGGCGCGCCGGCGACAGGTGCTGCATGATGCCGGCCGAACCCTTGCCGCACAGCACACCGCCATTGATCGGATGATTGGGGTTGCCCTCGATGTAGCGCACCTGGCCGTCGCGCACGTGGACCTTGATGCCGCAGCGGCAGGCGCACATGTAGCAGGTTGAGAACTTGACTTCGTCGGACACTTTCGGCGACAAGTCAATCTGTTCCTGTTGGTGTGCCATGCGCCAAAATCCACTCGAGTCCGGGGTCCGGACGACCCGTGGAACCTTAGCATATTAGAAATTGTTAATAAATAGGGTCGGGCAGGATCCAGGATGTTTCCCGGTGGGCGTCAGCCCCTGTAACGTCGGCGCAGGGATTGGCTTTTGAAAACCAGGGCGGACAGGGCGGTGAACAGGGCGACCGAGCCCAGGATGATGGCGAGGCGGGTCCATGGCTGGCCGAACTCGATGCGTTGCTGCGCAAAAACATACAGGGTGCGAATCCACTCCAGCGAACCCAACAGCAGGGCGGCCTGGATGAGTCGCATGGGCCAAATCTCTCTCAGAAACAATAAAAAAGGCAGCGCCAGGCTGATCGCGGCCAGCACCACCTCGCCGGCTCGATAGAAATGGGCGGCAAGCAGCAGGAAACTGAAAATGACGGGCAGAAGTTTCAGGACGTTCATGGATTCCTCGTTCGGATCAGGGCCAACCGGTGGTGATCAGGAAATGCTACCTGGAAATTCCCAGGCGATCCCTGAATTCAATTTCTTTCCCTTCAATCGTCAGCAAAGGCCGCGGCGGGTCGCTTTTCTGGGTCAGCGGCGTGACCACCAGCATGGTCACCAAACAGGCGGCCATGCCCAGCAGGTCGCCGGGCAGGTCCGGCCACAGCCACTTACTGCTCAGCCAGACGATCACCGCCACCGTCATGGCGGCAACGGCGCCGGTTCGGTTGGAGGCCTTCCACCAGATGCCGAGGATGAAGGGCACCACGACCGCGGCCAGCATGGCTTCGTTAGCGGCCAGGATCAGGCCATAGATCGACTGGACTTTCCAGGCGAGGGCCACGGCAATCACGCCCATCACCGGGATCGACCATCGGGCCCAGGCGAGCTTGTGGGTTCGGGCGGCACTGGGCCAGAGCACGGGCAGGATATTGTTGCTGAGTACGCTGGAAGCCGCCAACAGGGCGCTGTCCGCGCTGCTCATGATGGCCGCCAGCAGGGCGCCGACAAAAACGGACATCAGCACCGGGTGCAGGTGATCCATCGCCAGCATCGGGATGATGGTGTCCTGGTTTTCGACGCCTGGCAAGGCCACCCGGGCCACGATACCCAGCAACACCGGGATCAGCGCTATGGCCAGAAAGCCGATACCGCCGATATAAAACGCATTTTGCGCTACTTTTTCGCTGCGTGCGGAAAGCCCGCGCTGAAGCAGGGACTGGCTGCAAATACTGGAGATTCCGATAATGAACCAGGCGCGCAGGTAGTTGAGCCAGGTGGCGAGGTCGTTTTCATAGGGCGTCATGCGCAGCGTTCCCGGTTCGATGTCCGACCACACGGCATCCCAACCCCCCAGGTGCGCCACGACCACGGCCAGTAACACGATCAATCCCAGGATGATGACGAGTAACTGGACAAAATCGGTGAGCGCCACGGCCCACATGCCTCCGGCGGCGGTATAGACCAGTACGACCACGCCGCCGATCACGATGCCAAGCTCCATGCTGAACCCGGTGAGGGCATGAAAAACCGAGCCGAACGCCACCATCAGGGCCCCGGACCAGCCAACCGAGGAGGCCACCATGCCAATGGCCGAGAAAACGGCTGCAGTCCGGCCAAAACGATTCTCGATGAAATCAATCACCGTCAGCAGGCGCAGACGGCGCATCAACCGGACCACCAGCAGGCCGACCAGGATCAACCCCATTGCGGCGCCAAACGGGTCGGCAATGACCGCCAGTAACCCGCCTTTGTAGGCCAGCCCGGAAACGCCCAGCATCGAGCCGCCGCCCAGCCAGGTGGCCATGACGCTGCCGCAACACAGCCACAATGGCAGCGAACGGCCGGCCACCATGAAGTCATCGGTACTGCTGGTTCGTTTTGCCGCATAGACACCAATGCCCAGCATCGCCAGCATGTAAATGCCGACGCCTGCCAGGATGGTGGTTTGTTCGGTCAAACGGTTGGTTTCACATTGGCGTTCAGCCGGAACAGATTGGTCGGATCGTATTCGTTCTTGACCCTTAGCAGGCGCTCGAAGTTGCCCTGGTAGTTTGCGCTGACCGCCTGGCTCGACTGATCGGCGATTTCATTGGTGTACCAGCCATCCGTGTACGGTTCGAAATCTTTCCAGAACGCCTTGATGTAGGCCACGTGTTCCGCCGGTGACTCCACCAGCGGCCAGTCCACCACGCCGAACATGGCGGCGATGGACTTGCGGTGCGCAAAGGCCGTGGCGTCCGGTGCGACCCGGCCGATTGCACCCCCGGAATGCTGGAAAAAGAAATAGGTGCCGCGTTCCGGTATGGCTTCGTAGTTTTCGACGATTTGATCGACCAGTTTGGCCGGGAACTCGTTGATGAAGCCGGACTTCAGGTAGGAACCGTTGCGCGGGTCGGCATTGTCTCCGGACCGTTGCAGTGCGACATAATCGACCCTGGTGATCCCGTCATTGATCACCACAGAACCGGCTTTTCGAATCGGGTCCAGTACGCTGTCGGCCTTGTCGGCAGGGCCGGAATAGCAGACGTTGAGCATCACGATGCCGTCGGTCGATCCGGCCTCGGAAGCTACGATCAAATCCATGTACAGATCATCCGGCGCCGTAGCGATGTGCTGAGAATAAAAATTGAGCACACTGCGCAGTTCCGACAAGGGGAAAATGATGTTGCCGCCAATGACTTCGCGCTGCATCGGATGAAGCTCGAACTCGAACGAAGTGACCACGCCAAAATTACCGCCACCGCCGCGAACGCCCCAGTACAGGTCCGGGTTCTCATCAGCGCTGGCCCGGCGAAGCTTGCCGTCTGCCGTGACGATTTCAACGGATTTCACATTATCCAGCGCGAGGCCGAAACGCCGCCCGACACGGCCGAAGCCGCCACCCAGCGTCAAGCCGCCGACGCCTGTATGGGAAACGGTTCCGGCGGTGGTGACCAGGCCCAGCGCCATCGATTCGTGGTCCATTTCGCCCAGCAGGCTGCCGCCAGCCACGTAGGCCGTGCGGGAAAACGGATCGACCCGGGCGTTGCGGAAGGAGGAAAGGTCGATTTGCATGCCGCCGTCACAGGTCGATTTGCCGGCAAAGCTGTGGCCGCCGCACTTGACCGCCAGCAACATGTTGCGCTCGCGGGCGAACGTGACCGCGCTCATGATGTCGGCTGCACCGGTGGGCTGCACCACCAGGGCCGGAAACTTGTCGATGGTCGGGTTAATGACGTGGCGCGCCTGGTCATAACCTTCCTGCCCCGGCAGCAACAGCCGGCCGCGCAGGCTATCGCTCAATTCCTTGACGGCCGATTGTTCCAGCACGATTTCTTCACCACTGCCACTGACCGCGATCGTGTCGCCGGTGACTTCGGACAAAATGGCAACGGCTTCTGCGAAGGCGCTGGCGGAAGGCAGGGATGCTGCGACAGCAGCCGCTACTGAAGTTTGGATAAAACTGCGACGTTTCATGAAGACTCTCCCAATTGAACCACCTGGCTACCGATTTTCTTGTCAGCTGTCCGCACAGATGGAATTATCGTCTGGCGTTTAATGTAGATGAGATGCTCACGAGTTGCCAGCACTACACGCGGGAAACGGGCCACAGGCGTTTGCCGAGATAAGTCAGGCACCGACATTGCGATTTGCTACACTTCCACTTTATGAAAAATCAAATCAACATTCTCGATCGCAAGCCATCCATTTTCACGCAGTTTCTGGCCGAGATCCGGGATGTTGGAATCCAGGCCGACAGCCTGCGCTTTCGCCGCAACCTGGAACGACTGGGCGAGGTATTCGCCTATGAAATCAGCCGGGTCCTCGATCACGAGGAAAAGGAAGTGCAAACGCCGTTGGGTGTGGCCAGGGTTGCTGTGCTGAAGCAGCCGCCGGTCCTGGCGACCATATTACGAGCCGGTTTGCCGCTGCATCAGGGGCTGCTCAATTATTTCGACCAGGCCGAAAATACCTTCATCTCCGCCTATCGGAAGCATGAAGGTGATTCGCACACCTTCGAAGTGGAAATCGAATACCTTTCAAGCCCGTCGATCGAAGGCAAAACGGTCATCCTGTGCGACCCGATGCTGGCCAGTGGATCGTCGATGGTGCTGGCCTGGAAGGCCCTGCTCGAGCGGGGCAACCCGGCGCATGTTCACGTGGTCGCCATCATCGCCAGCGACGAAGGCCTGGCCTTCACGCAAGCAAATCTGCCGGACAACGTGACCTACTGGATCGGCTCGGTCGACCACGAAATGACCGATCGCAAGTACATCGTGCCCGGCCTCGGCGACGCGGGCGACCTGGCCTATGGGGCCAAGGACTAGTCAGCAGGGCTGCAGCGGCCTAGTGCGGACATTCAGGCGTTGCTTTCCAGCAACAAGCGAGATTGATCGCCGCCCGGCTGACCAGGTTTTTCTCGTGATGTGACTGCAGGATGATTCGTTGGTCGAACTCCACGCTTTTGTCGATTTTCACATCCACGTCGTAATCGCAATAATTCTGCAACTTGACTTTGCCGCCACCACCGCGCACCACTTTAACGCAGTCGGGCAAGGGGGCTGATTCGTCTTTATTGCACGATTCCGCCGCACTGGCGCTGATCGAAAGAATGCCGAACAAAATGGACAGGGTGAAAATGAGCAATGTATTTTTCATGATGAATGCACCTGCTATTGAGTGATTCAGAAAACGCCCTCGAAAATTCAGAGGCCGGTGTTACTGTTATGCCTGCTCCGAAGACTGCACAATGACGTGCATCATTGATTATAGATAAGACGGATAAAACGACAATAGGCCTGGTTTTTACATGGGCCGATTGGCACGTACCGGGACCGGCGGTTCCGTTTATCATGGCTTCCTGTTCAGATTTTGGCAGAAGGACCTTGTCCGCATGAAGAAAGTCATTTTTCCGGAAAAAACCGGCAATTTTCGCCGCACCTGGACAGGCGCTGTGCCGGTGCTGGTTTTTGTGCTGTTCATTGGCGGGCAGGTGATGGTGCTGCTGCCGGCCAAACTCCTGGGGCTGATCACCCGCGAAACCATCGAGACGTATCCCACGGTGCTATACCTGGTGATCGGTTCGTTCGCCATGGCGGCCCTGTTGTTCGCGCTGTGGATCAAGTATTTCGAACGGCGCAGTTTTGCCGGCGTCGGCCTGGCGCTGGGGCCTTTGGCCGGCCGGTTTTACATTCGAGGCTTCGCAGTCGGCCTCTTGATGGGGGTCGCGGTAGTATTCACCGTCTGGCTGCTGGGTGGCTACGGACTGGAGTCGGATACCGGTTTTTCGGCTGTCGACCTGGCGCCGGTTCTGATCATGATGTTCGCCTTCCTGTTGCAAGCGGGCACCGAGGAAGTGGTGTTTCGCGGCTGGATGCTGGGCCGCATCGCGGAACGCTTTGGAATCTGGGCGGGAATCATCGGTAATTCCCTGTTATTCACGCTGATGCATGTTCAATTCGGTGAGTCGGCCGAAACGTCTGCATCCAGGGTGATCATCTTCGCACTGGGCACCCTGCTTTTTTCCGTGTTCCTGAGCCTGATGGCGATTCGCGAAAAATCGATCTGGGGCGCTGCCGCCTGGCATGCAGCCTGGAACTGGGTCTTTATCACCTGGTTCGCCTTGCCGACCACCGGAATAGAACTGAACCTGGTGCCACTGGTCGCGGACCTGACTCCACTGGCCGATTCACCGATCTGGCTGACCGGTGGCGCAGAGGGTCCCGAAGGCAGCTTTCTGACCCCGGCGGTACTCGCCCTGGGCTGTTTGTTATTGATTCTGTGGCGAAAACCAGTCGGGCAGGTCGAAACGCGGTGAACGACGACAGAAAGCCGTGAAATCAAAAGCTTAACCCTTGATGTAAATCATTCCGCTTTTGGCTCTAATGTGGTCAACTTCAACCTGAGCGCTCTGCGTGTCAGCGCGGCCTTAACATTCGAATAATTATGGCAAGCCGGCAGAGCGTGTGATGCCAGTTTTTGGCGGTTTGA
>Ga0055474_10000341_pt1 | contig 10648 bp, 9 predicted proteins | sample Muzzi_PWA_D1_FD_57680 | JGI IMG/M metagenome (GOLD analysis project Ga0055474, IMG submission 57680) | Wetland microbial communities from San Francisco Bay, California, USA, that impact long-term carbon sequestration - Muzzi_PWA_D1 | ecosystem: Environmental > Aquatic > Marine > Wetlands ... | reverse complement strand
CCGAAGAGGACCGGCGCGGTCGCGCCGGTCCAGTGCAAACTCGCTTTACGGACAGATCTCCCACTTCCCGCCATAGGTGCCGATGATCGGCAGCGTCGGGTTGTCCTGGAAGCGGCCCTCGATCACGCCGACACTGGTGTTGGTCACCGGGTCGATGATCTTGGCGGAGAAGGTACCCCGGTCGGTGAAGCCGGGGGACAGCGTCCAGCTGCCGCTGAAGGTGTAGTCCGGATCCGGCGCGAAGCCGTCCGCCAGGGTGCCACCGAAGCGCCCGGTGGTGCCGGAGGTGGCCAGGGTCAAGGTGCCGTTGAGCTTGTAGAGCGGCACACTGGCGGCATCGTAGAGCGTACCGACCACGGTACCGCCGGAAGCGGTGGTGGGCAGGTTCCAACTGCCGTCGCTCTTGCCCTTACGGCAGTTGAAGCAACCGGTGGTATCGAAGGCGAGGCAGCTTCCCGCGCAGGCCAGAGTCCCGGCATCGAAGCCCTGGGTGACGCAGGTCTGCCCCCCCAGGTTGAGGCCATCGCAGACCTCCGGCGTCTCGATGACGCCGTTGCCGCACACCGCCGCCGTGCCGGTGGAAAGCCCGAAGGCGAGGACGTTGAGGGTGTCCTCGACGCCGGTGAAGCCCTCGTTGGCGAAGTTGTCGTCGCCGAAATCCACATCGACATCGTCGGCGCTGCCAAAGATCCCGTCGGGACCGACACCCACCAGATTATCCAGATTGCCGCCCTGGTCCATGATGTTCTGGTTGGCGTTGAACCGGTTGGTGTGGAAGTTGCCGAAGAAATGCCCCGCTTCATGCGCCGTGATGTTGCCCACACCCACGCCCACCACATCGATCTTGGTGGTGCCGGGGGCCAGGGGATACTGGTTCAGGGAGTTGGGGTTGGAGGCCACCGTGCTCAGCAGATCGAGGAGGGTCACCGCCGTCGATTCGATCTCGAAGTTGCCCGGGTCGATGTCCTCCGCGATGCCGATGGTGCTGATGCCCAGTTGGGCGATGGTACCGCCGACGATCACCCGGCTGACGTTGGGCTGGCCGAAGGGATCTGGATCGTCACGGCTGTTCTGGAGTTCGAAGGCGTACTCGCCGTCGATGCCGCTGGTGGCGAAATCGCCGTTGTTGCCCACGAGGCCCACATCGTTGAGGTTCTCTTCGATGGCCGCGAGGATCGCATCGATCACCGCGCTCTCATCGGCGGCGGTGAGCCCCCACCCCGCCAGGAAACTGGACAGCGGCGACAGGACCGCGGTCGGGTTCCCGGAACCGAACAGAGCCGGAGCGTTGACCGTGGCGCCATCGAAATCGATGAACAGAATCTGCTTGTTGCCCGCCCCCTGCTGCTCCAACTCTGGCCGGAAGAGGCGCACTTCCAGGGTGTAGCCGCCGGTGCCGCCACTGGTGCGCAGGGCGTAGGTTCCGGCGGTGTCCACGACCCACGCCAGGGCGCGACCACCGCCCCCGGGCAGGGGTGAGGAGACGGGATAGATGAAGGACGCGTCCGTGGCCGTGTTGACCAGCAGCACGCCCGCCGGATCGTTGACCCGCACGGCGCTGCCCGCCCCGATGCGGTTGACCCCCAGGATATCCCCGGGTTCCAGGTCGAAGGTGAAGAAATCGAGATCCCCAGCGGCCAGGGTGCCGGTGATGTCGAAGGCGTTATCTTCCCCGGCATCGAAGCCCAGGGCGATGAAGTTGCCCGTCGCCTGGGTGTTGTTGGGCTCCGTTTCGCCCACCACCGTCAGCGCCTGCACCTGGTTCTGGCGCACGGCTTTCTGGGTCCGGGTGGGGAGGGTACAGAATGCCACCGGTTCCTGCGGCAGCACCTCCACCACCGCCCCCAGGGGCGCGGCCCCCGCGCCGGAACGGTCCGCGGCCCGCGCGGCGGACGGAATCCACAAACCGCAGACCATGATCATCGCGATCAACAAGCTCATTTTCCGGGACATCCTCTGCAACCTACTGTCAAACATACGCACTCCTTCAGCGATTCAGGGTTGGATCATTCTGGCGCGCCGGTACCCGGCCCGCCGACTCGAAACTTCTGGAATGGCAACAGAGGAGATATCGATCTAATGCAATTTCCGACTGGTCGCTAGAGGGTAAGTGCGCTTTTCTGGAGAAAGCGTGACAAGACGAGGAATCTGTCACCGGGATGGCGAGAGACCCGGGAGGGGAGGTCCTATCGAGCCGACGGCTTGCCGGACAGCGTGGCCCCCGCCAACGCCACGCGGGACACCGTGGGGCTCAGGCTCACCTGATGGGGCAAGGGGTTGCCCTCCACCCAGACGACCCGCTGCCGATCCAGGACCTTGGACAGCGCGATCATGGCGCGGGTCCATTGGGGTTTGGCGGTCACGGCCCGGGCCGGACCCCAGGGAGTGTCGCCGCCCTTGCCCTCCACGGTCCAGACGGTCAACGGTACCCGTAGCTCTTCCAGATACCGGCGCACCGCCGCCGGTTGGAGGGTGCTGGCATCCGGCCCCAAGGTCTCCCCCACCAGCAGTACCACGACCCGGCGGTGGTTGCGGGAAGCCGAGGCCAGCCCGGCCACCGCCACCGCCTCCGCCAGGCGCTGGACCGTCCCCGATGGGTCTGGACGGCTCAACCCGGCCCACAGACCCCAGCTTTCCGTGGCGAAGTCCGCCGCCGCCTGGGGGAAAAGCTCGAAGGTGTGCTCCCCCCGCCGCGCCACGCGGGGATAGGGGGCGAAGGATCGCACCCGAATGCTCCGATCGAGGGCCGCGAAGGGGGAGGGGGGCGCCGTCAGGGAACCGCCGGACATCGAAGTCTTGGATAACCCCGCGGAGGACGGCTTCGAGACCACCTTCAGGAGCTTCTCCAGGCCCGCCGCCGCGCCGGAATCCGCCACGATCACGATCTCCCCGGCACCCTTTTCCACCGCCGCCACCGGCAACGTCTCGTCCCCGACGGTAAACCAGCCTCCCATCGCCGTCGCCGGGGGCACCTTGCCCCGTCCCGTGGCCGTCACGGGGAGGGCCGTCAACTCCGCGTGGGTCTCGTCGTGGTAGCGCCCGCCAAAAACCACCTCCGCCGCCGCCGTGAGGCCGGAAGGGAAATCGACCTCGGCGCGGAGGAAATGGAGCTGTTGGGGATCATGATCCGGCAGGGTCACCTGGCCCCCGCCGCCCACGGGCAACGGAGTGCCATCCAAGGTGGCCGTGATCGCTCGGGGCTGCGCATCGTACAGGCTCTGCCAGGTGATGCGGGCGATGCGACCACGGCCCTTCGAACCGTCGCCACCACCCTCTAAAATCACCCCCGCCTCCGTTAGCCCCCGGGGCAGGTTGATCAGCTGGCGCGTCCGCGCGACCTCCTGGCCGTGGGCGTCATAACCCACCGCCACCAGTTCGTGGGGGGCCAGCGCCCCGAAATCGCAGGGCAGCACCCAGGGTCCCTCGGTGAGCGTCCCCACCGCCGTGCCGTCGAGAGCGATCTCCACCCGGGCGACCTCTTCGGCCACCAGGATTTCCACCGGGTGCACGCCGGTGATGAGGCCAAGAAAGAGAGAAACGAAGGTCAACATGATGGTTCCCAACCGGAACCCGGGGTGAGGATATTCCTGGGTGATGGCGGAGTTAGAATCTTGGATTGATACCTTGATGCTTTGATGCCTGACAGGGCAGTGCTATGATGACTGCATGCGTACCACCCTCACTCTCGATGACGACATCGCCCTGGCCCTGAAAGAGACGGCCCACCAGAAGGGTCGCTCCTTCAAGGCAATGGTCAACGAAGTCCTCCGCGCGGGCCTGGCGAACCTCTCGGCCCCTCCCCAGGCGAAGCCCTATCGTCTGAAGCCAGCATCACTGGGAGACGTTGAGCCCGGGATCGATCTCGACAAAGCGCTCCGGCTGGCCGACGCTCTGGAGGATGAAGGGATCGCCCGCAAGTTGGAACTCCGCAAGTGATCCTGATCGACGCTAACCTGCTGATCTACGCCGTCAATGAGGACTCACCGCATCATCCAGCCGCCCGACGCTGGCTCGAAGAGACCCTGTCTGGCACGACACGAGTTGGCCTCGCCTGGATTGTCCTGCTGGCGTTCGTACGGATCACATCGCGCCCTGGAATCCTGCGCCATCCGCTATCCCCGGAGGAAGCACTGGGTTATGTCGATTCCTGGTTGCGGCAGCCCCATGTTGAGTTCGTGGCACCGGGCGACAAGCATTGGCCTATCTTCCGCAATCTGACGCTCGGGACCGGAACCGCTGGCAATCTGACCTCTGACGCCCATCTGGCCGCTCTCGCCATCGAGCAGGGCGCGACGGTCTATTCGACGGACAACGACTTCCAGCGATTCTCAGGCGCCCAACATGTCAATCCCTTGAGGGGATCCTGAGTCTCTCGCTCCGACCGCTCCCGCCAAGATCACCACAGCAACCAACGTCTTGATGACGGGGTTTCCCCCCGTTCGCCGTAGTGCTCTCCGAACGCCCACAGCGCCGTGACCGGCGCCTAACTTTGGAGAATACCCATGCACTTCCCACGGATGTTGAAAGCCGCCGCTCTACCCCTGCTCTTGCTCCTCACCGTGGCCTTGCCCACTTTCGCCCAACTCGACGTCGGGAGCTACCAATTGGAGCAGGACGGGATCACCGTCGGCCAGATCTTCGTTCCCGAACGCGATCCCGAAGATTGCACCTACCGGGAGTACTGGTACCTCCACGAGGGCTACGTCTACCCCAGCCGGAGCAACGGCGTAGGCTTCACCCTGGAAGCCGACGCGGAAGCCACGACCCAATCCGTCGAAGAATTCCTGGCGGAGGTCGAAGCGAAAAATCCTGGCGGGCGGCTGGTCATCGTCGACTCCACCGAAATCCGTCAGGGCTGCTGAACGGTCGGCGGAGCCTTCTGTCGCGCATTTTTCAACAGCCCGAGGAGCGCCTCGATCACCAACTCCGGCTCATCCCAATGGACGGAATGGCTCATCCGGGCCCGACCGGTCCTTTCTTCATGGCTTCCAGCGCCCGGCTCACCGCCTCGGGATCTCGCCCGTGATGGAGGCTGTGGTCGAGGATTCGCACCGCTTCAGCACGTTGGCCAGTCCGCTCCAGGAGGCGACCGAGCTCCAGGGCCGCGCGGGAATCCGCAGGATCGACGCGCAGCCCCTGGCGGAACGCCTGCTCGGCCTCTTCCCTCTGGTCGAGCTGGACGAGGGCACTGCCCAAATAGCGCCAGGCTCGGGGCAGAGTGGGGCGCAGGGTCACCGCCCGACGTAGCGAGACCACCGCGTCCTCGGGGCGATCGAGAAGGAAGAAGATCACACCCTGGTTGAACAGGGGCTCGGGGCGTTCGCCGGTCGTGGTGATGGCGGTGGCGAGATCGGCCTGGGCTTCGGCGTATTTCCCCAATTGGAGCCGCGCCACGGCCCGCCATTCCCGGGCCTGGGCGAGTTCCGGCATCGCCTCCAGGGTCACCGTGGCCACTCTCTCCGCCTCCAGGAAGCGTCGCTCCCCGATCAGGGACCGGATCAGATCGAGGAGTGGCTCCGGGGAGGAAAGGGGGATGTTCGGCAAGGTATCGATCAAGAACTGCGTCATCTCGGGGTTTCCCCCGGCTCGCAGCACCGCGCTCGCCCGGTAGACCTCCGCGAGTACCGGGGACATCTCCGGAAGGGGATGGATCAACTGTGCGTCCACCAAGACCGGGATGGTCTCTTCCAGCGGCGCCACCAGCTCCGGGACGGCGGGACGGCGCTGGATGCGATGGTCGGTCATGACGGTCTGGATGACGTCCTGGGTGCGCCGCCGGGGCATGTGGCACGCGGCGCAGTCGTCCGCCGCGACGGACCCTGGCCCCGCAGCATGCAACGCGGGAGCGTCGCGCATCCCGTCGAGGGAGCAGGCCTCCGGTTGATGGCACGACAGACAGGCGTCCCGATAGTGAGCCTTGCGACGCGCTGTCGGCACCTTGCGGTGGGGGTCGTGGCAGCGGGTGCAAGCCAGGGCTCCCACCTCCGACTCCAGGAAGCAGCGGCTCTGCTCCAGCCGATACGGGTGGTGGTTGATCTCGAAGCGCTGGTCTCGGCTCCCACCTTCTTCTTCGACGTCGAGGGGCACCAGATAGTCGAGCCACGGCTCGCCGGGGCGAAAAGAATAGGTGGCGCGACCGAAGCGGCGGACCCCAGCAAGGGCGACGGACGCTTGAAAGTGGCAGCCGTAACAGATCTCCACCGCCCGTGCTGGCGGCAGGCGCCCAGGGTGGACGATGGTCGATCGTACCGCCGCACGGTCCCCCTCGAAGGCGGCCCGTACATGGGCCGCGCCGGGTCCGTGGCAACGCTGGCAGCCGATACCCTCCGGCAGTTCGCGGGGAAACTCGTGGGGCGCGCCATAGGTATCGCTCCCCGCGGACACGTCCGGGTAGGCGTTGTGGCAGAACATGCACTCTCGGGTCACCCGGCGCTCGACCCCGGGATGGTCGGGCCGGTCAAATCCCGGCGCCATCCCCCATTGGCCGGTCTGGGTGTACCAGGCGATGGGAAGCAGGAAAAGTTCGTTCGCCGGAGTCCGAAACAGGTAGCTGCGGGAGGTGTGACCGGAGCCCAGGATCCAATCCACTTCGATCTCGAAGCGATGGATCGGCTGACCCTGGGCATCGAGCTGATAGCGCTCGAAAAGCAGCTTTTCACCCTCGCGATGCATCCGATAGTAGCGCTGGGAGGCCGGATGGTAGTAGGGCTCGCTAGCGAAATCTTCGATCCACCGATCCGCCCGAGGCCGAAAAAAGCTGCGCGCCATACCGACCTCCTGGTAGGCACGATAGAGCTCTTGATGGCAAGAGGCACAGGCCGAATCGGGAACGTAACCCGCCGCAGCGCTCCCGCTCACCGGGATCCCCCGGCGAGCCAGGGGGTCCCCCTCCGGCGGAGCACAACCCCACGCCAAGATGGCGAGAGCCAGTACAGCACCAGATCTCATCCGCCAGGAACGAGAGCACAAGGCTGCGGGCTGCGGGCTCATGGCGCGAATCTTAGCAGCCCCCACCCACCCATCGACCCAACCCTGGGGGCGTTCTGCTAGATTGCCCACAAGATCTCATCCCGCGGGAGAGCCGATGCCCTTGTCGAACCACCAGACTCAGAAGGTCGTAGCGTGACCCGAACCGTGACCCTGCCGGGCCGGGCGATGCGGGTCTTTCTGGTCGCCGCCCGCCACGGCGTGGCCCATGCACTCCGCCGGTGGCTGCTCGGCCAGCGCCCGCATGGCCCCCAGCGCCTGCGGCGCTTGCTGGAGGACTTGGGCGGTGTCTACCTGAAGCTCGGCCAGCTCCTCTCCCTGCAACCGGACATCCTGCCCCCCCGCTACTGCCGCGCGTTGTCGGATCTGCTGGATCGCGTGCCGGCCTTCCCTTTCCGGGAGGTGGAGGCCCTCTTCCAGACGGAGTTGGGGCAAAGCCCCCTAGAGATCTTCGAAGACTTCGATCGCAAGCCCCTCGCCACCGCCTCCATCGCCCAGGTGCACGCCGCGGTCCTGAACGGGCGACCGGTGGCGGTGAAGGTGCGGCGGCCCACGGTGGGGCGGGATTTCGAGCCGGACCTGCGACTGATTCGCCAGGGGGAGCGGCTCCTCCGGCGCTGGGGGCCACGGCGTTGGGCGTGGTTGCCGGGCGCCTTGCAGGAGCTGGACCGTTGGACCCGGGAGGAACTGGATTTCCGCTGCGAGGCGCGGGTCCTGGCGATGGTGCGGCGGGACGCGGAGGGGCGGGCGGGGGAGGTCATCCCGGCGCTGGTGGAAGCCCTTTCCGGACCCCGCATCCTGGTGGCGGAACTGCTGGAAGGCCCCACCCTGCTGACCGCCCTGCGGCGACTGGAATCCGGGGCGGGAGTGCCGGAGGGGATCGACCCCGAAGCGGTGGCGGGGCACATCGTCGATAACTTCACCGATTCCGCCTTCCGCCGGGGTCTCTTCCACGCCGATCTCCACCCGGCCAACCTGCTGATCCTGCCCGGATCGACCGTCGGCTACGTGGATTTCGGCATCGCGGGCAGCCTTTCCGCCCACAGCCGCCGGAGCCTGCTGCGCATGATCCTGGCGTTGCACCAGGGCGACGATCGCGCGTTTCACCGGGCTTTCCTGCAGATCGCGGTGCTACGACCGGGCAGCGATCCAGCAGCCTTGGGACGGGGCATAGGCCAGCTCCTGGCGGGGTGGTCCGGGTCCCTGGAAGCCACAACGGAGGCGCCCCGCCGCTTCACCCTTCTGATGCTCGATCTCCTCACCCTCAGCCGCACCACGAATGTATGGCCCGCGCCGGAGGTGTTGCGGTATTTCCGCTCGGCGATCTCCACCGACGGGCTGATCCAGCGCTTCGCCCCGGGCTTCGATTTGGGCGCACGGCTGGACGCCGGGTGTCGGCGGCTGATGGAGGAAATGACCCTCCGCGACCAGGCTTCCATGGCGGCGCTGGCGGACTGGGGGGCGGCGGGGATGCGCTGGTGGGCGGCGGAGGCGACGCGCGCCGCGGCGCCAGCGTTGACAGTCGATGGGTCGCTGGAGGAGACTGGTGGAAAGTCCCGTTCCCCTGGCCGCCGGGCGATACAGCTGCTGCTGCTGGGCTCCGGATGCGCCCTGGCGGCGCTCTTCCATCCCGCGCCGCACTGGGGACTGAACCTGTTCTCCGCGGAGCTGATCGCCACCGGAGCCGCGACCCTGAGCCTGGTGTCGGCGCTCCACCGCATGGCGCGAAACAACCCGCGATCGGAGGTCTGACGATGCGCGATCTGACGAAATCGATGGCCCGGCTCTCCTGGGCGATGTCCCTCTACGGCCTCGATCGGATGCGGGACGTCCTGGAAGGGGAGAGCCCGGCGGAGGGCGAAGCGGCCCCCGGCGCGGCGACCCGCGGCGCCCACTCGCTGGATTCCCTGAGCGAGGCCACCGGCGAGCGCCTGCGCGACCGCACCCGGCGAGTGTACGAGGCGGGGGACCGATTGCAGACGGAAATGATCGACCTTGTCTTCGACGCCGCGGAGCCCGTCCGGGAAGGCTTCGAACACCTCTTCGACAACGCCGCGAATTGGGCCGAGCGCTCCGCCGAGACGCTGCGCAAGGCGGCCCGCCAGCGCGAGGACGCCGCCGCCACCACCGAGGGCGAGGCAACCGGCAAGAACGAAGCCCAAGCCGAGGCGGCGGCGGAAGCGTAATTCCCCCGATGCCCCCCACCGGTCAGCGGGACCTGGCGCGCCGCCTCCGCGAGGCGGGCTTTTCTCGCCGCCGAAGATCCTCGCCCCCCGCCGACCCGGGCGCCACCCTGGCCCGCGTCCTGAGCGCGGCGGGACCCCTGGCCGCGGCCTTCGCCCACGACCTAGCCCGCTCCCCGGAGCGACTCCCGGCGCTAGATCGGGCATCCCTGGCGCGGGTGCCACGGCAACTCTCTCCCCTGCCCTACCCGGCGGTGCGGAGCCTGCTGGAGCGACAGTGGGGGGCGCCCCTCGCGACCCACTTCGCCACCTTCGACGAAGACCCCACCACCATCACCTTCCAGCACCAGGACCATCGGGCGCGACGGCTGGATGGCACCCCGGCCCTGGTGCGGGTGCTGCGGGCCGAGCCTGAAGACACGGCGCGGGAAGCGGCACAGCTTGCGGCGGTGGAAGCCATCCGGGTGGAAGGGTGGTGGCTGACGGGAGCGACGGCGGCGTTTGGGGAGCGGCTCGCGACCCAGGGCGATCTATCCTCCTCCGCTGCCGCCCTCCACCGGCTAGCGGCGATCGACGGGACGGCCGACGGGACGGCGGAACGACCCCGCGCCGCGACGGTTCTACCGGAACTTTCCACGGCACAGATCCTGACCGTGGCCTTGCCGGAGGGCATCGACCCGGCGAATGGCAGCCCCTCTCCAGAAGCGAGCTTCCGCCTCTACCGGGGCTGGTTGTTGCTGGCGATGGTGGAGGGGCTCCTGTGGACCGGACCGTGGGCGGGGAATGTCCGCTTCCTGGGCCGCGACGGCGACGGCGACGACGAGGACGCCCTGACCGCGGGCTGCCCCCTCTTCCTGGGCGGCGGTGCCGTGCCGCTGGACCGGGCCGCCCGGTGGGACTTGCGGGATTACCTCGCCGCCACCCGGCGGGGGGACGCGGACCGGGCTCTGGGCTACCTGCTGCGGGGCGCTACCCGCGCCCCGGGAGCCCTTTCCCCCAGCAATCTGCGGGACCATTTTCGGCAAGCCGTGCCCCCGGTGACCGGCAGGGGACGCACCCTGGCCTCGCTGCTCCTCCTCCACGCCCACCTGCTGGGCATCCACGGCTACCGCCCGGCGCCCGCCCTGGGCGCGTGGCAACGGAGCCTCGCGGGATTGGAGCACCTCCTCGGAGCGGCGACCGTGGCGACAGAGGGGACAGAGGCAGAGGGGGATCCTCTGGCCGACGCGGTGGATGACGCTCGCATCCTCGCCGCCGCCGCCCGGGGCCGGGAACTCTTCGCCCCCAGCGCCCTGCGGCGCACCTTCCTGCAATGCGGCCCCCAATGGCTCGACGCCCTGGAGCGGCGGGGCGAGACGGCGAACGAAGCATCCCGGGCACCCTCCACCGCTCCGCCGCCGTCGCGGGATTCTCGGGCGGCAGAATCCTGGGTGGGCTTCGGTAGCCTGGTGGTCCTCCTGGGGCTGCTGGCGCTGCTG
>Ga0055474_10000340_pt1 | contig 10670 bp, 7 predicted proteins | sample Muzzi_PWA_D1_FD_57680 | JGI IMG/M metagenome (GOLD analysis project Ga0055474, IMG submission 57680) | Wetland microbial communities from San Francisco Bay, California, USA, that impact long-term carbon sequestration - Muzzi_PWA_D1 | ecosystem: Environmental > Aquatic > Marine > Wetlands ... | reverse complement strand
GCGCCACCGGGATACGACGATGGGGAGCCGCCATCGCTTTGCGGAGATCGACTCCGTGGCCGCCTTCCGCCGCCGGGTGCCCCTGGTGCGCTATGGGGATCTGGCGGAGGCGATGGCCGCCATCCGGGCCGGGGCGTCGGGGGTGCTGACCGCCGATCCGGTGCGTCGCCTGGTACCGACGGGAGGGACGACGGGCGCAACGACCGATGGAACGGGGGGCGGCGCGGCCCAAGGGCCGAAACTCCTCCCCTTCACCGCCTCCCTGGGCCGGGATTTCGCCCGTGGTGTGGGGGCGTGGATGGTGGATCTGGCGCGGCGCTACCCGGCCATCCGCTCGGGACCGGCCTACTGGTCCGTGTCTCCTGCCATGGATTCGATGGACCGGGAGGAGGCGCCCGCCGCCGTGCCCATCGGCTTTGATGACGATGCCGCCTACCTGGGGCGCTGGCTGGAGCCGCTGGTCTCCGGCACCCTGATCGCCCCCAAGGCGCTGCGCCACGCCCGGCCCCTGGATGCCTTCCAGTACGCCACCCTGCGCTGTCTGCTGGCGGCCCCGGAACTGCGGCTGATCTCCGTCTGGCATCCGTCCTTCCTGGGGGTGCTGCTCGATCAACGGCGGGCCTGGTGGGATCGCCTGGTGGAGGATGTGCACCAGGGCACCCTCACCCCCCCGTCACCCCTGCCGCCGTCGGTGCACCGCGCTCTGCTGCGGGGTGTGCGCGCGGACCCCCGGCGGGGGGAGGCTCTCCGCACCCTGGGGCCGGACGCGCCCCCCACCGCCCTCTGGCCCCACCTCGCCGTGGTCAGCGCCTGGGGTGACGCCGCGGCCCGGGCGCCCCTGGCGGCGCTGGCGGCGCGGCTCCCCGGGGTGGCGGTGCAGCCCAAGGGCCTGCTGGCCACGGAAGCCTTCGTTAGCCTGCCCTTCGGCGGCGGCTACCCCTTCGCCCTCCATTCCGCGTACTTCGAGTTGCTGGACGACGAGGGCGCGGCCCGGGGCGTCCACGAGGCGCGGGAAGGGGCCACCTACGCGGTGGTGGTGACCACCGCCGGGGGGCTCTACCGCTACCGCCTGGGGGATCGGGTCCAGGTGGTGGGGTGGGTGGGGGCGACGCCCTCCATCCGTCTGGTGGGGCGGGCGGATCAGGTGGTGGATCGGGTGGGGGAGAAGCTCTCCGAAGCCTTTGTCGGCCAGGCCATCGCCCGGGCCTACGGGCGGTCCGCGGCGACCCCGGACGGCGGCCCGCCCCCCTTCGCCCTGCTGGTGCCCCACGGCGACGGGTACGCCCTGCTGGTGGACCGTCCGCCCCGGGATCCGGCGGCCCTGGCCGCGGCCCTCACCGCCGAATTGCGCCAGAGCCCCGGCTTTGCTTACGCCCAAGACCTGGGCCAGCTCGGCCCGCTGCGGCTGGCCCGGGTGGCCGCCGACGCGGCCCAACGCTACCTCGCCCATCACCACGCCCAGGGGCGCGCCCTGGGGGAGATCAAACCCGCCTTCCTGGCCGGGGAGGAGGGCTGGATGGCCCGCCTCGACGGCCGGATCCTCAACCCTGTGGAGGTGCACTCATGATTCGCCACGCCTCACTATCCCGTCTTGCCGCAAGGACCCTGCTCCCCCTCTCCCTCGGTCTCCTGGCACCGCTGTGCCTGGGGCAGGAAGGGGCGGAGCCACCGGGGTCTACCCAAGAGGCCATGACCGAGGAGACCGCCCTCGATCAGAACGCTCTCGATCAGAACGCCATCGACCAGATCCACGACGAACTGCGGGCCGTGCAGGCGGCCATGGAGCAGGCCCTCAACACGCGGGACCTCGACGCCATCCTGGCCTATGTCACGGACGATGTGCTGTTCACCACCATGAACGGCGATGTGGTGCGGGGACCGGAGGCCATCCGAGCCTATTTCGCCAAGATGATGGAGGGGGAAGAGCGCGTGGTCGATGCCATCCAGGCGGATTTCCAGCCGGCGGCGCTGTCGATCCTCTACGGCGGCGATCTGGCCATCGCCTACGGCACGACGGACGACCACTACCGGCTGACCTCCGGCGCCACCTTCGACATTCAGGCGCTGTGGTCCTGCACCTTGTTGCGTCAGTCAGGAGGGCTGCGCCAGGATGGGGGCTGGAAGATCGCCAGCTTCCACTATTCCACCAACATGTTCGACAATCCCGTGCTCTCCGCCCAGCGGCGCCTGCTGCTGGGGGGAGCGGTGGTGGCGGCAGTGGTCTTCGGATTGCTGGGATTCTTTCTCGGTCGTCGGGAGGGGCGAAAATTCTCGTCGTGACCGACGCCGTGACGATTCCCCGCTGGCCGCGGGCCTGGTATGTGGTGGCGCGCTCGGCGGAGGTGCGTCCGGGGGCGGTGGTGGGCGGGGCAGTGGCCGACCGGCCCTTCGTGCTCTTCCGCACCCAGGACGGTCGCCTGGCGGCCCTCGATGCCCACTGCCCCCACATGGGCACCCACCTGGGCCACGGTCGGGTGGAGGGGGACCGGCTGGTCTGCCCCCTGCACCACTGGACGTTGGGACGGGATGGCGTCTGCCGCGACGGCGGGGCGGGGGAAAAGTCGGCCTATCGTGCCCGGAGCTGGCCCGTGGCGGAGCGCTTCGGGCTGGTGTTTCTCCATCCGGGGGACGACCCGCCGCCGCTCCCTGCCCCGGAAGCCCCGCAGGATTTCGCCTGGACCACCGGCACCCCCGTGGAACTGGACACCGACTGGCGGGCCATGATGGTCAACGGTTTCGACCTGCTGCACCTGCGAGCGGTCCATCATCGGGAACTGGTGGAGCCCGCCGAACTGCGCCCGGAGGATGGGACGCTGCGCCTCGCCTACACCTCCCGGGTGAGCGGTGGCGGCGGGGCGGATCGGCTGATGCGCTGGATCGCCAGGGACCGCATCCGGGTGCGCCAGCGCTGCCACGGTCCCATCATCGTGGTGGAGAGCGACCTGGGCCGCACCCGCACCGCGGCGGTTCTGGGGTTGTTGCCCCGGGGACCGGGGGGCGCTGGGGTGCGCGCCTTCGGTGCCTTCGGGGCGCTCCGGGGGGGATGGGGAGGACCGCTGCTCCCCCTGCGGCGGCTCCTTTCCCGCTTCCTCTTCCTGGCCTTCCTGAAGAAGGATTTCGCCGTGGTGGAGGGGATGCGCCTGCGGGTCGAGGGGGTGGAAGACCCCGGCGTTCAGGCCATCAGTGCCTATCTGGGTAGCCTGCCGCCGCTGTCGGCGAGCCAGTCCGAGCCGGGGGCCGGGGAGCCCTGGTGATCCCGGCGCGCCTCAACCTGCTGCTGCTGGCGACCGCCTCCGGCCTCGCGGCGGCGCTCCTCTGGGGGGCCTCCCACGCCCCTTCGGGGTGGTGGGTGGTGGCGTGTGCGCTGCTCTTCTCCTTCGTCGCCAACACCCTTTTTTCCCTCCTCCACGAGGCGGTGCACGGCATCTTCAGCCCCCACGGGGGGATCAACACCTTCGCCGGTCGCCTGGCGGCGGCGTGGTTTCCCACCGGCTTCGCGGTGCAGCGAGCCTTCCATCTGACCCACCACCGCAACAACCGCACCCCCCTGGAGCAATTCGATGTCTTCCACGAGGGCGACCTCCGCCCCCTCAAGGTCGTCCAGTGGTACGCCATCCTCACGGGGCTCTACTGGGTGGTCACGGTGGTCGGGGTGGCGGTCTACCTGCTGCTGCCGGGAGTCCTGCGGGCGCGTCGGCTGCGCTCGGAAGATTCCGCGGCGGCGCGGCAGACCAGTTCCATCGCGTACCTCGCCGCCCTGGACGGCCTCCACCCCGTGACGGCGCGGCTGGAGATCCTCTTCGCCGTGGCCTTTCAGCTTCTGCTCTTCCGGGGGCTGGATCTGTCGCTCCTGGGCTGGGGGGTCTGCTACGGGGCCTTCGCCTTGCACTGGAGTGCCCTCCAATACGCCGACCACGCCTACTCGCCCCTGGATCGCCACCACGGCGCCTGGAACCTCCAGGTCAATCCCATCAGTCGGGCCTTCTTCCTGAACTATCACGACCACCTGGCCCACCACCGGGAGCCCACCGTGCCGTGGATCCATCTGCCCGCTCGGGTGGACCCGGCGGAACCCCGCCCGGCCTTCGGGCGCGTCTGGCTCGCCATGTGGCGCGGCCCGGTGCGGTCGTCGGAGTTCACGGCCCAGGGAGCCCTCGCCGGGCGCCTCCACCGGCCTCCCCGTCCGGCTCCCCCTTCAGTCAGCCTGCTGGCCCTGCCCCGGGGACTCGATGCCTGGGGCGGCGGCCTCTTCGCCGTGGGTTTCGCCCTCCTCTTCGGCCTCCTCTACGGCGGCGCCAGCGCGCTGAGCCGCTTCGTGCCCTGGCGCCTGGAGGTCGCCCTGCCCCTGGAAACGGCGATCCCCTTCGTGCCCGCCGCCGCCGTGGTCTATCTGTCGTTGAATCTTCTGCTGGTCGCCGCCCCCTTCGTGCTGCGGCGGTGGCGGGAGATGTGGGTGCTGTTCTGCGTGCTGGTGACGGAAACACTGGCGGGGGCGGCCTGCTTCCTCCTCCTGCCGGTGCGCACCACCTTCCCGGAGCGTCACGCCGAAGGCGCCGCGGGCCTCTTCCTGGGCCTCGCCGACACCCTCAACCTGGAGCGCAATTTCCTGCCCTCCCTGCATGTCGCCTTCGCGGTGACGGTGGCCCTGGCGTACCGCGAGAAGCTCGGCGCCGCCGGTCGGGGGCTGCTCTACGCCTGGACCGCCGCCATCGCCGCCAGCACCCTGCTGATCCACGAGCACCACGTCCTGGACGCGGTGGCGGGGATCGCCCTCGCCCTGCTTTGCTGGTATGGGGTGGGCGCCCGGGCGCGGCGCCCCGGCGTGCTGCGGGCGGTGGAGGTGGAACTCCTCTGCCTGTGGAATTGCACCCTCTTCGCCCGCCGCCATCGCCGCTACGGCTGGATCGCCCTGGTGCTCCTGGTCGTCAGTCTCCCCCGCTGGCGGCGGCGCCGGGTGTTGCGCACGGGGTTCTGTTGCCTGCAATGGGTGGACGATCTGCTGGACGGCGACCGCCCCAGTGAACGCGAACCGCTGGACGTGGTGGACGGGGTGATCGCGGTGTTGGAAGGGACCGGGGCGGAGCCGGAAAGCGACCCGGAAAGCGACCCGGAAAGCGACCAGGAAAGACATCTCCACCGCCTGGCTCGCGCCTTCGCCGCCGACCTGCGGGTCCTTCCGGAGACGGGGGACGCCGCCCTGGCGGACGCCGTGGCCCTGCTGAAGGTCATGCAGCGGGACCGCCGTCGAGTCCTGGAGGGTGCCCTGTGGGATCGGGCCACCCTGCGCGAGCACCACCGCCAGACCTTCACGCTCTCCCTGGATCTTCTACTGACCGCCGCCCGGGCCACCGTGCGGGCGAAGGATGTGCCGGAATTGATCGACGCCTTCGGCTGGTGCTCCACGATGCGGGATCTGAAAGAAGACCTGGACGCCGGACTGGTGAACATTCCCCGGGAGGTCGTCGAGGCCGCCGGGTGTGCTCCGGAGTACGAAGCGCTGATGGAGACGGTCGCCGTCCACCGCTGGATCCGGGAAGAGCGGGAAAGGGCCGAAGCGCTGCTGGAGGCGACGGCGCAACGGCTGGAGGGGTTGGAGGGGTTGGAGGGGAAGAAGGGGGTGAGGATCGTGCGCCTCTTCCACCGGTCCATCGGGGGCTTTGCTCGCCGTCCGCCGCCGGTCAAGCCCTCCGGCCCGTGAACACCAACCACAGGAAGAACGGCCCCCCCAGCAGCGCCGTGACGATCCCCACCGGGAGCTCCGCCGGGCTGAGGATCAGCCGCCCCACGGTGTCGCACAGGGTCAGGAAGATGCCGCCCCCCAGGAGGCAGGCGGGGAGCAGGACCAGGTGATCCGGACCCACCCAGCGGCGCACGATGTGGGGCACCATCAGCCCCACGAAGCCGATGGGTCCCGCGATGGCCACCAGGGCGCCCACCATCAGGGAGCTGGCCCCCAGGATGAGGAGGCGCAGGCGCCGCAGATCCACCCCCCGGCTGGCCGCCAGTTCATCGCCGGTCAGCAGCTGGTTGAGGTCCCACCGGAGCAGCAGGAAGAGGAGGGCGCCCCCCAACGCCCACGGGCTCAGCCACAGCACCTCGCCGTAACCCACCACCGCCAGGGCGCCCATGGTCCAGCGCACCATGCGGAAGGTCTGGGTGGAGTCCGACAGGTACTGGATGAAGAGGATCACCGCCGTGGCGGAAAGGGAGACGGCGATCCCCGCCAGCAGCAGGGTTCCGGTGTCGCCCCCGCGGTCGCCCCGCTGGCGGTGGGCCAGCCCGAAGACCACGGCGGTGGCGGCCAGCGCCCCGGCAAAGCTGGCGGTGGCCACCAGGGGCAGCCCCGCCACCTCGCCATCCCCCAAGAACCGAATGGCCAGCACCGCCCCCAGGGCCGCCCCCACGGCGACGCCCAGGGTGTAGGGCTCCGCCAGGGGGTTGCGGAAGACGGTCTGGTAGGCCACCCCGGACACCGCCAGGGCGCCCCCCGCCAGCAGCGCCAGGAGCACCCGGGGCAGGCGCAGCTGCCAGAAGATGGTGAACGCGGTGCCGCCCTCCCCGCCGCTCCACACCGCCTCCGGGGTGATGCCGTGGCTGCCCACGAAGGGGGCCACCACCAGGGTGGCGAGCCACAGCAGGGCGAGGCCCAGGAGCACCCGGCGCGGCTGTCTCATCCCTCCCCCTCCGCCGCCAGTTGCAGCATGGGGATCGCTGGCCCGACCCCGGGGGCGACCATGCGAAAGTCGGCGCCGAAAAGGCGGTGGAGGGTGGCGGGCTCCAGCACCCCGTGGGGTGCACCGAGGGCGAGGCTCTCCCCCCCCCGCAGAGCGCAGACCCGATCCGCCAGCAGGGCGGCGAAGGCCAGATCGTGGGTGGCGGTGATCACCGTGCGCCGCCGGTCTCGCCCCAGGCGCAGCAGCAACCGGGCCACATCCCGCTGGTGCTTCGGATCGAGGTGGGTGGTGGGCTCATCGAGGATCAGGATCGCCGCCTCCTGGGCCAGCGCCGCCGCGATGAAGACCCCCTGGCGTTCCCCCCCGGAGAGGTTTTCCATGGGCCGCTGCCGCAGCGCCTGAAGCCCCACCTCGGCGAGGGCCGCGGTGACGGCGGCGCGATCTTCCGAGCCGTGGCTCAGCTGCCACCGGCTGAGGTATGGGTAGCGCCCCAGGAGCACCACCTCCTCCACCGTCAGGGGCAGGTGCATGGGGCGCAGCTGCGGCACGTAGGCGATCTGTCGGGCCAGCGCCTTGCGGGGTACCTCCTGCACCGCGTCCCCCCCCAGGGTCAGCCGTCCCGTGGTCGGCGTCAGCAGCCCCGCCAGCACCCGCAGCAGGGTCGTCTTCCCCGCCCCGTTGGGACCCACGATCACCAGGCACTCCCCGGCTGCGATGTCCAGGGAGAGAGGTCCCAGGATGCGCCGTCCGTCGGCTTCCCAGGTGACGTCTTCAAGGTGCAGGAGGGGGGTCATGGGCGGCCCCCCTCAGCCCAACCCCTCTCCCGTCTTCTGAGGTCAAGCGAGAGGGAGAGGCCAGAAACCGCCTTGGTTTCGCACCCTTCAGGGTGCCCTTGGGTAGCCCCGGGCGTGAACCCGGGGGACGGGTGGGAAAAATCCACCCCAACTCCTCCTTTGAGAAAGGAGGGGCTTTCCGGATTCCGGCTTCCCCCCTTTTCCAAAGGGGGGACCGAGGGGGGATTTTTCCCCAGCGCCACCCCCAGCGCCTCGTACAGTTCCGGCAACCGCGGCCCCGGCACCACCGTGAAGGTGCCGCCGATCACCGCGATGCGTTCGTCCCGCACCGCCGGGAGCCGAGGGGCGACGCGCTGCCAATCCTGGCGTAGGGCGGCCTCCGTGGCGGCGGAGACCGCCTCCGGGTAGATCTCCACGATCACGTCCGGGGCGCGGGCGAGGATCTCTTCCAGCCCCACCAGGGGGTAGCGGGTGGGGGCGTCGGCGAAGGCATTGACGGCGCCCAGGCGGCCCAGGAGTTCGTCCAGGAAGGTGTCCGGCCCCGCGATGCGCACCGTGGCCACGGACCCCACGGGGCGGCTCAGGGAGAGCATCACCCGCGCGTCCCGGGCCACCGCTCGGGGGGCCAGACGGCGGCGGAAGGCCGCCACGGCTTCCTCGGCGGTGGCCGACACCCCACCCACGGTCCCCAGGCGGCGGTAGGCGGTCTCCACGTCTTCCAGGGTCTCGCTGGGCAAGATCAGGGTCTCGATGCCCAACGTTTCCAGGCGCCGGGCAATATCCTCCTGACTGGGCAGCAGCACCGCCAGATCCGGCTGGAGCGCCACCATGCGTTCCAGGTTGGGGTTGATCAAGCCGCCCAGGCGCGGGCGGGTGGCGGCTTCCGGAGGCCACTGGTCGTAATCCCCCACCCCCACCACCCGCCCCCCCAGCCCCAGAGCGAAGGCCGTCTCGGTGAGGCTGGGGGCCAGGGTGATGATGCGCTGGGGGGGCTTCGGCTCCGACTCGGAGGAGCGGGACGGGGCGGGCGGGGCAACCTGGTCCGGCGCGGCGCAGGCGAGCACCGCCAGCCACGCCACCACCCATCCGCCCGCCCCCAGGGATCGCCCGTTCATCGTCCCGCTACTTCCCAAAGCGCAGGGTGACGCCGCCGATCAAGGTTCGACCGGGGGCGGGAAAACCCAGCGCTTCGTCGTACGCCGCGTCCGCCAGGTTGGCGATGCGGGCGTAGGGGCGCAAGACGCCAGGCCGTTGCCAGCCCACCGCCAGATCGAAGCGGGTGTAACTACCGTTTTGGGTGGTGCCGAAGGTGACCGGGTCGAAGTCCGGGCGTTCCCCGACGTAGCGGGCCACCAGGTTGAAGTTCCAGCGGCCCGGTGCGTAGGTCACGATGACGTTGCCGCTCTCCTCCGGTCGGCGCAGCAACCCCGCTCCGGTGTCGCGATCCTCCGCGCTCAGCAGGGTGGCGTTGACCCGCAGGCGCCAGGGTCCCCGAAGGTAGCCCACCTCCGCCTCCACGCCCTCGCTTGCGGCGCGGCCCAGGTTGATGTTGGCGAAGGTCGCCGGGTCGAAGGTGATCAACTCCCGCTGGCGGATGTGGAAGGCCGCCAGCTGCCAACGCCAGGGGCCGACCTCCCCCTCCCAGGCCATCTCGTAGCTGGTGCTCTGTTCCGCCTGGAGGTCTGGATTGCCGCTGAAGGGGAAGAAGAGCTCCCCCAGACTGGGCGCCCGGAAGGCCTCGCCGTAGCTCACCCGCAGGCGGTGCCCCCGAGGCAGCTGCCACAGCAGGGCGGCGTGGGGGCTCACCTCACTGCCGAACGCGTCGTTGTCATCGCCCCGCGCCCCCACGGTGAGGCTCACCGTGCTCCAGACCCGATGGACTTGGGCGAAGGCCGCGCCGGTGCGCTGGTGCGCCCCGTCCAGGTTGATGCCGAAGGTGGATAGATTGCTCACCTCTTCGCGGTGCCACTCGCCCCCGAAAGCGAGCCAGCCCCCCGCCGGGGCACCGGCCAGCTCCCGGGTCGCCACCACCCGGGCCCGCAGCCGCTCCGTCTCGGTGTCGTTCAGGGAGAAGAAGGCGTCCGGATCCTGGAAGGTGAAATCCCCGGCGGTGCGGGAGAGCAACGCCTCCACCCCCCAACGCTCCCCGAGGTGGGCACTGAGGGGCAGGGCCAGTTCGCTCTCGGTCTGTTCCTGGCGCCGGTTGGGGGTCAGGGTGGCGCCGCTCCGGGGAATCCCCACCTCGGCGTCCTGGAGACGGGCGACGAGGCCCAGTTGGAGTTGCGGGGTAACCTGGTGGGTCAGCCGGGCGGTGGCGTCCCAGCCGTCGTAGAAGTCGTTGGGCAGCGGCCCCTCCCCGGTCCGGCCCACGGCGATGCCATCGAAGTGGGTGGTACCGCCCACGCCGAAGTCGTGCCCCGTGGTCAGGCTGGCCCGGCCATAGCGGTCCTCGCCCCCTTCCAGGCGGAAGCGCGTCTCCCCCTGGCGGCCGGTGATCACGTTCACCGCGCCGCCCACCGCGTCGGAGCCGTACAGGATCGACAGCGGTCCCCGCGCCACCTCCACCCGCGTCGCGCCGTCGGTGGGCAAGAACGCCCAGTCGTAGGCCCCGAAGAAGGGATCGTTCAGGGGAATGCCGTTCCACAACGCCAGGGTGTGGGTGGAGTTGGTGCCGCGGGTGAAGACGGAGGTGACGCTGCCGGGGGAGCCGCTCTGGATCGCGGTCACGCCGGGGGCGGTGCCCAGCAATTCCAGCACCGTGGTGGCCTGGCGGGCCTCGATTTCCTGCCGGGTCAAGACGGTGACGGTGGCGGGGGCTTGGGAGGCTTCCGCCTCCTCCAACGAGGCGGTGACCACCACGTCTTCGTGGTAGGTGGGTGCATTCTGGGCCTGGGTTGGGATCGCGCCCCCGAGGATCCCGACGAGCCCGCAAAGCAGGCAAACTCTGCGCATGATGTGCTCCTTCCTGTGTTCAGGAAAGCACAGCGCTCCAGCAGCTTGGGAGTGGGTGGGGAAAGAGAAGGCCGGAAAGCCCCGCGTTCCGCCTTTCACCCCGAAGGCACCGGGTCGCTGGACGGCTTGGCAGGTCTCCTGGCTCTCGGTTCATCCTACTCCCGAGCCTTCCCACGGGGGCAACCCATCCTCTTCGACCGAGGAGGGATCCACCCACGCAGTGGCATCATCCGGTTTCGTCACCGATTAC
>Ga0055474_10000337_pt1 | contig 10692 bp, 14 predicted proteins | sample Muzzi_PWA_D1_FD_57680 | JGI IMG/M metagenome (GOLD analysis project Ga0055474, IMG submission 57680) | Wetland microbial communities from San Francisco Bay, California, USA, that impact long-term carbon sequestration - Muzzi_PWA_D1 | ecosystem: Environmental > Aquatic > Marine > Wetlands ... | reverse complement strand
CGAGAAGCCGACCGTGCTCGTGCCCGGCAACAACGAGACCGAGCAGGCGCTGCGCGAGGCGACCTCTGAGTGGGACGCGGCGACGGTCCTGCACGGCGGCGGCACGACGATCGACGGGGTCGAGCTCTACGGCCTCGGCGCCGGTGTGCCGGTGACCCCTTGGGAGTGGAGCTTCGACCTCGACGACGAGTCGGCGCGGGAGATGCTCGCCGGCTGCCCCGAGGGCGCGGTCCTCGTCCTCCACTCGCCGCCCAAGGACCACTGCGACGAGGCCGGCGACGGCAACCACTTCGGCAGCCCCGCCCTGCTCGAGGCGATCGAAGCCAAGCGCCCCCGCCTCGCCGTCTGCGGCCACATCCACGAGTCGTGGGGCTGCCAGAGCCAGATCGGCGAGACCCCGATCCACAACCTCGGCCCCAAGGGCACCTGGCTGGAGGTCTGAGCATGGCCCGTTCGCGGCGCCTGCTGGCCGGCTTCTTCGTCTTCGCCGGCGCGATGCACTTCGTCATCCCCCGCGCCTACGAGGCGATGATGCCCCCGTCCCTGCCCCGCCACCGCGAGGCGGTGATCGTCAGCGGCATCGCCGAGATCGCCGGCGGCCTCGCCGTCCTCCCGGCAGCGACCCGCCGCCCGGCACGCTGGTGGCTGCTCGCCCTGCTCGTCGCGGTCTTCCCCGCCAACCTCCACATGGCCCTCAACCCCGAGCAGATCCGCAGCCTCGACCTGAACCGCATCCCCCGCTGGGCCCTCTGGGCCCGCCTCCCCCTCCAACCCCTGGCAATGCTCTGGGTCTGGCGCGCAACGCGGGGCTAAATCCAAGAACGCGCCCTGGAGGTGCCCAAGGGCACCCTGGCTGGAGGTCTGAGTGTGGTCTAGCCGCGACGGCGCGGCTTGCGCTTGATCGCGAAGCGCCGCTTGGCCGGCTTGGCATCGCGCCCGCCCGGCCCCTTGGCGCGAACGGCGAAGACATAGCGCCCCGGCTTCAACCGGCGATAGGTCTTGGGCGAGCGACAGCGTCGGAAGCGGGCCCGCTTCCGACGCTTTCCTGATCTCCGAACGAGCGCGCACTCGAAGCGGTTCGCTCTGCCGACCGCCCTGAAGAAGAACCTGGCGACACCGCGCCGGGGCAGCACTCGCGCCCTGAGCAGCTTGGTGTTCGGGGCGGCAAGCCGAGGTGGCGGGGGCTGCGACTGCCGCGCCGACGACTCCTCCGCCTCATCGTCCCGCGGCAGATACCGGTTGACCAGCTGGCCGTCGATGCCGGTGCGCGTTTCAGGCGGAGCGATCTCGATCGGGGTGGCGTCTTCCCTCGACGAGGCGCCGTTCCACCACTGCCCGGCGGTGCGACCGAAGAACGGCAGATACTCGATCCCGAAACCGACGATGTAGCTGTGGGCGGGAAGGCTCCGCAGCGCATAGGCGCCGGAGGAGTCGGTCTGGGTGCAGTCCTCGTATTCGGAGCCCAACGCCTCGGCGCAGACCGTCACGCCCGTCACCGGACTGCCGCTGCCGACCTCGGTTACGTGGCCGAGGATCTCGGCGCCCGGCGCGAGCACAGGGTCGATGCCTGAGACGAGATTCGGCGCCAAGACCGCGATGTCCTCCGCTGCCGCCCAGGTCTCGGCGTCCTCATAGAACTCGTGCAGGTAGTTGACTCGGTTGCCGCCTTCGAGCTCGACGTTGTATTCGCCGCTGCGCAGGCCGCTGAGCCGGTACTCGCCGTTGGGCTCGGAGTGGGTGCAGCTGGCGGGAATCCCTTCATGGTCGATCGCGCAAATCCATACGCCGCCAATCCGTTCTCCGGAGCCTTCATCGGTCACCAGCCCGGAGATCGAGCCCCCTTCGACCAGCTGGGCGTCGAAGCCGGTCAGGTTCTGGTCCGCGTTTACGTGCACCAGGTCTGCTTCCCAGGGGTACTGCTTGCTGTCGTAGAACTCGCTGATGTATTTGAGGTCGTTGTACTCGGTCGAGAAGTGCATCAGGTAGTCGCCCTCAGGCAGGCCGGTCAGGCCGTAGCCGCCGGATCCATTGGTGAAGGTGCAGTCGGTTTCGACGGTGTACGGCTCGCGTCGTGGGCAGACTTCAACGCCCCCAATCGGCGCGCCACCGTCCTCTGCGGTCACGGCACCGGAGATCGACCCCGCCATCGCCGCCGCCGGCATCGCTCCGACCGCCACAACGAGCACCGCCAAGCCCAGAACCCAACGCATCATGTAACTCGCCCCGCCCTTTCGCCTCCGACTTTGCCTGATCACCCTAACAACGCCGGAGCAGGCAGTTGCGGTCTGCGCCGCGACGGTGCGGTACCTCCGACTAGGTCGTCGGCTCACCCGGGCGATCACCCTGCGACGCCTGCGCCAGGTTGCGAGCCCTGGCACGGGCGTGCTGAAATCGCCACCAGGCCACCCCGAGAAGGACCAGCCCGCCCACGGTGATCGGCAGCGCTCCCTGGGCGATGCCGGCAAGCGCGATCAGCACCGCGACCGCCATCTGCGCGATCGAGCCGACCGACAATCCCCAGTTCATTTCGTGCTGTTGCTTGGCCGAGCCGGCCGCAAGCTCTGCCTCCGCCGGGTCCTCGATCTTCTCCCCTCGCCTGACCGCCGAAGAAAGCCGATGGCGGTCCGCCCAGTCGAGCTGCCGCCACCGTCGTTCCCACTCGACATCTCGATTTCCCCGCAACCTGAAATAGAAGAACACGAAGAAGGCCACGAACAGGACAACGACGATCAGCAACGTCAATGGCATCTCAAGCCACTATCGACATCTCTCGTCCGACCTAAACCGCAGCCCTCGATGAGCAGATCCGCGGCCTCGACCTGAACCGCATCCCCCGCTGGGCCCTCTGGGCCCGCCTCCCCTTCCAGCCCCTGGCAATGCTCTGGGTCTGGCGCGCGACGCGGAGCTGAGGGGAGATCAGGAGAGGATCTCGTCGAGCCTGGCTCGGACGAGCGCAGCGCGTCCGGCTCCCGCTGGGCCGTAGGAAGCGGTGGCACCCTGGACCGCGTAGTCAAAATAGTGCTCTCCGCGAAGCTCGTCGAACTCCTCGCAGATGTACGTGCGTAGGTCGGTTGCAGCTGACGCCACTTCTTCGATCAACTCGGGGCGACCATCGATTAGCCTGAACACGTCGTGAATATCGAGGCTGAGCAACAGGTCGCCGCCGCCTCGACCCTTCCAGGCGCAGAGCTTCGTCGCGACGAGCACCGCTGGCGCTGCGGCGCGTATCTCGGTGCCAGATTCGAGAGTGACTGTCACGGCGCTGGAGATCGCCTCCTCGTACCAAGGGTTGGAGAAGCCGAGGATGTTTGGATCGGTCGGCATGACGTCCAGAACGAGCTCCGGGTCGGCACTCCTCCACCGGCAGATGACGGGCGCACCCATCGCCTCCTGAAGCCCTCGCTCGCGAAGTCGATCGCCGAGCCGGTGGTACTTCACCCGGGTCGCCACCTCACACACGACATCGACGTCTTCCGTTGCCCGCGTCGGAGGAGCGCTGGGCTCGGTGATCCAGAGGTGTACCGTGGCGCCACCGACGAAGACGACCTCATCCAACAGAGGTCCGAGGAGCGTCGCCGCCGTCTCTAACTGAAGTGCGCTCATCCGCTGGCGGCCGTCGCTCGATCCCGCAGCATCTTCGCGAGGAGGTCTCCAGCTACCTGTCGGACCCGAACATCCCCAGCTCTCAAGCTGTCGAGGAGAGCAAGGCCTTCACCGAGCTCCGGCCAATTCTCAACCGCCTCGGGCGCGGCAGAGTGCAGCGGCTCAATGGCCTGCCCTCGAACTCGCCCGTGAGCGTAGGGCCAGACAGGAGGCGGCTCGTCGCCTGAAGAGCGGATCGCACTGGCCATCGGCTCGGCCGCCCATGCCGCAGACACTCCCGCCGTCAGCGCCCCGAGCCGACCAGGAGCAATAAAGCGCAACGCGTGAAGCGCGAACTCTTCGAGGTGCGGGAGATGGACTTCGCGGCGGTCGGCGGAGTACAGATCCGCACCCTTCGCTCGTTCCAGCGCTCGCTGCACGACGGGGTGAGGAACATGGAGACGCTCGGCAAGCGACCTGTAGCTCCAGGCTCCGTCGTGGGCGATCAGCCCACTTAGTACGTAGACATCTGAATCCTTGACCATGACGAGTATCGTATCAAGTATCAATACAAGATACGCCTTGGGAAACATCAGAGCACGACTGCCTCATCGAGAACACGGCCACGCATGTAGGGCGACAGGCTGGCCTCGGTGACTACATCCACCTTGACCCCAAGCTGTTCTCCCAGATCGTTGGACAGTGCGATCAGGTCGAACAAGGTCCGCCCCTCCTCCATGTCAACGAGAAGGTCGAGATCGCTGGAGGCGCCCTGCTCGCCGCGACCAACCGAGCCGAACAGGCGAACGTTCTTCGCCCCGTGGGCGGCAGCAATGCGCCGCAGATCCCTCCGAATCTCCGTCAGCTCATCGTCGAAGCTCTCGGGCATATCGCGGCCCAGCCCGCTGACCGTCTTGCCGTAGGTTTTCCTCGTCGTGGGGTGCACAGACAACATGTATCATAGAAGCTTCGAGCTAAGAGCGGTGGCCAACCTCTCGAAGCCAAGTTCCGACCGGTTGGAGACCGCCAAAACGGGCTCCATCAGCAACGACCCGACCTCCGGCTTCGTAGACCGAGGGGCCGCCGCTTGCCAGAGCCGTTTGCGGCGATTGTGCGATCGAAATGCGACTTGTCCGGTGCGGTCGTTCCGACCGAACGTCAGGTGTCTGACCCGCTAATGCGGGACCAGCTCGCGCGAAACCTCGTCGGAAAGACCCCGCTGCTCCAGACTGCCGAGCACAACCCGCTGGGCTTGCGCCGAGAGGCCGATTACGACAGGGCGCAGAGCTTGGTGATCCGCCTCGTAGCGAGACGCGAAAACGCCGACCAGCTCGTCCGCGAACGAGTAGCTCACCGAGCGCACGCCCTCGAAGTCGATCAACACGTCGCGACCGCCCGCTACAAGCTGCTCGATCTCGGCTCGAATCTGCTCCGCCCTGGCGCGGGTGGAGAAAGCCTGGCCATGGCGCCCCAGCACGTATCGCGGTGACGCCGAGGATCGTGGGATGTCGTTCTCTAGCGTCGTCATGAATGCGAGGCTACGTCAAGTCTCGGACGCGCGGAGACAACACACCGCGAGGACCTGCTCAGCGGGCGAGAACGCCAGCCTGCAGCAGCGACTCAAACGTCTCTGCCATATCGCCGAAGTAGCTTGAGTGCGTGCGCTTGACAGTCTCAAGCGAGTCGGCGCCGACGAGAACGATGTCGAGGTCATCGCGCTCCCCCATCTCGTCCTCGATCTCCGCATAAGCCTCAAGCGCCGCCTCGTAGTCCGTGCCGAAGTCCCGCACCTGGGCCTTCCCCGCGGGAGTGTCATACACGATCAGGAAGTGCTGGATTCGGCCTCAGTCATCTCAGCTGTCACCTCAGGGTGCGGGGCGCTGAAGCCTGTGGGCGGGCTTCGGTGCTCCGCCGCGGGCGGATCAGGTCTTGGGGCGAAGGCCGCGCGAGATGCGATCCAAGTTGCTGATCGCCTTCTTGTAGCGGCGATCAAGCTCGGGCAGTTCGCGACGAGCCCGCTCCAAAATGCGGTCGCGCTCCTCCTCGGAAAGCTTTGCTTTTGCGGCAACCGGTTCCATCTAACCGCCGAAAGTTTACGCCCTCAGCAGTGCCCCCCCGCCGACTATCTCCGACATAAGATTGCACAGTGTCGGCCAGCGCTGCCTAGCCGCAAGAGCCTCGATTACCCTGTGGTATGACCGTGAAGGAAAAGCTTCTCCAGCAAGCGCCGCGATGGAATGATGCGCAGGCAACCGCCGCGCTCCGCGTAGTTGAGGCGCACGACGAGCTGGCGTCATGCCTCGATGAGCAGGTTCCGTCTGTCGAGGAGCGCAAGGACCGCTGGGCAACCGCAAACGCCCACGAGGCTATCCGCGAAGAGCCTTGGTAGCTAGCGGGGGTCTGCTGGCTAGGCCGGCAGAGGAGAGAGGCCGGCCACTGCGACCTCGCCCTCGCAGACCCGAGGTTTGCCCGCTTATGGAGGCCACTTGCGGAGCTTCTGTGACCGTGAAGCGACCAGTCCCGCGATGTCTTGGCCAAAGCCAAGTTTGCCGTCTCAGACAACTAGTATCGTCTCCTGCATGGCAAGAGCGAGAAGCCCGAGATGGCGGAATTGCCGGGACTGGAGCGCGTTCCCCAGCGGAACGCCCACGCGTAGTCGGGTGTGGCGGCCGTGAGCGGGGCGGGGATCGGAAATTGGCGCACTTCGCGCGACTTCTCGCTGTCCGCAGATGGCCACAGATCAGCGTTGGCCCGCCTGGTGGGTCGAAGCGGCTGGGACGGAGGCTATGCTCGACTTATGCCGGACCGCGATCCGATCGAGACCGATGATGCGATCGTCCTCCTCCTCGGTGCGCCGGGCGGTTCCGAGCCCCCCGGACACCTTGAAGGGGTTACTCGGCTTGAGAAGTTGATCTTTCTACTTGAGCGAGAGACGCACGCCCGGGATTGGATGACGGACAAAGCTGATTTTCAGTCTTATCGCTTCGGACCTTTCTCCTCGAAGGTCTACCAAGCAGTCGATACCCTCGCGGCAGCAGACATCGTTCGCGATTCTGCGAAAAAATCGCCTGACAATTCCGATCGCTGGGAGTCTGTGAGCGCGCTTATGGAAGAAGGGGATCTGGATCCATATACGACCCGGGACTTTGGGTTGACCGACCGCGGGAAGGACTACTACGCAGCTCTTCTTCGAGAGCTTCCGCCTAATGCTGAGCAGATTCTGAGCGACTTCAAGAAAAGGTTTGCATCTCTCCCCCTGCGGCAGTTGGTCCGCTACGTATACGAGCGGTATCCGCAATTCACTGACAAATCTGAGATTCGCGACGAAATTTTGGGGCGTTGAGTCTTTCTGGAGGGGACCAAGCCGCCGTCGTGGCTCTCGGCGCGACGATCTTGCTCGCGACCGGGGGTGGCATCTTCAAAGCGGTCAACCTGCGAGGCGACTCGAATCGTAAGTGGAGTAGCCGAATTGATCTTGCCGCTGGAGCCCTTGACGAGAAGACGGTCGCCGAGCTCCAAGTTCTTCGCTCTGATATCGACGGACTTCTGCCGGAGGCTGGCAGTCCATTGGAACCGGGTCCGCCCTTTGACCCCGCCCAAGCGATAGTGGACCCATCGCCAGTAAGCGAGCGGGTCGAACGGGTTGCGAAATACTACCGGGTGAGGGTCCGTCTGCAGAAGGACCTCGAGCGAGTCCTGGCCCTCGGCCGTGTATTCGTCGTCGGTCTTGTCACTTTGGCTATCGGGGTCGCCTCGCTGACGCTGTTTTTCGCGGAACTTGAGACCTGGAAAGGGCTGAGCGTGGCCGGCTTCATCCTCGGAGGGGTTGGTCTAGCTACCCTGATCCTGGCCATGATCGGATACGGGATTTGCGTTGACCGGCTTGCTGGCGCCGAGATTCTCGCCGACACCGCGTCGCAGGGAGAGGAATCAGGAAGCAAATGAGTCCTGGGCGTCGCACGCTCTTGCGGAAGCACCTACCGGACCCTTCGCTCTTTGATAATGGCGAGGCCAAACTCATGCCTGCGCTGATGCGGTGGCTTATTGCTACGGGCCGCGTGCGGACTCGAACTGCCGTTGCCCACGAGGTTCCTTGGCTGGGACGACGGGTTGATCTCGCATTGCTTAATGGGGCCGGGGTGACCACGGCGTTCGAGCTAAAGATCGGACGCCTTCAGCGCGTGATTGAGCAAGCCGCCTATAACAAAGCAAGCTTCCATCGAAGTTGGATTGTGACCGGGAACAAGCCAAAGCAGCAAGGGCTTGTGTGGGCACGGGAACTGGGGGTTGGGCTTCTTGTGGTTCGAGACGATTCGGTATCGGCTCTTGTTAGGCCAGCCTCCCAAGAGCCCCAGCCAGAAGCACTGCAACGGCTTCAGGCGACGATCGCAGCACTGGTGGCGGGGTAGATAAATGCCGCCATTTGAACCCTTTTCTCACTACTTGGCCTACGGCGCCACCGATCAGGAGACCCTTCGAGAGCTACGGGACATGTACTCCGGAATCCTTGTTCCCGCAACGATCGCAGCCTTTCAGCGGCAAGGAACCGGCGGCTTTGTTTTGAGTCTGTCCGCGACTGATGAGTCACCTCCTTACCTGATCGATTCTCGATTCCCCCTTTTCCAGCAACGACTGGAGGCACCGAAGAAATCACACACCGCACTGGCTGAATTGCTTGATGACTCGCAGCTGGTGGTCACCGATCACGAGCCGAATCCAGTCGACTTTCCCGATGAGCGCATAGACGCGATCGCACGACACTGGGTCACTTTCAATCTTGGTTATGGGCAAAAAGAGAGCGCTAACTTTGACAAGTACGCCAAACGACTCGGGCAGGATGTTCGACCGGAGGAGGCGAAAGCACCCGAGGCAATTCTTGCTCCTTACTTCGCCTGCAGTGATTCAAGTGACCCTTGGTGGCAACGCTCAGTCCGCTTCTTCGAGAGCACGAGGGGACAGGCAAGCGAGGTCAAATGTCTGCGAGTTGTATGCGCCGCCACCGGAGCCGGCCTAGGTGATCTTCTCGGGGCATTGCGCGAACCCGAGCAAGCGGTTATCTGGGTTTCCGACCTAGACGAGCACAACACCACGTCGGACGAACTCTTGAGTTATCGGCAGGCTGTCGAAAGCGCGACTAACAGAGGACACGAGCTATTCGCGCTCTACGGTGGCTTCTTTAGCGTCCTTCTCGGAGTCACGGGACTGAAAGGCGCATCTCATGGAATCGGGTTTAGCGAGCACCGGAGCTGGCGGGAGCTTCCCCAATCAGGTGCTCCTCCGGCTCGGTATTACCTCCGGCGGCTACATCGCTACGTGGTCCAAGACCTAGCCCAAATTCTATACGGAATAGACCCAGCTATCACCGAGTGCTCTTGTCCTCACTGCAATGGACGTCCGCCCATTGCACTTGATTATCATGAGCTAATGAAGCATTCGGTGTGGTGCCGCGATGAGGAGATTCGGGTCTGGTACGGGACTGACCTAAAAGCAGCCGCCGACATCCTACGCGATGAGTATGAGGGTCTTACCCGGCAAATCACTACGGCTCGACTCGTCCCTCGGATTCGCGGGCGCGCGCTTGAGACCATCCAGCATCTTCCGGAGTGGGCCGGAGCGCTGGCGGGCTAATAGCTGTGCTTGATTTGCCGACAACGAACGCACCGCTCGCCTGCCTCTCTTTCTCACCCAATAGCGCCCCGAACCCTGGCAAAGCTTTCGCCTACTGCGTGCGTGTACCGCGCCAGCATCGTCTCGACGCGGTGGCCGGCGATCTCGGCGAGGTCGGCGTCGTTGATGCCGGCGGCGCGGAGGTGGGTTACGTAGGAGTGGCGGCACTCGTGGGGGCGGATGTCTAGGCCGGATGCGGTTTGCGCCGGCTTCCAGATGTCGCGGTAGAAGTTGCGCTCGCGCCACATTCGGCCGGTTGGGGTCGTGAAGAGGAGATCGGTGTCGGGGTCGTTGAGGTTGATCTGGGCTTCGAGCATCCAGGCGAGGGTCGCGGGGACGGGGACCGTGCGGCCGGCGTCCTGCTCGCCGTGGTCGGTCTTGGTGCCCTCGAGGATCTGGCCCTCGTGGGCAGTGCGGCGAACCTTCAGGGTCTCGCCGTCGAAGTCTTCTCGCCTGAGCGGGAGGACCTCCCCCAGCCTCATGCCGGTGTCGGTGAAGACGCGGACCATCGCCTCGTAGCGCCCGGCCGCCTTGGCGAAGGCGTGCATCTCCTCGAAGCTGAAGACGCGGATCGGGCGGGGCTTCTTCTTCGCCCTCGGGTCGTTGGCGCGGATGCGGAGACCCTTGAAGGGATTGAGGTCGCAGGCTTCGTCCGTGATCGCGTCCTCGGCCATTGCCGAGAGGGAGCGCAGGACGCCGACGACTCCGGTGGTGGCTCGGCCCTGGACCCGGAGCAGATGGTCGACCACCGCGAGCGCATGGCGGCGGCGTAGCTCGCGCATCGGCCAGTCCTTCAGGGGAATGCCCTCGATCTCTACTTCGGTGATGCGGCTGACCCGGTGCTCGTTGGTGGCGTTCGTGCGTTCGGATCGCGGGTGGCGCTCGGTCCAGGTCGCGAAGTAGTCGCCCAGGGTGTCGGGGCGGTCGCTGAGGCCGTATGCCTCGTCAATCGCCCGCTGCGCTTCGCCCTTCCTTCGGAACGTGCCCTTGCCGCGATTCCACGAAGGCTTGGCGACCCGGCGCTTGCCGTCCCTTCCGGTGTAGCGGGCGAGCCACACCATCTCGCCGGAGGGGTTGCGGCGCCTGATCGGAGCCTCGCGCCTCACGGAGTTCCCTCCCTGTGGCGGGCGAGGAAGTCCTCGACGTCAGCCGGGTCGATCCGTCGCGCTGCGCCGAGCTTGTAGCTGGACAGCTCGCCGCGCCTGATCCAGTTGCGGATCGTGCGGTCGGACACGGCCAGATAGGCGGCAAGGGTCCGCTCGGTGAAGAAGGCGGTTGTGACCTGCTCTTTCCGCTTCATGCCTCCTATGTCCGATTCGGGGGCAAAACGCCTCCCAACATTCGTCCGCAGCCCTCGGCAACCGCTCCTCGGGTCGGCCTCCGCACCCGCCAAACGCGCGGCGCAGCCGCGCCACAATCGGCGGTGGGGAGGCCGACCGAAGG
>Ga0055474_10000336_pt1 | contig 10702 bp, 10 predicted proteins | sample Muzzi_PWA_D1_FD_57680 | JGI IMG/M metagenome (GOLD analysis project Ga0055474, IMG submission 57680) | Wetland microbial communities from San Francisco Bay, California, USA, that impact long-term carbon sequestration - Muzzi_PWA_D1 | ecosystem: Environmental > Aquatic > Marine > Wetlands ... | reverse complement strand
CGGCGGCCTGGGACTTCAAATCGCAACAGCGCCGCGACGGCGAGTGGCTCTACGAGCTGGAGCCGGACGCGACGATTTCCTCCGAATACCTGCTTTTGAAGCATTTCCTGGGCGAGCTCGACGGCGACTATCCGGAGACCGAAAGCCGCATCGTGCGCTATCTGCGCCGCATCCAAGGGGATGACGGCGGCTGGCCGCTCTTTCAGGACGGCGAGGCCAACATTTCCGCGAGCGTGAAGGCCTATTGGGCGCTGAAGCTCGCCGGCGACGATCCCGAGGCGCCTCACATGCGGCGCGCCCGTGCCCGCATTCACGCGCTGGGCGGCGCCGAATGCAGCAACGTCTTCACGCGCATCACCCTGGCCCTCTTCCGGCAGGTGCCGTGGCGCGCAGTCCCGGTGATGCCGCTGCAGATCATGCTGTTGCCGCAGTGGTTCCCCTTCCACCTCTCCAAGGTCTCCTACTGGTCCCGCACCGTCATGGTGCCGCTTTTCATCCTGATGCACTTGAAGGCCGAGGCGAAGAACCCGCGCGGCGTCTCTATCGCCGAACTTTTCTGCACGCCGCCGGCGCGGGCGCGCTACCCCATGAACGCCACCGGCGCCAAGCTGGGGACCTTCTTCACCGTCCTCGACAAGCTGCTGCGCGCGACCCTGCCGCTTTGGGAAAAGGTGGGACAGGAGCGGGCATTGCGGGCGGCCTTGGCCTTCGTCACCGAGCGCTTGAACGGCGAGGACGGCCTGGGCGGCATCTATCCTGCGATGGCCAACGCCGTCATGGCCTTCGACCTGCTGGGCTATCCGAAAGACCACCCCGACCTGGTCACGGCGAAAAAGGCGGTGGAGGGCCTGCTGGTGCATCGCAGCGACGGCGAGATCTATTGCCAGCCCTGCCTCTCGCCGATCTGGGACACCTGCCTCGGCGCCCATGCCTTGCTGGAGGCCGGGGAAGACCCCAAGGGGCCGGCCCTGCAGCGTGCCATCGACTGGCTGCTGGCGCGCGAGATCACCGAGGTGAAGGGCGATTGGAAGGCGCGCCGACCCGACCTCGCGCCGAGCGGCTGGGCCTTTCAATACCGCAATGCCCATTATCCCGATGTCGACGACACCGCCGTGGTGGTCATGGCCCTAGACCGGGCCGGCGACCCGCGCTGCCGCCCGGCCATCGAAAGGGCCACGGACTGGATTATCGGCATGCAGTCGTCGGACGGCGGCTGGGGGGCGTTCGAGCCGGAGAACACCCATCTCTACCTGAACCACATTCCCTTTGCCGATCACGGCGCGCTGCTCGACCCGCCGACCGTGGACGTGACCGCGCGCTGCCTCTCTATGCTGGCGCAGCTGGGCTACGACCCCGCGCATCCGACGGTGGCCAAGGCGGTCGACTTCATCAAGCGCGAGCAGGAGGCGGACGGTTCCTGGTACGGCCGCTGGGGTACGAACTACGTCTACGGCACCTGGTCGGCGCTTTCGGCCTTGAACGCCGCCGGCGAGGACATGCAAGCCCCCTATATCCGCAAGGCGGTGGCCTGGCTGCTGGCCCGGCAGGACGAGGACGGCGGCTGGGGCGAGGACTGCGCCACCTATTGGCAGGACCGCCGCAAGGACGTGAAGGGCCCGACGCCGTCGCAAACCTCTTGGGCCCTGCTCGGGCTCATGGCCGCCGGCGAGGTGGAGCACGAAGCCGTCGGCCGCGGCGTCGAATTCCTGATGGCGGCGCCGCGCACGCCGTCGCGCTGGGAAGAGGAGCTCTGGACTGGCGTCGGTTTCCCGCGGGTCTTCTATTTGAAGTACCACGGCTATGCCGCCTACTTCCCGCTCTGGGCCCTGGCCCGCTACCGCAATCTCATGCGCAGCAACCAGCGCCAGGTTCAGCACGGCATCTGATGACCGGGGGGCGCCCGATCGGGGTGCTGACGGGGCTGGCCTTCGAGGCCAAGCTCGCAAAATCTCTGGCCCGACAGGCCGCCGAGGGCACGGCCGACCCGCAGATCCGCTGCGCGGCGGCCGCCGCCGAACGGGCTGCCTCCGAGGCCGCAGCGCTGTGCCGGCAGGGCGTGGCCGCGCTGCTCTCCTTCGGCATCGCCGGCGGCCTGGACCCCGCCCTTCCCACAGGCAGCATCGTTCTCGCGCGCGAGATCCGGTCTGCGGCGGGCGAAACGCTGCCTTGCGACCCGGCCTGGCAGCAGCGGGTCCTGGACCAAGCGGGAGATCTGCCGCTGCTGCGGGCACCCTTGGCCGCGGCGGAGCTGCCATTGACCGACGCCGCCGCCAAGGCCGCACTTTTCGCCGCGAGTGGAGCCGCGGCCGTCGATATGGAGAGCCTGGCCGCCGCGCGGGCGGCGGCGGCCGCCGGCCTCCCCTTCCTGGCGCTGCGGAGCATCGCCGACCCGGCGGACCGCGGCTTGCCGCACGCCGCCTTGGCACCGCTTCACGCCGACGGTGCGCCGCAGACGCTTCTTGTGCTGGGACGTTTGGCGGCCCGGCCCTGGGACCTGCCGGCACTGCTGCGTTTGGGCCGCGACGCCCAAACAGCGGCGCGGGCCCTGACCGCCCTCAGGCCGCTTGCGACGCCGCTATTCGGCGGCTTCTGACTCGTCATTCGCCCGCTGGGCCTGGGGTCGGGTGGCGGCGGCCTCGGCGACGAAATCTTCGAAGCTGTAGACCGCCGGGCGCTGGTCGTGCAGCGGAATCTCCGGTGCCATGGGGCGCTCGGTGTCGACGCCGCGCAGGTTCACCCGCAAGGCCTTCAGAGGATGACTCAGCGTGTCCTCCACGGCCGTGCCTTCGTAGCCGCAGTGCACCATGCAGTTGGCGCACTTCTCGTAGTTGCCGGTGCCGTAGCTGTCCCAGTCGGTCTCCGCCATCAACGCCTCGAAGCTGGGGGCATAGCCCTCGTTGATTAGATAGCAGGGGCGCTGCCAGCCGAAGACGTTGCGCGTCGGGTTGCTCCAGGGCGTGCAGCGGTAGGTCTGATTGCCGGCCAGGAAATCGAGAAATAGGCTCGACTGGCTGAAGCGCCACTTGCGGCCCTTGCCGCGACGAAAGAGGCTGCGGAACAGTTCCTTGGTGTTGCGGCGGCTCAAAAAGTGCGCTTGATCCGGCGCCCGTTCGTAGGCGTAGCCGGGCGAGATGGTGACGCCTTCGATTCCCAGGTCCCGCACATAGTCGAGGTATTCCGCCACCCGCTCCACCTGGGCATTGTCGAAGAGCGTGCAGTTGACGTTCACGCGAAAACCGCGGGCCCGCGCCGCCTTGATGGCCGAAACGGCGCGGTTGAAGACGCCCTTGCGGTCGACCGCCCGATCGTGCTCGTCTTCCAAGCCGTCCAGGTGGATGGAGAAGGTCAGGTAAGGCGTCGGGCTGTAGTCGTCGAGCTTCTTCTCCAACAACAGGGCGTTGGTGCAGAGGTAGACGAAACGCTTGCGCGCGACGAGCGCCGCCACGATCTGCGGCATTTCCTTATGGATCAGGGGCTCGCCGCCGGGGATGGAGACCACCGGCGCACCGCTTTCCTCCACCGCCTGGATGCAGTCTTCCAGGGACAGGCGCCGATTCAGGATCTCGTCGGGATAGTCGATCTTGCCGCAGCCCGGACAGGCCAGGTTGCAGCGGAAGAGCGGCTCCAGCATCAAGACCAGGGGATAGCGCTTATTGCCCCGCAGGCGCTGCTTCAAAACGTAAGCCCCGACCCGGACCTGCTGTATCAATGGCACGGCCACCCTAAAATCCTCCATTAACGGAATTCGAACCGGGCAGCTGTTTCCCGAGGGAGTCCCCTGCCCTACGCCGAACCAAAAAGCGGCGCCGCTTCGCTTCCACGATGCGATTCAAGAGAGATAGCCTTCTTTGCGGAACCATGCAATGGCGTCTTCCAGGCCTTGGCGCGCCGGCCGCGGCTTGTATCCCAAGCTGGCCGCCGCCTTGGCGTGGGAGAAGAACATGCGTTTTTTGGACATGCGCAGGCCGTCTAGGGTGATGAAGGGCTCCGTGTTCGCGCGCCGCAGACGCGCCCAGCCCTCGGCCCCGTAAGCCAGCGGCCATAGCATGTTGTGCGGAATCTTGAGCCGCGGCGGACGCCGCCCGCATATCGCCGCGATATCCCCCAGAATTTCCGCCAAAGTCAGGTTTTCGCCCGCCAGGATGTAGCCCTCGCCGATTTCGCCCTTTTCGAAAGCCAAGAGATGCCCTGCGGCAATATCGTCCACATGGGCCAGGTTCAAGCCGGTGTCGACGAAAGCCGGCATGGCCCCCATGGCGGCCTCGACGATCATGCGGCCGGTCGGGGTGGGCTTGACGTCGCGCGGGCCCACCGGCGCCGAGGGATTGACGATGACAATGGGCAGGCCGTCTTCTTGGATCTGCCGGCGAACCGCCTGTTCCGCCAAGTATTTCGAACGCTTGTAGTGACCGATCATGGCCTCGAGACGGGCCGGTGTGGTCTCGTCCGCCGGGCTGCCGTCCCCGGTCAGGCCCAGGGCTGCGACCGAGCTGGTGTAGACGATCCGCGCCACCCCCGCTTCGGCCGCAAGCTGCATCAACGTTGTCGTGGCATCGACGTTCACCCGGTAGAGACTCTGGGGATCGAGCGCCCAGAGCCGGTAGTCGGCCGCCAGGTGATAGAGGGCGGTGCAGCCCCGCAGCGCCCGGCCCAGAGACTGCCGATCGGTCAAGTCGCCTTCCACCACCTCCAGATCGAGCCCTGCCACGTTGCGGCGGTCGCTGCCGGCACGCAAAAGCACCCGCACCTCGCGCCCGGCCGCGACGAGCGCCCGCGCCACCGCCGAGCCGACGAAGCCGCTGGCACCGGTGACCAGATCGGTCATAGGCAAAAAGCCTGAGCGAACAACCGGATTCTTTCCACGTCGAATGGCTCCTGCAGTCTCGTCCTAGGGCATAACTTAAGGCGGAAATTAGCCAAGTCATCCCGTGACGGCAAACCTTGCCGCTATCGCGGGCTTGGAGCGGCCTTCGGCACTCTGCTAGGTTCTCAGAAACACTCAAGCAAGACTGTGAGGAGCACGTCCGGCATGCCACTCGTCACCACCACCATCGGTGCCTACCCGAAACCGACCTCGGTGCCCATCTTGGACTGGTTCGCCAAGGACAGCATGACCAGCAGCCGCCCCACGGAAAGCTACGAGGCCCCCTGGCGGGACATGGGCGACGAGGCCGAGGCGATTCTGGCCGAAGGCGCACGCGAAATCGTCGAAGACCAGGTGGCCGCCGGCATCGACATCGTCACCGACGGCGAGGTGCGCCGCGAGAACTATATCCACTACCACTGCCGCCATCTCTCGGGCTTCGACTTCGGCAAGCTGGCGACCAAGTCCCTGCGCGAAGGCGCCTACGAGGCGGACCTGCCGCGCATCGTCGGCCCGGTGGCGGCTCGGGACCCCTTCCTGCCCCACGACTGGCGGGTGGCGCAGGCCTTCACCGACCGGCCGGGGAAAACCACCCTGCCCGGCCCCATGACAATCAGCGACACCACCGTCGACGAGCACTACGGCGATCCCAAGGCCCTGGGCCGTGCCCTCTCCGAGGCTCTGAACGCGGAGATCCTGGCGCTGGCCGAGGCCGGCTGCCGCTACATCCAGGTGGACGAACCGCTCTTTGCTCGGCGCCCGCAAGACGCTCTGGATTTCGGCCTGGAGAACATCGAGCGCTGCTGGCACGGCGTGCCCGACGGCGTCACCAAAATCATGCACATCTGCTGCGGCTACCCCAACTATCTCGACGACTGCGACTACCCCAAGGCCGACCCGGCGTCTTACTTCGATCTCGCCGGCGCCGTCGATGAAAGCGTCCTCGATGCCGTCTCCTTGGAAGACGCCCACCGTCACAACGACTTGCGCCTGCTCGATCGCTTTCAGAACACCACGGTGATCTTCGGGGTCATCGCCATCGCCAAGAGCAAGGTGGAAACGCTGGAGGAGGTCCGCGCGCGCCTGCAGGCGGCCTTGCAGCACCTGCCGCCGGACCGCCTGATCGCTGCGCCGGACTGCGGTCTCGGCCACCTGACCCGCGAACTCGCCATCGCCAAGCTGAAGGTGCTCAGCGCCGCAGCAAAATCGCTTTAACTGCGCCTAACCTTCGGAGGCCGCCAGGGCTTGGGCAAGATCTTCCTTCAGGTCCTCCACGTCCTCCAGGCCGACGGAGAGGCGCAGCAGGCCGTCGCCGATATTCAGCGCCGCCCTTTCTTCCGCGGTCAGGCGCTGGTGCGTCGTGGTGGCGGGATGGGTGATGAGGGACTTGGTGTCGCCGAGGTTGTTGGAGATATCGATCAGCTTCAGGCTGTTCAAGAAGGCGAAGGCTTGTTTCTTGCCGCCGGGCAGATCGAAGGCCGCCAGGCTGCTGGCACCGGACATTTGCCGCATGGCCAGATCGTGCTGGGGATGGCTTTCGAGGCCGGGATAGAGGACCCGGGCGATGCCGCTCTGGGCCTCGAGAAAGCGCGCCGTCTCGAGGGCGTTCTCGCAATGGCGCTGGACCCGGACATCCAGGGTCTCCAAACCCTTCAGTAGGACCCATGCATTGAAGGGACTCAAGGCCGGCCCGGTGTGCTTGATAAAGGGCGTCAGCTTTTCGTCCACGTAGCTCTTGCTGCCCAAGATGGCCCCGCCCAGCGTGCGGCCCTGGCCGTCGATGTGCTTGGTGGCGGAATAGACCACCACGTCCGCCCCGAAGGCCAAGGGGCGCTGCAGCAGCGGCGTGGCGAAGACGTTGTCCACCACCACGGCCGCGCCGGCGCGATGGGCCATGTCGCAAACGGCCGCCAAATCGACAATTTCCAGATTGGGGTTGGAGGGCGTCTCCAGGAAAACCGCCGCCGCGCCTTTCGAGAGCGCGCGCTCCCAAGCCGCCAAGTCGGTGCCGTCCACCACTTCGGTCTCGATCCCGTAGCGCGGCAAAATGTTGGTGACGATGAAATAGCAGGAGCCGAACAGCGCGCGGGAGGCGACCACCCGGTCGCCGGCCTTGGTGAGGCTCAGCAACGACGTAAAGACGGCGCTCATCCCGCTGCCGGTGCCGCGACAAGCTTCGGCCCCCTCGAGCTGGCTCAGCCGCTCTTCAAACATGCGGACCGTGGGATTGCCGTAGCGGGAGTAGATGTAGCGGTCCAGCTCTTCCTTGAAGGCAGCCTCCGCTTCCTCGGCCGTGCCGTAGACGAAGCCGGAGCTCATGTAGAGCGCTTCCGAGGTCTCGTCGAAGGGACTGCGCGCCAAGCCGCCGCGCACCAGCTGCGTTTGCGCCCGATAGCCGCCCTTGGACCCCTTGTTCGTCATCTTTCCTAGCTCTGCACCCATGGCAGTCCGGCAGCCTTCCAGCCGCCGTCGGCACCGCGATGCCCCTCGGCATCTTTGTCGCCTTCGAAACCTTCGGCGACATTGTAGCATTTTGTGAAGCCCGCGGCGCTCAGCGCCATGGCGGCATGCATGGAACGCCCGCCCGAGCGGCACAGGAAGAGCAAAGGCTGGTCCTGATGGAAGCCGCGTGCCGACATTTCACTGATGAAGTTGCCGTTGCGCTCCATGGAGGGAAAGACCTGCCAGGAGATGAAGTGGACCTGACGCGACAAGCTGGAAAGGTCGGGACGCCCCACGAAGCTCCATTCGGCATCGGTGCGCACGTCGATCAACTGCGCGTCCGCCTCGGCTTCAAGAAGCGCCCAAGCCTCGGTCGGTGCCAGATCGCCCGCATAGCCTATGGCCATTGGTGAGAGCCTCTCTCGTTCAAAAAGATGTCCGGAGCCTCACCCGAGAAGCTCCTTGGGATCGCTGTTTTAGTGCAGGCGCGGCGCGATGGGAACCGCTTTGTGCGGGACTTGCGGGGCCGAAGACCGAATCTCGACCCTATACCCAGTCTCACGGATAGCTGCAGCGCTGTCCCGTGACCGTGACAAAGCCGCGGTCGCCGGGGACCAGGGCGAAACGGAATTCTTGGTCTTCCACGATCATGGAGTGATGGATCGGCAAGGTGGCTTCGATTTCCGAAGTCTCGCCGCTCAGGTGGCGAAAGGTCACCTTCAGCGGCTTGTCGGGATCGTACCAGCCCTGCCGGTTGCCGTCCTCGTCCTCCGCCGCCGCACCGCTGGCGGTCACAACCACGGCGCGGTCGAAGGAGACGGAATCGTTGCCGTTGGAGCGATTGTCGATTTTCACGATAAAGCGCTTGCTGTCCGGATCTTCCTCGCAGTCGTGCGGCTCCTCGGCTGCATCGATCAGGAAGCCCAGGCGGTTGGCATCGAGCCCGCCGTCCAGCTTCGCCCGAACGGCGGTCAAGAGACGGCGAACGCTGTCATTGGGAATGTCCACCCGGTACTGCTCTTCCCACTCCTTGGCCCGTCGGGCGATGGCTTTGGTTTGCAGTAGGATCTTCTGCTTTTCCTGGTTCAAGGCCTCGACCTGAGCTTCGAGAGCATCGATCTCCGCTTGCTGGCGCTCGACTTCGCGCTGTGCCAAATTGCTGCCGGCATAGTAGGCATAGACGCCGGCCGCCAAGATCAGCGCCAAGGCCAGGAGCCATTTGGTGACACTCCACCAAATCTGCCGGCGCCGGCGCGCCCGGCTCTCACGCAATCCTAGTGACATTCGACCAATGCAATCCGCAGCTCAAATCTCGGCCCGACCAAGAGAGTGGAATATAATGTATTGAAATTATTGATGAACTTCCCCCTCTTGACCTTCTTTTAGCACTGCCGGCTGTGGACTGCAAGCCGCCGGCGCGGCGCCCGGTCCGTGGGTCCTTCGAAGGCCGCGAAGAAAAGCCAAAATAGCGCGAGATTTCCACCGCCGCTCGTGCTTTAAGTCGTGACAAGACTGTTTGGCGGAAATGCGAGCGATGGCGACTTCAAAAACCCCGCCCATCGATAGGACTTACGACGTGCTGGTCGTCGGCGGTGCCGTCATGGGCAGCGCCGTGGCTTACTTTCTGCTGGCCAATCCGGATTTCGACGGCCGGGTCTTGGTGGTGGAACGCGATCCCAGTTACGCCAACACGGCCACAACGCGCTCCTGGGGCGGCATGCGCCAGCAGTTCTCGGTCCGGGAAAACGTCGAGATGTCGCTCTTCGGGCTGGAATTCATCAAATCGGCACCAACGCTGCTGGAGGTGAACGGCGAGGTGCCTGACTTCCAGTTCCACAACAACGGTTACCTCTTTCTCGCGACGGCCGAGGGTGTCCCGACCCTGAAGAGCAACATCGCGCTCCAGCAAAGCCTGGGGGCCGACGTGGCCTTCATGACACCGAAGGCTCTGGCGGACCGCTTTCCCTGGCTGGCGCTGGCGGAGGTGGCGGGCGGCGCTTATGGCGGACGCCGCGAGGGTTGGATCGACCCCTATGCCCTGCTGCAGGCCTTCAAGAAGAAGGCTCGTGCCCTCGGCGCCCACTATCTGCAAGACGAGGTGGTGGCCATTCATCGCGAAGGCGACCGCGTCGTCGCCGCCGAGCTGCAAGGCCATGGGCGTATCGACTGCGGCCGCCTGGTCAACGCCGCGGGCCCGCAGGCCGGCGCCGTGGCCGCGCTCGCCGGCGTCGAGCTGCCGGTGCGGCCCCGCAAGCGCATGAGCTACGTCTTTTCCTGCCGCGAGACGCTGCCGTCCCTGCCCCTCACAATCGACAGCAGCGGCCTCGGCTTTCGCCCGGAGGGACCGAACTACATCGCCATCAAGGCCCCGCCTGAAGACGAAGACCCGGATTCGAACGATCTGGATGAGGACTACGGCGCCTTCGAAACGACGATTTGGCCGATCCTCGCCACGCGGGTTCCGGCCTTCGAAGCCATCAAGCTGCAGAGCGCCTGGGCGGGTCATTACGACTACAACATCCTCGATCAGAACGCCGTCATCGGCGGTCATCCGGACATTGCGGGCCTCTACTTCTGCAACGGCTTCAGCGGCCATGGCCTGCAGCAGTCGCCGGCCGCCGGCCGCGCCCTATCGGAACTCATCCTCTACGGCGACTTTCGCAGCATCGATCTCAGCCGCCTCGATTTCGCCAGGCTGACGGAAGGGCGCCTGCTCAAGGAAGCCAACGTCGTATAACCCATGCCTTGCAGCCGCGCCTGAAAACGAGCAAAAGACCCCATGTCTTTGAACCTGACCCGCCACGCCGAAGTCACCCGCCTGCTCGACCAGGTCGAAGCGGTGGCCGACGCGCTCACGGCCAATGAGTTGGAGCTCTTCCGGCACTTGAAGGCCAAGTACGGCGATCCCGGCCCCGGCGCCGACGACGACAAGATTTGCCTCGAGGTCATGCTGCGCAACATCGAGATCCGCAAAGGCTATGGCCTGGATCCCAAGCGCGACAGCGGCCGTACGATCGAGTTGGAACGTCGCAAAGACGACGAAAGCTAGCCGCCCTTGAGCGGCGGCATGATGGCCAGCAAATCGCCCTCGGCCAAGGCCCGCGTGCCGCGTTCCGCCTTTGGCAGGCTTTCGCCGTTCAGGATCACCAGATAGCTGCCCTGCGGCGGCAGGCCGAGTTGCGCCATGACCGCCTGCGGGGTGGCCCCTTCCGGCACCTCGAGCGGCGCCGAATTGCCCTGCCGTTCGGCCGGCAGGTGCTTCACCAAAAGGCCGCTCGACTTGACCGTGATGCGCATCAATAGCCGTCGGCGCAGGGTGCCACCGACCCTTGTGTGCACTCCAGATAGGCGTTCATCACCTGGTGCGGGTCCTTCAGCAAACGATCCTTCCAGGGG
>Ga0055474_10000335_pt1 | contig 10709 bp, 10 predicted proteins | sample Muzzi_PWA_D1_FD_57680 | JGI IMG/M metagenome (GOLD analysis project Ga0055474, IMG submission 57680) | Wetland microbial communities from San Francisco Bay, California, USA, that impact long-term carbon sequestration - Muzzi_PWA_D1 | ecosystem: Environmental > Aquatic > Marine > Wetlands ... | reverse complement strand
AGAGTTTGTTTGATCGTTTCCAATGTATTCATCATTTCTTTTTCCTGATTGATTCGGCTGTTATCCCGGGCATCGACCAGCAGTTTCAAAAGCACCGCTTCTCCACCCTGGTTGAACTTTCGCAAGTAGTCTATTTGTCGTTGGTCTTGATCAAGGTTGTGATCTTCAGAGGCGGCACACGCGAGAATTCGTTTTCCATTTCCTCGCTGACATGTTTCAGGTCAAATGAGTTTTCCACCACGGTTGGCGTAATCATGACCAGCGTTTCGCTGCGCGTCTTGGCCCGTGTCTTGGAACCGAAAAGCGGGCCGATAATCGGTATCCTGCTGAGGTACGGGACACCCGATCGCCCGGCCGAATCCTGCTCGGAAATCATGCCGCCCAGAAAGACGGTCTGGCCGGACTGGACCGCCACCTGGCTGGTCACCGTTTTGTTGTTGATGGGCGGGTTCCCACTGGTCGAGATATCCGGATCACGGGCACCGGGACGACTGACGTCCTGCTGAATGTCCATGTAAACCAGCCCACCCGGATTGATGCGCGGTGTTACCGACAAGGTAATACCGGTTGAGACGTACTGGGCACTGCTCACCACGTTGTTGTTACCGGTGGATATGGCGGACGACTGCACCGGCACCTGCGTGCCGACCGTGATCGTGGCCGTCGCGTTATTGCGAACCAACAGGGAAGGTGACGCAAGAGACCGAACGTCGGTTACTTCATCCAGGGCCGCGATGGTCGCCTGGACAAACGGCGTTCCCTTGGCCAGCGGTGTGGCCAGCGTGGTCAGAAAGTTGAAGCCCCCTGCTTCCGCACTGCCACTGCCGAATGCGGCCGATTGCACATAGCTGTCGATGTCTCCGATGCCGGCGGGAATGAGATCGGGATTGTTGGTCAGGTACCAGTTGACTCCGAACTGAAGCTCTTCATTCAGTTCGACGTCCAGCACCTGCGACTCGATCAGCACCTGCAACGGTTCGATGTCAATACGCTCGATGGCCGCCAGGATGGAGTTGTATTCCGACTGCGTGGCGAGAATCAACAGTGTATTGGTTTCCAGGACCGAGGTGATGCCAATCTCTCCCACATCGCCCACCGACATACCACTTGTTTGATTCTGGTTTGCCGGTTGTTCCTGTGAATTTGGCAGTTGCCGGTTTGAATTGAAATCCTGTACCGAACCGATTTGCACCGCTTCCAGGCCCGGCGCCAGCGTTCCGCTCTGGGTCGGCTGCGTTCTCTCACCGCCATTTCCACCGAAAATCTGGGTCAGGTAACCCGCCAGCACGGGGGCTTCGAGATTCTTCACCCGGTAGACATACAGTTGCTTGCCGGCGCCGGCAGCACCCCTGTCCAGGATCTTGATCCATTCTTCCGCCTTGAACAGGTACTCTTCCTGGAACGTAATCACCATGATCGACCCCAACCGTTCCAGCGGCACGAATCGGAACATGCCAGCCAGCGGTGATTCACCATTGCTGCCAAAAATACCTTCAAGTTCCGTGATGATGGATGCCACATCCACCGTGTGCAGCGGGTAGATACCGACTGACATCCCCTTGAGCCAGTCCACGTCGAATATGTCCACTGTGCGCTCATAATTCATCAGTTCCTCGCGCGTCCCGGCGAGAACGATCATGCTGCGAGGCTGATCAACCTGGATGATGGCCCCGTCGCGAACATACGGCTGGAGAATCTTTTCCATCTCTAAAGCAGAAATGTATTTCAATGGTACTGCCCTGACTTCATATCCACGGGCCAGTTCCGCAGGGCCAATTTGGGGGACGAGAGTGCCCTTGATCGCATCTGTGACCGGCAGCACGTGGTACCGGCCCTCGGTAAAGACCAGCGTGGCGCCGTTCCAACGGAGCAACAACTCGAGAATGGGCATCAATTGCTCGCGCGTAACCGGTTTGGATGTTGAAAACGTCACTTCACCACCCACACCCGGGGCGATCACGAATGTCTCCTGCAATACTTCACCGAGGATCGTGTGGACTACGGACTGAATTGACTCTCCTTCGAAATTCAGAACGATTTCGCCATCTTCGGAAACCGCTTCCGGACGACGCCTGGCGGCTTCTTCATTGATGAACTCGCCTGATCCCTCGTAAACCTCTATATCGGTCACACCCTGGCTGGCGTCCTGGCTGGCAGTGCCAATGACGGGTTCCGAATCGATCACGGTGGGAGTTGAATCGGCGGCGCTGCGAATGGTTTTTCCGGTGCTCTGGGATTTCATTGGCGTCAGCGGCGTTGAAGAGCAACCGGCTGCGATTAACACGATGACAAAGACCAGCAACAGCCTGCTCCACGACGACGGGGAACCCAGCGTTGGCGAGTGACTGCCAGGCGGGATATGCGGACGAGTTTTCGGCTGATGAATCACGGCTACTTTCTCATTATTGTTACTGATCATTGTTTGAATTGTCCTGGCGCTTCTTGCCGATCATGTTCTGAATGGCCTGCTGATAACTCACGGGAGTCTCGGATTCCTCGGCTTCTGCGGCGCGTCTCAGCTCTTCCCGCCGTTCAGCGATCCGCTGCCTTATTTCTTCCGCCCGGCTCAATGGTTGGGTATCATTATCGGCAACCGTGGTGTCATCTTGAGACTCTTCCGCGGTCTCTTCAGCCGGCGGCGGAGCTTTGGGCGGTTCGGCTATTTTCGCACTGTGGACCTGTAGCTTCAGTTGAAGTTCCTTACCTTCTCCTGAAGTCAGGGTCACTTCCCTCGGCTCAATACTGGTTATCTGCCAGCTGCCGTAGTCTCCTTCCAGTGGACGCCCCACAAAGGCCACCAGTGATTGCTCCTGCCCTTTTTCCTTAAGCGTCGCCATACGCAACGATGGCGTGATGATGACACCGGCCAGTTCGACGTTCGGCGCATCTACTTCTTCAACCAACCCCTCTTCTTCGATATCACTCTCATCTCCTGCATCAAGCACGGGCTGGCGCGACTCATTGAAAACGGGTCGAGTGATGATTTCGTCATAATCGTCCAGTTCACCCGCATCACGCAGCTGGGGAAGATCCAGGCTGGCAATGTTTCCCGCGTCATCCCCATCGATACCGGAGGCCGAGGGCGGTAATGCCCATATCACACCCAACAACACGGCCAGCAACACCATGACGGCGCAAAATGAGGCCAATCCGACCCCAAACGGGTTGTTTTGCAGCCACTTGATCATTGGCGTAAATAACCTGACATGTTGAAACGGATGTCAAGCGCCGTGTCTGCCGTCTGCGCTGCCTGCCGGCTGGATCTTCGCCGGGCCCGGGGCTTAATCACGGTCACTTCATCGGCAATGACCAGCGGAACGCCGCTTTCCAGTGCAAACAGGATTTTCTGGAGATCCTCCACGCGACACCGCATACGCACATTGACAGTGACTTTCTCGAATCGCTCCTGGACCCGCGGACGCACCGGTTGGCGACTGACAATCTGGCAGCTGTCATCGGCCTGGGTGCTGATCATCTGGCTCAGTCGTTCAGACATTTCCGCAGCCGCTTCATTGAAATCCCCACCTTCAAGAAACAGGTTCGCATCCGATTTTCTTTCCTGTAGTTGCTCCAATTGTTCCTCGTACATTTCCCGCCTGGCGGCAACGCGTTCGAAGCGCCCCAGTTGCTCGGACAGCTGCGAAATCTCGGCGCCGAGCTCAACGTGCCTCAGGATGAACCAGTGAAAACACAGCAGGTACACCAGAATCAGCGTGATCACCAGCAGCAGGATCGCGGTGAGCCGATTGTTTTCTTGTTTAGCCACCAACGCCACTAACTTTTCTCCGCCGTCCTGACATCTGCATTAACCTCGAAGATCTCAAGACCCGTGCGCGCGTCGAGACGGGTCGAGCCTCGAAATGATGCATTGTCCAACAGTTCGGATGAGTTTACCGCTTCGATCAGCTGTTGGGCGTTCTGCGATTTGCCCTGCATTTGCACGCTGGTCTGACCGATAACCAACCGGTCGAGATAGGTGTCATCTGGCAACAGACGCGTGATGTCCGCCAGCAGTTCAATGGCCAGCGGCGATGATTCGCGCCGGACGGTCAAAAAACTGGCGGCTTCGCTGCTGTCGTCAATTTGCTCCTTGATTCGCTGCACTTCGCGCGCTTCATCCTGCACCAGCGCGATGGCAGCCTCCAGTTCCTTCACCTGGTGCGCGCGCAAGTAGAGCGACTGCGCCATGACAGCGATCAGCAGGACGACCGCCGCTGCGCCCAGCGCCAGGTTGGTGCGGGCCTTTCGATTGAGCCCGCCAACCCTCTTTTCCGCGGGGAGGATATTCAGTCCCTTCGTCCTGGCCGGTTTGCCGTCCGTGTCCTGGTCGACGATATCCACGCCCGCCAGCCTGATCCGTCGCGCCTGCAACAACTCGATGGACTTGTCCACTTCCGACCGCGGCACCACGAACAACTCGAGTGTCAATTGTCCCGATTCCGCATCCCGCCTGAGAATTTTCCAGTCGTAATAGACATCAGCGGCCCGAAACGGGGTCTGGCGATCCATCTCGAATGCCAGCACCTGGGCAATATTTGCTTCGGCAGCCTGGGGTAACTTCATTTCCTTGCACAACACGGCCGAGCTGTTCAGGATCAGGAATCGCGGAGATTCCAGCAGTTCCTGTTCGCTCAGCAAATCGTGGATCTGCTCACGTTGCAAGGTGACTGCCTCGGACAACGGAAACGAATCAAGGACTTTCAGCGCCCGGTTTTCGTCCACTCCGACTACCAGGGTCTCTTGATCCAGCGCCAATGTAACCCGGCGCATCGCATACTGTAATTTGTGACGCCACGAAGCAGGCAGGGATTGCCTCAATTCATCAATCCACCAGCGAAAAAACTTGCCCAGCGGCCCGGCCTGCAGCATGCGCCACCAGTTTTTCAGTTTTTCCAAGATTGCATTTGCCATGGTGTTCTCAGTTTTTAAAACCTTCGCGCCAGCGCAGAATCCTGAAGGGGCTTCCGTCCGGGCTCCCGCCCAGCCGGATCGTTGCTTCGACTTGATCCCAGACACCGTTTGGCAAGGTTGCCCTGGCCTGGATACTATACGTGAGCCCACGTCCACGCGCTATGGCGACCTGTCCGTTGGGCAGTGTTGCGCCAAGACCATCCCCAGCATCCTGAGATTGTCTTTCCTGGACGAAGTTCAACGCTTCTTCAGGTGTAATATCCGGCAAAGCCAACAGAGCTTCAACCGGCGCATAGGCCGGATCTGGTGTACCGGACTCCGAATAAACCGTGAGTCCGGGTTCCATTTTCTTGAACAAATCCCAACTCATTCCCATTACCTGCAGCAATTCCTCCACGATGATGAAATTCCGGTTACCGGGACCGACTGGGAATCCGTTTGCCAGGTAGGCCTCTTCTTCCGCCCCGTTGGGACGCTCCATTTCATCTTTGTCAATCCAATCGGAAACAGCAGCCGCCAGGTATTCCGCGTCCTCGGGTTCCAGCCCGTTGTTGGTGAACAATTGCACCAGTTCCGGCTCGTTAGATGCATTGATATCCAGTTTGCCTCGTTCGTCCGTTACCCTGATTTCCAGCTGCATATCTTCAAACTGGAGTTCATAGGGGCGGCCATCCGGAATCCAGCGCGTTTCATCATTCGGGTCGCGCAAAAACAATACGGCGAGATTCAGGCCGGCCTCGGCGCCGAAACGCGCCCGCGTTCCCCACATCACTGAATGCGCCTCGAGGTGTTCCATCCGTGCCATGAGCGTGAAGGCCGATGTCGTGATGGTCACCAACAACAGAATCCACAGCACCAGCACCAGCGCGACTCCGGTCTGGTTTGCCCCGGCCAACCTTCCAGTTTGAAACCCGTTACCCATTTTCAGTTCTTGTTCCGGCGTTGCTTGATCAATTCCTGAACCGTGGTTCCTCTGAGCCCCTGCGTGCCGGCCAGATCCTGCAGCGCCGACGCATCAATTCGGACTGCGGCCGTCAACATCGGCCATTTCAGAACCATGTCGCCTTCGAACGTTATCTCCAGCGAGACAGCCTTGGGCAGCGTCTCCGGGTCAGCCCAGTCCTGACTCCAGCCGGTCAATTCACCGTATTCGTCGACGCCCAGGAAGGAGAACCACGCATCTTCTATATGATCGATCAACAGTATCGGATCTCTCTCGTACAAACGCGTCTCTTCGAAGCCCTGCAACAAAGCATGCGACAGAATCAATGCCTGGCCATGTTCACCGGGTACGATCGAGAGTTCCTGGACCTGCGGACCACCGAAACTCAGATAGCCTGGCATGGGCCCGACGAAACGGATATTTTGACGACTGCCCTCGAACAGCTTGCGCTCTTTTTTCTCTTCATCCTGTTCGTACGCCAAAGGCAACATCTGGTTCAGCTGTTTCCTGACAAACTGGTGTGCCATGCGCATCCGGCTGCTTTCTTCCAGCACAATCTGTCCCCGGTCCGTGGTCCGGGTGGACGCCCGCAAACCGCCGTAGGCCAGGGCCAGGAGAATGCTCATCAGCGTGATGGCCAGCAGCAGTTCCACCAGGGTGAAGCCTCGGGACGTGATAATTTTGTTCGTAGAATGAATCATGGCTTTTACAAAACCCGGCCTTCCAGCATGGCCCGCACCGTGCTGAATTCGCGATACCTTTCACGTGATCCCTGACCCCAGGAGATGACCAGGTCGACACGAAGCAATTCAATTCCGGTCAATTCAGCCAATTGCACACCGTCTACCTCCCCGGTCGGATCCTCAAAACTGTCAATCGTCACTTCCCAGGTGTAATCGCCGGATTCACCCGTCATGGTGGTTCCCGCCTCAAGCGGAATTTCCAGCCCTACGTCATCCATGACCGACTGGGCGATCAGTGCGATCTCGGAATATTCCCGTGCACGAACCGTGTTGCGGATCGAGCCGGACTGTATTTCCAGAACCGTTGCAAAGGCGAGCGCGAAGATCACGAACGCCAGCAAAACTTCGAGCAAAGTAAAACCGCCATTCCGAGCGACCGGGCCTCGCGAACGGTTGCGTTTCAGCCTCATTCGTCATCCCTCTGCACCGAGGCTTCGCCGGTCAGCCAGGCTACATTGACCGTGTAAATTCGCTCGTTGGCTTCAAGCTTTACTGAGCCGCCGGTCGAACCGCCGTCCGGGTAAAAGCGGATTCCACCGACGGATTCTGAAGTGAGCTCAGAGCGTGCCGTGGTCAGCAGGACTTCCATGCCTTCCGGCAATACAACCGTTTCGCGCTCAGGAGCCGTATAGCTTCGTTGCTCGGTATCCACCAGGAATACCTGTTCAGACTTGGAAAGGATCGCGTGGGTGCGCGTGTAACGAATATTGGCTGCAAGCTTGCGGGCCGCGGTGCGCATTTCAGCCCCGCTGACGCTGCGTGAAATCGAGGTGCCGACCAGCGCCAGCACCAGTGCGGCAATCACCAGGACAACCAGCAATTCAACCAGTGTGAAGCCGCCTGATCGCGCCGACGCTTTCCGGAGAGAATGGATGTGCATATTCATGGCCGGAAGGCGCCGGGCGACCGCCCGCAGAGCCTATTCCCAGTTATTCAGATCCGCGTTCTTCCCTTCTCCGCCCGGCTGGCCGTCAGCGCCAAGGGAAACGATATCGAACTCGGCATGTTCACCCGGATAGGAATATTCATATTCTCTGCCCCAGGGATCCTTGAGGCTGGACGCCTTGACGTAAGGCCCGTTCCAGCCGCTGGCGTCGCCGGGCTCCGTCACCAGGTCCTGAAGACTGTCCGGCGTATTACCTGTGTCCAGGTAATAGCTTTCAACAGCCATCGCCAGGCGGCTCACCTGGGATGCCGCAGCCTTGGCTTTCGCGCTTTCCGCCTTGCCAATAATACCGGGAAGAACCAGGCCGCCGATCAGCGCCAGGATAACCAGCACCAGCAGCAGTTCCACCAGCGTAAAACCGCTCTGTACGCCTGAGCGAACGCGTCTGCCCATTTTGTCGACTCTATTTATTCTCTGGTTTAAAATCTTCATCTTCATTCCTCAGAACTCCACAATCTGTTTGACACGTTTTCCAACCGTAGCGCAGCCTAGCCGACCAGGTCGTTGATTCCAAGTATGGCCAGCAGCACCGAAAGTACAATGGTGCCGATCATCGCTGCCAGCAACATGGTAACCACGGGGGTAAAGATGGCCAACAGACGATCGATCGTGTTTCGAACCTCCTTGTCATAAGTATCCGCCACTTTCATCAACATGCCATCGAGCTGGCCGGTTTCCTCACCCACGCTGACCATTTGCAAAGCCAGCCTGGGAAAACGGCCACCCTTGGCCAGGTTCACCGCCAGGCTGCCCCCTGTTTTGACTTCGCGTGAGGCGTCGTTGATATCTTTACGCAAAACCGTGTTACTTATGACATTGCGGGCGATGGAAAGTGCCGCCAACAGCGGTACGCCATTGCTCAGGAGCGTTCCCAGCGTTCGCGAAAGCCGGGCCGTTTCGAGTTTTGCCACCAGGTCGCCGACCCAGCGCATCGAGAGCACCCGTGTATCCCATGAAAATCGTCGCTCCTGGTCCGCCAGCATCCGTTTGAACTGCCATACGATCAGCACCGTCAGCAGAATGATGGCCCACCAGAAATTTTGCAAAATCGACCCCACTCCCAGCACAACCTTTGTGATGAAAGGCAAATCGCCACCCAGTTCTTCGAAGATGGGGGTGAATTGGGGAATCACGTAAACCAACAGCAGGATCAGCGAGCCCGCGGCCAGGAACAGCAACAGGATCGGGTAAATCAGTGCGGAAATAACGTCGTCCTTGAGGTCCCTCGAACGTTCCAGATAATCAGTCAGGCGAAGCAGAGTGACATCCAGTGTTCCGCCGATTTCGCCGGCGCGAACCATGTTGATGAACAATCGGTTGAATGCGCCGTGCTGCTCTTCCAGGGCGTCGGAGAGGCTGCCGCCTCCGCGGACCCGGTCCCTGATATCCCCCACCGTGCGATGAACCCGCTCGTTTTCAGACAATTCCATCAGCACTTGCAGCGACCGGTCCAATGGCAAACCGGCGCCAAGCAGGGTGGAAAGTTGTTGCGTGAATTGGCCTACTTCGCGGCTGTTCATGCCGCGGCGACTGAGACTCAAACTGGAAAGACTGAATCCACCACCGCCGGCCTCCCTGGCTTGCAGGGGAATGTTGCCGGCTTCCTGCAGCTTGAGCACGACCATATCCACGCTAACGGCTTCCATGGTTCCACTGACCGTCTCTCCGCTGGGGGCGACGGCTTTGTATTCATATACGGGCATCAGGCTTCCTGGGTGACCCGCAGCACTTCATCGAGCGTGGTAATTCCCTGCAGACACTTGTTGAGACCGTCCTGATACATGGTCCGCATGCCTTCTTCCACGGCCAGATCCTGGATTTCCCCGGCCGTGGCGTGCTTCATGATCAATCGCCGGATCGGATCGGACAAGGTCAACAGTTCGAGGATGGTGGTCCGGCCGCGATACCCGGTGGGCATTTCTTCCGTTGGCAAAGGCCGGTACACGGTATAACGGTCGGCCTCGGCCAGCGCAGCGAAACCCAGCTCCGCCGCCACTTCCGGCAACAACTCATAGGATTCGCGATTCACCGGATCCAGTGTACGCACCAGGCGTTGTGCAAGAATGGCATTGACGGTGGAGGTCAGCAGATAGTCCTCCACGCCCATGTCCAGCATACGCGTGACGCCACCGGCGGCGTCATTGGTGTGAATGGTCGATAGCACCAGGTGACCGGTCAGGGCGGATTGAATCGCTATTCGAGCGGTTTCCAGGTCACGCATTTCGCCGATCATGATCACGTCGGGATCCTGCCGAACGATGGCGCGCAGGGCATGGGCAAAATCGAGACCGATCGAAGACTTGGCCTGGATCTGGTTGATGCCCTCCAACTGATACTCGACCGGATCTTCAACCGTGATGATTTTTCGGGTGGGCTTGTTCAGGGCGCTCAGCGCGGTGTAGAGCGTGGTGGTTTTACCGGAACCGGTCGGGCCCGTGACCAGGATGATGCCGTGGGGCATTTCCAAAGCCCTGACGAATTTCTTTTGAATCATGGCGTCGAATCCCAGCGAATCGAAATCGAGCACGATGCTCTCGCGGTCGAGGATTCGCATCACCACACTTTCGCCGTGCGAGGTCGGCACGGTCGATACACGCAAGTCAAGTTCCTTGCCCTGCACCCGGTGCATGATACGGCCGTCCTGGGGCAACCGGCGCTCGGCGATATTCAGCTTGGCCATGATTTTGATTCGGCTGATGACGGCCGCGGTGGATTTGGCCGGCGGAGCTTCTTCCTCCTGCAGAACGCCATCGATCCGATAGCGAACTTTGAGGCGATTTTCAAACGGTTCGATATGGATATCCGAAGCCCGCGCCTCCACCGCCCTTTGCATGATCAGGTTGACCAGCCGAATGACCGGCGCCTCGGAAGCGAGGTCCCGCAGGTGTTCGACATCTTCTATATCACCTTCTTTTTCAGCATCCAGGCCTTCAACGATCTGGCCCATGGCGCTGCGCCCGCCACCGAGTAATTTTTCGATGCCATTCTCGATCTCAGAAGCGATTCCCACGCAGGGAATGATATTTTTGCCGCTGGCCATCGACAGGGCCTTGCGTGCAAATTCATCGCGGGGATTGGCCATGACCACGGTGAGGTCACCATTCGACTCGGCGATCGGCAACAGCAGGTTTTGTCTCAAAAACCTGACTGAAACAGAGGGCAACTC
>Ga0055474_10000333_pt1 | contig 10728 bp, 21 predicted proteins | sample Muzzi_PWA_D1_FD_57680 | JGI IMG/M metagenome (GOLD analysis project Ga0055474, IMG submission 57680) | Wetland microbial communities from San Francisco Bay, California, USA, that impact long-term carbon sequestration - Muzzi_PWA_D1 | ecosystem: Environmental > Aquatic > Marine > Wetlands ... | reverse complement strand
CGCGATCCGTGAAGGTGGCCGCACCGTCGGTGCTGGCACCGTAGTCGAGATCATCGAGTAGAGAAGAGAGAGTCATGGTTAACGAAAAAATCCGCATTCGCCTCAAGGCCTACGACTACCGGGTTCTGGATTCGTCCGCCCACGAAATCGTCGATACGGCCCGGCGGACTGGGGCGCGGGTGGTGGGACCGATCCCTCTGCCCACCCACATCACCAAGTACACCGTGAACCGCTCGCCTCATGTCGACAAGAAGTCGCGCGAGCAGTTCGAGGTCCGCACGCACAAGCGTTTGCTGGACATTTTCGAGCCGACCAGCCAGACCGTGGACGCCCTCATGAAGCTGGAGTTGCCAGCGGGTGTCGATGTCGAGATCAAGGCTTTCGGTAAGTGAGAGGTGCGGAGATGAAAGGCATCCTGGGTAGAAAAGTGGGCATGACCCAAATCTTCGACGGCGATGGGAAGATCATTCCGGTCACCGTCGTCGAGGTGGGGCCTTGCCTGGTGGTCCAGCGTAAAACCACCGAGACGGACGGTTACGAAGCCGTGCAGATCGGGCTGGTCGAAGCGACGCCGCCCAAAAAGGTCAACCAACCGATGGCGGGTCACTTCAAGAAGGCCGGTGTGGCGCCGCTGCGGCGTCTGGTGGAATTCGGAGTGGCGGACGGGGACGAGGCGCAGGTCGGCGACGAGGTGAAGTGTTCCATCTTCGCCGAGAACGACTACGTCGATGTCGTCGGCACCACCAAGGGTAAGGGTTTTCAAGGCGTGATCAAGCGCTACGGATTCGGCGGTGGCAGAGCCACCCACGGTTCCATGTTCAAGCGGGCTCCCGGTTCCATCGGTATGTCCGCCTACCCATCCCGGGTCATCAAGGGCAAGCGCCTGCCGGGTCAGATGGGGAACAAGAAGCGCACGGTGAAGAACCTCCTGGTGGTCAAGGTCGATGAGGAGAACAACCTCATCTACCTGCGCGGCGCGGTGCCGGGTTCCAAGGATAGCTATCTTGCCTTGCAAGAAGCCAAACGGGGCTAGGGAGAGGGACTGATGAAAATTGCGGTCAAGAACCTCAAGAACGAAGAGGTCAAGCAGATCGAAATACCGGAGCCGATCTTCGATCAGCCCTACAAAGAGCATCTGATTCACCTCACGGTGCAATCGATCCTGGCGTCGTGGCGTTCCGGCACCCACAAGGTGAAGGGCCGAGCGGAAGTCTCTGGCTCCGGCAAGAAGCTCTGGCGGCAGAAGGGCACGGGGCGGGCGCGGGTGGGTAGCATTCGCAGTCCTCTGTGGCGGACCGGCGGTACCGTCCACGGACCGCAGCCCCGCAGCCATGGCAACAAGCTGACGCCGCGCGAGAAGAGGAACGCCCTGAAGTCGGCTCTGTCCCGGAAGCTGGCCGACCAGGAGATCGTCGTGGTCGAGAGTCTCGAACTCGAGAGCCACAAGACGGCGGAGTTGGAACGCACCCTTCAGGGGCTCGGCATCGATGCCAAAGCTCTTCTGGTGGATGACCACGGCAACGTCAATCTGCAACGGGCGGCGAGCAACAACCCCCGACTCAAGACAGTGGATGCTCTTGGGGTCAACGTGTACGACGTGGTGGATCGCACCCACGTGGTACTTTCCGAGACCGCACTGGGCCGACTGGTGGAGGTGCTCAGCCGATGAGACATCAAGACGTGATTCGCCGACCGCTGATTACCGAAAAGGCCACCGCTCAGAGCGAAGAGAGCAATATCTACGCCTTTGAGGTCGCCCTGGCGGCCAACAAGATCGAGGTCAAGAAGGCGGTAGAGAAGATGTTCGAGCGCAAGGTGGCGGAGGTCCGGGTCGCCCGCCAGCACGGCAAGGTGCGGCGGCAGGGCAAGTTCGTCGGGCAGCGCCCGGATTGGAAGAAAGCTTTCGTCCGTCTGGTGGACGGCGAAAAGCCCATCGAATTCTTCGAGGGCGCCTGAGGAGGTAGCTAGCCATGGCATTGAGACAGATCAAACCGAATAATCCGGCCAGCCGCTTCCAGACGGTGTCCACCTTCGATGAAATCACCAAGGTAGGACCGGAAAAGGCTCTGACCAAGGGCAAGAAGCGGATCGGTGGTCGCAACAACCTGGGCCAGACGACGATCTGGTTCCGGGGCGGTGGGCACAAGCGGCGCTACCGGAAAATCGATTTCCGCCGCGACAAGCACGGCGTGCCAGCGAAGGTGGCGGCGGTCGAGTACGACCCCAACCGGTCTGCCCGCATCGCCCTGCTGCACTACGCGGACGGCGAAAAGCGGTACATCCTGTGGCCCGACAAGTTGGCCGTGGGCGACACCGTCGAATCCGGTGAGAACGCCGAGGTCAACCTGGGCAATGCTCTGCCGCTGAACAAGATCCCCCTGGGCACGGTGATTCATAACATCGAGCTCAAGATCGGCAAAGGGGGGCAGATGGTGCGCGGTGCCGGAACCTCGGCCCAGTTGATGGCGAAGGAGGGCAGTTACGCCCAGATTCGCTTGCCTTCTGGCGAGGTGCGCAAGGTGCACCTGAACTGTTACGCCACCATCGGTCAGGTGGGGAACGTGGATCATGAAAATCGATCCCTCGGCAAAGCGGGCAAGAGCCGTTGGCTGGGTCGTCGTCCTCACAACCGCGGTGTGGTTATGAATCCTGTCGATCACCCCATGGGGGGCGGCGAAGGTCGCTCCTCCGGCGGTCGTCATCCTTGTACTCCCTGGGGCAAGCCCACGAAGGGATACAAGACGCGCAATAACAAGCGGACCGACGACATGATCGTCCGTGGTCGCAAGAAGCGGAAGTAAACCGAAAAGAGCGGAGATTCATCATGGCGAGGTCGCTAAAAAAAGGCTACTTCATCGACGATCACCTGGAAAAGAAGGTCGATGAGTTGATCCGGTCGGGCGGAAAGCGTGTGATCAAGACGTGGTCACGGCGTTCGACGGTCATCCCGGATATGGTCGGTCACACCATCGCGGTGTACAACGGGATCAAGTTCATCCCGGTCTACATCACGGAGAATATGGTAGGCCACAAACTGGGTGAGTTCGCCATGACGCGGACCTTCCGCGGCCACGGTGGTAAGAGGGAAAAGGGCGCGCGGGCGCGCTGAGGAAAGGGACCGGGACGATGGAATTCATAGCAAGAGCACGCTATCTACCAGGCTCACCGCAGAAGGCCCGCCTGGTGGCGGATCTGGTCCGGGGCAAGGATGCGCAGGAAGCGGTCAACATCCTTCAACTGACCACAAAGCGGGCGGCACGGCAGATTGAGAAGGTCGTCAAGTCGGCCATTGCCAATGCCGAGAGTCTCGATGACTCGGTGGACGTGGATCGCCTGTACATTCGGGAGATTTTCGTTGATGGGGGTCCCACGGCGAAGCGGATTCGGCCGGCGCCCATGGGGCGCGCCTTCCGCATCTTGAAGCGCAGCAGTCACGTTACGGTCAAGCTCGACACTCGTAAGATTGGCGACGAGGACTCCTAAGGAGGATCACGGTGGGTCAGAAAACACATCCATACGGCTTTCGGCTGGTTTACAACAAGAGCTGGCACTCGCGGTGGTACGCCGAAGGGGATTACGCCGATATCCTCCACTCCGATCTGGCGCTGCGGCGTCAGTTGAAGGCGCGGCTCGCCCACGCGGGAGTCAGTGAGATCGATATCGAACGGGCCGCGGACAAGCTGCGGGTCACGATCTACACTTCGCGACCGGGCATCATCATCGGTCGCAAGGGCGCCGAGGTCGATAAGCTGCGCGACGATCTGATGAAGCAGATGGGGCGCGAGGTGCACATCAACATCCAGGAAGTGCAGCGGCCGGAACTCGACGCGCAACTGGTAGCGGAGAACATCGCGGGGCAATTGGTGCGCCGGGTGTCCTTCCGTCGGGCGATGAAGAAGGCCATGGAGTCGGCTTTTCGCTTCGGGGCGAAGGGCGTCAAGATCATGGTGGCCGGGCGCCTCGGCGGCTCGGAAATCGCACGCACTGAGTGGTACCAGGACGGCCGCCTGCCGCTGCACACGCTGAAGGCGGATATCGATTACGGCTTCGCGGAGTCCCGCACGACGTACGGCGTTATCGGCGTCAAGGTCTGGGTGTACAAGGGCGATTTGCTCCGGGAGCGACGCCGTCGCGCGTCGGCCTGAGGGGGAGGGTAGAAAACCATGTTGATGCCGAAGAAAGTCAAGCACAGAAAGCATCACCGCGGGCGGATGCGGGGACGCGCCAAGGGTGGCGACACCATCGCGTTCGGTGATTATGGCTTGCAAGCTCTCGAGCCGGGGTGGATCACCGCCCGGCAGATCGAGGCCGCTCGTATCGCCATCACCCGGCACATCAAGCGTGGAGGCAAGGTCTGGATTCGGATTTTCCCGGACAAGCCGATCACCAAGAAGCCCCTCGAAACCCGTATGGGTAAGGGTAAGGGGCCCCCGGAGAGTTGGGTCGCCGTGGTGCGCCCCGGTCGGGTGCTGTACGAACTGGAAGGGGTCGCCCCGGAACTCGCCAAAGCGGCGATTCGGTTGGCCCAGCACAAATTGGGAATCAAGACGCGGTTCATCTCCCGCGAGATGGAGTTGAGGTAACAGGCCATGGCCATGAAATCGAGCGAATTGAGGGAGCTGTCCGTGGACGAACTCCGGGCTCGCGAAACCGAGCTTTCGGAGCAGCTGTTCGCCCTGCGCCTGCAGAAGGTGACCGGGCACCTGGAGAAGCCTTCCAAGGTCCGCGAAGTGAAGCGGGACCTGGCTCGGGTGCTGACGGTTATCGTCGAAAAGAGGAGCGCCTAGGATGTCTGAGAGCGTAAATGATCAGGAAGTAACGGCTCCCGTGGATGTGCCCGTGGCACCTCGGCAGGTACGGACCGGTACGGTCGTGAGCAACAAGATGGACAAGACCGTCGTCGTGACCGTGGAGCGGCGCCATGTGCACCGCCTCTATCATCGGGGCATGAAGCGGACCTCCAAATTCCATGCTCACGATGAAGGAAACCGGTGCAACATCGGTGATGTGGTTTCGATCGTAGCTTGCCGTCCGCTGTCGAAGCAGAAGCGGTGGCGGGTGAGCGAAATTCTGAAGCGAGCGGAGTAGAGGTACGCCATGATCCAAATGGGAACCGTTCTCGATGTCGCCGACAATTCCGGCGCCAAGAAGATCTTCTGCATTCATCTGCGGGGTGGATCCGCCGGTCGTTATGGTCGGCTCGGTGACACCATTACCGCCTCCGTCAAGGAAGCGGTACCGGAAGGTACGGTCAAGAAGGGGCAGGTGGTGAAAGCCGTCATTGTCCGCACGGCCAAGGAGCAGCGACGCAAGGATGGCAGTTACATCCGCTTCGATATCAACTCCGCCGTGCTGATCAATGACAACAACGAGCCCATCGGGACCCGTGTTTTCGGCCCCGTGGCTCGCGAACTGCGCGAACGTCGCTTCATGAAGATCGTCTCTCTCGCGCCAGAGGTGTTGTGATCATGGGTAAAGTAAAGATCAAGAAAGACGACCAGGTCGTGGTGATCGCCGGTAAGGACCGGGGCCAGACCGGTCGAGTGTTACGGGTTCTTCCAACGAAGGGTCGTGCGGTGGTGGAGGGTGTGAATATGATCAAGCGTCACACTCGACCGAACCCCGCCAAGCAGGTGCAGGGGGGGATCGTCGAGCGCGAGGCAGCGATTCACATCTCCAACCTGATGGTGATCGATCCGGCAACGAAGAAACGAGTTCGTTTGGGTGTGCAACGCAGCGAAGACGGCAAGGCCCATCGCTTCGCGAAACAGAGTGGCTCCAGCATCGATTGAGGTCTGTGAACGATGGCGACCAAGAAAAAAAGTGCCGAAGCGTCCAGCGGCGGCTATGTACCTCGACTGAAAAGTCGATACCAGGAAGAGATCATCTCGAAACTTCGGGAGGAATTCTCTATCGAGAACATCATGGCCGTGCCGAAACTGGTCAAGGTCTCTCTCAACATGGGTTTGGGGGAAGCGATCCAGAATGGCAAACTGCTCGACGACGCGGTCGAGGAGTTGGCGGTAGTGGCGGGCCAAAGGCCCACCGTCACCCGGGCCAAGAAATCCATCGCCAACTTCAAGTTGCGCGAGGGAATGCCCATCGGGTGCCGTGTGACCTTACGCGGTGATCGCATGTGGGATTTTCTAGATCGGTTAATTTCCGTGGCTCTGCCTCGGGTTCGCGACTTCCGCGGTACCCCCAAGAAGAGCTTCGACGGGCGCGGCAACTATACCTTCGGTATTCAGGACCACTTGATTTTTCCTGAAGTGGACTACAACAAAGTGGACCGTGCCAAGGGTATGAATGTAACGATCGTGACCACCGCCGGCAACGACGAGCGCGCTATGTATCTGCTGCGCGAACTCGGTATGCCGTTTTCCCGGTAAGTAAGTGGTAGGACGAAAGGTTTAAGGAGGCGCGGCGTGGCAACGGCAGCAAAAATGGCGAAGATGAACGTTAAGCCGAAGTTTCAAGTTAGGTACCGCAACCGGTGCAGGGTCTGCGGGCGGGGGCGCGGCTTTATGAGGAAGTTTGCTCTCTGCCGCATCTGCTTCCGAAACCTGGCGCTCCAGGGATATCTGCCGGGCGTCACCAAGTCGAGTTGGTAGGAGAGCAAAGATGAGCATGACCGATCCGATTGCGGATCTTCTGACCCGAATCCGCAACGCGCACATGGCCAAACACGATCGCCTCGACGTTCCATCGTCGAAACTCAAGGTGGAGATCTGCAAGATCCTCAAGCAGGAGGGTTTTATCCGCCATTTCGTGATCGAAGAGGCGGTTCCCTCGAGTACCCTCAGGATTTTCCTGCGTTACGACGCTCACGGGGTACCAGCGATCCATCACTTGAGTAAGGTGAGCAAGCCTGGTCGGCGGGTGTACCGCGGCGCAGAGCTGATCCGGCCCGTCCGCAATGGTTTAGGGTTGGGAATCATTTCGACCTCCCAGGGACTGGTCACCGATCACGACGCCCGCGAGCGGCGCCTTGGTGGTGAAGTTCTGTGTGAGATCTGGTAGGGGAGAACGCGATGTCCAGGATAGGTAAGAATCCGATTTCCATCCCCAAGGGGGTGAGCATCGAGAGCATCGATGGAGGCTTCAAGGTCAAAGGTCCCAAGGGCGAACTGACCCAGGCTCTGGTCGAGGGTATCGATGTCGAGATCGAAGAGGGTGTCGTTACCGTCAAGCGTCGAGGGGAGAGTGGGCCAGAGCGTTCCCTCCACGGCTTGATGCGTTCCCTTCTCGCCAACGCGGTGGAAGGGGTCGCCAACGGTTTCACCAAGCGGCTAGAGATCGTCGGCGTCGGGTATCGGGCCGAAGTCAAGGGCCGCGAGGTCCACTTCGCTCTGGGGTACTCGCACCCGGTGATCTTTCCCCTCCCGGAGGGGATTGAGGTGGAAGTCGATAAGCAGGGCAAGATTACCGTCACGGGGTGTGACCGGCAAAAGGTCGGTCAGGTGGCGGCGAATATGAGAGATCTGCGGCGTCCCGACCCCTACAAGGCAAAGGGAATCCGCTACGAGAACGAGATCATCCGGCGCAAGGTCGGCAAGGCCGGCGCGAAGTAACGCAATAGGGCGGAGCAAGTACGATGAATGATCATAAGGGTAAGAGGCTAAAGCGCCAGCAAGGTCGGCGCAGGCGGGCCCGCTACCGGATTCGCAGCCGCATTCAAGGTACCGCGGAGCGTCCCCGCCTGGCGGTGAATAAGAGCTCGCGCTTTATTTATGCGCAGCTGATCGACGACGATAAGGGGCACACCCTGGCTCAGGCCAATTCTGGGGAACAGGATGTGCGGACCAAGTTGGAAGACGCTTCCACCGGCAGCGCGGCAGCCGCCCGACTGGTGGGCGAGTTGATGGCGGAGCGGGCCAAGGCGACCGGGGTGGAACAGGTTGTGTTCGATCGCGGTGGGTACATTTACCACGGCAAGGTCAAGGAAGTCGCCGAGGGTGCGCGTTCCCAGGGCCTGAAGTTCTAGTGCTCGTGATGGGAAGGAGAAAGTCCGGTGGCTAGGGAATACGAACGGGATAGCGAATTCATCGAGAATGTGATTTTTATCAACCGGGTGACCAAGGTGGTCAAGGGTGGTAAGAACTTCTCATTCTCCGCGCTGGTGGTCGTGGGCGACGGCAAGGGCCGTGTCGGCTACGGCTCCGGGAAGGCCCGGGAAGTGCCGATGGCGATCCGCAAAGGCATCGAAACGGCCAAGCGGAACATGGTCTCCGTGCCGGTGGAGGGGAACACGATTCCTCATGAACTCGTCGGCGTCTACGGCGCGGGCAGAGTTCTGCTGAAGCCGGCATCTCCGGGTACCGGCGTGATCGCCGGGGGACCGGTGCGGGCCGTCATCGAGGCTGCGGGCATCGGAGACATCCTGACCAAGTCTCTGGGTACCACCAACCCGAACAACGTGGTGAAGGCCACGTTCCAGGGATTGCTCAGCCTGAGAACCCTGGGCGAGGTACGGCGGCTGCGGGGTCTCGATCCGGAGACCGGCCAGCGGTCCGGGGATGAGACGGAGGACGTGGCGTAATGGCGAAAAAGAAGGAAGCGGCAACGATCAAGGTGCGCCAGGTGCGCAGCCCGATCGGTTACAACAAATCGCAACGCGAAGTGCTGCGCAGCCTGGGCTTGCGGCGCATTCGCCATGTTGTGGAACGACAGGACAGCCCGGCGGTGCGGGGCATGATCACGAAGATCGCCCACCTCGTCGAGATTGTTGAGGAAGCCTCATGAAGCTGCATGATCTGTCTCCCGCCAAGGGGAGCAAGCGCAATCGGAAGCGGGTTGGGCGCGGACCCGGGTCGGGTCTGGGCAAGACCGCGGGCCGCGGTCACAACGGCCAGAGGTCCCGCGCCGGCTACAGTCGCCGGTTCGGTTTCGAGGGCGGTCAGATGCCCCTGGTTCGCCGGGTTCCCAAACGGGGTTTCACGAACATCTTCCGGGTGGAGTACTCCACCGTCAATGTGAAGATGTTGGAGGCCCTGGAAGAGACCGAGGTAACCCCGGAAGTCCTGTTGGCCCATAGCCTGGTGCGCAAGGGACAGCCGATCAAAATCCTTGGAGATGGCGATCTCACCAAGGCTGTGACCGTCAAAGCCCAAAAGTTTAGCAAGGCCGCGCGCGAGAAAATCGAGGCGGCCGGTGGAAGTTGTGAGGAGCTCAGCTCGTGATTGAAAGCCTGCGGAATATCTTGGCCATCCCGGAGCTGCGCAAGCGGCTGCTGTTTGTCTTTGCGATGCTCGCGGTGTACCGGGTTGGCTGCTTCTTGCCGACTCCGGGGATCGATCCGCAGGCGCTGGTCGAATTCATGAAAGCCAGCCAGGGCGGCCTGCTGGACTTCGTGAACAACTTTACCGGTGGCAGTCTGGCCCGTGTGGCGGTCTTCGCCCTGGGGATCATGCCGTACATCACGGCGTCCATCATCTTGCAGCTGTTGACGGTCGTCTCTCCCTACCTGGAGAAACTCTCCAAGGAGGGTGAGGTGGGGCGCAAGAAGATCACCCAGTACACCCGCTATGGCACCGTGGTGATCTCCGCCATCCAGTCCACCGGCATTGCGCTGTGGTTGCAGAGCAACCCTGGTGGTCTGCCCTTGGTGCCCAGCCCCGGCATTGGCTTTGTTCTCATGACGATCCTGACTCTCACCACGGGGTGTGCCTTCGTCATGTGGTTGGGGGAGCAGATCAGCGAGCGAGGTATCGGCAACGGCATCTCCTTGATCATCTTCGCCGGCATCGTGGTCGGGTTGGTCCCGGCGGTCGGCAGCACCCTGCGGCTGGTGAGCACCCAGCAGGTCAGCCTGCTGCGGATTCTCCTGCTGGCGGTCTTCATGCTCGCGGTGGTCGGATTCATCGTCTTCATGGAGCGAGGCCAGCGACGCATCCCGGTGCAGTACGCCAAGCGAGTGGTGGGTCGGAAGATTTACGGTGGCCAGAACACCTACCTGCCGCTGAAGGTCAACACCGGCGGCGTTATCCCGGTGATCTTCGCCAGTTCGGTAGTCATGGTGCCCCAGACCCTGGGTAGCGCCTTCGCCTATGACTGGGTGCAGACCATTTCCGACTCGCTGCGTTGGGGCCAGCCCCTGTACTACCTGCTGTACTTCGTGGCGATCATCTTCTTCTCGTTCTTCTACGTCTCCATCATCTTCAATCCGGCGGACGTGGCTGAGAATATGCGCAAGCAGGGTGGTTTCATCCCCGGTATCCGACCGGGCAAGCGGACCTCGGAGTATCTGAACCGGATCCTCACCCGGCTCACCTTTGTCGGCTCGTTGTATCTGGCGGCGGTCTCCATGCTCCCGGAATTCCTCATCGCGGGTTTCCGGGTGGATCGAATTCCGTTCCTGGGTCCCCTGATCGATCCCTACTTCCCGGACTGGATTCGGGATGGCATGGGCATCTCATTCTTCTTCGGTGGCACTTCCCTGTTGATCGTGGTGGGTGTGGCCATGGACTTCATGCAGCAGGTCGAAAGCCAGCTGGTGATGCGCAACTACAAGGGCTTTTTGAAGAAGGGGAGACTCCGTGGGCGCCGCTAAGCAACTGGTTTTCCTGGGACCTCCGGGTTCCGGTAAGGGCACCCAGGCCGTGTTCGTGGCGGAAGCTCTGGGCGTTCCGGCCATCTCCACGGGAGACATGTTGCGCCAGGCGGTCACCGCGGGCTCGGAGCTGGGTAAGAAGGTGGAAGGCATCATGAATTCCGGCGCCCTGGTGGATG